>Ga0209542_10007410_pt1 | contig 20889 bp, 20 predicted proteins | sample RifCSPhighO2_01_FD_184028 | JGI IMG/M metagenome (GOLD analysis project Ga0209542, IMG submission 184028) | Soil microbial communities from Rifle, Colorado - Rifle CSP2_plank highO2_0.1 (SPAdes) (version 2) | ecosystem: Environmental > Terrestrial > Deep subsurface > Rock core/Sediment ... | reverse complement strand
GATAATAAATCTACAGATATAATCTCGCCCGGCTCTTATGCAATTGAACCATTTGTAACCAACGGCAATGGAAAAATAAGAGACGGAAAACCTTCTGGAATTTATATGCTGACAAATCCTAAAACTCCAAGAACTCCCATAGCAAGAGAAGTTTTAAATTATATTGGCGAAGAATATCAAACCATTCCTTTTTGCTCACGCTGGCTTGTAAAAAAATTTGGAGCAAAAACATTTTTTGCATTAAAACAGCTTGAAGAAAATGGAAGTTTGCATCAATTTCCGCAATTAGTTGAATCTTCTAATTCAAAAGTTGCCCAGACAGAACATACAATTTTAATTGATGGTAGAAAAGTTGCGGTTACGACGCTATAAATTTTGAAATAATTCTATTTTGTAGTTAAGCCAAGAACAAATCCATAAACAAGATGGCCTATTAAACTTCTAAGTGTGAGTATTAAACTAATTTTTCCGCCAAACAAAGAAAATACTTGAGCCAGGAAAAAAGGAAATAAACTAAAAATCATTCCTTTTAACACATAATTTCCTGGAAGTCTTTTTTTAAAAAATAAAATATATATTCCTGCTAAAAGAATTCCAATTAAAAAATGAATAATCCATCCAGCTAAAACTGGGATTCCAAAAGCATTTGCTAAAATTTCCCAAACGGGCATTCTTGGAAAACCTAAAGAAGGTGAAATAAAAATAAGAGCAGACATAACTGCTGTAGCAATAATTCCTGAAAGAAAAGCTTTTTTAATTTCTTTTACTTTCATTATTTTATAAAAAATGTTTAGTAATTAAATCTTTATATGACTATCTTAAATTAATTCTTATTTTTTAAAATCATTTCTTCAAGGTCTTTTTTATTTACACTAACTTCTTCTGATAGAATTTCCCAATTATCTATAGAGTCTTTTATTAATTCATAGGTCAGAACTCTATTCCCAGTATTAGAATAGATGTAGAAGACATCTTTAGATAAATCAAGAGATATCTGAATATTATAAACGTCTTTCTTATTAAATTCTCTATAATCTGGTTTACTATTTAATGTAGCTCTATAACATTCGGAAAGAATTTCGTTAACTTTATCTTTTTTTAAGTTTGTTTTTACCTTAAAAGTATTTTCATAAATATCATGAAATAAATCAATAAATATCTTTGAATTTTCCATAACCGAACATAATTGGGTTATTTATAAAAATTGTTATTCTAAAAAAGATTATTTAATTATCCTAAATAACTTCCTTCTTGAGTTGGCGTTGCTGATTTTGCGGATTTTAAAAACTGCTCTTCAACTTTTTTATAAACTTTAATTGTATTTGTAGTTACACTTGGCTTAACTTTATTTAAGGCTTCTTCAAAATGCTTTTTGTGGACTTCTTCAGCATTAATATTTTCTCTTAAAGAAAGCAAGGCAGCTTCTCTTGCAAGCGCCTCCAAATCAGCGCCGGTATATCCATCTGCTTTTTTTGCAATTTCTTTAATTAAAGCTTCTTTATTTTTAATAGGCATATTTTTTGTATGAATTTTTAAAATATTTTCTCTTCCATTTTCGTCAGGAGCATTAACTAATAAAATTTTGTCAAATCTTCCAGGACGCAAAATAGCAGGATCAAGCATGTCTGGTCTGTTGGTCGCGCCAATTACTAAAATATCATTCACATCTTCAATTCCATCCATTTCAGCAAGCATCTGATTTAAAACTCTCTCAGTAACTTTTGTTCCCTGTTCCATTCCTCTTTTTCCTGCAAGCGAATCAATTTCATCAAAGAAAATAATGCATGGAGCAACTTGTCTCGCGCGTTCAAAAATTTTTCTCATTCCTTCTTCCGATTTGCCGACCCACATACTCAACAGCGACGGTCCTTTAACCTGAATAAAATTAGCTTCTGATTCTTTTGCAACCGCTTTAGCAAGCAAAGTTTTTCCAGTTCCAGGAGGACCATAAAGCAAAATTCCTTTAGAAGGTCGGATTCCCATTCTCTTAAAGTTATCTGGATATTTAATTGGCCATTCAACTGCTTCTCTTAATTCCCGTTTTATTTCTTCTAACCCTCCAACGTCATTCCAATTAATATTCGGAGTTTCAACAAGAACTTCTCTCATTGCGCTTGGGCGCACAACTTTCAAGGCCTCTGTAAAATCAGAATGATGAATTTTTAATTTGTCAAGCAAATGTTGGGGAATTTTTTCTTCTTCATCTAATTTCATCTGGGGAAGCAATCCTCTTAAAACTACCATTGCCGCTTCTTTAGCTAAAGATTCCAAATCAGCGCCGACAAAACCATGTGTTATTGCAGCAAGATCTTCTAATTTAACATCTTTTGTCAATGGCATTCCTCTTGTATGAATTTTTAAAATGCTTAATCTTCCATCTTTGCTTGGAACATTAATTTCAATTTCTCTGTCAAATCTTCCTGGTCTTCTTAAAGCAGAATCAATTGAATTTGGTCGATTGGTCGCGCCAATAACCACAACTTTCCCTCTGGATTTTAATCCGTCCATCATAGTTAGCAATTGTGAAACAACTCTTCGTTCTACTTCTCCGCTGACATCTTCTCTCTTTGGAGCAATAGCATCAAGCTCATCAATAAAAATAATTGACGGCGCATTTTTTTCTGCATTTTCAAAAATATCTCTAATTTTCTTTTCAGATTCGCCGTAAAATTTTGACATAATTTCAGGACCATTAAGTAAAATAAAATTTGATTCAGTCTCACTTGCAACTGCTTTAGCGAGTAAAGTTTTTCCTGTTCCGGGAGGACCGTGCAGCAAAACTCCCTTTGGCGCTTCAATTCCCAATCTTTCAAATATTTCAGGATGCTTTAACGGAATTTCAACCATCTCTCGAATTTTTTTAATTTCCTCAGACAACCCACCGATATCTTCATAATTAATTCCAGGGCTATCGTCTTCAGAAATTTCCACCGCTTTAGGATTTAAAGTAATTTCTGTATTTTCTGTTACAACTACTGCCTGAGCAGGAGAAGCATTCACAACAAGAAATTTAATTTGCGTTCTTCCAAGAGTTCCCATTCCCATATTTCCAAGCATATCTCCGAGCATGCCGCCAAAATCATCCCCAAAATCATCAGATAATAAATCTTTTCTTCTCTGAACTGCTCCGAGGATAACTAAATCTCCTTTAATCATTGTTCTTCCTAAAAGTCCCTTTCTTAAGCTGTTAGAATCTGCCTGAACCATAATTCCTTTTTGAGCGGGTGCGATTGTAATTTTTTTTGCTTCCTTGACATTTGCTTTGGAAATTTTAACAATTTCTCCGAGACTAGTTCTTGCATTTTTTCTTAAAATTCCATCTATACGGATGATTTTCTCGCCGATATCTGAAGGATATGCCCTGTCAGCAATTGCAATTGTTTCTCTGTTTCCTTTAATTGTTATAACATCTCCTCTGGTGATTCCAAGTTCTTTCATTGTAGCGCTGTCTATTCTTGCGATGCCTTTGTAAACATCGTCCTGCATTGCTTCAACAACATTTAATTGTATTTCTTTATTCATTTTATTTCCTGTAAAATGGATACTAAAAATTTACTATTTTCTTTATTCATTTTATCTGTCATCCTCAATAGATTTAATATCTTTTTTAATTATTTGATTTTTATTTCTCTCTGGATGCGCTGAATCTGAAAATTGTCTTGCGTGGACAAATTTTCCGTCTTTTAAAATTTTAATCTCTCTTGTTTTAATAACTCGAGCATTTGAATTTCTATCTAAATTTGGAGTATTAAAATTCAAGCTTAATCTTCCCATATTTTCAAAAGATAATTTAACCATTTCATTCATTTTCTTTTGCTGTTCATTCATAAAATTAACTATTTCCATTGGGATAGAAACAGCATAACTATTTCCAACGAGTCTCATTTTAACTTTAAATTCTTTATTTCGCAAATTTATAAATTTGTTATATTCTGATTCATCAGAAGGATGAATTATTTTTTCATTGCATTTTCCGCACAACATTGTTCTGAATATAAATCCATTTTTAGAAATCTCTGATTTTTCCATTTTAGAATTGCATTTCCCGCACAAAATTTTTTGGTCAAATATATCTGTCATTTAAATTTTTTTATGAAATTTGAATGAATACAAAAATTTCCTTTATGCCCTTCCTTAGGGTATGTTTTTGCTTTCATTTTGTATATACACTTATTGTATACACATCAAATATATACTTTATAAATGTTTTGATATGGGAAATTTTAGCTGGAAATTAATTTTCGTAAATATTTTTTCTGTGCCCAACTTTCAAAATAATAATTGCTTCTTTTTCTCTTATAATATCTGCAATAACTCTCAAATCTCCTATTCTTAATTTAAATCCCTGTATTCCAACTAATTTCTCAAAAAATCTAAATGGGTTTTCTTTACAATCTTGAAGTTTATTCCAAATTCTTTCTTTAATCTCTTTTTCAAGTTTATTTAAATCATGAAGCGCTCTCTTTTCAAAAACTAATTTATACATTTTACAAACCGAGGATTTTCTTTGCCTCTGCTTCTGTATAGAACTCTCTTTTCTTAATTCTTTCTCTTGCTTCTTTAATTTCTTTAATTGTTTTTTGTGATAATTTTGGTTCATTTTCGCATAACCTCGCTATGCAAATTAGTTTTCTAATTAATTCATCATAACTTTCATTTTTGTATTGCTTGAATTTGTCCAATTCTCCTTTTGTTTGGATATTCAAACGGACTGTTGTTTCCATTTTTTACTATGTGCTGTGCCCGTGCAATAAAGTGCGACGGCGATGCGTTTAGTATACCTTTGTATACATGTGTAGATTATTTAAATGTTTTGATTTTACAAATCCATAAATGCGGGAGACTAACTCCCGACCCCGCTCATTATTAATATTTTAAATTACTCTCGCGAAGTCGCTCGGGATTCGAAACCTACGGTTCGAATCATATCTATTAAATAAATATAATGCGGGAGACAGGATTCGAACCTGCGCAAGCACTAAGCTACAGGATCTTAAGTCCTGCTCGTTTGACCACTCCGACACTCCCGCGTAAAAATTAGGGGTCAAACTTGTTTAAATCTTTTTCGTAGAAAAAGTTTAGGCGAAAATTTCCTGTTTTCAGCCTGACCACTCCGACACTCCCGCGTAAAATAATTAATTTAATTAAAAAATCATTCAAACAATTCTGAAATAGAATTACCCGTTTGCACTCTGTAAATTGCCTCTGCAAAAATAGAACTAATATCAATAATCTCAACTTTTTCATCTTTTAAATAATGGGTATTGCTCGTCATTACAGCATCAAATTTTTCGCAAATTTCTTGTGTTCCTTTTGTGAATATTCCATGAGTTCCATAACAAAATAATTTTCTGGCGCCTTTCTTTTTAAGCAAATCTGCTGCCTTGCATAATGTTTCACCAGAATCAATTATATCATCTACAATCAAAACATTTTTTTTATTAACATCTCCTATTGCTTCCATGTGTTCTATTTCACCTGCAACAAGCCGGGTTTTATTTATTAAAGCAAAAGAATATTCTTGACTTTTGACTTCTTCTACTTGCGCTTTTTTTAATCTTTTAAGAAAGGCTTTTGCGCGATTTGCTCCCCCTATATCTGGAGAAACAACCGCTAAATTTTCTAAATCACTAAAATGATTTTTATTTAAATAAGAAACAGCCTCTGGAAAACTATAAAGATTATCTATAGGAATATTTGCGGAATAAAATCCTTGAATTTGCGCAGCATGCAAGTCCATAGTGATTATCCTCCTCAAATTTGGAGAAATGGATTCCGCCAAAGCTCTAGATGAAATAGGAACATGAGGTTTGTCTTTTTTGTCTTGCCGGCTATAAAACAAATTTGGCAAAACAAAACTAATACTGTTTACAGAAGAGCTAAAAAGCAAATCTTTTAGCAAAAGTAATTGCACCCACCAATCTTGCGGATTTTTTGAAGAATCATGAATAAAATAAACATCTTTTTGCCTTACACTTGTCTTGACTTTCATATCAATTTCATTATTTCTAAAATAATCTATAGAAACTTCTTCTAGAGGAATTTTAAATCCTTTTTCTTTTTTAAGATAATTCTTTATTTTTTCTGAAAAATTCCATGAATCCGACTTTTTGTCCGCAAGAAGAATTACTTTATCCATAAAATAAAATATCTTAATCTATTTAAATTGTTTATTATAATAGAAAATATGCCCCTTACAAAAAAAGAATCAGCTGCTTTAATTTTTCTAATTATTCTTCTTATTGCAATAAATTATTCCTGGCTTGATTCAAAACTTACTGGATTCATCACCCAAGAAAATTATGAAACAATAAATATAACAAGAATTGTAGATGGAGATACTGTTGATTCTAGTATTGGAAAAATAAGACTCTTTGGAATAAATACTCCTGAAAAGAAAGAGGAGTATTATCAAGAAGCAAAAAATTCTTTGAATGAAAAGATTTTAAATAAAACAGTCAAGCTTGAATATGGCAAAGATAAAAAAGACAGGTATAATCGGACACTTGCTTATATTTTTCTTAATGATGAAAATATAAATTTAAAGCAGGTTGAAAATGGATTTGCAAATTATTATTTTCCTTCTGGAAAAGATATTTATTATGATGATTTTAAAAAAGCATGGGAAACTTGCGTAGAAAATAATAAAAATCTCTGCGAGAAATCAAAAAATGTTTGTGCAGAGTGCATTGAATTAAAAGAGCTTAATTATCAAGAACAGGAAGTTGTATTTTTTAATCAATGTAATTTTGACTGCAATTTAAATAATTGGAAAATTAAAGATGAAGGAAGGAAGAATTTTATTTTTCCAGATTTTAATTTAAATTCTAAAAAAGAGGTTATTGTAAAAGTTGGGGAAAATCCTGATAATGAAAATATTTTGTTCTGGAAAGGCGAGGATTATGTTTGGACAAAAACGGGGGATACTTTATTTTTAAGAGACAGCGAAGGGAAATTAGTTCTTTATTCCAGTTATTAATTTTGAAAGATTTTTATGATTTTATTAACTAAACTTTTCTAGCGAAAAGTTTAAAAGGTGATTTAATTAAATAAAAGAATGTCAAGTAATAGAAAATTTCATGGAGCGTTTATAATTCTTAAATGAATGTAAGGAGGAGAAAATGAAGCTATACGTAGGGAATTTGCCTTGGAGTGTTGATGAAGCAGGTTTGAAAAAGCTTTTTGCAGAATACCAAACTGAAGAAATTACACTAATCATGGACAAGTACTCAGGAAGATCTAAAGGATTTGGCTTTGTAACAATTGCAGACGATGCAGCAGCTCAGAAAGCAATGACAGAGATGAACGGCAAACAAATTGAAGGCCGTGAACTTAAAGTTACAGAAGCAAAACCAATGGAAGAAAGACCGCCAAGAAGAAGTTTTGATAACAGACGAAGCAGATATTAATTCTTGTCTTTTTTCCAAATAATTTATTTTTTTTATTTTTTTTATACCCTTAAAAAAGGGATTTTATTTTTTATAGATATCTCAAATTTTAAAAATCATTCGGAATATAATAAGTCAGCTCAAGTTTTTTAAAAATTGAGGCAATAATTGTTTTTTCGGTTTCAGAATCAATAGGTCCGAATTCATCTTTGTAATAAGTCGTGCCTCCAATTTTATCAATTATATACGCCCTCTCTTTTATAGTCAACACTCCACGAATCATATAATTAATTTCTTTAAAAGATATATAAATATGTTTGACTACTAAAATACATAACAATTAAAAACTAAGGAGAATTATCAATAAGATGAAATTAAAATCATCAGTACAAATAACTTTAATTATTGTTGTAGGAATAATTTTCTTGACACTAGTTTCTATTTTCACTCTGACATCTGTTTTTTCTTCTTCAAAAGATTCGCTTCAGGTAAATGGGCAGTCAACAATTAAAGTAACTCCAGATTTAATAACGCTGAGTTATAATGTCGAAACAAAAGGAAATACTTCAAAAGAAGCGGAGAATTTAAATTCAGATATTGTTAATGATTTAATTTATCGAGTGGTTCAGCTTGGTTTTGATAAAACAGATTTAAAAACTGAAAATTTTAATATTTATCCAGAGTATGACTGGCAAAGCGGAGAACAAAAATTATTGGGATATAAAGCTGTTCACTCTCTGAGAATTGAATTAACTCTTGATGAAATGTCAAAGGCGGGAGAACTGATTGACGCAGGGACAAATGCCGGAACAGGAATTAGTTATATTAATTTTGAATTAAGCCCTGAACTAGAGCAGGAATATAAAGCAAAGTCAATAAAGTTAGCTGCGAGCGACGCGAAGATAAAAGCAGAAGCAATTGCAGAGGGCTTTGATAAAAAAGTCGGGAAGTTAGTTTCTGTTTCTTTGAGTGAGGGTAATTATTATCAGCCATGGAGAATGTATGATTCTGTAGAAGCTGGCGGAAGTATCGCAATGGCAAAAGAAGCTGTTGCAAATATTCAGCCGTCAGAAAAAGAGATTACAGCGTATGTAAGTGCGACATATAAATTGAGATGATTATCCCATTTTATATTTAAGAATTATAAAAGAGAATAATTATTTAAAATAATTTCATTACCTTTCTTTTAATATCTTTCTTAAAACCCCTTAAAAAAATCTAAACTATTTCCCGTGTAATTTGCAATTTACAGAACTTCCCCATTTAGCCATTTTGCCGAACACCAAAACTAAAACGCCGATTAAATAAAATAATACTGCGTTCCAATCTAAGAAGTTCCAGCTTATCCCACTAGTTGTTTGAGAAACAAATCCCCAGACAATGAAATAAATTCCAACTGCAAATAAAACTACAGAAATTAAAGCCATGAACCAATTACAATTGCATTGATTTGCCATTTTATTATGTTAGTCATAGGGAAATATAGTTTTTAAGTTTTTTGCTTTCATTTGATAAATTTCCTTTATGCCCTTCCTTAGGGTATTTATGCCCTTCCTTAGGGTATGTTTAGAAAATGATTACAAAATTTTCCTGTTTTGCTTTATAATTTTTGCTTTAAAAATATTCAGTTAAATTTCTTTGAAGATTTATGCTTCTAATTAGTTTGCTCGTTTTAAAAATATTTTCAGTGTCAAATTGATATTTTATTTTGGATATTCCTTTTGCGCTGTCAAGCAATTCTTTTTTTGAACTGAACTTTATTTTTTTATTCAGGGCTTTTTTAACGGACTCGCGGACAACCCAAACTCCTAATGATGCCCAATAACTTGGAGTTTCTATTCTAATAACAACAACAGATGCCTGCTTTTTTATAGAATCTAAATATTTTAAAATCGGCAGACGTGCGGCGTAATATCCTCCAGCAGTATTAAATGCGTATTTTGTTCTTCCATCAAATCCTTCAAAATCAGTTGAGGCCTTAATTTCAGCTGACGGATTCCAGGAGCTTCCTGGAAAATACAATTCAAATAATTCAAAACTCCAAATATTCGGGAACATCAAAATAAGATACTGATTTCCCATAAACTCTTCATAAAATAATTCGTAATCTTCAAGCCATTTATAGTCGCGGACTTTTTTTAATAATTGTTTTCCTAATATATCATCACTAGCAGTAATGCTCCAGCGCGTCGGCACCAAACGCCTGTCTTTTTTTAATCCCAAAACGCCGACGCTTAAAATTTTGCTTAAAGAATATTCATCAAAATTATTTTCATATAAAATTTTCATGCTGTCAGAAACTTTTAATTCATCGTTGAGTATTTTATCAAGATGTCTGTTAATCTGAACATTACCAATAATTTTTGCTTTCTCAAAATTAGCGCTCATCCCTAATGGAGTCAAAATTTTATCTTTTTCATTGCCGGATCGTATTCTATTTTTTAATTCAATTTCAACTTCAACCGGCTTGGAAGAAATTGCAACATCTTTTATAAGATCCATAAATTTTTTATTCATTCTGGCGTCTGTAACTTTTGTTCTGAATCTAGAATTAAGCAAACTATTTCGCAGATGAAGAACCTGATTAATTTCAAAATTATTTTCTGCCCAGTATTTTGCGTCGTCATAAACCCAGGCATTTTCATCTTTTTCAAGAGGGCTTAAAATTCCTACATTAATCTCAGGATATTTTAATCTAGAGCCAATAAATACGCTTGGAGGCGAGAGAGAATTAATCATAGAAATTTTGCTTAAATCCCTAACTTTAAAATTAGTTTCAGCAATTTTTTTAATAGCTTCAAATTTTAGATCACCCATTTTTTATTTTTATATCCATCCTTTGCGAAATATGCCCTCGTCCCTGATTTCAAAAGATAATTCCTTAGGTTTTAAGTTTCTGTGTTTTAATAAAATTGCTTTCTTTTTTCCGCCATCATTTTTTAATTCAATAATGCACTTGCTCCAATATTTAAATAAATCACCGCCGACAATATTTGCTTCGCCCTTTAATCCTTTTTTCCAATCTTCCTCTGAAACAAACCCCGAATAAACTTGGTTGGTAATTAAAATTGGAATTTCTTGTTTTCTTGAAATTTCAGCAAGAACTCTCATTTGTGTTGCAATTTCCCTGTTAATTTCTCTAATATTTGAATCATCTTTTGAGTGAATAGCGTCGCCTAACTCAAGCCGGTATAACATTGCCATTCCATCAACAACAATCAATCCAATCTGCTCTTTTTTTACAGCAATTAAAAGTTTTTCAAAACATTTTTTTTGTTCTTCAAAATTTGTTGGCTTCAGTAAAAAAATATTTTCTAAAATTTTTTCATGATTATCCACTCCTACAATCTGCTTTACTCTTTCAATAGAAAACCCGCCTTCTGTATCGATAAAAATAACTTTTTTGTTGTCTTTGGACTGGCTGCAGGAAGCCAAGATTGAAAAATTTGTTTTCCCGGAACCAGGCGGTCCTGCAATCATTGTAATAATATCTTTTTCATAACCGCCGTTAAGCCAGGAATTTAAATCAAAACTTCCTGTTGAAATTTTTGTCATCTTACAAATATTTATCTTGTTTTAAAGAATTTACAATTTTTTGAGTTATATCGGATAAATTATAATTTTCAAAATTAGTTATATACTTAGCTTCTGAAATTTCATTTGAAGATTTTATAGGACCTTTTAATTTTCCAAAATAAACAATATTTTTTAATAAATCTCCTTTATGAGGTGTTCTTCCTATAAAATTTTTATAATGATGAGTAATTGAAATTTGAGAATACGGAAGCTCTTCTTTAAGCTCTCTAAATAAGCAAATATAATTTGTTTCTCCGTCAAGGGGTTTTCCTCCTGGGAGAATCCAAGTTTCCCTTTTCTTAGTTAAAAGCAAACCTTCGCTTGTCAGAACAATTAAACTTATTGCTTTTCTCATTTGACAAACTTCATGTTTGGCGAATCTACCAAAAAATTTATTTTTTGTGCTTTTATCATAATCTCTACGAGAATAAAAGATTAATAAGGATTATTGTTGCGAATTATTTCAATTTAGAAAAATCTTTTTCAATTTTGTCCAAATCTTTTGTGATTGCTGAAACAGCATCTTTAATTGCTTTTTTTGGATTTTTTGCTTTTACAGAAAGAATTGGTTTTTTTGTTGGATGCTCTCTCTTCCAGGCAGCAAATTTTACATCAGAATCTTTGTTTAGATAAACCCTTAAAATTTCCACAAGAGTGAGATTATCAAGCTGAACTTCAATAGCTTCTTTATCCTGTTTTAAAATCTCCAGTTCCATATTAATTTAAAATTTGACTGGTTTATAAATTTTGCTTTCATTTGGATTTTTTCCTAAAATACGAATGATTACAAAAATTTCCTGTTTTTGCTTTCATCTTATTTCTTGCAAAATTGATAATGAAAAAATTTCCTGTTTTTGCTTTAAAAGTTCTTCGGTTGAGAGCGTATTTACTTTTAACTTAGAAATTATTTCCTCTCACTAATTTCTTTTTTCAAATATTCAATAAATTTCTCAATCTTAATATTTTGAACTTTCCCCTCTTTTCTTACTGCAACTGAATTTTCTTTAACTCGACCACGCTTGGGCGAGTTTGTCAAAAAACTTTCCGTTTTTTGTTCCCTTTTAATTTCGTTCGCTAATTTCTCTTTTCAACTCTTCAATAAATTTATCAACTTTAACATTCTGAACTTTTCCGTCTTTTCTTACTGCAACTGAATTTTCTTTTTCTTCTTTGTCGCCGGCAACAATTATTAACGGAATTTTCATTAATTCGGCTTCTTTAACTTTTGCCTGAATTGTTTTTGCTTCAAAATCAGAATCAATTCTTAAGCTTGGAATTTCTTTTGATAATTTTTCAATTATTTTCTTGGCGTATTTTTCGTTTCTGTCAGTAAAATTTAAAATTCTGACTTGTATTGGAGCAAGCCAGAGAGGAAATCGCCCGCTATAATGTTCAAGCAATATTCCTATAAATCTTTCTAAAGAACCATAAATTGCTCTATGAATCATAATTGGTCTTTTCTTTTCATTGTCTTTGTCAGTATATTCCAACTCAAATCTTTCAGGCATTGAAAAATCAACCTGAATTGTCCCGCACTGCCAAGTTCTTTCCAGAGAGTCCTTTAAATGAAAATCTATTTTTGGTCCGTAAAACGCGCCGTCGCCTTTATTAATTTTATATTTTATTTTTCTTTTATCTAAAACATTTTTCAGGGCTTTTTCCGCTTTATCCCAAATCTCATCGCTGCCGATTCTTTTTTCGGGACGGGTTGAAAGTTCAATTGAATATTCAAATTTAAATTTTGAATAAATTAAATCAACTAAATCAACTACTTTTGAGATTTCTTCTTCTAATTGTTTTTCAGTGCAAAAAATATGGGCATCGTCCTGAGTGAATTGTATAACCCTAAATAATCCCCCCAAAACTCCAGATAATTCCTGTCTGTGCACAATTCCGAATTCTCCTGCTTTCAACGGCAAATCTTTATAACTTTTCGGAGAATTTTTATAAACCAATAATCCGCCTGGACAATTCATTGGCTTAACTGCAAAATCTCTTTTTTCATATTCACTTAAAAAAATATTCTCTTTATATTTTTCCCAGTGTCCTGAAATCTGCCATAATTTTTTATCTAAAATTTGCGGGGTCGCTATTTCCTGATAGCCGGATTTTTTCATTAATTCTCTTTCAAAATTAATTAATTCATTTCTGATAATTAGTCCGTTGTTGTGCCAAAAGACCATTCCAGGAGCAACCTCATTGAAGCTAAATAAATTCATCTGCTTCCCAAGAATTCTGTGGTCATTTTCTTTTAATTTTGAAGTGTCCAGTTTTGATTTTGAAATTTCTCTAAGAAGTTGTTTTATTTCATATTTTTCTTCAATTTTATCTCCTTTAATTTTTATTTCTCTCGACAATTCAGAAAGGGGATGACCCTTGACTTTTAATTCAAATTCTTTATAATATCCAAATGGCGCGCAGGTAACTTTAAATTTTTCTTTTTTTAAATTCTCTTCAGCTTTTATTAAAATTTTTTGGGCTATTTCCGGAGAGCCAAGCTCTTTAGACAAATGAGCATATGGATAAAGAACAATATTTTTTGCATTCACCTGCTTTGCAATATCTTTAATATTTTCAATGTATTTTTCAACAATTTTATCGACATCCGTGTCGCTTTTTTCAACAGCAGTCAAAACAACCAACGCCTCTTTTACTTCATGTTCCTGCTTTTCTTTTTCAGGCAAATCTGCGATGCTTTTCAGAGCTTTTTTCAACGGCTTGAATTTTATATAATCAACATGAAGGTTTAGGGTTTTCATATCTCTTATTATAGAAAATACTTTTTAAAAGAATTGATTGATACTTATTAATTCATAAGTGACAACATTTATAAATGGTTTTGTTCTATTAAAAATATGAAAAAAACCCTGAAAAAATACCTCATAAGAAGCGCGATTGTTGGCAGTTTATACCTTCTTGGAAATAATTTTAAATTTTCAGAAAATCTTTTTTCAAAAGACGTTTTGAATTCTTTTTGGAAGCATGATTTTAAAAACATAACTAAAGAGCCAAATGCGCTTGAAAATCTTATAAAAAATGATTCTTCTTTTTATTCTGAAAAAATTAAAGCTCCAAAATACAAAATTAAAAATGACCATTGCTCTGAATACGCAGTATTATCTGCTAAAAAATTGTTTAACAAAGATTATAATTTTGAGAACTCTTGGAATTTAAGATATTCTAATAAAATACTCTCTGAAGTAAAAGACAAAGAAGAATTAATTTGTTTAGCCGAAGACGCCATCCTTAGACCCGGAATGATTGTAGGTTTTGATAATCCAAATAGCAGGTATAAAAATCAAAGAGACAGAAAAGGAAAAAAAGCAGAATATACTCATGTATCGTTATATCTTGGAACAAACGGAAAAGATTTGCAGTTTGCGCATCAGTTTGGCAAAAAAATAGAAAAAATTAATTTGGATGAATTGATTAATAAAGATTTAATGCCAAAAGAAGTGCTTGATTCGGAGAAAAATTAAAATGAAAAAACCAGAATTAGCGTCTGAAATATTCAAAGATAGTGTAAAAGAAATTTTGAATTGCAAAAATGATAATCTGGAAAAAAATCAAATAACAACTGGAAAACTAATCAGAGAAATTGGACAAGGATGTTTTAATTGCGCGCCGACAAATATATGGGGCAAAACAAATAAGTTTGAAGAAAAAATGTCTCTTTTAGAAGATGAGAAAATAGAATCTTCTTATGGGCTTCTTGTTTTAGGTTATGGAGACGCAGAAAATAATGGATGGTATGGCGCAGGACCAACAAGAGATATGAGGCGGGCATATTACACTCCAATGCTTTTAGCCATAAATTCTGAAACAAATTTGGGTAAAAAAACTTTTTTTTCAAATAAATTTTCTGAATACACAAATCAATTTGCCGACGCTCTTGATTCACTTAATTTTTTAGAATCCTCTTCACATCCAGCTTATTTACAAAACAATTATTCAAGAACATTAGTTTCTGGAATTGTTAAAGTTTCTGATAAAGAAAATGCAGGTTTTGAGATTTTTGCAGCAAATAAAAAAAGACAAGAAAAAAATTATTATTGCGACCTTGGAGTTCTTTTAAAGTTTGGAAATTTTAGTGGGCATAGATTTATTCCGTCAGAAATAAGAGAAACTTCTCCTATTAATGGTCCTCTTTCTCTTGCAATGAATGGTAAAGAAAATTTAATGCAGGGACCTGTAAAAGAACTTTATGGATTTTTGTACAACTGCTATCATAAATTTGGAGCAGTTGTTGATAAAATTCACTCTCCAACGCAAGAAAATATAGATGTTTATCCTTTAGTTTTTGTGGATAATTCTTAATTAAACTTTCAACTTATTTTATTTTTTTCTCCAATTTTCTCTGATGTTCTTTTAAAAAAGAATTTATTTTTTCAATCAAATATTTTTTTAATTCGCTTGTCAGCATTTTTCCAGAACGATAATCTTTTTCTATTTGCGCTAATTTTTTATCGTCTTGTTCAAAAAAGAATTTTAAATACTGGAATGAAACATCAATATCGGGATTTCCGCCGAGTTTTCTGTGCTCTTCAAGAGTGTCTTTTCCTCCGGAAAAAGCATATTTGTTAATTTTATTTTTAACTTCTTCGGGGCTGTCAGAAATAGAAATAAAAGAATTTGGATTTGACGATGACATTTTCCCTCCGTTTAATCCAGGTATAAATAAAGTATAAACTGAACTGATTTGAGTGAATTTTGGAACTTTTATCCTCTGTGAAATATCTCTTGCTAATCTTATATGCGGGTCTTGATCAATGCCCACCGGAATTACAACTGGACAATCGCCCTCAAATTCGGGAAGCTGTGGATGAAGCATATCTGAGGCCTGCAACAATGAAGAGAGCATTTTTCCAGGTGAGATTTCTCCATAAACTGCTTTGAATTCATTAAAAGTAATATGCCTTGCTAAAATATTTTGAAGCCGATAATAAGCATTTGATTTTTCTGCGTCCTTGCTTCTTTCAGATTGAAAATAAATATCACATTTTTTTAAATTCAATCCTCTTGCGGCATAATTTAGTAAATATTCTTTGGCGATTTTTTTTGATTCTTCCAAGCTCTGACCTCTGGCATTGTATGCCTCTAAATCAGCAACAGCAATATAAATTTTTGCTCCAAGTTTCTGAAAGAAAACCATTTGATTAATAATCATCAAATGACCAAGATGACATTTTCCCGTCGGCATTAATCCAGTCATCATAACAAATTTTTTCTTGTTTTTTATTGTTTCTAAAATTCTTTGAATATCTCGATGCGCAAAAATAATTTTCCTTCTGTATGCAATTTCTTCATTGAAAATTTTTGGAAGTTCTTTTAAAGGAGACAGCCCAAATTCTTTAATTAATTTTTCATAATTAATTTCCCCGGAAATCTCCCAAGGACTAAACACACCTTTTTCCATTAATGATTAAACAGAGAGTTATTTTTAAACCTTAATAAAATCAGATTTTTCATTTCAAGAACAATTAGAAAGTTTTTTTAGATAACTTTTTATAGATAATTATTTTTATTTAGCATATGAAAAAGAAAGTGATTATATTTAGTGTTTTGTTGATTATTTTACTTCTCTTAGTTGCAGGATACTTTGTTTTTAAAAAATCTGAAGAAAAAGTTCAGCCATTAAATAATAATTTAAATCTTCCTGCGCCGTTAGCCCAATATCTTTCTGCTCGGGAATGCGGAAATGCTCAATGTGAATTCCAAGAGGACAGCGCTAACTGTCCTGTTGATTGCTTAAAAGCCGAGATTAGCGTCGACAAATGGACACAGGTTAATGGGCCTTATGGCGGTTTGATAACTGATTTGGAAAAGGTAGGCAATATTTTATGGGTAGCTACCTCATTTACATACGAGCTAGGGGGAAATGGTATTTTTGAAATTACAAACAAAGGTTTAGAATGGAAAGCTTTAGGAGGCACAAACAAGAGAGTATTGGATGTTGTCGTGGATCCAAACGACACTAAAAATATTGCATTCGTCGCCGATGCGCCTTTTATTACATGGAATGGGGGCAAAACCTGGCAGAAAATTGAGCTTGAAGCTGATTCATATACTTCAGTTGCCATGAGCGCAGCAAATCCCTCTCTTATTTTTGTAGGCGCTGTTTTGAATGGAAAAGAATTAGTTTTTGTATCATCAGATGATGGAATAAGCTGGGCGAAAACGTCATTTTTACCTGAAACTGGGTGGAGTGTAAAGCCCATTTGGGCAAGCATTACCGACGAGTCAAAAAATTTCATAAAAGTTATTGAGCCCCACTCTGCAAATGAAAATATTTTATTTGTCGGCACAAATTCAGCATTATTTAAAAGCGGCGATAAAGGTTTAAATTGGGAAAGAGTTGACGCTACTTTTCATAGAACTGATATACTTGGCATTAAAATAAATCCGCAAAATCCTAATGAAGTATATGTAAGAGTTGGAGTTTTTGAGGATTCTATATGCATGGAAGCAGCCGGCAAAGAAGAAAATTCAGATAATTTGGAAAAAGAAAAATGCGCTGGCGTATACAAAAGCAATGATTTGGGCAAAACCTGGCAGCAGCTTGATGCCTACTATTTTGACCCTTCAGAAGGCGGTGTTTTTATAGACAATAATAATCCAGATATTGCTTATGCTATTTTCTCCAGAAAAATTCTCAAAACAGAAGATGGCGGAAAAACATGGAAAGATTTTTTCTTTACTCATGACGAGCCGTTCATTCCAAATTCAGGCATAGAAAGATTAGCAGCAGGCGAGAACAGCGACGAAGTATTTATTGCAGGCAGACAGGGTCTTTTTTACACCGAAGACGCTGGTGAGCATTGGCGCGAAAGAAATAATGGTTTTATAGGAAGTGAAGTAGTTGATATTATTAAAGCCAGCGAAGGGACTTTGTATGCAGGCACATATTCACTGGGCATGTTCAAAAGCACAGATCAAGGACAAAGCTGGACTTTTTCTTCATATAATCTGGAAAATCCGTATATAATGCTTATTGCAGCGCATCCAACAGAACCTCAAACAATTTTTGTTACAACAAATGGCGGAGTATATGTCAGTTTTAATAGCGGATTGACTTGGGAGCGTGTTGCAAAAGATTTTTTTAGCGACTCTGAACTGCTTCCTGGAATTTCACATTTTCATGGCATCGCTTTTGATCCTAAAAATTCAAATCGTATTTATGTCGGAGGCGGGGGAGACCAGTATTCGCCAAATGGAGTCGGAATATCAATTAGCGAAGATGGCGGAAAAAATTGGAAGCAGGCAAATGTAGGTTTTGAAAAAGATGTGCATGTGAGCAAGATAATAGTTGATGAAAATAATTCTTCAATAGTTTATATCACTACTCAAGGACTTACGAACTTTGCAGAGAAGACTGGAAGCGGACACGGGGTTTTTAAAAGCACTGATTATGGAAATATCTGGAAGGAAATAAATTCAGGATTAGAAACAGCAGAAATTAATACAATCGCATTAGATCCGAATGATTCAAATATAATTTATTTAGGCACAGATGATGATGGAATCTATAAGAGCGCCGACGGCGGAAATTCGTGGAAGAAACTTTTTATATCACAGCTGCCTAAAAAATATGGAGTTGGAGATGTTATAGTAGATCCTAGAAACAGCGACGTTATATATGTCGCAACAGTTGATTATTTTAGATTATTTACTGATAGAGGTTTTGTTGGCGACCATGGAATTTATAAGAGCGCCGACGGGGGGGCAAGTTGGCAGTCTTTTAATGAAGCTCTTGAACATACCGGAATTTTTGCTCTTGAACTTGATAAAGAGAAAAGTATTTTATATACTGGAACAAGAGGAGGAGGAATTTATTGGAGGAAAATATAAAAAATAAATTTTTCAACGCGAAGAAATCTTACAGATTAACAATAAGAATATTTATAAATATAATTTTATTGAGTTTAATATGATAAAAAGAGCAATTTTCTTATTAATTTTTACAATCTTTCTTATTTCAACAGCAAGCGCAGAAATAATTATACAAAACCAGCCAAATTCAGTTTATAATCTTGGAGACACTTTGACAATTTCTGCGACAGTAAAATCTCTTGTGAGCGCAACAGATACTCTTTACATGGACTTAATCTGCGAGGGCCAGTCAGTAAATTTTTATAAAAACGGCGTTAGTCTTTCTTCTGGAGAAGAAAAAGACATTGAAGCTTCATTAATCTTCACAAAAAATTTAATTGGAGAAATTAAAGGAAAGTGCAAAGTAAAAGGAACTTTCAAAGGAGATTATATTTTAACGGACGAATTCAGCGTTTCAAATACAATAAATTTAATTCCTGAATCAAACAACACAATTTTTACTCCGGGAGTTCCAGCTTCAATAAAAGGGAGTGCGCTGGGGGAAAATGGAGAACCGGCAAACGGATTTATTGATATTAGAGTTATCGAAGGAGAATCAGTTTTATTAAATAAACATGATACAATAAATAACGGATTTTTTTCAATAGATATAGTTTTCCCGGAAGATATCAAGGCTGGAAGATATTTATTGGAATTGAGCGCATATGAAGAAGAGCCTGGAGAAACAATTAATGAGAAAACAAATTTGGGCTTTACAGCATACAATGTTGATGTAACTCAGGTTCCAACAAGCTTGGAGATTATTCTCGATAAAGAAGTAATGCCAGGAACAAATGCAAGAATAAAAGCAGTATTGCATGATCAAACAGGAAAAAATATTAATTCAATGGCAAAAATAACAATTAAAGATGATAAACAAAAAATAATGGAACAGACCGAAAAAGCAACAGACGAATATTTGGAAGTTCCGATTGTTTACAATCAGAAATCTTCAGTGTGGGAAGTCAGCGCTGAATTTGATAGTTTAATAGCTGAATCAACTTTTTTAATCAAGGAAAAAAAAGATGTTAATGTTTCATTAGTAAATAATACTTTAATGATAACTAATGTTGGAAATGTTCCTTACAACGACGCTGTAACAGTAAAAATAGGCGACGAAACAGTTTTTGTAGATACTAATCTTGACATAGATGAAAGCAAAAAATATCGACTGACTGCTCCAGATGGAGAATATAAAATCTCTGTTTTGGAAGAAAGCGGAGAGGTTTCCTTACTAAGTTCTTTTTTAACTGGGAGAGTAATAGGCGCTAAAGAAAAGAAGGGGATAAGAGGGTTGTTTTCATTTGCCTGGATTTTTATTATTTTAATTTTGGGTTATGTAGCATATATGTTTTTCAAGAGACAGCACAAAAAATCTTTCTTTGGATTTATGCCTTCTTTATCTGCAAAAAAAGAAAAACCCATGATGATGGCTGGCGTTGAACTTCCTTTAAACAATTCTTCTAGATTAAAATCAAAAAGCCCTTTAATTGTTGCCTTATCAATAAAAGGAGACCAGCAAAAAACCACCGCAATTTGTTTGCATGTTAAAAATTTAAGAGAAATACAGAAAACAAAAGGAGATGCTGAAAAGATTCTTCAGAGAGCAATTGATGTTGCTGAAGACAATAAAGCTATGACTTACGAAAATCAGGATTATCTTTTCTTTGTTTTTGCGCCGTTAAAAACAAAAACTTTTAAAAATGAGACGACAGCGTTGAAGATTGCGCAGAGAATAAAGAATTCTTTAATGGAACAGAATAGATTATTCAAACAAAAAATAAACTTTGGAATTTCTATAAATAATGGACAAATAATTGTAAAAAAAGAAGGAGAGTCAACAAAATTTATGAGTATGGGGAAGTTTATTGGAACTTCAAAAAGATTAGCTTCATTTGGAGAGGAGATTATTTTTTCTAAAGAAGTTGCAGAAGCTCTGAAAACAGAAATAAAAGCAGAACAGGTTAATAATGAAAGTGATGCTTATCGCATAAAAGAAATTAAGAAATATGGCACTCCTGAAAATAAAAAATTCGTAGATGATTTAGTCAGGAAA
>Ga0209542_10007406_pt1 | contig 20899 bp, 28 predicted proteins | sample RifCSPhighO2_01_FD_184028 | JGI IMG/M metagenome (GOLD analysis project Ga0209542, IMG submission 184028) | Soil microbial communities from Rifle, Colorado - Rifle CSP2_plank highO2_0.1 (SPAdes) (version 2) | ecosystem: Environmental > Terrestrial > Deep subsurface > Rock core/Sediment ... | reverse complement strand
AATTCGACGGTCGAGACCTTCTCGTTCTTAACGTTGTAGACGTCGGCGTTCATTTTATTTCTCTTTCTTTTTCTTTAGGACCTGGACCGCGCGGATCTCAACTATGGAGCCGACGGTGCCGGGCACAGCGCCCTTCACCATGAGCGTCTTTTTCTCCGGATCCACGCCGACCACCTGCAGGTTCTTCACGGTGACGATGGTCGTGCCCATGTGGCCGGCCATGCGGCGGCCTGGCCAGACGCGCTGCGGCGCGGTGGAGCCGATGGAACCCGGGGCGCGGTGGCGATTCTTCTGGCCGTGGGTCTTGGGGCCGCCGCCGAAGTTGTAGCGGTGCACAGTGCCCTGGAAACCGCGGCCTTTCATGGTGCCACGAATGTGAACTTTGTCCCCTTCCTTGAATGCGGATACATCCAGTGTGTCACCCGCGTTCAAAGAAACGACATCTTTGTACTTCTCGGTGCGGAACTCGCGCTTGGTGCGACCGAGCTGCAGTTGATAGGCCTGGTAGCCATCCTTGTCCGCGGTGCGGACGATGGCCACCTTGTTCGGCGCCGCCGAAATCAAAGTCACCGGGACGAGCTTGTCGTCCTTCCAGACCTGGGTCATCTTCATTTTTTTGCCGAGCATGAACATATTGTTCCGTGTTTCCCCGGGGCGTAAAAAAACCGCCTCAAGGCGGTTACCGGCCGAGCCGGACCTCCTTGTGAAAACGTCTTAGGTTTTCCCACCAAAAACGTCCATTAAAGGGAACCCGCGTATTGTAAGGCACGGAGGGGCTTGTGTCAAACCCTGCTTTTGCTCGCGAAAGAGGGTCTCGGAGCGCTTCGCGCGAGAGCTAGGCCCGCCGCCTAGGGGCGGCGAGGCCGCCTCTGGAGCAAGCAAAAGCAGGGTCCATAGCCCATGCGCGCCTTATGGCGCGGGGGTACAAAAAAGCACCATTTTCATGGCGCTCTTTTGTATGTGGGGAACAGCATTTTTCGGACTGTTCCACCACGGATGAATGTTGGCCTCCGATGGGCCGGATCTGCGTTACGGCTCTTCCCGGGGAGGAAAAAGGAAATAGCCCCGGAATTTCTTGACCGCGTCGGCGTTGAGGAGGCTGCCGGCCGCGTAAATCAGGATCGCGGGCGACAGCGAATCCACGGCTGCGGCGGCCAGGGCCAGGAAGGCGAACCCGATCAAGGCCACGAAAGCCGCCGTGTACAGCCGCTCGCCGTCGTACCAACTGGCGCGCGCGTTGAATGCGGCGCCGACCGGCCAAGCGACCGTATCGGCGAGAACGTCGCGGAAGTCGCGACGTCGAAAGAGGACGGGTTCCGGGCGGCGGTCCGGGAAGGTCAGTAGTTTCCCGCTCATGGCGCAGGTTCAGGCGGCCGACGCAGACGCCGAGGGACAGTGACCGGCGGGGACGTGGATGTCTTCCGGCATCTTGCCGGCCAGGAAATCCCGGCAGGCCTGCGTGACGGCCTCCACGGTCGAGGCCATGACGGTCAGTCGCGCGCCCTGCAGGTAGACGGAGGTCGAGCCCGCCAGCTTCAGGTCGGGCAGCTCCGCGGTGAGCCGCACGCAGGTCGCGAGCACACAGAGCTCCGGCAGCCGGCCGATGTCTTCGGCCGTAGTCGTGAGCTTCGCGACCGATCCCGACTTCAACTCCGGCTCCAGCTTCCAGCCGGAGACCCGCAGGGCCTCCAGCGGAACACCCATCGGACGCTTTGCCGGCCAGACCTCGACCAGGATCTTCATGACTTGCCTCCCCGCCTCTGGCCGCTTACGGGACCATCCCACAATGACAAAGGCGCTGGTTTCATATATACACCCGGCGGCGCGCAAACACAACGGCCCCTTGCGGGGCCGTTTGTATTTTCTGTTCTAGTATTTCTCTTAGATTATCTTGATCTCGATATCCACTCCGGCGGGCAGGTTCATGTTGCCCAGGGATTCGATGATCTTCTGGCTCGGGTTCAGAATGTCCAAGAGGCGCTTGTGGACACGCAGCTCGAACTGCTCCCGGGAGTTTTTGTCGATGAAGGTGGAACGGTTGACCGTGTATTTCTTCATCTCCGTCGGCAGAGGGATCGGGCCGATGACCGAGGCGTCGTGCTTCTCCGCCGTCTCGATGATCTGGCGCACGGAGTTGTCGATCAGCTTGTGATCGTAGGCCCGCACCCGGAGGCGGAGCTTTTGCGGCACATCCTGTTCTTTCTTTTTAGCCATTGGTTTGGAATTCTTCCGGATGCGCGTCGCGGTATGCGTCCAGCTCCTTCTTGATCTCGGCAATTCGCTGGCTTACGTTCTGCCAGTTGCCGTCATCTTTGCTGATACCCTTCTCATCGGCGTCAGCCAGGTCCCCGGAACCGGCGAAGCTCGCCAGAAGCTCCTTGAGCTTCGCTTCCCCCGCCTGGTACTGCTCCAGGGATCCGATCATTACTTGCTGATCTTGGTGACCACGCCGGCGCCGACGGTCTTGCCGCCTTCGCGGATGGCGAAGCGCTGCTTCTCCTCGAGCGCCACCGGCGCGACGAGTTTCACGTTCACCTTGATGGTGTCGCCCGGCATGACCATCTCCATGCCTTCCGGCAGGGTCACCTCGCCGGTGACGTCGGTCGTGCGAACATAGAACTGGGGCTTGTAGCCGGAGAAGAACGGGGTGTGGCGGCCGCCTTCCTCCTTGGAAAGCACGTAGATCTCGGCCTCGAACTCGGTGTGCGGGGTCACGCTGCCGGGCTTGGCAAGCACCTGGCCGCGCTCCACGTCTTCCTTCTTCAAGCCGCGGAGCAGGATGCCGACGTTGTCGCCGGCGCGGCCTTCATCCAACAGCTTGTTGAACATTTCGATTCCGGTGACCACGGTCTTCTGGTTTGGGCGCAGACCGACAATCTCGATCTCCTCGTTCACTTTGACCTGACCGCGCTCCACGCGGCCAGTGACCACGGTGCCGCGGCCTTCGATCGAGAAAATGTCCTCGACCGGCATGAGGAACGGCTTGTCCAGGTCGCGCACGGGCTCCGGGATATAGGTGTCCAAGGCGTTCACGAGGTCCAGGATCGGCTTGGCATCGGCGCTATCCGGGTCGGTTGCGTTCAAGGCCTTCAGGCCGGAACCGCGGATGACCGGGATCTCATCGCCGGGATAATCGTTCTTCTTCAGGAGCTCGCGCACCTCGGATTCCACGAGGTCGATGAGCTCGGCGTCATCTACCTGGTCGCACTTGTTCAGGAAGACGACCATGTTCGGCACGCCGACCTGGTGCGCCAACAGGATGTGCTCGCGGGTCTGCGGCATCGGGCCGTCGGTCGCGGCGACCACCAGGATGGCTCCGTCCATCTGGGCGGCGCCGGTGATCATGTTCTTGATGTAGTCCGCGTGACCCGGGGCGTCCACGTGGGCGTAGTGGCGCTTCTCGGACTCGTACTCGGAGTGATGCAGCGCGATGGTGATGCCGCGGGCCTTTTCCTCCGGCGCGTTGTCGATCTGATCGACATTCTCCTCCTTCTTGGTCCAGCCCTTCATGTGCAGGACGTGAGTGATGGCCGCGGTCAAGGTGGTCTTGCCGTGGTCGACGTGGCCAATGGTGCCGACGTTCAGATGCGGCTTGGCCCGATTGAATTTTTCTTTATCCGCCATTTTATTTTTATTAAATTTTTGACTGTTTATTTTCTCGCCCTCCAGCCCCTAGAGCCAAAACAAAGGCTTCCGCAAGGCGGACAATTGCTAATGATTCTAACGCAGAGCAGTGTTTTGTCAAGCAAGGTAAGGATTGTGGAAAAGTCCATAGGCGTTATCGAGCTCTTGGCGTAATTCGAAAGTATTTCCATGGCTCAAGAGCCCGTGGTAGGAAGCTAAGACGTCGGGCTCCGGCTTGCCTCGGATATTTTTCATCATCCGGCGCTTGGTGCTTGTGCGCAGCACGGAATGGCTCGGGAAATGGACCCAGCCCAAGAAATCAATTCCGGACGCGAATGTCTCTATACTCACCTTGCGGGGATGCAGAGAGAGCTTCAATTCCTGGCCTAGAAACTTCTCTATCGCAGGGATTAGATGTTCTAATTCGGCGCGATTTCTGGATAGAATAATAAAGTCATCGGCGTAACGGATATAATGCCGCATATGCAAGGAGCGTTTCACGAATTGGTCGAACTCATTCATGTAAATGTTCACTAGCAACTGCGAAGTCAGGTTGCCCAGCGGCAATCCCCTGCCTGGTCCGGCTTCAAAGCTGGCAACAACGTCATTTAACAGGATTCGAATCGCCGGATCAGAAATATATTTACTGAGCAGCTCTATGAGTATTGCCTGGTCAATAGAATCGAAAAATTTGCGGATGTCGCACTTCAACATCCACACGGTCTTGGTGCCATTTGCCGATAGGGCATGTGCGAATCTTCGGAAGCGGGCAATGGCCTTGTGGCTGCCCTTATTAAGGCGGCAAGAGTAGGAATCGCTCACAAACGTCCGGTCGAAGAACGGATATAGACGGCGATAAATCGCGTGATGCAAGAGCCGGTCGCGGACTGAGGCTTTATGGATGATGCGCGGCTTCGGGTCGCTTATCGTGAATCGCTCGTAGCCGCCGTGTCGGTAACTCTCCGTTACAAGTTCCTCGTATAGTTCCAGAATATTGGCCATAAGGTCCCGCTCGAACTCTTGTACAGCGCGAGCGGCGCTTGCCGCGACAAAACTCCCACCATGCAGAGAGTAAGTTCTCAAGTGATATAATCTCTTGGTATGTGGCCGGGCATTGCACTCGTCGCATGATAAAGAAATAATGTCTATGAATCCCCCCCCCCCTTACGTCCAACTTCGCCTCTGACCTGCCCATCCTGCAGGAGATCGCGGATGCCTATGTTATCTGGCACAAGAACCTTGCCAACCTTCCCCGCTTCTCGCGGTATACGCTTGGCGAGAGAATAGATCAGCTTTTCCTCGATACTATCCAGCACGTGCTTCTCGCCGGATATTCCGCCAAGACAGAAAAAGCATCTGCCGTTGCCAAAGCATCTACGAAACTGGATGCTTTGAAATTCTTCCTGCAGATTATGAACCAATGCAAGGAGCTGACCGATCCGAAATACGTAGAGATCAGCAAGCCTCTGGAGCGCATTGGCAAAATGCTCGGAGGCTGGCAGAAACAGATCCTTGGGACCGGAAGCCGTTGAACGGTCCGGTCCCTAAATCACACCAGTATCTAGTCGCAGAGGAGACAGAGACGGTTCGACGCGCTCCACTCGTTCCTGACATGGTTCAGGTTACGGTTCCAGCGCTTGTTGTCGTCGTTCCACAGGTTCGGGAAGTAGACGTTGTCGTTGTGAACGTTCTGCCAGCGATTGCGTACGCGATACCTTCCGCTCCACGGCCCCTTGAATCTCTCGGGGTTGTATCGTTTTCGGCGAAATCATCGCTCTGGTATCGCGTACCGAGTAGAAGTGATGTTACAAAATGCATTCCCGCACACTTGCCGAAGAATGAGATGCCGCGGCAATTCCGGCAAAGATATGATTTCGGCGCAAGACCATGCAAAGCTCATGGAGCCGTGCATCGCTCGTCCGGCACGGGAACAGTATATCAAAACAAAAAAGCGGGGCCGGAATGAACCGAACCCCGCACGATGCGATGGACTGCATGATTTCAAGAGAGTCGAATGGACCGAGGGGAACCGAGTGCGGAAGTGCCGAGGTCCGAGTGGCCGAGTGCCGCTACTCGCAGAGGAGACAGAGACGGCGCGACGCGCCCCACCCGTACCTGACCTGGCTCAGGCTACGGCACCAGCGCTCGTAGCCGTCGTACCACAGGTTCGGGAAGCAGACGTCGCCGCCGTGAACGTACCGCCAGCGAGAGGTGCCCTTGTCCGGGAAGGCGATGGAGCCCTTCTCGTCGTAGTTCGGCCGAGCGGCGAGGAAGCCCTCGCGCACCCAAGCCCCGGAGCCCTTCAGCAGGCAACCCGGCTTGGCAAGCAAGTCCGTGACCTGCTCCTCGGTCCAGTTGCGGTTGAGACGGCCGATGACCGCTTTCACCTTGCGATCGCCGAGCTTCGGCATCTGGGCGACGTAGCTCCAGTCGTCCCGACTCATGCTCGATCGCTTCTCGATGTTCCTGACGGTGACGCCGTAGCTCACCTTGAGCTCGACGGTCTCGTCGACGGTGAACAGCCAGCCGTCGCCGAGGTCGACGATGATGCCTCTCGCCTTCTGCCGCTCGAGCGCGTACTTGCGCACGGCCTCGCGGATGAACGACTGACCGTCGCCGGCGTAGAGCGCGGTCTGAGCGGCTTCGATTCCTTCCGAATCGACGCCGACTGCTGCGAGCTCGTTGCGGACGAGAACGTCAACTGCCTGGAACCGACCGAGCCACTCCGAAGAAGTACCCATAGTGCTTCTCCCTTCTCCCCAGAGCTTTCTAGACCCCGAGGATGTTTGATTCTTTGCACCCTGAACCTTGACCACGCGTCAAAGCCCTGAATGCGGTTTTCAACGAACGTCTAATTATACCACTAAAGGTGTTATTTAGTCAATACACACGTGTCGAAGCGCAAGTAGCAGGTATGCAAGAAACATCTCGGAGCCCTTAGGGGCGAGAGCGAGGGCCGACGCCTAGAGGCGTCGAGCCCGTTTTCTTGCATACCTGCTACTTGCGCTTCCCGCTCACGATCTCCGCCTCCACGTTCTTCGGCACGGTGTCGTATCTGTCGAATTCCATAGAGAAGTTGGCGCGGCCTTGGGTCATGGAGCGCAGCTCCGTCGCGTACCCGAACATTTCGGACAGCGGCACCTTGGCGTCGATGACGCGGATGTTGGCGCGGTCTTCCATGGATTCGATGCGGCCACGGCGAGAGTTCAGGTTGCCGGTGACCTCGCCGATGAAATCGCTCGGCACTAAGACCTGCACTTTCATTATCGGCTCCAGGATGACCGGCTTCGCCATCTGCGCGGCGGCCTGGAAGGCCATAGAGCCCGCGATTTTGAAGGCGGCCTCAGAGGAGTCCACGTCATGGTATGAGCCGTCATCCACGGTGACCTCCACGTCCACCACCGGATAGTGCGCCAGTATGCCTTTGTCCAAGGCCTCCTTCACACCCTTCTGTATGGCCGGGATAAATTCTTTTGGAATAGAGCCGCCCTTGATCTCTTCCACGAACTCAAAGCCCGCACCGCGCTCGCGGGGCTTCAGGCGCAGCCAGCAGTGGCCGTATTGGCCGCGACCGCCGGACTGTTTGATGTATTTGCCTTCGGCGCGCGCCTCGCCCATGATCGTCTCCTTGTACGCCACCTGCGGCCGGCCGACGTTGGCCTCCACGCCGAACTCGCGCTTCATGCGGTCCACGATGATCTCCAGGTGCAGCTCGCCCATGCCGCTGATGATGGTCTCCCCCGTCTCCGGGTCGCCGGCGACGCGGAAGGTCGGATCCTCCTCGGTAAGTTTGTGCAAAGCTACGCCCATCTTTTCCTGGTCGGCCTTGGTCTTCGGCTCGATGCGGATGCCGATGACCGGCTCCGGCACGCTGATGCCCTCCAGAAGGACCGGGTGATCCGGATCGCACAGGGTGTCGCCGGTGGTGGTGCTCTTCAGGCCCACCAGGGCCACGATTTCGCCGGCGTACACTTCCTCTACCTCCTCGCGCTCGTTCGCGTGCATGCGGACTATGCGGCCGACACGCTCGGTCTCCCCTTTGGAAGTGTTCAAAACATACGAGCCGCGCTTCAGGGTCCCGGAGTAGTTTCGGAAGAAGGCCAAAGTGCCCACATAGGGGTCGGTCGCGATCTTGAAAGCCAGGCCGGACAAAGGCGCGTCGTCCTTCTGCTCGCGGATGACGTCTTCGCCGGTCTGCGGGTCGATCGTCTTCGCCGGCGGGATGTCGAGCGGCGAGGGCAGAAAATCCACAACCGCGTCCAGCATGAACTGCACGCCCTTGTTCTTGAGCGCGGAACCGGTCAGGACCGGCACGATGTCGTTCGATATGACGCCCTTGCGCATCGCGGTTTTTAGCTCCTCGAGGGTCGGTTCCTCGCCGCCCAGGTATTTTTCCATGACCGCGTCGTCCTGCTCGGCGATCTTCTCTATCAATTCCTTGCGCCGCTTTTCCACTTCCGCCTTCATGTCCTCCGGAATCGGGACCTCCACGATCTTCTCGCCGTGATCGCCCTGGAACTCGTAGGCCTTGTTCACCAAGAGGTCCACCACCGCGCTGAAGTTGGCCTCGGCGCCGATGGGCAGCTGCATGGCGATGGCATTCTTGGTCAGGCGGTCGCGGATGGAGGCCAAACTTTTCTCGAAGTTCGCGCCCATGCGGTCCAATTTGTTGATGAAGCAGATGCGCGGCACCTTGTATTCGTCCGCGTAGTGCCAGTTGGTCTCGGATTGCGGCTCCACGCCGGCGACGCCGTCGAAGACAACCACCGCGCCGTCCAGCACGCGCAGGGAGCGCTTGACCTCGATGGTGAAGTCGATGTGGCCGGGAGTGTCTATGAGGTTCAGGTTGTATTCAAAATTCTTGTCTCCTTTGCGGTAGGTCGGGGTCCAGAACGCGGTCGTCGCGGCGGAGGTGATGGTGATGCCGCGCTCGCGCTCCTGCTCCATCCAGTCCATGACCGTGTCGCCGGTGTGCACCTCGCCGATCTTGTGGGATACGCCGGTATAGAAAAGCACGCGCTCGGAGCACGTGGTCTTGCCGGCATCGATATGGGCGATGATGCCGAAGTTGCGGGTCCTTTCGATCGGATATTTGCGGGGCATGGTCAGGGACTAAGGACCGGCGCGAGGGGTCCGGGCGCGGGCGAAATGGGCGAAGGCGCGATTGGCCTCGGCCATGCGGTGCATGTCCTGCTTCTTCTTGATGGCGGTGCCTTCGTTCTTGGAGGCAGCGATGAGCTCGGCCGCCAGTTTCTTAGCCATGGGCTTGCCCTTGCCGCTGCGCGCGGCGCCGATGATCCAACGCACGGCCAAAGTGAAGCGGCGGGTCGGCGAGACCTCCTGCGGCACCTGATAGTTGGCGCCGCCGACGCGGCGGGATACCACCTCGATTTGCGGCTGGGCGTTTTCCAGGGCGCGGTCGAAGACGGCGAGTGCGTCCTCTTTGGTCTCATCTTTGACGATATCCAGGGCACCATAGACGATCTTCTCGGCGATGGTCTTCTTGCCGTCCTGCATCACGTAGTTGATGAAGCGGCCAAGGTCCACGCGCTCATGCTGGGCGTCCGGCTTATGGTACTTCTTGTATACGCGCTTTTTCCTCATGGGCGCTGATTATTTCTTCGCGCCGCCGCCCTTGCCGGACTTGGCGCCGTATTTGGAACGCTGCTGCTTGCGGTTCTGGACGCCGGTCGTGTCCAGCACGCCGCGCACGACGTGGTAACGGACGCCAGGCAAGTCCTTCACGCGGCCGCCGCGGATCACGACGATGGAGTGCTCCTGCAGGTTATGGCCCTCGCCCGGGATGTACGCGGTGACCTCCATGCCGTTGGTCAAGCGCACACGGCAGACCTTGCGCAAAGCGGAGTTCGGCTTCTTCGGGGTGGTCGTGAAGACCTTGAGGCACACGCCGCGCTTGAAGGGCGACGGCGAATCCACCGGCCTGTTCTGTAGGGTATTGAAGTAGTACGACAAGGCCGGGGCTTTGGTTTTGGCCTTGGTCTGGGTCCGGCTGCGCTTCAAGAGTTGGTGAATTGTAGGCATCTATAAATAAAGCCGTAAATACCGCAAAAGGATAATGAATCCGCGTCAGAAAGTCAACGCGCCCCGCGAAGGAGCGCTTGTGGCCGTCCTGCGAATTGAGATGAGTATATATGGGCCGACCGCAAAAAGCAAAGCAGATCACCTGTGGATATTGACTATAAGAACATCATCCCGCATGATGTTTTTTTGTTGGTCCGTCTTCCTACAAGACCAGCAAGTTGAAGATCCAAGTGATGACAGGGAAAAGAAGATTGCCGGCGTAGAAAAGCAGGGCGAATATGAGGATGATGCCGTAGCGGTCCAGGAAGGCCATTAGCGAGTATGCGATGCGGTTCGCGGGCAGGAGCGAGAACAGGACCTTGGAGCCGTCGAGGGGCGGTATCGGCACCAGGTTGAAAACAGCCAGGGCAATGTTTAGGATCACGATCGTGCCGAACGCCTTTATCAGTTCAAAACTCAAACCCGCACCGGCGCCAAAGCGGATCAGCACGGCGAACAGGACCGCGATGATGATATTGCTCACCGGTCCGGCGGCGGCTATTTTCCCGGCGGCCGTTTTGGGGTTCTGCAAATGCCTCGGGTCGTACGGCACCGGCTTGGCCCAGCCAAGTATGACCGGTGAGCCGATGAAGAGAAGAATGGCCGGCAGGAGGATGGAGCCCATCGGGTCGATGTGCTTCAGTGGGTTCAAGGTGATGCGCCCGGCGTTGCGCGCGGTCGGGTCGCCCAGCCGCTCCGCGACCACGCCGTGCGAGACCTCGTGGATGATGACCGAGAAGATGAAGGCGACGAAAGCGAAGATCGCCAGCGCGACAGATTGTTCCATATCCCCTATTTTACCTTAAACCGCGCCAGGAATAGAATGAGGACGAGGCCTCTGTAGTGAAATGGATATCACGACTGCCTTCGAAGCAGTTATTGGGGGTTCGAATCCCTCCGGGGGCACCAAATATTGATCTTTAGGGGTTTTACTATTTATTGTGCGCCCACCTGGACTCGAACCAGGAACATTCACCTTAAGAGGGTGCTGCTCTACCAATTGAGCTATGGGCGCTTATACTCCTCGAGTTTATACCACTTCCGTTCAAACTTTTCTACTGCCGGAGATATAGATCTTACTATGCCGCGTATCCAACCAAAAACCCGAATGCGGTAATTCGTCCCTTTTAGGACCCTGAGACTTATAGTGCCGTAGTACAATGTATTCTTTTTGTACTTTTTGTTCAATGGCTTAATAAAGCTCTTGCCAAAATTGTCCAGCGGGATTCCTGTAAGATCCGACCAAAAGCCTTTCATTTCTTTCTCGTTCTGTCCGCGGTGTATATTCAAGCGAGCTTTTACCTGCTCTGGATATATCTCGAAGACTGCTTTCAACCAGATAACAAAGAATTTTATAAGCAAGGGGTCGGAATTCGCACGAAATGAGTTATAATATGCGGCATGAACGGGCCTGTGCCGTCGATCGCTGGCATGCGTGCGGGCATCTACCGTCACTACAAAGGCGGCCTGTATCAGGTACTTGGAACGGCGCGGCACAGCGAGACATTGGAGGAGATGGTTTTATACAAGCATCTCGGCGCAGACGGCGCGCCGGCCGGGGAATATTGGATACGCCCGCGCGCGATGTTCCTGGAAGAGGTCGAGGTCGGCGGCAAAAAGATGCCGCGGTTCGAATTCCTGCGCGACCATGCCTGAACTGGACATTCCCCTTTCGGAACTGCCCGGATTCCAAGCGCGCTTCGCGTCCAAACTGAAAAAGCTCGGTATCGAGACCGTGCGCGACCTGCTGTACTTCTTCCCGGCGCGCTACGAGGATTTTTCCGTCACTTATCCCATCGCCGATCTGGCGCCCGGCAGCGAGGTCACCATCCAAGGCGTGGTCGCGGAGGTCCAGAGCCGCCGCGCCTGGCGGCGCGGCATGGCCATAGTCGAAGCGCAGATCGAGGACGCCACCGGCCGCATCCGCGCGGTCTGGTTCAACCAGCCGTATTTGAAAGACGCCCTGCGGCCAGGCCGCTTGGCCAACTTCTCCGGCAAGGTCTCGCTCTCCAAGGACGGCGAGCTGTACCTGTCGCATCCTACGCACGAGTTCGTCTCCTCGGCGACCGCCGCCACGAAGCACACCGCGCGGCTCGTGCCGGTGTACCGCGAGACCCGCGGGCTGACCTCCAAGGGCATCCGCTTCGTGCTGGAACCGATACTGCGTAAGACCGAGGCGCCGGAATGGCTGCCGCGTTCCATTCTGGAGCACTACAACCTCCCGGAGATGGGCGCTGCCCTGCACGCCATGCATTTCCCGGAAACGCTGGAACAGGCCGAGGCCGCACGCCGCCGCTTTTCCTTCGAGGAGCTCTTCCTGCTGCAGCTCGCCATCGCCGACGAAAAATCCGCTCTGAAGAAAGAGCAGGCGCCGAAGCTCGCGACCGATATCCCCTGGCTTAAATCGGTGCTCGCGGAGCTACCTTTCATATTGACCAACGCGCAGAAAAACGCCCTCTGGGAAATCGTCAAAGACCTGGCCTCCGGCCATCCGATGAACCGCCTCCTGCAGGGCGATGTCGGCGCGGGCAAAACCATCGTGGCGGCCCTCGCCGCGCTCATCGCGGCGCAGAACGGCTTCCAGACGGCGTTCATGGCGCCGACGGAAATATTAGCAAGGCAGCATTATGAAAGCTTAAAGAAACTCTTTGGCCACATCGGCCGCAAGAACCAGGTCGCGGTCGGCCTCCTGGCCGGCAAGGACGCCAAGGTGTTTTACGAGAATGACCTGGAGACGGACGCCTCGCGCGCGAGCTTCCTGAAAGAACTGCGGCGCGGCGCCATCCGCATCGCGGTCGGCACGCACGCTTTGATCCAAAAAGGCGTGGACTTCGAGAACCTCGGCTTCGTGGTGGTGGACGAGCAGCACCGCTTCGGCGTGCGCCAGCGGGCCGCGCTGAAGGGCGCCGCGGGCTCGCCGCATTATCTTTCCATGAGCGCCACGCCTATCCCCCGTACCCTCATGCTCACCGCCTTCGGCGACCTGGAGGTCTCCCTCATCAACGAGATGCCCAGGGAGCGCAAGGCGGTCATCACCAAGATCGCCACGGACGCAAACCGCGCCGCAGCGTACAGGTTCGTCGCGGACAAGGTGCGCGAGGGGCGGCAGGCGTTCGTCATCTGCCCGCGCATCGACCCGAGCGCCGCGCCGGACGCGCCAAAGGCCGCGGCGCAGGATTACGTGATGACGCCCGCGGAGATTGCTGCCCTAGACATGAAATCGGTCAAGGAAGAATATGAAAAACTTTCCAAAAAGATATTTCCGAACCTGCGCGTGGGCATGCTGCATGGCAAGATGAAGGCCGCCGAGAAAGAGAAGGTCATGCGGGGTTTCCACGACCGCAAAGTGGACGTGCTGGTATCCACCTCGGTCATCGAGGTCGGCGTGGACGTGCCGAACGCCTCGGTCATGCTCATAGAGTCCAGCGACGCTTTCGGCCTGGCCCAGCTCTACCAGTTCCGCGGGCGCGTGGGCCGCGGCACGCACCAATCGTACTGCTTCCTGATGACCAAATCCGAGAAACAGGGCAACGCCCGCCTGCGGGCCATCGTCGAGGCCAAGAACGGCTTCCAGCTGGCGGAAATAGATCTGAAACTGCGCGGACCGGGCCAGTTCCTCGGCGAATCCCAGACCGGACTGCCAGACCTGGCCATGCAGAACCTGACCAACACGGCACTGGTCAAAGACGCGCGCGAGGCGGCCCTGTCTCTCCTGACGCACGACCCGAAGTTAGCCAAGCGGCCGGAACTGAAGAAGGCGGTACGCCAGTTCCGCAGGAAGATTCATTTGGAATAGCCGCTAGCGGGAAGGCCTCCGCGAACGCAGGCGCGACAGGTAATACCAAAGCGCAACCAAAGCTCCGCCAACCGTATCGTTGAAGATGTCCTTCAGCGTGTCGAAGTGCACACCTGGTATGGAACCGCCAAAAGGGACGTAGCCCGCCACGAAGACCGCCGAAAAATACTCGAACAGCTCCCAACCGGTGCCGATCAGGGCAACGAAACCGGTGGTCAAAAATAGCAAGGCGAAAAACCCCAAACCCTGCGGCAATACGTGCCACCGCTCGAAGTAAAGATATATGAAGAGCAATCCGATCCACAGGCCGCCCACAACGTGGAAAACTATATCTATCCAGGGATTGGTGTCGTACCACAAGAACGCCACCGCCGCGCTTTGGGCTACAAATATAACCGCGATGAGCGCGAGCAAAATCCGGTCGAGGCGCATGGCAGGCGTCTTTAACGCTTGGCCCACTGCGGGGACCGGCGGGCCTTCTTCAAGCCGTACTTCTTGCGTTCCACGGCGCGGGAATCGCGGGTCATGAAGCCCAGGGTCCGCAGCTGCTTTTTCAAACTGGCATCGCTTGCCACCAAAGCGCGGGCGATGCCGAGCCGGATGGCCTCGGCCTGCGAGTTCACGCCCCCGCCCTGGACCTTGGCCCGGACGTCGAAATTGTCGATCTTGAGCCGCGTGAACGGCGCCATGACCGCGTCGCGCAAGCGCGGCACCTGGAAGTAATCCTTCAGGGCACGATCCCCCACGAACACCTTGCCCTCGCCCTTCACGAGGCGCACGCGGGCCACGGCGGTCTTGCGGCGGCCGATCCCCTCGATGTAACGGCCGGAGAGGGCCGGGACCGCGGACACCGCCTTGGTTTTGGATTTAGTTGCCATCTTTTTCTATGAATACCATGTTCTTCATACGCGGGGTATTTAGGAAATTCTTCGGCAACATGTGGCGCACGGTCTCCCGGAGCATCTTTTTGGGATCCTTGGCTTTGCGCTCTGCGAGTGTCTGCTCCTTCACGTGGCCCATGTAGCCGGTGTGGCGATAGTACACGCGCTGGTCGCCCTTCTGGCCGGTCCATACGATCTTGTCCACGTTCTTCACCAGGACGCGGTCGTCCCCCGCCTTATTCGGGGCGTAGTTAGCGTTCTTCTTGCCTTGCAGGATACCCGCGATCTCGGTCGCGAGGCGTCCCAGGCGTTTGCCTTTTGCGTCGATGGTGTAGTCAGCCATGGTCTTAAATGAACTCTATGGTCGCGGTGCGCACGCCGTCGCGCTTGCGCGCGGCGCCGGACTTGATGATGCGGGTGTAACCGCCGTTGCGGCCCTTGTAGCGCGGGGCGATGTCTTCGAAAAGCTTCTTCACCGCCACCGGGTCGTGCAGGCGCGCCGCGAGCAGGCGGCGGCCGGCCAGGGTCTCTTTTTTGGCGATGGTCACCGCGCGCTCCACGAGCGAGCGGATCTCCCTGGCGCGGGCCTCGGTGGTCACGATGCGTTCCTTGCGGATCACGTTCACGGTAAGCGAGCGAAGGAAGGCCCTTCTTTGGCCTGTTTTGCGGTTGAATTTTCTGCCTTCCTTGCGCTTGGTCATGTTCTGTTATTCGGCTTTCTTTTTGCGGGTCTTCTTCGCGGGTTCCTCCGCGGTCGCCTCCTTTTCCTTGACCTCCACGGCGGAGACCTTGTCGAAGTGGTCTTTTAGGATGTTACCGGCCTTATGCAGAGCATCGGACGGGGTGATGGTGCCGTCGGTCGTCACGGTCAGGCGCAAGCGGTTGTAGTCGGTGCGGTCGCCGACGCGCATGTTCTCCACGGTGTAGTTCGCCGCGGTCACCGGGGAGAAGAAGGCGTCCACGCCGATCATGCCGATGGCCAGCTTCTCGGCCTTGCGGGACTCCACGGCGGAGTAGCCCAAGCCGCGCTCGACGGTGATCTCCACCACCAGCTCGGCGCTTTTCTCGGTCAGGGTCGCCAGGACCTGCTCCGGATTCACTACCTTGACCTCGGACTTGGTCTTGATGTCGGCGCCGGTCACCACGCGCTCGCCCTTGGCCTCGATGAGGAGCACTTGGGGCTCGTTCACGGTCATCTCGAAGCGCAATCTCTTGAAGTTCAAAATAAGGTTGATGAGGTCTTCCTTCATGCCCGGCAGGGTCGAGAACTCGTGGGCCACGTTCTTCACTTTGATATAGGTGACCGCGGCGCCCGGCAGGGACGAAAGCAGTGCGCGACGCAAGGCGTTGCCCATGGTCAGGCCGTAGCCAGCGTACAGGCCTTCAATTTCGAAAACGCCCTCGGTACCGGTCTCCTCGATGGTCTTGATGTTGACGGTGCTGCTCAAATGCGCGTATTCCATGATAGTTGGATAATTTTTGTTATTTGCTGAACGATTCGACCAGTAGGTTGATCTCAAAAGGCGATTCCTCCACGGGACTCTTCAGAACCTTGCCTTCGTAGGCTTTGGCGTCCAAGGAGAGCCATTCCGGCGGCGTGAACTTCTCCAGGTTCTGCGGCAGCTCCTTAAAGAAGGACTTGGTCTGCGCATCCTGGCGGATGGCGATCATATCCCCCGCGGAGACCTGGTAGCCGGCGGAGCGCACGCGCTTGCCGTTCACGTTCACATGGCCGTGGTTCACGATCTGCCGCGCGGCGCTTCTCGAGGGCGCGAGGCCCAGGCGGTACACGGCGTTGTCCAAGCGGCGCTCCAGGAGTTCCAACATCTTCATGGAGGTACCGGTCTTGGACTCGGCGGCCTCCTCAAAGAGCCGGCGCAGGGTACGCTCGTTCAGGCCATAGACGACTTTGAACTTCTGCTTCTCGTTCAGCTGGCGGGCGAAGTCCGAGGGCATGCGGGCGCGACGACCGCCCTGGCCGTGGGCACCGGGCTTATACGGCTTGCGGACGGCGGCGCATTTCGGCGAATCGCAACGCTGCCCCTTCAGGTGTAAACGCTCGCCGAGGGACCGCTCTCTTTTTTCTTTAGGACCGTGGACCATATATTTATACGCGGCGGGTTTTGACCGGACGAGGACCATTATGCGGCAAAGGGGTCACATCGTGCAAAGCGCTGAGCTGGAAACCCTGGTTGGCCAGGGAGCGGATGGCGGAATCGCGGCCGCCGCCGATGCCCTTCACGTAAACCTCGAGTTCGATCACGCCCATGGCCTTCAGTTTCTCGGCGACTACGGCGACGATTTTCGAAGCCGCAAATGGCGTGGCCTTCTTGGGACCGGAGAAACCCAAAGAACCAGCGGTGGCCCAGGCCAGAACGTTACCCTTCATATCAGTTATGGAAATGACGGTGTTGTTATAGGTGGCGTTGATGTAGGCCCGGCCCTTGTCCAGATTGCGGACCTTCTTGGAGACCGGCTTGACCGCCGGGGCCGGCGCGCTGGCTTCGGCTTTCACTTTTTCCTCAGCTACTTTCTTTTTGCCCATATTATTTCAGATCGACTTTCTTCTTGCCGGAACCAGCGGTCTTCCTCACGTTGCCGTGGGCGGTGCGGGAATTGCTCTTGGTGCGCTGGCCACGGACCGGGAGATGCCGCGCGTGCCGCGTGCCGCGGTAGGTCTGCAGGGATTTCAGGCGCTCGATGTTGTGGCGCACCAGCTGGCGCAGTTCGCCTTCGATGCGGTGGTTTTTCTCGACGACGTTCTTGATGCTGTTCATCTCGTCGGCGGTCAGGTCCTTGGTGCGCTTCTCGGCGCTAATCTTGGCTTCGGCCAAAATGCGGCGGCTCAAGGTCGGGCCGATGCCGTATATATAAGTGAGGGATGCCTCTATCCGCTTTTGGTCCGGGATGTTGACGCCGAGTAAACGCATAGGATGTTAGCCTTGTCTTTGCTTGTGCTTTGGATTTTTGCAGATTACGTACAACTTGCCGTTCCTTTTGACGATCTTGCAATTCTGGCACATGGGTTTTACCGATGAGCGTACCTTCATGTTTTTCCGTTGTGCCTGCTTCGCAGGCTATAGCCTTCGGACGATGCGGCCCCGCTTACCGTCGTCGCTTATGTCCAGCTGGACGCGGTCGCCCGGGACAATACGGATGTGGTAAAGACGAAGCTTGCCGGCCGGCTTCGCGAGGACGATGTCCCCCGACGCCAGGCGCACCCGAAAATCGAGCGCGGGCAGCGCTTCTTCAACAACCCCTTCTTCACGACGGAGCGCTTTGGAATCAGCGCTCATTGCGAGTCAAAACCAACATCATTGAAGACAGCCAAGATTCTATTCGAAATGAGCATTCCTGTCAACTTAGCGAACGTTGACCTCGATCTTGGAAGAGTTTTGGGGCAGGCCCCAGAGCCAGGCGGGCCAGAGGGAGACCTTGGCGTCGGCCAGGTCCGGCAAGACCAGGATGGCCTGACGGGCCTCATCTTGGCTTTTACCGGCTATGTCCGCGGCGAAGGACGTTGCATCGAACTTGGGCGCTAAACTGCCGGAGACCTCCACGGTAAAGGTCATCTGTTTTTTAGCGAAATCGGGGCGCACGTTGGCATATGTGATCTTCAGGTCCTGTAGCTCCTTGGTGTCGTCCCCGGCCTGCGCCTTTATATTGAGCAGCTCAATGACATCGGTTTCCCGGAATTCGAAGGCGCGCAGGATGCTCGCCGGGGTCACCGCGAATTGCCCCTGCGCGTCCACCGGGCCGATACTGAAGGTGGTGGTCGAGAAGACCAGCGCCTCCGGCAAGACCTTCAGGTCGCTGGGCACGCCGGCGAGGAAGTTCATCTGGAAGGCGCTGTTCAGCGCCGAGGACATCTGGCTTTTTGCTTTCGCTATGTCGTCCGCGGTCGGCGTCGGACCGCCGGTGGAAGTGCCTCCGGACGCGCCTTCGGCCAAGACACCGTAGAAGCCGTTGTACTTGGGCGTGTTCTGGAAGCCGGGTATGTTCAGGTGCGCCACCGGGCCGGTGTTATAGCCCTCGCCGGGCTGGTCCGCGGTGACCGCGGCTTTGATGCTGGAGGATGCGGTGACCCTGCCATCTGTGCCGACCGTGGCGCCCGGCACGATTATGCCGTTATCCAGCCGGTATATCTTGCCGTCCGGAGCGGTGAAGCGCGTGGTGGCCACGAGCTCCTGCGAGGCGCCGCTGTAAGCGTTCACTACGGTGATGGTACCCCGCGCCTTCTGGCCGCCGGAAGTGCGGCCGGTCGCCGGGAAGGAGCGTGAGGGCAGGTTCTGGGACTGCTCGATCATCTCCGCGGGTACGATGCCGGCGCCGGCGTCCGTGCTTTTCGACGCGACCGACGCGGTCACGGTGCCGCTGTACGTCCAAGGGTTCTCGCGAAAAGCGATGTCCACGCTGGCCTTGCCGAACGCGGCCGCGGCAAGCCACATGCCGCCGGCGACCAACAAAAGTATGACGATGGCCCAGGCGGCGACCTTCCGGCCGCGGCGCGGCCGCGGCTCCAGCGTGTCGTAGCGTTCCTCTTCCACATCCCGACGATTGCTCACGCGCTCCTCGTACACGTCCTCTGTCTCCTCGGTGATCACCGTCACTGCATCTTCCTTGGGCTCTTCATCCTCCTCCGGACCCATCTCAAGTTCTGGTTCGGGTTCGGGTTCGGGTTTTACTTTAAGTTTTTTCTCTCCCGCAACTTTGACCTGACTACCGCGCAGGCGGATATCGGACAGAGATTGTCCCTCCCTGGTCTTCGCCGGCTCGTCAAACAGCGGATGGCTGGCGGCGATGCCCGCGGCCCGGGCCATCTCCAGGACCTCCTGGTCCACGGATTCTATGGATATGTCCTTGGCCAGCACGCCGGCCTCCCGAGCGATCAGCCGGAAATTGCTTGGCGAATCCACCAGGCGCGAACCCTTGGGGACGATAAGCACGAGCTCCTGGTCCTGCACTTCCAGTATCCGCTCGATGAGGTCCGCCACCGCCTCGTTCCTCTCAATGCTAAGTCTATGCATGGTACGGGAAATTATATCAAATCCTGGCGAATTGCTAAACGGAGATCCAGTGGATGTGTCGCGTGAGCATCTTGTGGCCGCGCGGGTCGCCACGGTGGTAGTAGTACTCCAGGAAGGACGTGAAAATCGGGATACTTTCCGGCGCCGCCGCGGCGGCGCCGGCTTTCAGGTCCCAAGTGATGCCCGATCTTTCCAAAAGCGCGCCCAGAGGCAGTTCGGAGAGCTCCGCCTCGCCACGCTTCGCCGGCATATGGAAAGGCAGGGGCTGGATGCTCCGCAGATAAATAGAGCCGGATGCCTTGGTCTTGGCGAGCGCCTTATCGAAACCATCCTCAATGGGCGCAAAGAGCTTGGCCGCGAAGCGGTTGGCGCGGCTCGAAAAACCCCCGCGGACGAACATGGCATATGCCGCGTCCGCGGTCTTCTTGGAGATGCCCCAGGCCGCGGCCAGCGCCGCCGGCAACTCGTCCGAGCTCCAGCGGAACCGCGTTTTCTTGATGACCTCCTCCGCGTCCGGGTCGAAACGAAAATACCAGCCGCCCTGCGGCTCCAGGTCCAGGAACTTCAGCGGCCCCTGCGCGTGACGACCGAGGAACGCCAACGCCGCCGGTCCCCGCTCGGTAAAGAAAAGCTCCCGGCCGGAATGCAAGAGATCGTGCAGGTCGTGAAACACAGCGCGGGTGGTCATGGTGACCTGCAAAAAACCCTCGATGCGGCGACCTTCGAACGGCCGGTCCTCGCGTACTTCCAGGCCATCCGCCAGGACCCGGGTCAGGCGCGCGTCCAGGAGTATGGCGTCCAGCTCCTCCACTCCCAGATCCTCGCCGGCAATGCGGCGCATTTCGAAAGTGGTCTTAGCCAAAAAGTCGCGCAGCATCGCCTGGAAATTCTCCGGTTGGATGGGACCCTCCCCTTTCTTGCGCGCCAGGCGAAAAGGCAGAATGAAGGTGCGCGCCAGGGCTGGATGGAGCGACACCACCACCGGCACTTTGCGGAACTGCTTCAGTTTGAAGAACGACGGCAGAGGGGCGCCGCGCATGGCGCGCCAAGTGCGGCGCAGGGCGATGCGCTGCTCCATGCCGAACTCGAAGAGCGCGCCGTACGCTTCCTCGGGACGGATCTCCCAGACGATTGCGAACTCCTTTGACGGCACTGGTTTGAAGTTCATCGCGTTATCTTGTGGTATCCAGGGCCTGGTTCACCAGAGCATCGGCTCGGCGGTTCTCTCCTCGCAGCACATGCACGAACTTCACGCTATTAAAATCCAGACGCAGGTTCCAAACCTGCATAAAAAGCGGCTGCAAACTTTCCTCGGATATCTTGTACTGGCTGTTCATCTGCTTAACCACCAGCTCGCTGTCCATGCGCACCTCGATATCGGTGGCTTTGGCCTTGGCCTTGCCCAGAAGCTGTTTGGCCTTCTTCAGCGCGAAGATGAGCGCGGCGTATTCCGCCTCGTTGTTGGTCTTCACGCCGATGTGCTCCGCGTA
>Ga0209542_10007405_pt1 | contig 20904 bp, 26 predicted proteins | sample RifCSPhighO2_01_FD_184028 | JGI IMG/M metagenome (GOLD analysis project Ga0209542, IMG submission 184028) | Soil microbial communities from Rifle, Colorado - Rifle CSP2_plank highO2_0.1 (SPAdes) (version 2) | ecosystem: Environmental > Terrestrial > Deep subsurface > Rock core/Sediment ... | reverse complement strand
ATAATAAAGTAAAGAGATTCGACTTAATACATACAAAGAGGCTTATAGGTTATGTTCCTAAAGATGATTATTATGAAACTTGCAGAATAGTTAAAAAGGAGCTTAGGATTAAAGAAAAAAGGAAAAAGAAATGAAAATTGGATTTATAGGCTTAGGTAGAATGGGTGGAAATATGGTTGAGAACTTGCTTGATAAAAAGCATGATGTCGTTATTTTTAATCGTTCCCCGGAAAAAATAGCACATCTTGTAAAAAGAAAAGGCAAAAAACCAATAGCTTCTAGTTCAGTTTCAGAACTAATTGACAAATTACCTAAACAAAAAATTATTTGGATTATGATAAAGTCTGGCAAGCCTGTAGATGATATGATTAAACAACTTATACCGTACCTAAAAAAAGGAGATATAATAATTGATGGCGGTAACAGTTTTTTTAAAGACTCTCAAAGGCGTTTTCATGCTCTTAAAAAGTTAGGAATACATTTCTTAGATTGCGGTGTTTCTGGTGGAGTTTCCGGAGCGAGACAGGGCGCCTGTATAATGGCTGGAGGAGAAAAAGACGTTTTCAGACAAGTTGAGCCTTTAATAAGAGATATGTGTGTAAAAGATGGATATGGTTATATGGGTTTAACTGGCTCGGGTCATTTTGTAAAAGGAATACATAACGGAATAGAATATGGAATGATGGGTGCTTTGGCAGAAGGAATGTCCGCAATTGCTAAGCATGAAAAGGAATTCAAGACTGACTTGAAAGAGGTAATAAAAGTTTACAATCATGGAAGTATCATACAGTCTCGCTTAACTGACTGGCTTCAAAAAGGAATGAACAGAGATTATTTTTCTAAGATTTCTGGAGTTGTTCCTAAAGGTGAAACAGAAGAAGAAATGGCCAAATTAGAAAAATTCTCATACATGCCTATTCTTAACAAATCAAGACTTATGCGAATTAGTACCAGAAAAAAACCTTCCTTGGCTGGAAAGTTTATTTCTGTTATGAGAAATGAATTCGGTGGACACGGATTTAATAAGAAGTAATCTACTTCAAAACCTTTCCCGTTTCTTCATACCAAAGATATAGGTCTAACTCACCCATATTTATGTTAACTTTCCCTGAAAGTTCTCGCAAGAGATTTTCAACTTCAATATAGACTTTAGGCGTTATAGTCTTGGGTCTTTCTATTAAACTTTCTTTAACTAAGAGGTCAATTATGTGAAAATCAATTATTGCAACATCTTTATATCCTATGTTTCTTAAAAAATGGCTTGATTCTTTCAAACCAAGGCCTTTTATGTTTTTAACAAGCCAAGCTCTCTTTTCTATATCATTATCTATAGAGTCTAATATCTGTTTTATACTATCTTTGTATTTTTGAGCTTCATAAATAAATCCCGCCCTTGTATTTGGAAATCTATGTTCAAGTCTTACAAGTTCTTCAGCAAGTTTCTCCTTTTCCCAGTTCAAAAATCCGTCATTAATTTCTTTTTGGATTATAATGCTTTTAGCAGCATTAAAATTTGCAGTCATAAGGCAAAAACACAACTCTTTGAAGACCTCATTATCTGACTTTTCTTTGAAAGATTCAAACTCAGACATCCTCTGTTCTATAACACTTCTTATCTCATTATCTCTTAAAGCCTTTACTTTTTCAATTAGTTCATTCATAAATTAGAAATAAATTCAAAGTTAATAATATTTGCTCTTTTTACTTTATCTAGAACGTACTAATTTATCTTTATTAGCTTCAACATACTCTATTCCACTAGGAAAATTAAATCTTCCCTCTTTAGCTCCTTCTCTCATGAAGTTTTCAACAGCAGTTATATATGGTTCTCCGTAAACTCCTGGTTTGTAATCTGTGAAATGCATAGAAATTATGAAAGGATCTCTCTTTGCTCCTTCTTTTTCAAGCATTGTAGTTAACTCTTGGTTGCTAACAGCTGAAAACATCCAATTATAATCCATTCCTAAAACACTTTTACCATTAGGTCTTTGCCATATAGGACAATCCATAACTATCACTCCGCTTCTCACCGAAGTCGAATTTCCAGGAGGAGAAGTATCATAAACATAATTTAAATCTCCTAAAGCCTTGAACATATTATTATTAAATTCTAAAAATGGAGCTCGGAATCCTACACTTTTATATTTCTCGCCGCTTTTATCAACAAAAGTTTTAGCAATTGTTTCATCAAATTCTGCAAGTTCGTCATACCATTGTTGATAGCTCCAATTTCCACCATGAAGATGTCTTACTGTATGGCTAGCAAATTCGTGTCCGGAGTTTATAGCCTCTTGCGTTAATTTTACCCTCTCATCAATATCTTCTTTACTTCCGCCCCAACCTATTTCCGAGCGTCCGCTTCCTTTACTTACTAAAAAACAGGAATTGCCGAATATTGTAAAATGCGCAGGCTTTTGAGTTATATCTTCAAGCTCTTTTCCAAAATCTAAAACTCTTCGCCATTTTTTCAAAGGTTCGTTTCCATCAAAACAGAGTATTACATCTCTTTTTGCTCCCGACTCTTGAGCAGTTAAATAATTAGGAATAAAAGATCCCAAAGTCATTCCGCCAGCAGCGATTAAAAAATCTCTTCTACCACTCTCTTTTTTCACAGATATCAGTAATTCTTTTATTTTATAAATATACTTGTGATTTTTTACTATAATTATCTTTAAATACTATTCGTTGTAAGCAGAGAAATGAAAATTTCAACATTTGGAGCTTATGTTCTAGGGTTAGGAATATCTATTGGATCTATTGTTGGATGTGGAGATAATAACTCACAAAAATCTCAAAGACTTTCTCTAGAGAAAGAAGTTATTTCAAGTAATTCATCCGATCTTTCTCCTTCTTTTTTAGAAAAAGTTAAAGAAAAAGCAGACAAGGATCCGGAATATAAAAAATCAGTTAAGGATTTTTCTTATGATCTTTTAGATGGTTCTGTTTTTGATATTAGGAAAATTTCACCAGAGGCTCCTAAACCAGAAGGCTATGTCCTAAACACCCTCTGTTTTTCCTTACTCCAAGGAAATGAAGCTAAAATAAAATATGCTCCATATGATTCTTATACCCCTGAAACCATTAGCATTAGATATATTGGTGTTTCCCCTCATGATTCTTCAAAAAGAAGATTTTCTGTTAATGGAAAAGATTATTTATTGGATTTTAATGAATCAAGTCTCGCAGATTTAGGTTTTATGAATGATGGGAAGTGTGCTCTTACGCTTGTCCATGAATCCTCCCAAAGAACTTCAGATAAGAAGGAATATTTATTCTTCACCGCACCTCAGAAAGGGGGACAAGGAATTTTGGCTTTAGAGTAAAAGATTTATTTCCCTCTTAATCTTACAGTAGGTTTCTCACTTTCTTCAGGAACGTATGCTCTGGTCTTCATTCCCGATTTGGATAAAACTTCCCTAGCATATCCTTCCATTGTTCTGAATCTTAATAGATTCTCTCTTCCAAGTTCTATAATAAACTCATTTGCAACTGCAGAGTATGCTTCATCTTCATCGCTTGTTCCTATTGTTATTATCAAAGGACCGCTTTTCTTTAATCCTTGATAAAGAATAGATTCATAATCTTTTGGAGTAATACCCCCCAGCCTCATATTATATGCAAGTCCTGTAACCTCTTTTCCCTGCCTGTTTTTATAAGTTGGAATACCAATTTTAACTAGACCGTTTTCAACTCTCGCGAAATTTCCAGGAACTGAAAAGTCATACAAATACCCCCTTTCTTCAAGAACATCAAACATTTCATCATTGACTCCAAGATGTGCAGCCATGTGACCTCTTGGCTTGTAACTTATAGTTTTCCCTTCCTCATTGGAAAATATTTCTCTTGCAAGATAGTCAAAATTTCCTATTTCTCTTCTCCATCTTTCACGACTCCAATTACTTCCATCAATATGTCCTACGCTATGATTTGCAATTTCCTCGCCTCCGCTAACATACCTAGAGAATAGTGCTCTTCCCTCTTCTATTTCTTCAGTACTTTTTCCGAAGCCAATGTCAGTTTCAACTGCACTTTGTTTTACTATTAACTTGGACATTGTCAAGAAATATGTGAAATTGGGCTCAAACTTCACTTCTTCTTTTCCACAAGTTAAATCATGATATAAGCCAGAAACATAACCCAAATTCTCAGCGACAGCATCCCCACAAATTACAGCAACAATTGTATCTTTAGGTTTATCAAGAACAATTTCTTCTGCAGCAATATTCTCAAGAGGGGATAAAAGTGAAGCTCCAAGAACCGCTCCAGCGGCCATTCCCATACCACTTAAGAAATCTCTCCTAGATTGCTTTTCGTTCATTAGAAGGGTACCCAACTTCTTTTTATAAACATTATTATCCTGCATCACTATTAAAAACATATATATCTACTTTAATTATATTTTTAAACTAAGTCTTTGTTTTTTAAGAATGAGGAGGGTAAGCAGGCGTGATTTTCTTAAAACTGCTGCATTAGGTGTTTCCGGGCTAGGTACATTATTTATTCCAAATAATTCTTTTTCCCAATCTGCTTCAAATGGAGCATGGCCTATAAGAAATGAATGGAATTATGAAGAGTTCTTGCATTATTCAAAATGGGTTGAGAATATTTTTGATTTTAAGAGAGGCGGGGGGGTTAAGCAAAAACAGGCCAGATTGGGAACTATTCTAGAAGATGATGAAATGAATTTGTTGAATAATTCCGATTTTTTGGGAAATGGAAATTCTAAAATTCCTGGTTCATTTATGACTGGTTTAACACATTGCGGAAGTTTTCCCCATTTGCTTTTTGCTTATTATTCATTTAGAAGAGCTCTTCCAGCAGCAATTTCACAAATAACAATGGAATCAGGGGGGGATATAAGATATTCTTATGGAAATCATCCCATAGGCCATGTTAAAAGTACCGACTTTTCTTCATTTGAAAGTTTTATTTCAACAGGCATGGAACGCGGAAAGTTCAATTTTGTTTCAGGAAATTATAGAACTGCCCCAAATCTCGAAGGAACAGATTCAGTGCCTATAAGTTTAGGTAGGAAGAGTCTTATGCCTGGAAGTTTTTGTTACAATGCTAATGGACATATGCTTGTCGTTGGGAAAATTTCAGATTCAGGTGAAGTCGGATTTTTGGATGCTCACCCGGATAGTTCAATAACCTCTAATCAATCTCTTTCAGCAATTCCTGCAGTCAAATCTGCAGAGCAAGGAGTTACAGGAATGAAAAAATGTTATGATGGATTCAGAAATCCCAGACTTATGAGAGTCTCAGGCAGTACTATTCATCCTTTCACGAATGCTGAAATGGTTGAATTTGGTTTTTCTATAGAACAGTACAAACAAATGGCAGAGATAAAGTCTAAAGGTGCTATAAGCATTAATGGGCAAAGTGCAAATACTTATCCTCAACTTGTAAAGGCAAGTTTAAGGGCATCAGGCAACAAGGAAAGCCCTTTAGAGTTTTTAGTAAACTCTTCTAATGAATTTGCTTCAATGCTTGCAGAAAGGCAAGACTTTGTTCAAAAAGCCTGGAATTATGTTTTATCTAACGGACCTATTTCTTTGCCCAATGATTTGACATTAGAGAATATTTATCAGGCAAATGGTGAGTGGGAGACTTGGAGTTCTCCTTCCTCAGATGTTGATAGAAAAAATAAATATCTTTACATTTTAACAAATTTGGACAATATGATCTCTTCTTTTAGAAGAACAGAGGTTTACGACTATTCTGGCTTCAATTCTCAGGCCGAGTTAGTTTCGGCACTAGAAATAAAAAAACGCGAGTTGTTTTCTAATTTGTCTGTTACGTACACTTCATCGTCTGGAAGAAACTTTACTCTTCCTTTAAATGAAATAGAAAATAGACTTTTTGCTTTGTCATTTGATCCAAATCACCCTCCTGAATTAAGGTGGGGTGCTCCCCAAGGAAGCGAAGAAAGAAAAGGAATGAAACTTTTATCAACACCATTAAGAAGTGGCGGAAGTTTGAATACTTTAGAAGCATATAGATTAGAGCAAGGACTTAGGTATTATCCTGTTAGACAGGACACACCAACATCTCTAGATACTAGCAAAAATCCTACCTCTCCACCATTTGGAACAATAGATGAGATGTTTATGAAATATAAATAAAAATTATCTTCTTATTGTTAATAAGGGTGTGTTTTTAATTTCCCTTTTTTCAGCTTGTATTTTATCAAGATGTCTTTTGAGCCTATTCCAGTGCTCTTTTTTTACAATATAACCAATACACTCTTTCGATCCGCATTTGCATGGGCTGTCTTTGAAGCATTCGGGGTCAAAGTCAAAACCATAGTCGTAAGTTAATTCTTCTCCAGAGTTAATATCTCTGGTAGCCATAATCCATACTTTTCCATTATCGTCTTCAGTTTCACAGTTTGGGTTGCACGAATGATTTATCCATTTTGCAGTATTCCAAGGAACGTCTCCATCAATGTCATATCTTTTATTTAGCTCAAAGACGTACAAAACCGGAGGTACTTTGTTTTTCAGCGCCTTTTTTTCTATTTTGTCTATTCTATCGTAAGCTTCGCTTTTTGTAATTTTCTCGCCAACATACTCAAGAATTTTAGTTCCCTTAGGAATGAAGTTTCTAGCAAAAACACCAGTGCCGTGTATGCCACCCTTTCTTACTAGTATAAATTCTGAATTCGTTTTTTCCATTTCTTGTTGCTTTTGCCATTTTAGACCATCTAAGCGAGATAAGAATTAAAATTGGGTTTATAAAATTAACTTTTTAGAATTTTGCGTTACTTTATCTTCTTTATCTTATCCAAAAGCATATTTTTTTCTTTTCTCGAAGTGTGACTTTTCCCGAAGCGTACTAATGTTTGATTTATCTTGCTCCAATAGCTTTTTGGAAAGAGCTTTTCAAGATCTTTTCCAACTTTTTTTGGATCTTTTTCTTTGCTCCAACCCAAATATCTTGATATATAATGAACGTGCGTGTCTACCCCGATAGCATCTTTTCCAACTTCACTTAGGAAAACGTTGGCCGTCTTACTTCCGACTCCCGGAATTGTAAGTAGATCTGAAATTTTATGAGGAACCTTTCCGTTAAAATCTTCCGCAATTTTCTTAGCAGCTCCAACAACACTTTTTGATTTGTTTCTGTAAAAATTTACCGGGCGAATAAGCCTTTCAACATCTTTTGTTTTCACCTTAGCCAGTTTCTCTATGCTTGGATATTTTGCAAAAAGTTTATGGGCAGTAGGAATAGTTACTTCATCTCTTGTCCTAGCTGACATGATAGTTGAGACAAGTATTTGCCATTCCTCTTTCCATCCTTCAGCAGCCAATCTCATTTCTTTTGGCTTTTCAGAAAGAGCTTTTAATTGTTTCAGAGCTTTCACTCTTTTTTGATTCATTAATAAAAATAAGAAACCTATTTTAAATATCTAACCTCACATACCATGCAATTCTCTCAACTTGTCTAAGACTTCTTCAGCATGTCCTTCGGCTCTGACATTTCTCCAGACATAGGCAATCTCGCCCGAAGGATCCATGAGGAAGGTTGTTCGTATAACTCCTTCAACCTCTTTTCCGTAAAGGTTTTTCTTTCCATATGCCCCATATGCTTTTATCACCTTTTTTGCTGCATCACTAAGAAGTATTATCTTTAACTTATGATTCTCTATGAATTTGCAGTGACTTTCTTCAGAATCTGGTGAAATTCCTATAATTTTTGCTTCAAACTTATTAAAATCTCCAAGAGCTCGGCTAAATGAAATTGCTTCGACTGTGCAGCCAGTTGTTTCGTCTTTCGGGTAAAAATATAAAACTACCCATTTTCCCTTACCTTCTTTCAGCACTTTCTTCAGGCTGACACTTTTACCATCACCTTCCGGTAAGCAGAAATCACTGGCTTGAACTCCAATTTTTGGGTCAACCATGCAATAGAAAATAGTGATATTTGCTTAAAAAGCTTACGTTTTTGGGCTTTTTAAGGGGGTTTTGACTTTAAATCTTAGAGCTTTTGAGACCTTAATTTCTCCAAAACCGGGGTGGTGCCATGAGAAATAAGGTATAAACTTGCTCCCCCACCTAACGAAACGTTCCCTTTATACTTAACCTCTTGAGCAGTATCTCCTCCAAGAACAAGGCCTTTGACGCCAGATTTATTCATGTACTTTAAAATTTCATCTGTTGCACTTTTGAAGCCAGCTTTGTATAACCCTGGAGTTCCAGCCATAACTATTCGGCCTTTCTTCCTAACAAGTTGTTCTAAACTTTCTCTAGCACTTTCTGAAAGTATGAAATCAACAATCATCCATCCCTTAGGAACACCTTCTTCAATGAAAATTCTTCTTCCGCTACTGTAACCACTTGAACTCTTTTTAGCTATAATGACCTCTTCCGGAATGGCAATTTTATCTTTATGTTTTCTTAAGACCGACTTGACTTCCTTGTCCGAAATTTTTCCTTCATCTTCAATTACCGAGTCGCCCACTTTTCTGCCTTGAACATAATAAATAGTGTTAAGCACTATCCCTCCCGGAATTATAAAATCATAACTTTCAGAGAAACCTACAAGCCCTTCAGTTATCTTTTCCTTTTTTACTCCACCAAGGACAGCTATGCTGTAAGCAGAACTTTTTCCGCTCCAGGCTCCTAAACTCCCCATTTCTCTTACCTGACTTTCAGCCAAAAATCCCGGCAGATAATTTAAAATCCCGTAATTTGAAGCATTTTTTCTATGCGCTTTACCAAATCCACCTATTGCAACATAACTTTCCCGTTCTTTTTCTTTTACTAAATCAACAAATTTTCTTGCCAGTCCTGAGCCATCTTCTTCTTCGCCTTTGTTTATCCTTGTATTTTCCAAGACAGCTATTTCCCCTTCACCTAATTTTTCTATTCTTCTGGAAACACTTTTTCCAATACTTTCTTCAAAAAAATGAACTTTTTTCCCAAGAAGTTTTGTGAGTTCTTGAGAACTCCATCTTAAACTTTCAGCGCTTCCATCTTTGTATCTTCCTTGATGGGCCAGAATTACAACAATACCCCCGTTTCTAGAAATATATTTTATATCTTCAACTTCTTCTTTAACTCTATCTTTTGTATTAAAGTCAGCACTATAAAGCCACAGCTCTCCTTTGTGTATCTTCTTCTCTCTCAAAAGTTTTATTCCTTTAAGGTTCATTTTAGTCCCATTACTTATAACAGAGAAAGTCTAAGACATTTAAATATCTTATTAGGTTTTAAGTAATTTCCACATTAGTTCAAAGAAATTTTTTTGGGTGTTGTAAAAATCTTTATTGTTAATGACAACTACAAAATAGGGTTCATGCTTTATATTGAAGATTGCGACTTTATTTGCATATATAAACACACTGGAATCAAAATGGTAAGATTTTGGTATAAATGCAAATTCCCTGAACTCCTTTTTTGCGTTTTTTATTAGTTCTTTATGAGCCTCTTTTTTCTTGCAAATTACCTTTATAGCTATCTTTCTTTTTACCCTTTCTGAGATATATTGTGGAAAAACATGGGCAAAAACCTCCTGAATAGAATTAATATCTCCATAGTGATAGATTGTTTTTCTTTCTTCTAAAACATCCTTCAAAATTGCTCTTACACCCCTTACACCCTCAAATATTGTAACTCCTGGTTTCTCAGTTATGCTTTCTGAGAGAGAATTAAGTTCAGGAATTATTTCTTGAATTATTTTCTTTTTTTCCTCAAGGTTTTCTACAAGTTTGCTAGGTCTAGCTACTGAAAAGTATCTTTTAGAGTCTTTTATTACAAATCCCACCAAACCTTTTTGTTCAAGGCTTTCTAGTAAATGATAGCTTGTAGTTCTTGGCAAACCAGAGCTTTTTGCTATTTTTTGAACAGAGGCCTTCCCCAGTTTTATTAAAGCAAGATAAACCTTAATTTCATTTTCTGAAAGCCCATATTCCTTCAATGCCTTTGTCAATTCCATATTTTTCTTTGGAGTTTTGAGTATTTAATTCTTTCTAATTGTCGACCATTTAGGACAACAATATTTTAAATAGATTTTCTAGAGTGGAATAAAATGGCAATAGAAGATGAACTCGTACGTCAAATAGAGAAAGTGTTCCGTGATCTTGCTAGGGCTGAAGTATTTGGTGAGGAGGCTAAGTTAGAAAAACGACGTAGAAATAATGAGAAAGCAGAAAAACTGTATAATAAAGCACTTAGTATTTATTTGCATTACGATCATTATATGTCTGCATCTAGACTAGCCGAAGCTATGGGCGATCTTTCTGGAGCAGCAGAATTAAAGATGCGTTATGATGATTATGTAAGGTCGTCTAGGAGAAGATAAAAATGGTAACTAAAATAGACATTGAAGGTTGTGTTACCGACTATAATAGGGTTGTTCATTCAGTGAATGAATATATTGGTCAATGTGGAGAAGAAGCGATTGAGGTTGTAAGAAGATTGGCTCGTACCCATATAATTCATAATTATAAAGGATTTCTTTTTCCTTTTTTTCCTGGAGCGGTTGGCACGGGTCAGTATGGTTTAAGTATTACTAATGGTGAGGTTACTACAAAGAGATCTGAAGTATTAACTTTAAATAGATTAATCTCAAAAATTAATCGACCTAGAAAAATTACACCTGTTAATCCAAAATCGCTCCCAAACGACGATCAGTATAGGTATCTATCTGAAAGTGATCCATTGTATATTTTCAACCATTCAGAAGTTGGATTTTCTTTACGTTTGCAAAAAGAACTAACAGGAGAACAACTTGAAAATAGGTTTAGAGAAAGATTATTAGAAAGCCTGAAATCACGCCCTTGGAAAGCTACTGAAAAAGAGTACTGGTTAGAACTTGATCAAAGATTATTCGAAAGTATGTATCTTTGTTATAGAATTCCAGATTATGAAGAAATTTTTAGACTTCTGCAATTAAATCAAGCTATTTGGGACCGTAAGGCTAGAATTAAACAGATTCTTCCCAAAATAAGAATACTCAAGGGATATGATCTGGAAAATGAGAATAGGGCATATACTAAAATTCATGAAGAAGCAAAACTTGAAATTCCCTTGGAATTGCTAGGGCTATTTGGTTTTGAACAAGCGACTTATCATGACTTAGAGAGTTTGATAATGATGAGATAACAAACAAATTAGTATATTAGAAATTCTTTTCATCTTAATTACAATTTTCCAATTTTACTCCCCTCATTTGTATCAGCAACACTATATCCTAGCTTATTGATTTTATCTCTCAATTCATCTGACTTCTTCCAGTCTTTATTCTTTCTTGCATTTTCTCGATCTTTCACAAGTTTAGCAACACTTTCAGGAACTTTTATTTTTTCTTTTTCTAAAAGTTTCAATCCTAAAACTTTATCCATATCTTTTATTGTATTTAACTTTCCTTTGGCTTTCTCGTCTCTTAACATTTTCCAAAGAACTTGAAGTGCTTCAGGCATGTTCAAATCATCTTCAACAGCTTTTTTGAATTCTTCCAAATATTTCTTATTTTCTTTTTTGTCGTCTTTTAATTCTGCGGTTATATTCTTTAGTCTTTCATACGAGTTTTGAGCTCCCTGAAGTTTTTCCAATGAAAAGTCAAGTGGTTTTTTGTAATGCGCTGTCAAAACAAAATATCTGTATGATAATGGATTAAATCCCCTTTCCTCAAGTTCGGAAATGGTAAATAGTCCGCCTTTGCTCTTGCTTATTTTTTCTCCGTTAGACAACAACCATCCCGCATGTATCCAATATTTTACAAAAGGTTTTTTTCCAGTCGCGTTTTCGCTCTGTGCAATTTCATTTGTGTGATGAACCTGAACATGCTCCAAACCACCTGTATGAATATCGAATTGTTCTCCAAGATATTTCATGGACATTGCTGAACATTCAATGTGCCATCCAGGAAATCCCTTACCCCAAGGTGAATCCCATTCTTGCTGTCTTTTATCTTCGGCTGATGAAAACTTCCAAAGTGCGAAATCTGTTGTATTCTTTTTATCTCCCAAATCAACTCTTTTCCCAGCCTTTAATTTTTCTCTATCAAGTTTTGCGAGTTTTCCATAGCTTTTGTCTTTAGAAGTATCAAAATAAATGCCATCAGAAGTTTTGTAAGTATATCCTTTCTTTTCTAATTCTTTTATAAGACCGATTTGCTCTTTAATATGTTCAGTGGCCTTAGTCCACTTTGTAGGTTGAATAATATTCAATTTCTTTAAATCTTCATCAAAAACTGAGAAGTAATAATCTGCAATTTCTTTGGCTGATTTGCCTTCTTTAGCTGCAGCCTTCTCCATTTTGTCTTCTCCCGTATCTGCATCACTTGTCAAATGCCCTACATCTGTTATGTTTATTATATGTTTAACTTTATATCCGCTAAATTCCAACACTCTTTTTAAAACATCAGAAAAAATATACGTTCTCAAGTTGCCTATGTGCTGATACCAATAAACAGTAGGCCCGCAAGAATAAATTCCAACATATTCTTTATGAATAGGTTTAAAGACTTCTTTCTTCCTTGTTAAAGTGTTGTAAAACTTAAGTTTGTTAGCTTCACTCATAAAAAACTAAAGGATAGTATATTTAAAAATTATGTCTATTCTGGTCTATCTTCTCTTCGAACGCCTTTTAAGAACTCAGTTAGGTAATCTCTAGTAGTCGGAAGACCTATTCTATGCACTTCAATTCTCTCGATTAAAGTATTTACGCTCCCAGCTGTATAACTGTGCATTCTTGCTCCATCATTCATCTCATGTAAAATTGCATTTGGCATGTTGAAAAGTAAATATTGCAATATATAAACCTATTTATGGGAAGTGAAACTTGATGGTTTAATAAGAAAAAGGGTATTAATGATTCAAGGCTATTTCTGCAATATAGTCACAAATACTTTTCCTTCAATGTAAAATTCTCCGTCAGAAGTGACTCTTACAACATAAGGAATTGTGCAGCTTGGGGCGTTTTCAGGAATGTTAAATAACACTAACTCGGGATTTGCAGGCTTGCTGTTCCTGTCAAGCTCAAAGCTTCCAGAATTTATAACAAGCCAGGATTCAGCTTCATTTATATTAATATTACACTGTTTTCTGATATCAAAATTGCTATCTACCGCAATTGTATACCTGAACTTTCTGCTTTCTTTTTCTATATTCCTAACTGAAAAGGCAAATCCCTCGCTTACCGCCCCTTGCTCGATTTTAACTTTCCTATCTGATGGCGAAAACGCAATTTTAACACTTTCATCTTTAATGAATAAGTCATCAATAGCACTTCTTACTTTATCATCAATTTGGTTTACGCTTCTTACTCCGCTTGTGAATATACTTCTTATAAGGACTAGCCCTAAAACCAAGACTGTAACTAAAAGAACAATTGTTACAATCGTCCCGACCGACATTTCCATTGCAGCTTTTTTGCCTCTTATAGTTCTTAACTTATTTTCCATTTTAGTTTCTTACCCCAACAATTGCAATAATTGTGGATTCTTTGCAAGAATAATAATTGACAGTATGCTCAGTATTATTCCCGCTATACTTAGTATCAAGCCAACCTTTCCCACCTTTGACTTTACTCTTACAAATTGAACAAGCGAGATTACCCCACCAATAACTCCCAAGCCAATTCCTAACTCGCCCAGAGTAATAATGCTTAAAATTCCAATAAAAAATCCGCTTAATGAGAAGGCTTCGCCAATAGTTATGCTCTCTTTAGTAATCTTACTTGCCATATTATCTCTTTTTTCTTATCTTATATAAACAACTTTTTGTTTTATAAATCTTGTGATGATTGTGATAAATATTCGATAATTTACGAATATTTCATTCCCATAGTGATTAATGATACTTGTTTAATATTTGTTCATAAGATTACATTATCAATATAGGGCTAATACCCCCAAATAACCTTCTTGATATTATTAACAATCAAATGACTCTCGCGTTAGCAGGCAAATTCATTATCTTTATTAATCTGTTTTTCCATGCCTAATTATGGATCTATTTCAGCAGATAGTTATGGGAATAATTCAAGGAATTACTGAATGGATTCCAATTTCTTCAAAGAGCATGCTTTTGTTAGTTTCAACGAATTTTTTTGGTGGGGTTGATGTAGAGCTGTTTTTGAGGCAGGCACTACTTTTGCATCTTGGAACCTTTTTTGCAGCTCTGATTTATTTTAGAAAAGACGTCGCACAGCTCATCAAAGCCGCGTTCAATTATAAACGATCAGACAGAGAAACTAGAAATGTTCTGAACTTTTTGGCAATTTCTACTATAATAAGTGGTTTTGTTGGCCTGGCGTTTCTGCAGTTTTTCAAATTTCTTTCAGATCAAACCCAATTAATTGTAACGAGTAAAATAATAACTTTCTCCATTGGCGCTTTACTTTTGATTACCGGATTTATTCAAATTAGGGCATCTAAATCTGGAGGAAATAGGACAATTTTGCATTTAAATCAGACCGATAACATCTTACTAGGAGTTGCGCAGGGCTTTGCAGCTCTCCCAGGAATTTCACGTTCAGGAATAACAATATCTACTTTGCTTTTCAGGAATATTGATGACAAGACCGCTGTCCGTTTAAGTTTCTTGATGAGCATGCCTATTGTTCTTGCGGGGAATATACTGCTTAATTTTAAAGACTTTAATTTAATTTCTGGATTATTTGTGGGTATTTTGGTGGCGTTTGTATTCGGATTAATAACTATCAATATTATAATGAAAATCGCTGAAAGAATTCGTTTCGGCTGGTTTGTTATACTTATGGCAATATTAATTATTTTAGCAGGATTTTTGATCTAGCTTTCTTAGTTCATTAATATCTTTTAGTTCATCTTCTTCAAGGATATTTATCAATTCGGAACTGTAAACCAAGTCAACAAGTGCTTTGCACGCCCCTTCATAATCTGAATTGTTTGAATATCCTAGCTTTCTTCTTACCTCTTCAGCGTTAACATTTGACAGGCAAGCAAGGTATTTGTCAATTAAAGAACTGCTTAGCAAAGAACAGTCCAGATACTTCAACTCTTTTTTGTTCCTCTCCATAATATTAAAACTCATCAATGTTTAAATGGTTTATTGTGATGGAATTTTTGACTTTAGAAAGGTTTTTAAGAGCCGATTTTCTCTAAAAACTATAAGTCGGGTAGTTAACTTCGGGACTTGCTTTTAGATAAGCAAATTTCGCAAAATATCGAGATTAGTTCTGAGGAAGGTCCGCCCACCATTAAAGATTGTTGTCGAAAGGCAATTGTCGTGAGGCAAAGCTCTGGTACAGAAACGCCACAGCTCTCATCGAGCAATGAAACATGCGTTGAGCTGAGAAATGGGAGATTTGATGAAACGAGCATCTCAATCGGTGCAAGCTCTTAGGAGCGCTTAGTTGAATGTTAACAATTTCCGTTCGCTTATGACGAGGAAATACAGAAGGTGGCCTATTCCCGACTTATTTCTTTTTTCAGCTTTTAACCAACACCTTTAAAAGTCGTTTCTTTCTTAATTTTGAATGGGAATGTAGCTCAGCGGGAGAGCACACGACTGAAGCTCGTGGTGTCGGGGGTTCGACTCCCTCCATTCCCATTTAGTTACTTTAATAAATCTTTTTTCCTTTAATTTTTCATGCAAAAGGAGGTTTTAAATTTAGGAAAAGAGCGCGAGGTCACTTGGCATTCAAAAGAAATTTCTGATATAATAAAAGAGCTGAATACTTCTATAACTGGCTTGACAGAAGAAGAATCAAAAAACAGGATTAAACATTTTGGACTTAATAAGCTGCCAGAAAAAAAACCCACACCTTTTATTGTCAAAGTTTTAAGACAATTTAAATCTTATTTGATATATATTCTAATTATTGCTGCAGTGATCTCATTTTTTACCGGCAATGATGTGGATGGCTGGATAATTTTGGCTGTTCTGGTTTTTAATGCCGGAATAGGAATGTTTCAGGAAGAAAAAGCAGAGAAGGCAATAAGTGCTCTTCAACAAATGATTATTTCTTATGCGAAAGTTTACCGCGACGGAAAATTAACCAAGCTTGAGTCTAAATATCTTGTTATCGGTGATTTAATTGAATTAGAAGAAGGAGACAAAGTTCCAGCTGATTGCCGTCTTATAATGGCTAAGAATGTTCAGGCACAAGAAGCCTCCATTACAGGCGAGTCACTTCCAGTTGCAAAAGATGTTTTGGTAATGGAGAGAGAAACTGCTTTAGCAGATAGAACAAATATGATTTTTACTGGAACTGTTGTCATTTCAGGAAGTGCAAAAGCAATAGTTGTTGAGGCGGGAAGTCATACAGAAATGGGCAAAATTGCAGCGTCAATCCAGCAAGTTCAGGCAGACAAAACGCATTTCAAAGAAAAAACCGATAAGCTTGCATTCATGATGGCTGCGTTTGCAATTACTGGAGCTCTGATAACATTTATAGTGGGATTTTTTATTCGCGGTCTTGGCTTTGCAGAAATCTTTCTTTTTACAATAGCAGCATTAGTTTCAAGCATTCCCGAAGGATTGCCGGCCATATTGACAATTGTTCTTGCTGTAGGCTCTTGGAGAATGGCAAAAAGAAATGCTGTGATAAGAAAACTTCCAGCCGTTGAAACCTTTAGCATTGTTAATGTTATAGTCACGGACAAAACTGGAACGCTGACTCAAAATGCTTTAACTGTTGAGAATATTATAACTACGAACCATGCATTTAACGTCACAGGAAATGGCTGGCAGCCATTAGGAAAATTTTATGAAAAGAAAAAGATAATACATCCTCTTAAAAGTATAGAATTGGAAAAGACACTGAATATATCTGCTTTATGTAACCGGGGAAGTTTGCTAAGAAAAAATGGCAAGTATGAAATTATAGGCGATCCCACAGAAGTCGCCTTGCTTGTACTTGGAGAGAAAGCCGGACTGCAAAAGAGCAATATTGAAGGCGAAGAGATTTTAGATGATATTCCCTTCAGTTCAGAACATAAATATCGCGCCTCCCTTATTGAATCTAAAAAAGATAGAAAGCAGCTTTATGTTGTTGGTGCATTCGAAAAAATTCTTAACCGGTCAGATTACTTTTTTAATGAGGGAAAGAAAGTAAGAATTGACAAGAAAACACGTGACAGATTCATGACCTCTGCAAATTTGCTCGCTTCTAGGGGTTTGAGAGTTTTAGGTTTGGCATATCGTGAAGTTCCACCATATTCTAAAAACGCTGTGAGGGAGTGGGCAGGAAATCTAATTTTTGTTGCCTTGGTTGGAATGAAAGATCCCCCAAGAAAAGAAGTTAAAGATGCTGTTGAGAAAGCAAAAAGGGCAGGAGTAAGAATTATAATGAGTACAGGAGACCATGCAATAACTGCGGCTGCAATAGCCAAAGAAATAGGCTTGGTAAACGAAAAAGACCCTAAAGTTCTAACAGGAAATGAGTTAAAAGAATTGTTTGAATTTAACCCTGAAAAGTTTGACGAGGCTGTAAGGGAGGTCAATATTTTTGCACGTATTACCCCCAATATGAAACTTAAAATTATTTCCTCGTTACAAAAACAGGGAAATATTGTTGCAATGACTGGCGATGGAGTTAATGATGCTCCAGCACTAAAAAAAGCAGATGTTGGTTTGGCTATGGGAATTATTGGAACTGATGTTGCAAGAGAGGCAAGCGATGTTATCTTAACTGACGATAATTTTGCCTCAATAGTTAATGCAATTGAAGAAGGCAGAATTGTGTTTAGAAATATAAGACAGGCAAGCACATATTTAGTTTCTACAAATGTCAGTGAAGATTTGACAATAATCTCTTCAATATCATTAGGATACCCATTGCCACTTTTGCCCGTGCATTTGCTTTGGATGAATTTAGTTACTGACGGTTTTAATGGTTTTTCTTTGTCAATGGAAAAAACTCATGGAACTACTTTAGTACGCCATGCTCATAAAAAAGAAGAATCTATATTAAACTCAGAGTCAATTCCCTTCCTATTAGTTGTTGCCTTTGTTATGATTGCCTCAACAATTTTCTTTTTCACTTATTTTTTCAATCAGGCCGGGATCGAAAAGGCAATGACTGGGGCATTTATGACTATGACTTTATGCCAGTTATTCAATGTCATAAATATGCGTTCTCTGCACAAATCCATCTTCAAAATAGGCTTTTTATCAAATAAATATGTAATTTTGTCCCTAGTATTATCCTTTGTTGGTATGTTAGCCGTAATTTACATTCCATTCCTTCAAAATGCATTTAGATTTTATCCTCTATCGCTTCTGGAATTTGTTATGATTCTAATTACAGCTTCTTTGGTCTTAATTGTTGGCGAGACCTACAAGTTTGCAAGATTTGGAAAAAGGGGAGTCTGATTTTATAGGGTATTCTTTTTTACTTCTTGTTGATTGTTAATAAAACACTTCCAAAAAGCTTTTCAATTATTGTTCAACATTAATTTATATTTTCCACTATTCTCCCCTATTGCTTATAATTAAAAAGAGGTGATTAAATTATTAAGGGGGTGAAATATAACACTAGCTTTAAAAACAAATTATTCATTGGAATTTTATGGTAGGCAAAATAAAAGCAGAAATAAAATCCCTAGTTTGGGTAGCGGAGGATACTTTACAAGTATCATTTAAACCTTTGGAAAAATTTGAATTTCTTCCTGGGCAGTATTTAATATTAGATATTCCCCAGCTCGTGACATCTCAAAAAAGAACGAGACATTTTTCAATAGCCTCATCTCCTGATGAAAAAGAAGTAAAGATTGCATTCCGTAGGGGATTAAGTGACTTTAAGAAATTCTTGCAAGATGAAAATAATGTTGGCGAGTCCGTCACTCTCTTAGGACCTTTTGGAAAATTTTTCTTGCCCGAAGAAAAATCCGAATTAGTCTTTATTGCTGGGGGTATTGGTATAACTCCATTCATGGACTTAATTCCATATTCGCTAAAACATAATTTAGGTCATAAAATAACTTTAATTTATACTAACAAATCTGAACAAAGAGCAGTTTTTTTGAGGGAGTTAGTCGAGCTTGACAAAAAATATGAAGATTTTGTTTTAATAAACAAGATTGGAAAAGTTGACGCAAGTTTTATTAAAAAACATATAAAAAATTTAAAGGCCAAGCATTTTTACATATGCGGAACAGATGCAATGGTTGACGGTGTTAAAGAAATTCTCTCAGCAGAGTTAAATATTGAGCAAGAAAAAATACACACTGAAGGTTTTGATGGGTATTAAAGGAGATAGAAAAACTTAAATATTATCTATGTATTTGGTTTATATGGAGAAAGACATAGCACAAAAAATCACAATCTCAAGAAAGTTTTATGAGGAATTATTAGAGGAAGTTGGCATAACAAGAAATCCCGAAATGATGGAATCTATAGAAGAGAATGAAAGAGCCAAATTCTCAGGAACTAAGACTTGGGAATTAAGAACTAAGTAATCAAAGGTAGATTTTATGTGATCCAACAGCGACAACAATTATTTCTTGGTTTTGGTCATCAATTTCATATAACATTCTAATATTATCACCAAACCAACAACTCCATTTATCTTTTAACTTACCCTTTAATTTATGCGCATCTAAATTTCTCCTTGGATCAATTTTAAGTTTCTCAAGTTTTTCAGAGATTTTCTCATCAATATATTGGTAGAATTGTTTCTCAGCTCTTTTACTTCTTGTTGTAATCTTATACATTAATTAATTTAAAAACAGAAGAACATTTAAAATTTTCTAAAGATTATTTTTGAAAGTCTTGAGAAGTACTAGGTTAAAAATGTGAACCCGCGTACTTAAAGAACTTCCATTCACGACGATCTTCTCTTTTACGTTTCTCTCTCTCTTTACTCAATTCTTTCTTTAATTCTTTAGGTATTTCTCTTACATTTATTTTTCTCATTGCTTTTTTAATCTTAGAAGTACCTTTAACTAACCTATAAGTATAATTTGAACCCGTATCTCTCTCCAGTCTCTCAACAATTTTTTCTATTCTTGATTCAGAATAATTCCCCCTTCCATTGTATGGATAATAGTAGGGTGGTTGTTTAGCCTTCAATACACACACTTCTTTATCATCTTGATATAAAATATATGCTCTATCCATTTGCTTCAAATGATATCCCTCATTTTAAAGATTATTATAGTATAATACTATATTTACTCAGTTCTTCTGAATTCAAAAACAACAAAAGGAAATTTCTTTCTTTCCTCTTCTAACATTTTTGATGTTACGCTTTCATACCGTCTTCGCATTTCACCCAGTTCATCTGCATTATAAGGACCAAGAATTCTACTTCCATCTTGTTCATGAACTAATCTATTATCAATATAAAAGAAGCTTTCATTTACTTTAGAGTCTTCTGATATAGGAATTCTAGGCATCTGAGATAAAACTCCTTCGCCTTCATGCAACCTTGATACTGGAGCAATAACGTACCTTGTCATAATTTTCAATGAGTGATTTACTATTTAAATATTATCATATTTGATATTAAACCTATAGTGATTTTAGAATTAAATTAATAATCTATCATCTAAACACATTCCCTTGATTCTACATTCAGCCATTATATGATTAAGTTCTAATGGTTTCAATAATTCCCGAATTTCTGGAACAAAACCATAAGCTATAGCATAACTAACGGGTTGTTTTATTGGATTATATCTCTCGTCTTTCATTGTTTTTATCTTTAATTTTATTTTCAACAAATGGCAAGTAGTAGAGCGTAAAAGTTTTTGTTGTTTTCTGCGCGTAGGCACAGTTTCGAACTTTTACGTGCTCAGGAATATTCTCATATTCTTGACAGATTTCTGTGTTAGGACTCAAACTCCTAAAAATTCTAAAGAACTTTTAGGGTAGAAAACAAAATTGTTTTCTGAAATAAATTGAGGCTTTTAGTAGTTGCAAACTGAACATGTCGCCGAGGCTTCATGCTTACATTCCAACTCTATCAA
>Ga0209542_10007404_pt1 | contig 20905 bp, 22 predicted proteins | sample RifCSPhighO2_01_FD_184028 | JGI IMG/M metagenome (GOLD analysis project Ga0209542, IMG submission 184028) | Soil microbial communities from Rifle, Colorado - Rifle CSP2_plank highO2_0.1 (SPAdes) (version 2) | ecosystem: Environmental > Terrestrial > Deep subsurface > Rock core/Sediment ... | reverse complement strand
ATAGAGAAGGGAAATGGGGAAATAAATGATGTTTATGAAGACGGTTCTCAAGATGAGATAAAAAAGGTAGAGTAATGTGGTTGCCGAGGTAGCTCAGTTGGTAGAGCAGCCGATTTGTAATCGGCCGGTCGCAGGTTCAAATCCTGTCCTCGGCTCAAATATCCACGCATTGATAAAGGTAGACCACCATGTCCCCCTATATAGTGGTATAATTTAACTATGAGAGTAGAGAGATTTTGTGCAAGCTGTAGCGCTTCTTTGGTATCTCGATATAAGATAAAATTCTGCTCCAATAAGTGTCAGATGATTTATCAGCATTTACAATGGGTAGAAGACTGGAGGGATGGAAAGAGAGATGGAAATATAGGCATCACTGCAAGAAATTTTTCCAAACACTTAAAAATATATTTGGTTGAAAAATTTAAGAACAAATGCTGTATATGCGGATGGAATAAAAAGCATCCCATCACAGAAATCGTCCCGTTAGAGATTGATCACATCGATGGGAATTCGGAAAACAATATAGAGAATAATTTAAGACTAATATGCCCTAACTGTCATGCTCTTACACCTTTTTATAAAAATATGAATAGGGGCAAGGGTAGGAAGTGGAGAATGGATAAGTACATAAAAAATTTTCACCCTTCCTAATTTTGTCTTTCTGTCGAAGTGGCAGATGCCTCAAGGAGCCTGGCGCGACGGGCTAGTTCACGGAGGGCAGGCACGCTTTTCTCAAGGTCTTCAACAGAGTGATAACCGTAATAAGTTTGAGTGTTGATAATCATAGCCGGTAAATCCGGCTTAACTTTGTATATAGAAACGAGGGTATTTATAGCCCCCACATCAAAGTGATAGTCGAATGAATACACTCGCAAGTCTGGGTATTTGTCTCTAAGCGCTGTTAGGACGTAACCCATTCTCTCGCAATCTTCGCAGGAATCTTTGGTCGAGTAGAAATAAAGAATAAAGGTTGGTTTAATACCACATTTCTCCGTCAGTCGCTTCATCAGAAGATAATCTTTGATTTCAAGCAGGAAATAAGAACGCTTTAGGTAGTCGATGTCTTCGGTATTGAAGCCTGTTTGATTTTCCGCATAAACAAGCTTCCCTCCGAGCGAACCAAGTTCTTTAGAGAGAAATCCGGGACCGATATCTTTACAGGAAGTTTCTTCAAGGAGAGCAAACTGAGTTTCTGAAGAGAGGATGTCGAGGGCTACGCGATTCTCGATCGTGCGCACATCCTCAAGCTTTTTCTGACCAATAATATTAGAAACGAAGATAGCCGTAGCAAAGATAACGGCAGTGATAGAAAAGGCTGCTATGTACTTCTTTGAATCAATCATTTATGGCGAGCTTGTCGAATCATCTCCAGTTTGTCTGCTTTTTGAAGATAATATTAAATACCGCTTTCATAGACCATAGCGGCACAATAAAGATGTAGAGGATAGGGTAGTAGAACACGCCTCTCGAGAATCTCACTTTGCCATCTGCCATTTTAATCGCGAGAGAGAAGATGATAAAAGTAAAGATAATCGTACCCAATAATAGAAAAGGTATCGCACTAGTATTGAAGAAAAACCAGTCAAACGAAAAAGTTGAGAAATTCCAATCAAATCCCACCGTTTTGAATTTGGTAAAAGCCTCAAGAACCCTAGACACGCTATTCCAAACCGTACTGAGAGTAACATAGATAACAGAGAAAATTGATGATAGAGCCACAGGTAGAATGAATATCCCGACATGGCCATACTTTCTATTGAAAAACATCTCGCGATAATCAAAAGCATTATTGAGAAAACTGTAGACCCAACGCACCCTCTGTTTGTAGAGCGCACCAAAATGCATCGGCGTAGTGGTGTAGACATGGGCCATGTGAGAATTGACGATCTTATAACGATGTTTCTGCATACGCAGAGCTATTTCCACATCCTCACCTTGATACCCATGACGATAACCGCCAAGCTCTCGAAACACTTGCGTGCGGAAGATAGAGAAAGGTCCAGGCGTCACGTAGAGTGCCCCGATAGAAGAGAGCATCCGGCGGATGAAGATACTGCAGTTGTACTCTATTTTTTGAGCATATTGCAAGACACTTCTAGGTTCGATCACCTTGATGGCCGAAGTGACAGCCATAGTACTCGTATCATCGAAAAACGGCACAATTTTCTTGAGAGCATCAGAATTAACGAGTGAGTCGGCGTCGAGGCATCCTACTAAATCACTTTGAGCTTTCTCTAAAGCAAGATTGAGAGCAGTATATTTGCCGCCATTTTCTTTGGTCAAGATACTAATTTGAGGATGATTTTCAAATTGAGCCAGTTCACGCAATGTTCCATCGGTTGATCCATCATCGACTGCAATGATTTTCAGTTGGTTTGCCGGATAATCCAGATTCAGAAGCGACAATATAGTTTTCTTCAAAGTTGTTTCCTCGTTGAAACAAGGCACAATGATAGAGACCGATGGGAACCGCTCAATCTTCTGGCTTAACATTTTTTCCTCGAGTACCAATTCCTCTCTCACTTCAAGATAGGTAATGAGAAGGAACACTTCGAAGAAAAGTGAGATAAATAGCGAACAATATAGGATAATTGTCTGAATCTCGGCCATTTGCGATAAAACTTACTATACCATACCATATAAGATAATGTCTGAAAATATAGTCATTCAGTCGGATGAGGAGAGAAATTTGCGTAAAATTCTTGAGGCTAAAAAGGACCCTGAGTCAGAGCGTTTGAAGCGATTTTTAAATTTGCCCGACCTTTCCCGAACCCCTGCAAGCCCTCTTGGTGAAATCGTCAACCGCACGCTCAAAGTCAAGAGTCTCGAGGGATTCGATATTATTAAAATACCAGAGATTATTTCTACCGAGATTCTATTCGACTTATTCAACATGCCGCATGGTCACCCAGCACGAAGCAAGTCAGATACTTATTATGTAGATGAGAATCACGTGCTCAGAACTCATGATACGGCCTTCTGGTATTACTACTTGAATCATCCTTCTATCAAAGAGAAGATTAAAAATAATGAAGCATTCGGAGCAATCTGCTTCGGCAAAGTATATCGTAAGGATGAGATCGATCGCCGACATATGAATGTTTTCCACCAGATGGGCGGTCTCTACCTGGCACCAGATAACAAGAAAACTGTAACGCCAGATGATCTGAAGAACACTCTTTCAGAAATAGCTAGAAGTATTTTCGGCGAGGATGTGAAGTTCCGCTTCTACGATCACACTTTCCCCTATACTGACCCGAGTTTCGAAATGGAAGCGGAGATTAACGGCCAGTGGATCGAGATGCTCGGCTCCGGCATGCCACGAGAGACGGTGTTAGCTAATTTCGGTTTAACTGGATACAACGGCTGGGCTTTCGGATTCGGACTCGAGCGCTTAGCCATTGCTTCCATGGATCTGCCAGACATCCGACTCTTGTGGTCAGAAGATGAGAGGGTAAAAAAGCAATTAGTGCTTGGCAACAAATTCAAAGAGGTTTCCAAATTCCCACCAGTTATCCGAGACATATCTTTCATCATCGAGGAAAGTTTTATCCCAAATGATTATTTTGATGTTATACGAGACATTGGTGGAGATTGGATTGAGCAAGTGGAGCTTTTAGATAAATATGAAAATGAGGAGAAGTTCGGGAAAGGGAAGTTAAGTTACACTTTCCGCATTACTTATAGGAGTCTAGAAAGAACTCTGACGAACGAAGATGTGAACCTTCTCCACGCCAAACTTGAGAAAAAAACTGAGTCCGACTTCGGAGCTTCAATCCGCCGAGTCTAATTATCTGTACTAATTTAAATAAGTGTGATATGGTTTTTGGAGAAACCATGTGAGAGGTGATCATGTCTAAAAAGCATTCGTTCTACGAAGTGATTGAGAAAAAACTCCTACAAATCCAGAGCAAACTCATTCCGGGAAGGCTCCACGATACCTACGCTACAGAAATCGTGACCTATCTTAAGATCTTAGAGGAGAGCAGTGGCATACCGGCATCAGACGCGCAGAGGGTTGCTGAAAGTATCGCCCCGCTCCCATGGTTGCTCGATAAAACCAACCACTTCCATCTACGCCGATTCGCAGAAGAAGTGGTCCGAGATCTCAGGAACCGTGTCGATCTACCTCGCGGATCAAAGTTCGATGGCGCGACTCAGGCAATCCATGACCTAGGTGATCCACCTACTCCGGAAGAGCAGGCGGAGCAAGACCTCATCGATCATGGTTGCTAACTGATTTTCATCCTCGCATCACGACAAGCCTCGCGCTCTGTCTGGGTGCGAGGTTTTGTTTTTATTCATCACCTAACCATTCTTACCCTTATCTTATTCTTAATCTTAATCTTATATACATCTATAACTCACGGTCGGCAATGATTAATGTAGACTATTAATAAACAGTAGGGAGCATGAACTCTTCGCGAAGATGTCTATCATTTTCAATTTCGTCTACAATTAAATACAGGACGTCCTTTCCAACTCCGAAATCTGTTTTTAAAAGACCTATAATGTCTTCACAATCATAGGGATATACCCAAACACTATCCTGTAAACGATACAACCCAGCTGAAGTAAAAAGGTTGCGAATACGGTCGCGGACCTTTCTCTTTTTCTCTGGAATATCGAAGATGACAACGCGCCATTTCCCATCCCACTTTTTTGGGCGAATAAGTTTATATCCTTGAAGTTCTAACTGTCTTAACTTCATCCCTCCTTCATCTGTAAGTTCGTAATACTTACCGTTAAACTTGAGTAATCCTTTCTTGGCTAACTTGGAAGCAGAGGAGCTTACAATCTCGTTTTGCCGTTTATTTGAAATAATACCTAGTTTATTCATCGCCTTTATGACGTTTGGTGCCACTAAGCCAATGCTCAAAATTCCAGCGAGCTTTACCGTTTCTAAAATTAACCTCTGCAATTCTCCCTTTCTCACTTTTCTACTTCTACTTTCTTCCAATTTGCCCATACATCTATCTTATACTATAGGTAAATATTAATGTAACTAGGAAGTATTGAAGTTGGGGGAAAACCTCTTTCTTTCTGGGCCTATTTATGTTAAAATGAGGCGTATAAAAACATGCCGAAATCGGACAAACCAGCGAAGCAAAGCGGCACCTACAGCGCTGAATCTATCACAGTTTTAGAAGGCCTTGAGCCGGTACGCAAGCGCCCCGGCATGTACATTGGTACCACGGGGCCCGATGGTCTACACCATCTAGTTACAGAGATTTTCGACAACTCCCGCGATGAGGCCATGGGCGGATTCGCGAGTGATATCGAGATCACGCTTTTACCAAGTAATCGCGTTCGCGTGGCAGACAACGGCCGCGGTATTCCAGTTGATACCCACAAGCAGACAAAAGTTTCTGCATTGGAAACTATCATGACCACACTCCACGCCGGTGGCAAATTCGGCGGAGAAGGTTACAAAATATCCGGCGGACTCCACGGAGTGGGTGGTTCTGTAGTTAATGCTCTGTCTATTTATTGTAAAGCAGAAGTACATCGAGACGGGGGAGTTTACATGCAGGAATATAGTCAAGGTAAGAGAAAGGGTGCGGTAAAAAAAGTTGGTAATTCCAAACTCCACGGTACTATCATTACATTCCAACCGGATCCGGCAATTTTCCCAGACACTAACTTTAGTTTCGAACGTATTAGTAACCATCTTCGCCAACAGGCTTATCTAGTAAAGAATCTTCGTATTTCTATCATCGATGCAAGAGAAGTAAGCAAGGTGAGTGACGAAAATGTGTTTTATATGCGAGAACTGGAACTAGATACGCCATCGATGTCATTTTACTTCGAGGGTGGTTTAGTATCTCTGGTGAAATTTGAAAATGAGCACAATAAACCAATACACAAAAATATTTTTTATGTTGAAAAGGCCGCTAATGGTAACGACTACGAAACAGTAGAGGTAGCGCTCCAGTATGTCGACGACATCTCTTCTCGCATCCTACCTTTCGCCAACAATATTTATACGGCTGAAGGAGGTACCCATGTTACTGGATTCAAAACTGCTTTGACTAGAAGTTTAAATACCTATGCTAGGAAAAATAATTTGGTAAGTGAGAAAGAGGATAATTTCACCGGAGACGATGTATTGGAGGGATTGACTGCTGTTATTTCTATCAAACTTCGTGAGATCCAGTTCGAAGGACAGACGAAAGCCAAACTTGGAAGTGTGGAGGCTCAGAGCATGGTCACGACAATCTTCGGTGATGCCTTCTCTACTTTCCTAGAAGAGAATCCGGATGATGCAAGGAGTATGATTCAGAAGGTAGTGCTTGCGCTCAAGGCACGCAAGGCCGCCAAGGCCGCCAAGGATTCTGTGCTTCGCAAAGGTGCTTTGGAAGGTATGACCTTGCCGGGCAAACTAGCTGACTGCCAGTCTAAATCTGCTGAGGAATCAGAACTCTTTATCGTCGAGGGGGATTCTGCCGGTGGTACAGCCAAGATGGGACGAGACAGACGCATTCAAGCGATCTTGCCGCTTCGTGGCAAGATTCTCAATATCGAACGAGCACGCCTAGACCGTATGCTTGCAAGTGAACAGATTAAAAATTTGGTGGTCGCCTTCGGTGCAGCAATAGGGGATACGTTTGATATCAGCAAACTTCGTTATCACAAAATTATTATCGCCACCGATGCCGATGTCGACGGCGCTCATATCCGTACCCTACTTCTTACTCTTCTATATAGATTCTTCCGTCCGCTTATCGACGCAGGTTACATCTATATCGCTCAACCACCACTATATAAAATTAAAAAGGGTAAAGAAATTATTTATGTTTACTCTGATGAAGAGAAAAATAGTAGAACAAGTGAAGGCGCCGACATTCAGCGTTACAAAGGTCTTGGAGAAATGAATTCCGATGAACTCTGGGAAACTACCATGGATCCGACTAAAAGAATTTTGAAACAAGTGACTATTGAAGACGCACGAGAAGCCGATCGTATTTTCGACATCCTCATGGGTACTGATGTCCCTTCCCGCAAATCTTTTATCCAGTCGAATGCTAAAAAGGCTGTTTTGGATGTTTGATTCTAGTATTGACAGTAGGTGTTAAATTTGCTATAGTGCTAACAGAATAGTTCAGCCTGTCGGCTGACAAAGGAGTCGGTAGTGAGACATCGCTGTTTCAGAATCGTGCTGGTGACCATCGCTTTTTTAGTCCTCTTTTTCGCTTCCCTCGAGACCTCGGCGCAGGAAGTCACGCTGACTTCCAAACTAAGTCCAATCTATTTGGGACAACAGGGTGGGGTCTTCTACGACGGTCCGGTCCAACAGACCGACGTGTACCTCGAGTGGGGTAACGGCGTCTTCGTAGACGTCTGGACCTCAACCGGGTTCAACACGAGGAAGGACTTTGACAAGGAGCTCGACTTCCTCGTCGGCTACGCGAAGACCGTTGGACGGACGAGCTACAGCACCGACTTCCAGTACTACGTGGTCCAAGGTGGCGACGTGGTGAATTGGAATGGCGAAGTCGACTTCCAGTTTCTCTTCGTGAGACTGGAAGTCTACGCACCGTCAAAAAGGGATGGTCCACATAAAGGACTGATCCCTTCTGCTGGTATACGCCTCTTGCAGAAGCCTCTGTTCGAGAAAATTGAGCGCATCAAGCTTGACATCGAACAGCTGGCCAAACATGACACGGGGTGCTTCGGATTCGATGCGGCGTGGCTCTATCAAGGTAACATCGGGGTGAGCCTCGCGATTACCTCCCGTACGAGCGTCAATGGTGGGTTCAGGTGGTCAATACCACTGAATTTGCCGGCGGACGGGCGGAAAGGGGAAGCGGTCTGGAAGTTCGGCTTCTCTCGAAGTTTCGGCAATTAACACAGCAAGAAAGAAAGGAGGTAACAGGGCGCCACCAGGTGGCGCCCTTTTCTTATCCACAGTTTGCAAGAAAATAGGTGGGTTAGCGTCTAGTATTGTGGAGGTGAGTGGGATAAAATAGCATGTAGGTGGGAAATAGTGGTAATATGAAAACACAATGTTTATCGGCGAGTACACACATACAGTTGATGAGAAGAACCGATTCTCTTTACCTGCAAAGTTTAGGAGAGCTCTAGGTAAAAAAGTAGTAGTCACTCGCGGCAAAGATCACTGTCTCTTCCTCTATCCCACGAAGACCTGGATCTCCATCTCGGATGAGGTGAAGAAACTTGGTCACGTAGAAAGCGATCATCGTTATGCACGATTCACTTTCTCCGGCGCATCTGAGATCGAGATTGATTCTATAGGTAGAATTCTTATCCCTGAATTTTTGCGGGAATTCGCGGAGCTCAATAAGAATCCCATTGTCATCACCGGTGTCCACGACAGAGTGGAAATCTGGAATGATAAACGTTGGGCAGCCTATAGAAGAAAACTTGAATCAGAATATGCATAAACCTGTTCTTTTAAAAGAAAGTATTGATGCCCTCGATTTGAAGCCGGGCAGAATCTTCGTCGACACTACATATGGGGGCGGAGGACACAGCAGGGAAGTGAAGAGGCGATTCCCAACCGTTGAGGTGATTGCAATTGATCAAGATCCCAAGGTAGATGCGATCACGGCAAACTTCAGAGATCTAGATAAAGTTGTGATGCGAAAAGTGGATGCCATTCTTTTCGATCTCGGCATTTCTACCGATCAACTGGAATCGGCAGGCCCGCCATCCGGGTCGGCGGGCAGGGGATTCTCATTTCTCAGAGACGAACCGCTAGACATGCGCATGTCTAGCGAGGGGATCACGGCCGCAGATATTTTAAACTCCTGGGACGAGCATGCCATTGAGCTCGTCCTGCGCGGCTTCGGAGAAGAGAAGTACTCGAGAAAAATTGCGAGGGTGATCGTCGAACGAAGGAAAGTAAAACCATTTAAAACTACCTTCGACCTCGTGGGCAGTGTACTAGAAGTAAAACCAAGAAGTTGGCGAGACAAGATCCATCCTGCTACGAAAACTTTCCAAGCTCTTCGCATCGCAGTTAACGAAGAACTTGCTACTCTCGAAATTGGATTGGAAAAAGGTTTCAAGGCTCTGAAGCCGGGAGGAAGACTAGCGGTCATCTCCTTCCACAGTTTAGAAGATCGAATAGTAAAGAATTTCTTTCGAGACCTGGTCAAAGCCGAGAAGGGGAAACTAATCAATAAGAAGCCGATAGTACCGAGCGAGGAGGAAATAGGGGAAAATCCTCGTTCACGAAGTGCTAAATTAAGAATTTTTAAAAAACATGTCTAAAAGAACAAATATTAGCGAACATCAACTCTCTCTTCCGTTCAGACAAGGAGGAGTGAGGGCTATGTCATTCGACGGCCGAGTACGCTTTTTCTGGGCTTTAATTACCATTTCAACACTTTCTTTTGTTGTTTATGTCTATGCTATAAACAGTACTGCTAGAAACATCGCCCTTCGGCAAGATTTGGAAAAAAATATCGCGGAGATTTCGGTTAATCTCAATTCGCTTGAATTTGCTTATATTGAACTCAAAAATAATGTCACCATCGAACTCGCATACCATTACGGCTTCAAAGAAGTACAGAACCCCCTCTACGTTTCTCGTCGACCGATCTCACTCTCACTCAATACCCTTCTGCGATAAGAGCTTATGCGTGGGCTTCAGAACAGATTGCGGCTCCTCTCCCTTCTCGTACTTTTTTCCGCCCTCTTCTTGGGAGTTAAACTTTATTTCGTCCAAATCGTCTCTGGAGAAAGCTTCAAGACTAAAGCGGAACATCAATATGTTGCTGGGGTAAATTATTTTGATCGAGGAGAAATTTATTTCACGACCAAAGATAATATTCCGGTGCCAGCGGCCACCATTAAGACTGGTTTTATTCTCTACATTAACCCGGGTATTTTGGGAGAGCGCGGTGACTTAGAAACTATCTATGAGACTGTAAATGCTGTTACTCCAATTGATAAGGAGAAGTTCTTGACAAAAGCGCATGATAAGGATGACCCTTACGAAGAACTAGCGAGACGGTTGGAGAGTAGGGTGGCCGAACAAATTCGAATGCTAAAAATCCCTGGTCTTTCTGTTGCCCGAGAGCGCTGGCGCTCTTATCCCGGCGAGACCATTGCAGCGCATACCGTAGGACTCATTGGTTATAGCGGTAACGAACTCGCTGGACGTTACGGCTTGGAGCGTTTCTACGAACCAGTCTTGGTCCGAAACGTAGATAACACGTTTGTCAATTTCTTTGCTGAAATTTTTTCTAATATTAAGTCAGTAGTGAGTGACGGCGAAAGCCTCGAGGGAGATATCATCACTACTATTGAGCCGTCGGTTGAGGCCTTTCTCGAAAGTGAGCTTGGTAAGGTGACAGAGAAATATTCTTCAGACTTTACCGGTGGTATTGTGATTAACCCGAAGACTGGAGAGATTTTCGCTATGGCTCTTACACCCACCTTTGACCCGAACTCTCCTCAGAGCGAGCGGGATTCAAGCATCTTCAGTAACAGACTTGTGGAAGACCGGTACGAAATGGGTTCAATCTTGAAGGCTCTGACTCTGGCGGTTGGTCTCGATTCCGGTGCTGTTACTGCCAAAAGCACTTATAACGACCCGGGGTGTATGACTTTGAATACCAGAACTTTCTGTAACTACGACGGCAAATCTCACGGTTCTGGGCTCTCAATGCAGGTCGTACTTAACAGGTCACTAAATACCGGTGCCGCTTACGTGGTTTCCCGTATGGGGAATGCTAAGTTCAGCGATGCCATGCTTGCATTCGGCCTCGAGACTACTACAGGCATCGATCTTCCTAACGAAGGCAAATCTCTTGTTTCAAATCTTAAAACTAATCGCGACCTTGAGTTGGCGCAAGCTTCGTTCGGCCAAGGTATCGCGCTCACTCCTATCACAACTGTGCGCGCTCTCTCCGCTCTTGCAAATGGCGGCACCCTCATCACTCCTCACTTGGTCAAAGAAATTAAATATAAATTAGGACTGACCAAGACTATTGCCTATCCTAAAGTAGAAGAGAGGGAGCGTGTCCTAAGCCCAGCTTCTTCGGTAGAAATATCGCGCATGCTGACAGAAGTAGTTGACCGTTCACTCCGCGAGGGCCAAGTTAGATTAGAGAACTACAGCATCGCTGCTAAAACCGGCACCGCCCAAATCGCGAGACCAGAGGTGGGAGGATATTATGATGACCGCTATCTGCATTCTTTCTTCGGATACTTCCCAGCGTATGAACCGGAATTCTTAGTTTTTCTCTATACTTATTATCCTAAAAATGTTCAATTCGCCTCAGAAACTTTGACCGAAAGCTTCATGAACATCACCAAGTTTCTCATTAACTACTACAACATCGCACCAGATAGGGAAGCCCCTCCACCTCCGCCACGCTAAAGCTTGTAAAGTATAAAGTATTAAATACTTGCGGTCGCAAGTATTTAATACTTTTCATTTTCTTGATTCCTCATTCATTATTCGTTATTCTTGTTTTATCTAAGGCTTGCCCTTCGTAGCCTTGGCGAAGTAGGGCCCTATCGTCTATCGGCTAGGACACAGCCTTCTCAAGGCTGGAAGCGCGGTTCGATTCCGCGTAGGGTCACAAAAACGTGGGACGTTTTTGTGAAGCCAGAGCGCGACGGCGCGAAGCCGGGGCTGGAAAATTTTCAGTAGAAAATTATTGTGGCTCACATAGATTTGAATGCGGAGCATACAAAATTTCTTTCATAAAAACTTGTGAACTTTGTGATGGCTATATATAAAAAGTGAGCGGCAACCCGTGAAGGTTGCCGCTCGGACAGACTGATATTAGATGAGTCCGTCATTCTGGAACTTGATATTCTCGAGCTCTCGGAGCATGCGAGGAGCGTCTGGGTGCTCCAGACGAGTCATCTCGCCAAAGTGGTGTGCCTCCCAGAACTTCTCCTCACTCTCGTACTCACTATCGACGAGAAAGCCGGCCCGACGATAGATCTCCTCCCACCCCGTCTTCTTGGGAAGTGAGAGTTTCTCGACAATCCGAGCTCGGAGCCATTCGCTGTGTGCATGGAACTGTGTCCACAAACGATTTGACTCATCCATCTGACTGTCCTCTGGTGCGTAAGCGAATGTCCAAGCGACGACTTGGGCGATGTGTTGAATGGACGGACGTGGATCGTCTCTATCCGTTTCCGGATCTCCCCGTCCCATACGTCGGGCCACCTCACCGCAGATCCTGATACTTCTTGCAGTTTCTTCCGATGAGTATTCTGTCCAAGTTGAACCGTCGGAAGACTTTGTTACTTTGGGCACTCGGCCACCTCCTGTAAAATCGAAATCCGTAATCACTATACATAAATATTTGCGGTATGTAAATCGTTTCTAAACCCATACCACCAACTCATTTCCTTAACTAACTGGTTCCAATTCTGTCCCACTTAGTTCATACAATAAAATTTATTCACATTCAAGAGATAAAACACTTGACGTGGATGTGGGGATAGATTAAGATGTGAGTGTGAGTGAGGTTGGGAAAGTCGGTTCGGGCAAGCGCTAGCGCTCTCGTACAGACCTTCCAACCTTTCCTCACGATCGTTCTTTCCGCCAAAGTTTTCAAACTTTGGCACCCAGCTCCCGGATAGATATCTATCCACCAGTTCTCAAAAAAGCGGCCCTCCACCTAGGTGGCGGGGCTTTTTTTATTTTGCATAACATACATTAAATGTGTAATGTATCTCTAGAAACGGTTTAAACCGTAAGTTCTATAGAAGGAGGGGGTATGATCGACACCTTTAAAAAGGCAACGCCAGAATCACTAGACGCTATACGTGAAGAACTGAGGATCCGCCACACGAGCGAGGTCTTCCTACTCTTCGCTATGGGCAGTCAATTCGACCACCTCATCTTTCAGGCACTCGCCAAACTCGGCGTGTACTGCCTTGTTGCTGATCCCGCCTCTGTAACAGTCGAGGACGTCAAAGCGCTGTGGCCAACCGGCATCATTCTCTCTGGCGGACCGGCCTCTGTTCATGCAGAACCACCGCCATTCGATTCAGGTATCTTCGACCTCGGCATTCCAGTACTCGGAATCTGTCTCGGTTTCCAGATGTGGGCCAAACACATCGGATGCGATGTCAAAGAAGCATGGGGTGGAAGAAAAGAGTTCGGTATACACACTATCGACATGCTCAAGACCGAGGGTATCTTAACAGGCATCAGAACTGTTATGACCGAGGTTCTACAGAGTCATGGTGACAACGTGTCACACGATGGTCGATTGGTGAGGTTGGCGCAAGGTCTAGACAATGGAATCCTTGCGGCAGCATCATTCAATCACTTGCACGGCGTGCAATTCCATCCCGAGTGTACGGAGACTGAGCATGGCCCGCTCATCTTCGAGAACTTCTGCTTCTTGATCTGCAAGGCCACGGACCGGTTTCCGGCAGACGACATAGCCGCGCGCAAGGTCGCAGAGCTCCGTCAACAAATCGGCAATAAAAAAGTCTTGCTTGCTCTGTCCGGCGGATCGGATTCATCAACAGTCGCACATCTCCTCAAGCGGGCGACGAGCGGATGCAAGCAGCTCCGTGGCATCTACATCCGTGGTCTTGACCGGCCAGATGATGAAGTATTTGTCCGACGTTACTTCGGGAATCAGGATTGGATAGATCTCGTAGTCGTTGATGCGACCGAAGAGTTCCTGGAAGCATTGGCCGGCAAGACTGACATGGACGACAAGCGAGCGGCCATGCGTAGTGTCTACAAGCCGATTCTCGAGACAGAGGCGAAGAAATTCGAAGCAAGCTTCATCGTGCAGGGTACACTCTACACCGACATTTCAGAAAGCGGCGGCGGGCATGCGACTGGCGCTCGGAAAGCTAGAATCAAGCTTCATCACAATACGAATCTTGGTTTCAGCCTGCCAGAGATTACCCCGCTCTCCGACTGCGTCAAGGACGGTGGGAGAGACATTGGTCGTCAAATCGGCGTACCCGAAGAGCTTCTCATTCGACACCCATTCCCAGGACCAGGCCTCGAGGTGCGGATCGAAGGAGAAGTGACTCGTGAGAAGCTCGCTATGGCCAGGCACGCTGATGGAATCTACATCGAGGAACTGCGTGCTGCCGGGTTGTATGAAAAAGTGTGGCAGGCAGGCATCGTCGTAACTCAATCTGTCCACACTACTACCAAGGGCGACGATGCCGGCAGTGGACGAGTACTTGTCTACTGGGCTGTGTGGAGTGTGAACGGCTTCACCGCCCGAGCAGCACATCTTCCGGATGAGTTCCATGATCTCATTGCCCAACGTCTCGGTAACGAAGTACCTGGAGTCGGTGCTGTGGCGTACCGTACCTCCGGCAAGCCGTTTGGAACGATCGAGTGGGGTTAGTTCTGTTCGACTGGGGCGGCTCGCGATGTGAGCCGCCCTTTCTTTCTGTATAATAGCTCACTATGACACTGACTTTTAAAGAACAGATCTATGCGGTGGTGAGAAAGATTCCGAAAGGAAAAGTTTTGACATACAAAGAAGTGGCACGAAAGGTAGGGAAGCCGAAAGCATATCGGGCGGTTGGAAATATTTTAAATAAAAACAGAGATCCGAAAGTGCCATGTCACAGAGTAATACGTTCAGATGGAAGAATTGGCGGATATAGAGATGGTAATAATTCTAAAATTAAAATACTAAAGAAAGAGGGGTATCTTACATAATCGAAGAGGGGGCGGTCACAGGTGTGACCGCCCCCAAAATTCTAGTCGTCAAAATCTCCAGCTGTCTGGCGTGCTCTTGCCTGTGCCGCCTGCACGTGTACCGGTAGTTCGTGGAAGGGAACCACCACCCTCGACATCGGTTCTCCAATGGGAGGTCCGAGAGGCTTCCGCCTCATCGTGACTTTCTTCTTGCGAAAGATTTGCCTGTACCTGTCACGACCCATGGGGGTGCAGTTGATCTGACTGCCACGACATCGGGACATACACACTCCTCTTTGAACGGACGGGGTTAAGTTCTACTTCTATTCTATAACGAAACTGTTGAGGTGTCAACCCCACAGAGCATCCACTGTTTCTTTCACCATCATACCATCTGCTTTACCTTTCAGCTCCTTCATAATCATACCCATAAGTTGATTCTTTTTATTTTGATCAAAACTAAGTTGTGTTTGCTTCGCCTTCACATATGCGACCACTTCATCACGAGACATCTGAGCGGGGAGATAAGTTTCGAGGATAGCAAGTTCCGCCTTCTCCGTTTCGGCCAGATCGTTGCGGCCGCCTTTCTCAAATTGATCTATAGAATCTTTCCTCTGTTTAACCGCTCGAGAAATGACCGACATAACCTCTTCGTCAGCAAGTTCTTCATCTGGTTTTCTTTTCTTGGAGACAGCCTCGTTGGTGAAAGATGACAAGAGTCCGCGAATCACATTGAGTCGCAGAGTATCCTTCGCCCTCATTGCCTCGACCATCTGCTTTTTAATATCTTGGTGTAGGGACATATATCCACTATAATACAGTAATGAGCACCCTCGTTCTAGTAGCAGTCATCCTCCTTGTAGTGGTAAATGCTGTGGCTCTTTTCATCTTTGCCAGGAAGTTTGGTGATAATAAAAGTGAGAAAGGTGAGGAGGGGATGAAGCTTCTTTTGACACAGCTCAACGAATTTTCCCGCACCGTGGATCAGAAGATGACGGAGACAAACAAGATGATGAATGAATCAGTGCGCAACCAATTTGGCGAGTCGGCCAAACTGATCCGCGAAGTGACGCAAGGTCTCACCAAACTTGATGAGACCAACAGGCAAGTGGTCTCCTTTGCCGACCAACTACAATCTCTCCAAGATATTTTAAAGAATCCCAAACAGCGCGGGGTGCTCGGTGAGTATTACCTCGAAACTCTCTTGAAAAATGTTTTGCCTCCCGGCTCTTACCAAATGCAATATGCTTTCCCGGACGGGACGATTGTTGATGCAGTAGTGTTTGTTAAAGATAAAATTATCCCAATAGACTCGAAATTTTCTTTAGAAAACTACAATCGCATAGTAGAAGAGAAGAATGAGGTAGAGAAAGAGAAGCTAGAGAAAGCCTTTGTGGCAGATCTCAAAAACCGTATTACAGAAACATCCAAGTACATCCAGCCAAGTCAGGGCACTATGGATTTCGCCTTCATGTTCATACCTCACGAAGCTATTTACTATGATTTAATTATTAATAAAATTGGCGCACTCAAAGAAGATTCGGAAACACTCATACAGCGTGCGGCTTCTAAACATCACGTGCTTATAGTCTCGCCGACATCATTTCTCGCATACCTCCAGACTGTTCTACAAGGCCTCAACGCGCTCCATATCGAGGAGAAAGCGGTAGAGATTATTAAGAGGGTAGAGGAACTCGGCCGACATCTCAAGAGCTACGAGGAGTATTACTCTAAGCTCGGCAACTCATTATCAACAACCATAAACCACTATAACGCTGGTTATAAAGAACTTGGCAAAGTAGATAAGGACGTTTTGCGTATCACCGGCACGGGAGTGGGTATTGAAGCATTGACTTTAGAGAAACCGTCAGTAGAATAGTGAGCCTATGGTTGAAGCAACAGCAGTCAAAAAAGCTCCTAAAACAGCCCCTGTGAAGGTCTCTAAGGCTGTTTATGCAGTCTTTGCCACCGGAGGCAAACAATACCGCGTCAAGGTAGGGGATTTGGTTAAAATTGAGAAGATTGTCGGCCCATTGTCACCAAACTCAGGTCCAGAAGATTACAAAGAAGGAGACAAATTTGTTTTCGATAAGGTGCTACTTCTTGATGATGGTAAAGCAGACGCTACTATCGGCACTCCTTTCATCGAGGGTAGGGTTGTGAATGCCACTTTAAATAAAATTGCTCGATACAAAACTATTGACGTTATCAAATACAAACAGAAGTCTCGTTACTTCAAGAAATACGGCCATCGTCAACCATACTTCGAGGTCAAAATAGATTCGATAAAATAAATAAACGAGGCCCGCGTCACTGACGCGGGCCTTCGAATCGAGAAAGAGGAACTACCGACCGAGGTACACGAAACCGAGCTCGGTCGCGCGGCGAGACCTGACCGCACATTCGAGCTTGCCGATAGCAGCGTTTGTGTCCTCGACGGTCGCGGGGTCGATGCCGGCTTCGAGAAGAAGCTTGCGCAGCGCGCACTCCCTCGTCAGAGGATCGTCTTCGCGCTTGACTTCGAGTAGAGCCTGGTGCAATAACGCTGAAGTCATACTGGCCCCTTTCATGAATATGGTCTTCTTAAAGTAGAAGCTATTTTTAGATAAAAATCAAGCTACTTCGTCCTATGCAAAAAAGCGTTCTTGAGAGTTTCGGGATCGGCGTATTCGAGTTTTTATATAAACCGTGTATAATACAGCAATGTTAACTGCAATCTACAAAAAAGTGCGTTCTGGTTATGTAGCTTGGGTTGAAGAAATCCCAGGAGTAAATACCCAAGGTCGCACAAAAACTGAAGCGCGAGAAAATCTTGGAGATGCTCTGAAAGAGTTTATTGCAGCGCGTCGCATACTTACCAAGCGTGAAAAATTATCGCCCGGCACTTTGGTGCGTGAACGCCTAACCGTATAGGTGAAATGAAGCGTAGAGACTTTGAACAATATCTACGCAAACACAAATGCTTCTTGCTTCGAGAAGGGAATAGACACTCTGTTTATCATAATATGAAAAATAATCAGACTTCTACTCTTCCACGCCATATAGAAATATTTAATCCACTAGTACGCAAAATCTGTAAAGACCTTGGTATTCCGTCACCGCACAAGAAATAAGACCACCAACCTTACTTCGAGGTCAAAATTGATTCAATTAAATAAATTAGACACCCTGCGGGGGTGTCTTTGACACGCGAGGATGAGTGGCGACGTAGAAATACTACGTTCTTTACGGTTGCCCTTTCGAGCTCTGGGCCACCCAACCTCGCATAATGCGTAATATACACCACTACTTCGTCCTATGCAAAAAAGCATTCTTGAGAGTTTCGGGATCGGCGTATTCGAGTTCAGCGCCGGTTGAGAGACCTCGGCCCAAGATTGAAAATATCAAGGGTAGCCCTTGATATTTTTGTTTAATAAATTCTGAAGTATTCTCACCATCGAGATTAGCGTTCATAGCAAGAATTACTTCTTTCAATCCATTTTTTATCCCTTTCTCAATCCTTATTCCTAATTCTTTATTCCTTATTCTTTTCTCTGGTTCTTTTTCTAAAATTGGCACCACACCGCCTAATACAAAATAGTAACCCTTATAACTGCCACTTCTCTCTACCGCTTCGAAGTCGATATCACGAGGCACAATCATAAGCATAGAACTGTCCCGACTCTCGTCAGTACAAATAGAACACAGCGCCTGCCCTGAGCTTGTCGAAGGGTAATATCTCATGCATTTAGAACATTGAATGATCTCTTTTTTAAGACCTTGGACCGCTTTCATTAACTCACCGGAATAGTCACCATTTCTAGATAATAAAAAGTAAACGAAGCGTTTAGCTTGTCGTGGCCCGATACCAGGGAAACGGGCAAAAATTTCTGAAAGCTTATCTATCGAGTTCATCAGGTTAATTAAAGACTCTTAAACTCTTCTTCCGCTTTACCATAATTAGAATAGTCTATTTCAACAAAGGTGTTGAAGCGGGTGTGATAGTCGAGGGTCGCGACACCCAGCGGGCCATTCCTATGTTTCGCAATGATGAGTTCCTTCCTCTGTACCTCTTTCATCTTGCCATTCTCATCGCGGATATCCTCTTCATTGGAGTGGATAAACATGACCAAGTCAGCATCCTGTTCGATAGAACCAGAGTCTCGAAGGTCAGAGAGTTTGGGCTTGCCTCCGCGCGTCTCAACTGCGCGCGAGAGCTGTGAGAGGGCAATGACAGGGATATTGAGCTCACGGGCTAAGTGTTTAAGCGAGCGAGAGATCTCGGTAACTTGCTGGACCATAGAGTCATTCACGCGCGCACTAGAAGGTGCCATGAGTTGTAAATAATCAACTATCAAAAGTTTCAACCCCTTTTCAATTTTGAGTTTGCGAGCAGCCGAACGCATTTTCATAATAGTATTACCAGGTTGGTCGTCGATGTAGATAGGAGTGCGAGAAAGTTCGTCGAGCGCATCACGAATGTTTTTGAAAACGTTATCACGCCATGAACCTGTTTGAGTCCGTACCCCTTTCCTAATAACCGAGGAATCGGTGCGGGATTGCGCAGCCACAATGCGGTCAACCAATTGATCCGCACTCATTTCGAGAGAAAAGATGCCTACTGGGGTCTGGTGGATGCTTGCGGTACGCCTTGCAATATCGAGCGCCAGAGCAGTCTTACCAACCGAGGGACGGGCAGCGATGATGATGAGGTCAGAGTTCTGGAACCCACCCAAGATATCATCGAGTGCTTTAAAACCAGTTGGCACCCCGCGCAGTTCGTGTTCTGCACTAGAAAGTTTTTCAAACCGTTCATAAGCTTCAGCAAGTAGTGGAATAAGATCCCTGAAACGAGCGGAGCCCGCGAAGCGTTCAGTGATATCAAAAACTTTTTTCTCAGCATGATCGAGAATCTCTTCGAGTTCGCCCGCTTCGTTAAAGCCAAGATGAGAAAGAAATTCTGATGCCTCAATAAGCTGACGCATCATGTACTTCTTCATCACGATTTCGGCATAATGTTTAGCATTAGCAGAAGAGGGAACAGCGGAAGAAAGTTCTGTGAGGAAAGTGGTACCGCCAATGCGTTCGAGTAGATCCTTCTCCTTCAATCTCGAAGATAGAGAAAGAATATCAATCGGCTGATGCTTGCCGAAGAGTTCGAGCATCGTTTCGAAAACTGTTTTGTGCTTTTCAAAATAAAAAGAGGCTGGGGTGACGATATCGAGCACTTCATAGATAGCATCTGGCCTAAGCATGACAGAACCAAGAAGAGCCATCTCTCCTTCGAGCGAGTGGGGAGGGATACGTAAACCGGTATTAAGAGAGGTCGAGTCGATAATTTGCATGACCTTATGCTACCAGTGACCTCACACTTCGCAAACTGGAAATCGGGGAGAAATTAGTGTGTAAGGTGGGGAGAAGCACCTAACCCTAGCCCTAGCACCCTATCAAAGTCTAAAATCGTAGCGATTTTATTTTCAATAGTGACTTCCTTATCTTTGACCATAGTCCAGACGATAGCCAAGGCCTGCGCCGTATTGAGATCATTTTCAAGTTTTTCTTTAAACTTAGCTTTGTAGGCTTCATCTACCGAACCGCTTGAACCACCAGTAGAAACAAATTTCTTGAGCTTCTCATAGGCATTCTGGGCGGCCTCAAGCGCCTCCCAAGAGAAGTTAACCGGAGTCCGATAGTGAGCCATGAGTAGGAAGTAGCGGTAGGAGAGGGGAGAGAAACCTTTTTCTGTAAGAGTTTTTAAAGTAATAAAATTGTCTTCGGACTTAGCCATTTTACCCTCAGCAACAGTCACGAATTCGTTATGAAGCCAGAAGTTAGCTAGGGGAGCATCATAAGCAGCTTCCGATTGTGCTATCTCGTTATTGTGATGGACTGGAATATGATCTACGCCACCAGTATGGATATCGAACGGCTGGCCGAGAAGCTCACGAGACATAACCGAGCATTCAATATGCCAACCAGGAAACCCTCGGCCCCAAGGACTCTCAAACCCGAGATGATCATCTTGGGAAATCTTCCAGAGTACAAAGTCCCGGGAATTTTTTTTACTCGTCTCGATGCGTGCTTGACTTTCTCCTATTGGAGTAAGCCCACCGAGCTTGCCATAGTTAGTAAGTTTAGTTGTATCAAAATAAACTCCATCATCAAGTTTGTAGGCATAACCCTTTTCCTCAAGCTTTTTCACTAGTGCTATCTCTTGCTCAAGATATTCTGTGGCGCGAGGGAAGTGATGCGGAGTCTCAATATTTAAAGCTTCAAGATCTTCCTTGAAAGCTTTTTCATATT
>Ga0209542_10007402_pt1 | contig 20910 bp, 37 predicted proteins | sample RifCSPhighO2_01_FD_184028 | JGI IMG/M metagenome (GOLD analysis project Ga0209542, IMG submission 184028) | Soil microbial communities from Rifle, Colorado - Rifle CSP2_plank highO2_0.1 (SPAdes) (version 2) | ecosystem: Environmental > Terrestrial > Deep subsurface > Rock core/Sediment ... | reverse complement strand
TTATATATATCATTAAACCATGTATATAATGGTATATATAATTTCATAGATATATTCGGATATTTTGGATTAGTTGGTATATCTGTTCTAATACATCCATCTTGATGACCATCACCTGCAAATTTACCTACTAAATTATCATATTCACGTCTTTTTTCATCTTTAAAATGTGTTTCATGCCATATATTAAGCCATTCACCAGTATAATTTAATATTCTAAATCCACAAATAATAATTTTAGATATAGTACAAATATTAATTATGCCAAATTAACAGGATTGTGGATTAAAGAAAATTCTGTAAGGGGTGATGTTATTATTAGCAATTTATTACCACAAAATACATATTATTCTGAAAGAGCAACATATTATCCTACTGAACAAGAAAAGATTAAGAGCTATAAACCAAAATTTTTAGTATGGTATGTATATCAAAACACGAGCAGGATAAAGAGTTAAAAAACATACAAACATATTTTTTAGATAAAGAACAGAAATACCCCATATTGATGATATATGAAGTTAATTCTGAAATAATCTTAGACAAAAACACTTAAAAACTTATCTTTTCATTATTACTCCATGTCCAAATCAATAAAAATATTAAAAATAACTTTTGCTATACTAATAGTTGTATTTATATTAATCATTTTATATTTAAATGTTAGACCATTCGGAGCATATTTATTAATAACAAATCAAGAAACAACATTTACCACCAAAGAAAGATTTTCAGAAGTTAAAACAGAAGGAAATATAGAATATCAAGAAGCTTTAGATGCATTAACTTATACAGATTTACCAGTAGATAAAAATATTAACAATGAAATATTATTAAATATAAGATTCAAAGATAATTTCCCAGATTATTCTAAATTAGTAATAGGAGTAAGAGACAAAGAAAATTGGCATTATGATCAAAAAATAGTTTATATTAAAATTCCAAAAGAAAAAATTATTTCTCCAGATAATATCAGCATAATTCCAGAAAATTCCATGATCTATATAGATAATCCGAGTATTGTAATAGATAATAAAAATATAACAACTGACGAAATAAAACAGTTATCATTTAAACCATTTTTAAGAGGAAATCACGATATATTAATTTATATTGATGGCGATTTAATATTTACAGCAAAACAACAAGATTTAAATGCATATGCTGGAACAGATGAAACTAATATCAGCTTAAAAGATATCAATAATAATATATTAATCTCAGTTATAGTAGAAGATGATAATGATCAGGGGGTAGATAGAAAGAGACATGAATCAAGACAAACAACTTTAACCTACCCAAATCTACATGGAGTATATAAAATAGAATTAAGAAATAATGCAGACTCAATAATAACAGAAATACAATCATCTACTAATAAGATAATATTCATTAATAAAGTTTATTTAGCATCCTCCAAAAATTATGTTTTAACAGATGATAATTTTTCAGAGATTTATTTTAAGAATTATAAAGACTCAAATTTATCATTGATAACTTTCAATAAAGATTACGAACAAAACATCCAAATCAACAACATCTCTTACAAAGTTCCATATCAATCTAAAAACACTTTCTCATTACCAAAAGGTTCATACGACTTACTCTCATTTAATTCTAATATCATAGTAGAAGGAAACACTTACTTTGCTTTTAATAAAGAATCATTATTCAATCCATATAAATTTCAAATAACAAAGAACATAGCAGAAGCAGATTACATAATAACAAACTATCAGCCTCCAATAGAAGACAATGGATGGCTTATATCAACTGTTAAGTTTAATCTTAGTGATTTATACATAAAAGATAATAAATTAAACGTCTTAATCAACATTCCGCATCTAGCTAAGAATGAAACAAAGAACTACACTATTCCTATAGATTACATAGAATTAGAATATTATAAGAAGCCTTTATTCCAACGCTGATTTTCTAGCATATAGATGAACACTTCTCATTTCACGAATATGTACGCGTAAAACTTATAAATACTTCTGATTTAGAACATATAATGGATGAAAAAGCTTTAGTTGTATTTCAAGGTAAGGATATAAGAAGAATTTGGTATAATAATCAATGGTATTTTGTAGTATTAGATATTATATCAGCGCTAACAGATTCTGTAAACCCTTCAGAATATTTAAAAAAATTAAGAAAGCGAGATAATATGTTAAACCAAGGATGGGGACAAATTGTCACCCCCCTTAGGATAAAGACATCAGGTGGCCCACAGAATCTAAATTGCGTTAACACTGAAAATGCCTTTAGATTAATTCAATCTATCCCCTCAAAAAAAGCTGAACCATTTAAAAGATGGCTTGCAAAAGTGGGATATGAACGCATTCAAGAAATTGAAAATCCGGAGTTATCTCAAAAAAGAATGAAAGAAATGTATAGAGCAAAAGGATATTCGAATGAATGGATTGAAAAAAGAGTTAGGGGTATAGCTATTCGCGATGAACTTACAGATGAATGGAAAAAAAGAGAAGTCAAAACTGAAAGAGAGTATGCAATATTAACAGCAGAAATATCAAAAGCAACATTTGGATTAACACCTAATGAATATAAAAAACTAAAAAAACTAAAAAAAGAAAATCTTAGAGATCATATGAATGATTTAGAACTAATATTCAATATGTTGGGTGAAGCATCGACTACAAAGATAGCAATAAAAAGAAATGCAAAAGGATTCATAGAAAATAAATATGCTGCTAAGGATGGTGGAAATGTTGCCGGAACAGCTAGAAAAGAACTTGAAGCACAAACTGGAGATCCTACAATTACATCTGAAAATTATCTTGATAAATCTGAAAGTAAAAAACGATTAGAAAAAAAGAAAAACAAATTAATAAAGTAAAATCCTAAATATAATAATACATATAAATTTCAAATAACCAAGAACATAGCAGAAGCAGATTACATAATAACAAACTATCAGCCTCCAATAGAAGACAATGGATGGCTTATATCAACTGTTAAGTTTAATCTTAGTGATTTATACATAAAAGACAATAAATTAAACGTCTTAATCAACATTCCGCATCTAGCTAAGAATGAAACAAAGAACTTTACAATTCCTATAGATTATATTGAGCTAGAATATTATAAAAAGCCTTTATTCCAACGATAATATTAAGAAATATATTTTGCTATCACTTCTCATGAAAAGATATGCGCGTAAAGCTTATAAACAAGTAATACAATATAAATAATATGAAAACCTTTACAGCAATAATAACTAAAGATGAAAATATGTATGTGGCAAAATGCCCCGAAGTAGGTACAGTTAGTCAGGGAAAGACTATAGAAGAAGCAGTTAAAAATCTTAAAGAAGCTACAGAATTATATCTAGAAGAATTTCCAATAAAAAATACTAAACATCCTATACTAACTACTTTCGAGGTGGCCGAGGTTGTCGAAGCTTAAGAAGATTTCTGGAAAAGAATGTATTAAAATTTTATGTAACAAATTTGGTTTTTATATAAAAAGACAAACAGGAAGTCATATTGTTCTTAAAAAAGAAACTCCCACAGGAGCAATAGGAACAGTTGTGCCAAATCATAAAGAAATAAAAGTAGGAACATTAAAATCAGTATTAGAGTTAGCTAAAGTTGATGAAGAAGAATTTATAAAATATCAATAGAACATAGCAGAAGCAGATTACATAATAACAAACTATCAGCCTCCAATAGAAGACAATGGATGGCTAATATCAACTGTTAAGTTTAATCTTAGTGATTTATACATAAAAGACAATAAATTAAACGTCTTAATTAACATTCCTCATCTAGCTAAGAATGAAACAAAGAACTTTACAATCCCTATAGATTACATAGAGTTGGAATATTATAAGAAGCCTTTATTCCAACGATAATTTTGCAGTATATAGGTGAACACTTCTCATTTCACATCAATATGTGCGCGTAAAGTTTATAAATGAGTATTGCTTATAATATCATATGAAAGATAATTATAAATATTTTATGAAAGCCAATGTAGATTCTTATATTGGGGAATGGATTGCTATTTGTGATGAAAAGATAGTTTCACATGGAAGAGATGTAAAAAAAGTATTTATGGACGCTAAGAAGAAATATCCAAAAGAAAAGCCATTTATTGCTAGAATCCCAGATAAAGATACAATGATATTTTGATGACAATTATCTTTAAATACAAACCTGTAAAGAGACCTGATGGCACAGAAGTTAGAACACCTTCAATTCCAATATTACTAAATGGAAAAGAAAGTTTTAGGAGTTTTGCTCTTTTAGATTCCGGAGCGGATATTTCTGCTATGCCTAAAGCCGTTGCTGAACTTTTAGGATTAAATCTGAATGGTGAAATAACAAAAGCTTATGGAATCGGTGGTGAAGTAGATTCTGTTGAAACAAATGTTAATATAACTGTTGAAAAAGGCCATGAACATTACACATTTCAAATTCCAGTTAAGGTTATATTAGGAGATTATGATTTTCCTTTACTTTTAGGAAGAGTTGGTTTTTTTGATAAATTTGTAATTTCTTTTGATCAAGGTCAAGAAAAAATTTCATTGAAAAAGATTTTTAGAAGATAGTAAAAAATAACTATAAAATTATATCTTACTTTTAATCATAAAATAACAAAGAACATAGCAGAAGCAGATTACATAATAACAAACTATATTCCTCCAATAGAAGACAATGGATGGTTAATATCAACTGTTAAGTTTAATCTTAGTGATTTATACATAAAAAACAACAAATTAAACGTTTTAATCAACATTCCGCATCTAGCAAAGAATGAAACAAAGAACTTTACAATTCCTATAGATTACATAGAATTGGAATATTACAAAAAGCCTTTATTCCAACGATGATTTTACAAAATATATTTTGCTATCACTTCTCATGAAAATATATGCGCGTAAGGTTTATAAACACGAAATGCTTTTCTATAAAAGAGGGATAAATGCAGAACAATCTTAATCTTAAAAAGTCATATGATGAGGTTTTATTAGTTTATAATATATTAAAAAGACTAGGTTCTGGCAATATGTCTGCCTTCGAAGATAGAATAAAGAATCAAAAAATACAGTATTTTGCCCAATTGTTTAAAATATCACCATCCTATGACTTTAATTTATATATCAGAGGCCCATATTCACCAGATTTAGCTCATGATTTATATGAAATGGATAAAAATAAAATCGATATTAAGATAGAATATCTCACATTACCAACATTAGAATCAAGATTTGAAAAACTTAAGAAATTTATTAAAGGCAAAACAATCCGGGAGTTAGAAATTGTCTCTACATTACATTGGTTAAATCAAATGGTAAATCTGCCACTTAAACAAGCTGAACAGAGATTGAAGGAACTAAAAAAAGTATCAGAAGAAGAATTAACATTAAGTTTAAAAGAACTAGAGGTCTTAAATGAAGAAATCAAAGCTTAAAAGAATGAATAGTAAAGAAATTGAAAAACATTATCCTAATTCAATTATTCTTAGAGATAGTAAAAAGGTTAATGAACCAATTTATATTTTAGAATATGAAAAATTTCCACAAAAAAAATTAGATCACATTTTAAGAGTAGAAATTGCTCTAAGAAAATGCGAAAGACTAAAAGTATTTCAACAGTAAAAAGTGATGTAAAATTTCAGATAGAAATAACAAAAGAAAATGGTATTATGATTCTTGTTCACTAGATTATAAAAAAGAATTGTATGCTGAAATTTTTGATAATAACAAAAGATACAAAATAATATCTGTAACTAGCCATTTAAGTTTAGGAGAAGCTTTTGGAAATTGTATGAAAAAAAGTGAAGAAGCTACAGATGCTTTTTTAGATTTAATTAAAAGTATACAACCTAATCTAGAAATTATAGGAAATGATGAAATAGATAAGATATTTTCAGAAATAAGAATGATATTCACAAGGTTATCAATCACAGATTCTATCCATCTTGCAACAGCTATCCGCAATAAATGTGAAAACCTTAGAACAGTAGATAAAGATTTATATGAACTTGAAAATAAAAAGGTATTTAATGTTGCTCAAAAATATGGATGTAAAGATTTTAAGATCACTAACATGGAAGAAAAAATAAAGAAATGGCAAAAATAAGTTACGATGAAGAAGAAGATATTTTATTTCTTTCAAAACAAAGGAAAGTAAAAGCTTCAATAGAGATTGGGGATTTTATAATAGATATAGATAAAGACAACTATGTAAGCGGTATAGAAATATTAGACGCTTCAAAAAATTTAAACATAAAAAATAATTTATTAAAAGATATCAAAGAAGCAAGAATGATTGTTAACTATAAGCCAAATTATGTATACATTAGTTTGTTAGTTCTATTTAAAAATGTAGAAAAAAATGTAGCAATTCCTTTAACCTTAGATTTAGGACATGGAAAAGTTTCTAAAGAACAAACTATATTTGCAGGATAAGCCTTTCTAAAGATGAAAAACTTTACAGCAATAATAACCAAAGATGAAAATATGTATGTGGCAGAATGTCCTACCTTGCCAGGATGCATTTCACAAGGCAAAACTAGATCTGAAGCTAAAAAGAACATAAAAGATGCTATTCAAGGTTATTTAGAAAGTTTAAAAAAACACAATGATCCAATACCACCTTCAATTAAAAATAATTAAGAGAAAGATTATAAATTAATTTAGACGTTTTAATAAAAATAGGAAATAACATTCTTTATTTTAGAATAATTATACTAATAATTGGAATTAAATATATACTTAAAGTATATGATCATATAAGATAGGTATATAATCTGCATTTAATAAACATCTTATTTTAACGTCGATATTAAGAAATATATTTTGCTATCACTTCTCACATTTCACATATTTCACATGTGCGCGTAAGATTTATAAATGGGTATTACTTTAGTATTGATATGCCACAAGATTCAATAATTCAAATGCTTGTATCTGGTCAAAATGACTTAGAATGGTTTAAACAAAACCTAGACTATCTTAAATCCAAATATAATAATAAATTTATTGCATTTCAGGATAAAGAAGTTATTGAATCTGATGCTAATCTAGATGAATTAATGAAAAAATTAGAAAAAAAAGGAATAAACATTTCTAGAGTATTTATAGAGTTTGTAAGTAAAATTAAAACAATATTATAAAGTGATTACAATGAAAGAAAGGATACCATTACAGATAATTGGAAGAAGACTGATTTTAACATCAGTTATTGAATGTAAAAGTCTAAGAATTCCTAGAAGAATTATGGAATTTACTATTGATACAGGAAGCCCTAATTCTTATATTAGTGATAAAGATGTAAGGAAATTACAAATCCCAATTAAAGATAAATCTACATTAGAAGAAGTTGATTTTGGAGGTTCAAGATTCAAACAAGTTTCCCTTCCAAGAATAACTATGTATATCCTAAAAGAAAATCGTGATTATTTAACCTTAGACATTTCATTATCTGCTTTAAAGACAACTAAATCTTCTGAGCAAAAAATGCAGATAGCACAGATATTGCCATCAATCTTAGGTTTAGATTTTCTTGAAGACCAAAAAATTTCTTTACATGTTATTTTAAATGAAAATATTGCATATTTGGAGGTAGAAAAATGAAAAAATTAAAAGTAACATTTGGAAATAAAGAAATTGAACAAGCTTATCTAGATTTAAATGATAAAGATCATAATAAACAATTAAAAATGTTCATAGATAGGGCATTTATAGATATAGAAAACAATGCTTTCTGCGGGGTTGAAATTGTAAAAAAGACAATTCTTAATGAATATGCTAAAATGTTTGGAAAATTAGATAATCTTTGGAAATACAGCTTACCTGATGCATGGAGATTAATTTATACTATTAAAAATGAAGAAATAAAAATACTTAATATCATATTAGATTGGGATACCACAAAAAGATTGTGAAAGGAGGTAATATTAAAAATGAAACAAAATAACCAAGGTTATGCAAGCAAATTTTGGAAAGAATGGTTAGAAGCAGATCTTTTAAAAAGAGAAGACCTGATAAAAAAATTGCCAATAGTTAAAAATATATGGGATATAAAAAAACTTCCAAAAAAAATAAGAGAACATTCATTTGCTTTATTGCTTCTTGGTTTTTTCGAAGATTTAGAATCCGCAGTTTATACAAAGATAGAACTTGAAGAAAATAAGAGAAAAGATTTTAATTTTATTAAAAAATTTAAGTCAGATAGTACGATGACTGAAGAAGATGCAATCAGATTGGGTAGAGAATTAAAGAAAAAAATGGCAGCAAGAAGAAAATATAAATAAAACCCCAACAAATTTCAATAAAAATGAATAAAAAAAGAAATTTAATAATCAAGAGATACAAAAAAGGAGAAATTTCTATAGGTAAAGCAGCTAAACTATTAGGCTTGACTATTTCCGAAACTATGGATTTATTTGTTAAATTAAAGATAAAATCTAATTTGACAGTAGAAGATTATCTAGAAGGCTATAAAAACATTAAGTCTTGGAATATATTTAAGAAAAAATGAATAAGAATATTAAAACATTTACAGCAATAATAATCAAAGATGAAGATTGGTATGTTATAAAATGTAAAGAATTAGGAATAGCCAGTCAAGGAAAGACGATTAAAGAAGCTATGAAAAATATTATAGAAGCTACTGAATTATATCTAGAGGTTATGATTTACTATGAAAACAACAACTAAATTAATAAAAAATAAAGAAAAAATACTTAAAGAAATAGAGGAATTTGCTAAAGAAAGTAGAAAACAGTTAGAGGCTAGAGGATTTACAGAAGCAAGATTTATGAAAATAATTAAAAGATCAAGAATTGAATCAAAAAATCTTGAATTAGTAGAAGAATTTCTTAAAAATATGGATGAAAGTGTTATAAAACTAAAAGAATTAAAAAGAAGATTATCTGAGAAAATTTCTTATAAAGAATTAAAAACATCAATAAATGATTTAGAAGAGGATAATAAGATAGTTATGGGAAAAAAAGGGATTACTTGGGTTTATAATGAAAGTAAAAAATTAAAAACTTTAATTAAGAAAGGTACAGAGATATAACAAATAAAAAACTTTATAAACCTATATTCTCCAGTATATACATGAAAAAACAAGAAATATTAGAATTAGTAAGTTACACATTTCAAACATTACTAGTTACTTATTTAGTATTAATATTATTAGAAGAACTAAAGAAAGGCTTTGTTTCAGCTTATTTTAACTCAAATTACTTATTGATTATAGTTATTATTCTAGGAATTATCACTGTTTTATTTTATAAAGAAGAAAAGAAATTCACTTTAGAAGATCAAATAACAAAAAAAGATTATATTTTAATATCATTATTATCCATAGCAGGAATTATCATTATTTTCATAAAAACTAAAAATTTAGGTTTTCTTAGATATATAATCTCAATTATAACAGGAATATTAATTTTCTTATTATCAATATTAGTTTTACAAGAAGATGAGAAAGAAGAAACAGAATGGGTTTAAATGAAAGCCATTATTAAAAATTCATTATTTCAATTGTTAATAGTATACACAATTTTAGTTACTTTAGCTAATTTTTCTTTTATTTCAAGATATATCATTCATTTTGAGATATTTGCTTTAATTTTAGCTATTTTCGCTATTTTCACATTAAAAGAAAATGATAATTTCGAAATAAAGCAATATTTTATTCTTCTTCCATTATTCTTAATAATTATCACAAGAGCAATTCCATTTTTATTCTCAAAGATTCCTCTGGGTTATGACGTTGGAATATACAAATATGCTTTTGATATTTATCAATCTTCTTTACCAAACATTCCTTATCAAACAACGCAATGGTTTACAAATACTTTTCCTTTAGGTTTTGCAGCTGTAATTGACACTTTAACAATAGCCGGATTTAACACATCTTTATTATTAACAATAGGATTAATATTCCTAGAAATATTGCTAGGATTAGCTTTATACATTACAACAAAGAAATTATTTAACAAAGAAATAGCTTTTTTCTCATTATTATTATTCTCAGTTTCAATAGCTCAATTTAAAACATTTTCATATTTCTATTATAAGAATATCATAGCTTTAATCTTCCTATTAATAGCATTTTACTTGCTTAAATCAAAAAAATACATTCCATTCGTCCTAGTTTCAGTAATGATAGGTTCTATTCATCAGCCAACTTTCTTATTATTCGCATTAATCGCAGTTATTTACTCTTTAATAAACTATAAAGAATTAAAATACACAATTCCTAGTGGTATAGCAATTATTCTTTTAACTTTACCTTTTTACATAGACAGATTAAAAGAATTAATCTTAGATAACATTCAGCCAATAATAACAGCAAACATAGGAGCAGGAACTTTCATTACATTTTTACAATATCAATTTTTATCTATAGCTTATCTACCATTTGCAGCCCTAGGATTTTTCTATTTAATAAAAAAGAAAGATTATACTTTTGCTTTAATTTGGTTTATTATAAATTTCATCATAGTTTTCTTTCAATTAATCTTCTTTAATAGATTTATCATTCATCTAGATATTATCTTCATAATCACAGCAGGAATAGGAATATTTTATTTAATAAAAGATAATAAAAAACTAGGTTATACAATAGCAATTATCTTATTATTATCAGCAACATTTTTAACATTAAAAGATGCAGCAGCTTCAAAGCCATTAATCACAGAAGAAAATCTTAAACTAATTCAATCTTTACAAAACACAGAACAAAATTCATATGTAATGGCAACTTCCTCTTCTTTAAGTCCATGGGTTTTAGGATATTCAGGAAGAGAAACAATAGCTCCTGGATTATTTGATTTAAACAAATGGGATCTTGAACAATGGAAAAGATTTTGGTCAGCTAATAATTACAATGATATTAGAGATTTAATGCTAGATTATTCAAACTTAAAGCCAATGTACATTGTAGCTTACAAAGGACAATTAAATTTAAATAAGTTTAATGATAAATGTTTCTCTTTGTATGATAAAACAAATAACTTATTCATCTACAAGCTAGAATGCTAAGCTTTAAAAATAGACATATATCCTGCAGTATATAGATTAAAATGGAAGAAAAGCGCATAATAATACCAAGACTATATAGAAGAAAAAAAATTCAAAACCCAAGGCAATCAAGGAATTTTGCATGGTTTTTAGGAGTAATGGCAGGAGATGGTTCCTCTACTTATGGTGATAATACTACAAATAATGTAATAAGATTAACAGTTACTTCAGAAGAGTTCAGAAATGAATTTGCAAGAAAAGGACAAGAATTGTTTGGACTTGAAGCAAGAGGATATAAAATTTTTATTTCAGAAATAAATCCTAATTGGAAAGATACTTATTATGCTGCATTTAATTCTGCTAATCTTATTGATTTATTGGGAGATTTTAGATCAGATAAATGGATGGACACGATAAAGGATAAACATCCCTGGATTACAGAAAAACAAGGATTTATTTGGGGATTTCTTAGTGGATATTTCGATTCAGAAGGAAGTGTAAGTAACCCATACAGATTAAGAAATAATGCAATTACAAGTTACGAAACACGAATTCGTTTCGCAACTACATATAGAAACGCTGCTGAATTCACTGTAGATTTATTAAATAGAGTAGGAATTAAAGGTCATATAGAAAAAAGTACAAGCAAAAGAGAAGGAATATCCTGTGTATCATTCGCCAAGATGGAAGATGTTAAAAGATTTTCTGAAAATGTTTATTCATTTGTTCAAGAAAAGGAGAAAAGATTAAAATTTTATAGAAATGCCAGATTAGTATCAGGGCCGTCTATTGATTTAACAGAAGCTTACAATTTAATAATGAAATTAAGAAAAGAAACTGGAATGGGTTCAAGAAAATTAGCTAAACATCATTTATTAGAAAAATATAACCTTCCACACACAACAATACAGAACTGGATTTATGCAGGCAATAATCCCACAATCAATGGCACATATTATAAATATTTTAGTTTGGTTGATTAAATTCAAATAACAATTCTTAAAAACCTTTATTTTTGTCATATTTTTATGGAATCCGCAACCAAAGGAACAATTTATTTAATAATAGCACAAATTGTAATGATAATTTCCGGTTATCTTACACATTTTGTTTTAGGTAGATATCTAGGGCCCGAAAGCTATGGAACTTACGGATTAATATTAACTATAGCTACAACATTAAACTTAATCTTAACTTCTGGAATTCCAACTTCAGTTTCAAAGTTCATAGCAGAACAAGAATCAAGATCAAAATCAATATTAAAAAAAGCATTAAAAATTCAATTAATATTTTCAATAATTATCTCATTATTATTCTTAGCATCAGCTCATTTAATATCCACATTATTGCAAGATTCTTCATTGACAAATTACTTTAGATTAATGTCAATAGTTATCATTCCATATTCATTATTTTCAATTTTAATTGGCTATTTTAATGGGAAAAGATTATTTAAAACCCAGGCAATACTAAATATTCTTTATTCAATCGCAAGAGCAGCAGCAATCATAGGTTTAGCCTTCCTATTCCATCTATATGGAACGATTATTGCATTTATGATATCTCCTATAATAATTTTAATAATTGCATTATATCTTTCAAGAAAAGACAAATCGCAAGATAATTCAATTTCATCTTTAACTTTAATAAAATATGCAATTCCAATATCAATTTTTGCTGTAATTTTTAATTTTGTACAAACTTTAGATTTATATTTTGTTAAATCTTTACTAAAACAAGATATTCTTACAGGATATTATACAGCTTCAATAACAATCTCTAGAGTTCCATTATATATTTTAGCTTCATTAACAATAGTTATCCTTCCTTTAATCTCAAACTCATTAAATGATAGAGAAAGAACAAAAAGATTAATCAATTCATCAACAAAATATGCATTAATTGCCTTAATGCCATTAACAATTTTATTTGCAACAACCTCAAAAAAAATAATTTCATTATTTTACTCTAATGTTTATTCTCCAGCTTCAACTTCATTATCAATTTTAACAATAGCAATATTTTTCTTTACAATATATGTTTTCTTTTCAGCTATTCTTAACGGCGCAGGAAAACAAAGAGTTCCAATGTATATCATTCTATTCTTATTAGTTATAGATTTTTTCTTGCTTAATTATCTAGTTCCAAAATACCAACTAACAGGAGCAGCAATCTCAACATTAATCGTTAGTTTCCTTGCTTTCTTACTCTCATCAATAGTAGTTTACAAAGAATTTAAAGCTTTAATCTCATTTAGATCTCTAGTAAGAATATTATTTGCATCTTTAATATTGCTTGCTCCATTATTCTACACTTTAAACAAATACTTCTTACCTCTAGAATATATTGTATTAACATTACTCTACTTAATAATCTTATATTTATTCAAAGAAATAAGAAAACAAGATATTAAAGAACTTCTTCCAACTAAATTTCATGGAATATTAAATATCATTCCTGAATAACCACTTTTAAAAAGTAACAATAGAAAACTTTATAAGCTAATAATTTTCACAAGAAACCTATGGCAAACATTAGAATTGAAGGTTATAGAACAATTTTACCAAATGAGGTATTCGGAAGAGAAGGAGAACCAAGAAAGAATTCTTTTACAAATGTTTTTGAACCTACCACAGATATAATATATTTTCAGAGATATAGAGTACCTACAACAGAAAGTATTTTACAAAGCATAATTACAAGCGCAAAAGAAATTAAAGATAGAAGTAAAAAAGATTCTGAATACACGTTTCCAGAAATAGTAAAAATAATAAAAGCAGGCAGAAAACTTAAATTTCTTACTTTAGAAGATATAACTAATCTATCAAAAGCTGAAGAAGAAACAATAGATCACATAAGAGAAGGTCATATTCCAGAAATAGAACTTGAACAGGGAAGATATCATCTTAGAATGCTTAATGGAATATTTTTAAACAATTATCTTGAAGACATGAAAGAAGTAATACAATCTAAAGGCAGTGATATTTATGGAACAGAAATAGAAAGAGTTGGATATGATCCATTATTCTTAACAATAAGACTAGAAGATGCTATAACTTTACCAGAAAGAGAAGAAATTGAATATTTAATGAAAAGAAGAGTAAAAGTATCTGATGTTTTTTGTGCATCTGGAAAAAATGAAGATTACAGAAAATTAGTAAATATGGTAAGATTATTTTACGATATATTTACCCCGCGAGAGATGAAAAAAATTTCAGATACATCTTTAAGTTTGTTACAAAAAACAGCAAATATGGCAATAAAAGATTCTACAACTTGTAAAAAAAAACAATATCTTTTAAAAGATATAAAAAAATCATCTAATCAGGAAAATTCATCAGAACCATTTGATATATTATCTTTATTTGGAAAAGAAAAAGGTTTTGACAAAGAACATTTCCCAACAAATTAAATAAGTTTATATTTTTTTTTAACATCTTTATTCTATGCATAAAAAATTTAAAACAAGAACATTGCTTGAAAGAATAGTAACTCCAAAAGATTCTGAGCTTACTGTATTGGTTATAGATAATTTTGATAATTCATCGGGCATAGGTTTTGCTTATCCAGATAATAATCCAAAAGCAGAAGGAATATATCTGGATTGCCATCACGGAGACAGATCAAGATATAAACATGGAAAAATAAAACATAAACATGGAGATTTAATATTTGCATTTGTTCAGCAAAGAGATAAAGGACTTTATGCCTCTTATTATCGTCCATATAAGAAACATTATTAGCTTATTTTAAATAAAAAAGATTTAAAAGTTTATCTATTAACTATATTTTATGCTATCAACAATAAACAGAGAAAACGGAAGAAAAACATTGAGATTAGAATTTTTTGACAATGAAATAAGAGGTTTAGAGTATTATCTGAAATCTAGTTTAAAAGAAGAACCTAAGGGAAGGAGATATGACGTAAAGAATAATAATCTATTGTCTGGATATAAAGAAGATTTTTCATTATGGATATATTTAACAAGAGGGAATAAAGATTCTATAAGATATTATCGTGGAGGCATAGTCATGGAACTTACTAAAAAATCTAAAGATAATCTATTAAAATTAGGTAGACTTTCTCCTTACAAAATATCAAATCCAGATAAATATGATTTATTATTGATTTCTCATCCAGACCAAGAAGCTATATCATTTAAAAGAATACCAGAATATAAAACAACAAACCCCCTAGAATAACAAAATGAGAAGAATAATATCAGAATTGGAAAATAAACAAGTAAGAATAAGATTAGAGTTTACAAAAGTTGATCTAAAAGATTTAGGTTCTGAAGAAGGATTATTAGAAAGTTTAGATAATAAATTAAGATTATTGCATCAGCGCTTTGATACAATAGATTTGTCTATAAAATTGGTAGGTGATAATGATGCAGTAACATACAAAAACGGAGAAATAACACTTTACCTATCCTACCAATCTTATATAAAATTAAAAGCTCTTAAAAATGCTGGAAAAAAACAAGAACATCTTTCATATGAATTCGGTCCTGAAATTTCACAAGACAATAAAAAATATGAACTTTTCCTGACAAAAGAAGGATCATATTTTTAACAAAGATTTATATATTTTTTCTACATATATCTTATATGGAATTCCAGGATCCAAGAAAACCCAAAAATAGAATAACATCAGCTCCAGAAAATGTTAATCTTGAATCAACAGTAGTTGTTTGGTTTAATAATCATAGAGGTTATGGATTTGCTTTACCTACTGTCGAATCTGAAAATCATGATGTTTTCCTGCATCGTAACCACGGAGACAGATCAAAATATAAAGATGGATATATTGCCCATTACCCTGAAGATAGAATATTAGTCAAAGTTGAAAAATATAATGAAAGATATTATGCATCATATTTTTGTCCAAATAGATCATAACACTTTTTCTTCAAGAATTTTAAATACATAATCTCTATCTTCAAATCTTACCATAAAACCAGCTCTGCTAACATTTTTCTTAAATTCACCATCAAAATAATAACAAGTACCAATATGTTTATCCAAATCTTTAGCTATAGGTTCAATTAACCTGTTAAAAACATTTAATAAGATTATTATATCATTGTCTTTCGTTGCAATATAAGTGCTATTATCATTAACAATTAATTCATAAAATGCTAAAGCACATAATCTTTCATCGTTAAACCTGTGTCTTCTTTTTCCATCATTAATTAAAGATTCATTAGGTTTCTTAACCCTATACCTTATTCCAATTTCAACAAATAAATTTTCTATCACCTCAAGCTTATCCGGAAATTCAGCTTTATATAAGTTATTTCTCAGTAAACTCCTTACATTTTTTACTCTGTTTAACAAACAGTCAAAATATTTCATATGCTCCTTAGAATATGTCCTAGGATATTTCGCCCCTGGACTTCCAAGATATTTAAGATTTACAATTCTAGCAAGATAATGTTCAACAAAATTACTAAATTCCTTTAAACAACCTATGCTGGTAAAAACTCTCTGATCAGGATTTTTCAGGTTTTCTATAATACCATTATAAAAACTCTCTTTTCTTTCATAATCAAGAACAAAATCTGTTGTTGATGTAAACGGAACACCATCCCTTACACTGATATATCCCTCATTTATAGGTTCTGCTAAAAAAGATGTATCTAGCAATATTGTATCTTTATTATCTCCGTTGTCTGACATGCTTATTTACATAATCAAAAAGCTTTTAAATACTATTCTTTTAAAATATATTATGGAAAAGATATTTAAAGTCTGGCTTGCAGTAATCATTTCATTGATAATAATATCATTTATTCTAGCTCCTTTTCTTACAATAACAACATCATTTAGGATAGTATTTGGAACATTATTTGTTTTGTTTATCCCAGGATATTTCATCACATATATTTTCTTTCCAGAATCAACAAAAGAACATAAAATAGATTCAATAGAAAGAATAACATTAAGTTTTGCACTATCAATAGCAATCGTTCCATTAATAATTTTTTACTTAAACAGAATTGGAGTAAAAATAAATTTATTAAACTCAATATTAATAATCATTGCAATTATCGTAGCATCATTGGTTATAATATACTTTAAACAAAGAAAGAATTAAATTCCCCTTATTCTAAATCGAAAAGGCACAACCATAGTCAACACTTTTATATTATAAATGTTTTTTAATCTTGTACATTCAAGTTTAAAACCCATATTCTCACAAACCTTTTCCAATGATTCAAAATCAGAAACAAATCTCTTCTTTAGATCATCAATTGCATCATCTCTCTTACTAAAATCTACATGATAATAAAAATCTAAAGCACATTCTCCAATTTCTAACTCATGATCTAATCTACTGTCAGGAAATCCATCTCTCACACCATAATAATCAAAATTTAGAGGAACAACACATGCAAGTGAATCTTTAACAACATTCATCCCGTTATCACTAACACATATTTCATAACTTCCATGTTTTTTTATTTGTAATATCTTCATATTAACAACCCTGTTTAATAACCTTATAATATTTATCTTTGATTATTTTGTTATATAATCTTCTAATTTTTTAGTTATAGAATAAAAAATTTCATCCAAGAGTTCATTGGGCAATACTAGTCTCTGTTCATTGCCAGCATATTTTAAAGAAGTTTTATAATTCATCATCTATTGGCATAATATCATTTTTCATAAAAAAGTTTATAAATCTTTTCATTATATATATTAAAGTATATAAATTAAAATGTCAGATTTAGTTTCAAGATTGAATTCAAGCAATTATATTCCGGAATTTAAAAATATAGATATATTTCCATTAGTAGGAGCATTTACCCATTATTTTAGATCTCATAAATATGTTCCATTTTTTAAAGATAAACAAAGATTAACATTGCTTGCCAATGAATGTTCTTTTTATGCCTATCAAATACTTATTTCAACAATGGTATTAACGCCTTATTTTAATAAATAATTTTCCAATTCTAAGTTACAACAAAACTATTTAAGCCTTAACACTTTTTTTAGAAATCAATTGTATTTTAAAAGGTAATTCAACATTTATTTCTTCTAATTTTTCTGTTCTCTTCTTGAAATTAAACACAGCTATACCCATTGTCTTTTTGGTTTTTTTATCGATTCTTTCAAAAATATCATCACCCAGATTTTTAAAATAACCTTCAGTATATTTTCCCATATTTATTTCTAGAAAATCTCCTTCTTCATCATAATATAGTTTTAAATTATTTTTCATTTTATTTTATCCGTATAAAAGCTTGTAATTATAAATCCTTTTCCATTTAAATACTTTACTGATACCAGTAAATATTCTTTTATATTCTTATTATATCTGTAATAAATTCTAACATTTTTATCGGTCCTAGATTCAATAACAACATCTGGATTAATTAAACATTCCTTAATTTCTTCTAATTTATCTGACATTTCAGGATGCTTTAGAATATGTTTCCATCGCTCCATTGAAAGAATAATCATTCTCCCAGTTTTATCTTTTAATGCAAAGATATTCATCTTCTATATTAAGTTAATAAAGATTATAAGTTTATTGCTTTCTATATTTCTTAATTTCTAGTTACAACAAAACTATTTAAACCAAATAAAGTAAATTTATCTTATGAAAAAAGAGGATAAAGTAGTTAAAAAGTCATTGAGATATTCAATAATTGACGGCTCTTTCTATTCTTTGATGACGGGAGTTGGACATTCTTTAATTATTCCATTTGCTTTGGCAATGAAAGCAACTAATTTACAAATAGGTTTTCTAAGTTCATTTCCAGATTTAATTGCTCCACTATCACAATTTGCTACAATAAAAGCAATGAAGCATAATCAAAGAAAATCTTTAATTCTCAAGGCAGCTTTATTTCAAGCTTTCATGTGGATTCCAATTCTTCTAATTCCATTTATAATTTTATCTCAGGGTCCATTGGTTTTGGTTTTAATATTCTCGTTACTTGCTTTATTCGGTAGTTTTATTGGCCCAGCATGGGCTTCATGGATTGGAGATTTAGTTCCAGAAGAGAAAAGAAGCTCATTTTTCGGCACTAGAAACAAAATTATAGGATTAGTTGCATTAATCTCAACATTACTTGCAGGATTTTTCTTAGATAAGTTTAAAGCAATCAACAAAATATTTTTAGGTTTTGCAATTCTCTTCTTTATAGCATTTGTTGCCAGACTAATTTCCATTTCATATATTAAAAAAATGTATGAACCTAAATTTAAATTAGAAGAAAAATATCAATTCACATTCTGGCAATTCATAAAAAAAGCTCCATTTAATAATTTTGGAAGATTTACAATCTATTTTACATTAATTAATTTTACAGCAAACATCGCTTCTCCCTTCTTTACAGTTTACATGCTAAAAAGTTTGAATTTTAGTTATGCACAATATACAATAGCAGGTTTTGTTTCAGCAATTTCAGGATTATTAATAATGTCTCAAATAGGAAAAATAGGCGATAAATATGGCAATATTTCAATAATAAAAATATCTGGATTTTTAATTCCTTTTGTTCCATTGTTATGGCTCTTAACAAAAAACTTTTATTTAATATTATTAATACAAATATTCTCAGGAATTGCATGGGCTGCATTTAATCTATCTTCATCCAATTTTTATTTTGATTCAACATCACCACAAAGAAGGGCAGCTTGTTTAACTTACTTAAATGTTTTAACAGGAATTGGTGTTTTTCTTGGAGGTATTCTTGGAGGTTACCTTTCAACAACAATTAAACTTAATTTTGATTCAATCTTAGTTCTTTTCATTATATCGGGAATATTAAGGTTAGCAACATCACTAATCTTCATTCCAATGTTAAAAGAGATAAGAGATACTCCAAAAGTTAACCTTATCCATACATTTGAATCTATTGTAGCTCAAAATTTCTTTAAATTTACTCATCTACCATTAAAAAAGAAACCTTAAACTATATTTTCTACAATTTAATTAACCATTGCATTAAAGTATCATCTTCATTTATATACTTTGGTTAATTATATGTTATTGCTCTTTTTCCCTAAAAACGAGGCGCTAACCCAACGGGGAAAAAAGAGGTCTTATTTTTATTTACTATAATTGTTTTTCTATTAAAGGTTTAAATCTTTGCAGTTCTTTTTCTAAAACCTTATTAGCTTCCTCAAAAAGTCTTTTATGGTCTTTAAAGTCTTTATTTCTATCACGAAACAATAAAATGGGTTCCCTCATTGAAAATAAACCACTAGAGATATAAATTTCATCAACATACCAATCACCATCTTCATCAACATAAATTTTACTATCTGAAAAAACAGAATTTTTTCCTACTTCTATCTTACCATCTCTTTCATAAAGATCAATTTCAGTATATCCCAAAAGTCCATCCGCCTTTTTACAAACAAGGCGACGATCATCACGCCCCAAACCTTTATCAAGATACCTTACATTATTATGTGAATGATAATTATCAATTAGAAGAGCGGTTGCAATTGGAGATGAAAGTGTTAGTCCTAAACCAACAAACAATGCAAAATCCTTCACAAATTCTGATAATGTCATTTTCTTCTTATCTACCTGCAAGTTTTTCAAATCTATGCAGTTGCTTTTCTAAATCTCGATCAGCTTCCTCAAAAAGTCTTTCATTACCCAAAAAATCTTCACCTCTATTAAGATAGACATAATCAGGCCCCCTTATATGAAATAAGCCTTTATATATTGAAAAATTATCAACATACCAATCACCATCTTCATCAGTATAATGTTTTATCTCTAAGAAAGTAGAACACCTCTTTACCTCTATTTTACCTGTCCTTTCATAAAAATTAATCTCAGTATTTCCCAAAAGTCCATCCACCTTTTCACAAACAAGGCGACGATCATCACGCCCAAAACCTTTATCAAGATACCTTACATT
>Ga0209542_10007401_pt1 | contig 20912 bp, 21 predicted proteins | sample RifCSPhighO2_01_FD_184028 | JGI IMG/M metagenome (GOLD analysis project Ga0209542, IMG submission 184028) | Soil microbial communities from Rifle, Colorado - Rifle CSP2_plank highO2_0.1 (SPAdes) (version 2) | ecosystem: Environmental > Terrestrial > Deep subsurface > Rock core/Sediment ... | reverse complement strand
CCGTGGTCTTTTGGTAATGCGAGTTGATTTTTTCTCCTGCGCCAGATACCCTTCTAATAAGTTCTTTACAAGGGGGCTTTGGTATGCCGGAGCGAAACTTCCATGAAATGCTCACGGCGCAATGGGCAAAAAGGAATTTCGTCTGTGTCGGGCTCGACAGCGACTACAAAGTGATTGTGGAGTTTGCCAAAAAAGGAACAGTTCGAGAGACCATCGTCGAATTCAATAAGCCAATCGTAGACGCGACAAAAGACCTTGTATGCGCCTATAAGCTAAACATCGCCTTTTACCTGCCGTACGGCATTGGGGGATGGATGGCGCTTAAAGAGACGATTGCCTATATCATTGAAACCGCGCCTGACGCAGCGGTGATACTTGATACAAAGTACGGGGACAGAGGCATCGTGAACAAAAGACATGCGATAACGGCATTTGACACGCTCGGCGCTGATGCAGTGACCATCCACCCGCTCCCGGGCAGAAAAGCGTTCGAGCCGTTTCTCGAACGGAAGGATAAAGGCGTCTTTGTCATCTGCCGTATGTCAGAATCGGGGGCCGACGAATTTCAAGACATTCTGGTCGAGACCGACTGGGCGCCGGACGGCTGTATGAAATTCTACGAATATGTGGCGTTCAAAGTCGCAAAGGACTGGAACGAAAATGGCAACTGTGGTCTTGTCGTCGGCGCAACGTATCCGGAAGCGCTCACGCGCGTGCGGCAACTCGCGGGTGACATCCCGATTCTCATTCCGGGCATTGGCGCGCAAGGCGGTGACATTGCAGACGTCGTCCCCGCGGCTATAGACAGCCAAGGGTGTGGTATGATCGCGAGCTCTTCGCGCGGCAGCATCTTCGCCTCGAAAAACGCGGACTTTGCGGAAGCGGCGCGGCGCGAAACCAAAAAACTTCGCGATGCGATCAATCGCGTACGGGGAGAAAAGGAAGAAAACAACGGGACCCTCCAGCTTCTCCGGGAAAATGGAGTGGTCGTAGAAGGCCACTTCGTATATGCCGGAAGTGAACACGGACGACACTTTGTGGACAAGGATACGGTATATGCGGATACGGAACTCACATCACGCCTCTCCAGAACAATTGCGGAACAGTTCACGAACGATACGATAGATACCGTAACTGCGCCATGGGGCGGAAGCATTGCGCTTGCCCAGTGGATCGCGCATCACCTGTCAGAACTTACCGGAACAAAAGTGATTGCGACCTATGCCGATAAGGATAAGGTGCGCGGCGGATTTGTGATCAGGCGCCGATATGCGAGACATATCGCAGGAAAGAATGTCCTTGTCGTGGAAGACATAATCAACAGCGGCAAAACCGCCTCAGAAGTGACTGACGCGGTTCGCAAAGCCGGAGGACAAGTGATAGGACTCGGCGCCCTCTGGAACCGCGGAAACGCAAAGCCCGAAAATGTCGGGAACCCGCCAAAGATCTTTTCAATTATTGAACTCAAGCTCGAGCGATGGAAAGCATTAGATTGTCCGCTTTGTAAAGAAGGCGTACCGATCAATCATGATCTCGGACACGGCTAGGAGCCGTAGAAAGCCAGTCGCGCAGTCATATGCGCGGCTTTTTGTTGCGCGTGACGGAAATTTAGTATAGCGTGAGATAATGAATCCTGGCTCTGATTATATCGGAATATCAACGCCGTTTTATTGTAACGACGGTAAGGGGAATTTTTTACTCCATAAGCGGAGCAAAAACTGCCGCGATGAACAAGGCCACTGGGACCCAGGGTCTGGCGAGCTTGAGCACGGCGTGACGCTTGAAGAAAATGTTCTTCGTGAGGTTATGGAAGAATATGGAGTCGTGGGAGAAATCCAGGAACGGCTTCCTGCGCATGATATTTTCCGCGAGTTTGACAACAAAAAAACTCATTGGCTCGCAATCCCGTTTTTTGTGAAGGTAAATCGCACGGAGGTGCGCATGAACGAACCGGACAAAATGGACGAACTCGGCTGGTTCCGGCTCAATAACCTTCCTTCTCCCCTTCACACGGGTTTCAAATTCAGTTTTGAAAAATATAAAGAATATTTTATTAAGTATCTTTCATAAATCCATGAACGAAATGACCCCGGAACAATTAAAAGATTTTCTCAATTCGAAGGCACTCATTGATCTTGTATCGATTTCTCCCGACGGGTATCCCCACGCCATGCCGGTCTGGTTCGAGTGGGACGGCACGTCGTTTCGAATGTCAACGCTCGCGAGCTCAAAGAAAAGCCGAAACCTAGAGAAAAAACCAAAAGCCGCTTTTTCAATAGCGACCCCTGATCTTCCATACAAAGCGGTTGTCGGACGCGGAGACGTGGAGCTCGCCGAAGATATAGACGGCGCGCTTATCAAACGCTTGTGCTACCGTTATTTGCCGCAAGACAAAGCCGAAGGATATTTTGCAATGCTCATTGCCCGCGGTCCGCGAACCGCAATCAAACTCACTCCCGCGTGGATGAAATCGTGGCAGGGATAGCAATCATTCTCACATTCTTAAGAATGTGAGAATGACCGCAGAGGAAATTGCAACCCGAAATGACACGTTACGAAATCGCTTTTTTGAATTCCTCCACCATCGGGACCGCGTCGGTTTCAACGCCGTATGCCTCGCCGGTATAAAACGCGGTCCAGTCCGCGAGGATAAGCGAGGAAAAAATTTTAAGATACGGCGTATCGCCCGCGACGGCGACTTCTTCAACAGGAAGCCCGCGATCGCGATACAGTTTCCCGAGAACGTCCATACGCTTTTGGATTTTTTCGTTGTCAGCCGAATCGCGGAGAAAAATAAAGTGGAATTTTTCGGAAAGCGCGCGCGTCGAATCACCAACATCAAACCCTGTCATTTCATTATGATTCAATTCCGGAAGAACGTTTGCAAACGCCGGAATTTTGCCGGTTTCGTTGAATTTAATCTTCCAATTGTAGGAAAGCCCGCGATTCCGGCGCGACGCATAAATAATCGGAACTTTTCCGCGAATGCGCTCTGCGAGCGCTTTTCCGGCCTCTTCGTATTCCGCGGGCGTAAGCGCGCCCGCAAGCGTACGCGCCTCCGCAAGCTCATTCTTTTTTCGCATGAGCGCGAGAAGCGCAAGAAAACTAAAGCCAGTCGCCATCCTCGGCTGAATGCCCGTATCAGGCAATTCGATATGCGGTAACTTATCATGCTTTGCAATCTCAAGGAGCCGCCACCCGGCAGAAATCACCGCCATAGAAACGTCCTTCGGCTTTGCCGCCCAATATGAAGAAATTGTTTCTTCTGTATTTCCGGAATACGAACTCAAAATAACAAGCGATTTTTTGAGACGTGTGTCAGACCATGGCGGCAAGCCGTAGTCGCGATGAGAATATATATCCGTTCCCGGAGAAACAATCTCGAGAAGATCGCCGGCAAGATTCGAACCCCCCATTCCGCAAACGACAAACTCCTTCGGGTCGCCAAGATTTTCTTCATGGATAATCTCTGGTTCAAACTCAAACTGCGTATGAAAATTTAATATGGCATCGCGCATCGACATACCTGTTATTCGTTAAAATTTAATTTTTCTCTGAAACATCATAACAATATTTTTTTGCCTCCTCATCACATCCTTGATCGTCAAAACCATTAAATGCAGTACCACTATCATATCCTGATTGAAAAGTACACCCAAAACCAGAAATTGAATTGCAGTCCTCATCAAGATCAAAAGCGGAAGAACTCCTATTATCAAGGTTAGCTCCCATGTGATATCCATCAACTTTTCCTGAATCAGAAATATGAAAAGAGTAAAAATACGGAATATCTGTAACAGGATCTACCGATAAAACAGGAAAATAATCCGGGATAAGCTCAGAGAGTGTTTTAGGATATGAGTTATGGTCATAAAAATAAAGCTCCAGAGCTAATTGATATTGTTTTACAGTCGAGATCCGTCTTCCGTCCTTAGTTAACGGAGGCGGCTGATTAGTAGAAATTGTAAACAAGAAAAATCCTATTATTAGAGATAATCCAATAAAAAATCCAATATATCTCGCAATTCTTATTTTTAACGACACGCCCCATTTCTTTCCTATGAACCACATCGATAATAAACCAGACCCTAGACTTCCTCCAATAAGTATAAAAAACCAAATAAGAGGGTCTACAGCTGAATCCTGAGTCAGTGCTATCAAATAGAGAAACGCCAGGAGAGAACCAAAAATAAATGAAACGGCCACCACAACAATAACCGACGCCATTTTCCAGACAGATACCTCTAGTACTCTTGATTCATCATTCATAATTCAAGATTCATCGTTTTAATCATCACCTCTTCCCCATCGTTTAAAAACAATAAGAAGGAAAATCGGAATCACAAACCACCAAATTTTGAGCGAGGCGTTCGCGAATACTGTTTTTGTAATCGGAGCAAGGGCTGAAATTGTCTCCTTCGGAAGAAACCCGATGATAATGTTAAATAAAAATCCGACTTGGACGAACGAAAGCAAAAACACCTTCCACCACGCGCTTGCGCGGACCGGATTCCGGGAGCTTCGCGAACCAAGCAGGATATAAAGCGCGACAAAAATCGCAAGAAACACGACAATCTTTGCGGCGAATGGATCAAGGAACGTGAACCATGAAAGAATCTTCTCCTGCGGCAGGACCGAAAAAAGAGCGAATGCGATATAGGTGAAGAGAATCGAGGAAATGATCCGTCGCTTCCCCATCATAACGCCGTAAAAAAAACCAGCGCCGACGAATGCGAGAACCAAAACAACATCCCATGAAGGGTTTGCCCAAAAATCCGCATCATATGTTTTTGCGAAATTGTAATACTTGGTTGCAGTAGCAATAGCGCCCATAGGAAATAGTATACCATAATCATAAAAGCCCCCGAAGGGGGCCTTTAGAACGAACATGCGTTTTTGCAGAAAATATCTCAATAGTCACCCGGAGGCATACCGCCCGGCATTTTCGGCTCGTCCTTTTTCGGAAGATCCGCAACTGCCGCTTCGGTGGTGAGAAACATCGCCGCAACAGATACTGCATTTTGGAGTGCAGACCGGACAACTTTCACGGGGTCCACAATACCTACCTTCATCATATCAGCCACAATTTCATCCTCTTTTGCGTCATATCCGGTGTTTGACTTCGGGTCCGCTGCGTATTTTTCTCGAAGTTTTGACGTAACTTCGCCAACGCGTTTGCCCGCGTTTTTCGCGATCTGCGCAATAGGTTCCTCAAGGGCGTTTATCAAAATTTGATACGCCGCTTGAAGTTCTGGAGTTGTCTCAAGTTTTTCTTGAGATGAACGGCGATTCCATGATTCTTTCATGAGGACTGCCGCTTTAAAAAGCGCAACGCCTCCTCCGGGAACAATTCCTTCCGCGAGTGCGGCCTTTGTCGCGGCAACTGCGTCTTCAATCTTCAACTTCACGTATTTCATCTCGGTTTCTGTCGCGGCGCCAACTTTAATGACGGCAACTCCACCAGAAAGTTTTGCGAGGCGCTCCTGAAGCTTTTCTTTGTCATATTCCGAAGTCGTACGCTCGATTTGCGCTCTGATCTGCTTTACGCGGCTCTCAATCTGATCTTTTTTGCCCTTGCCGCCGACAATTGTTGTATTGTCTTTGTCCGAGACAACTCGGCGCGCATGCCCCAGCATATCGAAATCCGCACTTTCGAGTTTTAATCCGACTTCTTCAGAAATAACCTTGCCTCCGGTAACAACCGCAATATCTTCGAGCATTTCTTTTCTGCGGTCGCCGAATCCGGGCGCTTTTATCGCAAGCGCGTTGAATCCTCCGCGAAGCCGGTTTACGACAAGAGTCGCAAGCGCTTCGCCTTCCACGTCTTCCGCAATTATGACGAGTTCTTTTTTCCCGGCGCGCGCCATTTTTTCCAGAAGCGGCAGGATGGACTGAATCGTCGAAATCTTTTTATCAGTAATTAAGATTTCCGCATCTCCAATCACGGCCTCCATCCGTTCGGCATTCGTAACCATGTACGGAGACACGAAACCGCGGTCAAATTGAAGCCCTTCAACAACCTCTTTTTCAATTCCGGTCCCCTGCGACTCCTCCACGGTAACCGCACCGTCTTTACCGACTTTTTCAACGGCTTCGGCAATAATTTTTCCGAGTTCCTCGGATTCCGCAGAAATTGTCGCAACCTGAGTAATTTCCTCCTTTGACTTCACGGGCTTTGCCATCTCTTGGAGCCGCTTCACAACAAGTTTAAATCCGTCTTCAAGTTCGCGCCGAAGCCCGATTACGTTGACCCCGGCCGTAGTATATTTAAGTCCTTCGTTTACCAGGGCCTGCGTTAAGACAACGGATGTCGTTGTGCCGTCGCCCGCGGCATCGTTTGTTTTTGACGCGGCTTCTTTCGCGAGCTCCGCGCCCATATTCTCGAATTTATCCTCAAGCTCGATTTCTTTTGCTATTGTAACGCCGTCATTCGTAATCTGGGGCGATCCGAAACTCTTGTCGAGAACAACGTTCCGGCCTTTCGGGCCGAGCGTGATCTTCACCGTATCCGCCACCTTGTCGATCCCATGTTTCAAGGCCTGGCGCGCTTTCTCGTCGAATTGAATTTGTTTTGCCATGGTAGCATCATCGAATACCGAATCTGTTACGAATGTGCGAATGCTCGCTTCGCTCCATCAGCGAATTACGAATCTCGTGCGAATATACGAATTGTTCATTGATCGTATTCGTTTATTCGTATGCAATTCGTTATTCGTTGATGCGCCGAATGGCGACTTTATTCGTTTATTCGTAATGAATTCGTTATTCGTTGATTAATCCAAAATTGCTAATATATCTTCCTCCTTCGCGATTAAATATTCTTTTCCATCGACCTTCACTTCTGCCGGGCCGTATTTCGTAAAAAGGACGCGATCGCCCTTTTTCACGCTCATGGGGATTTTCTTGCCCTCATCCGACATTTTGCCGGGCCCTACGGCAAAGACCTTCCCCTCCTGCGGCCGCTCTTTGTCCGCGGTCTCGGGAAGATAAATTCCCGCCTTTGTCTTTCCCCCTTTGTCTTCGGTGGGCTCGATGACCACGCGGTCACCCAATGGTTGTATCTTCATAGATTATTATAGATTATGTGTTTAAAAAATGACCTTTTAGCAATCACAAGCTCCGAGTGCTAATCCATTATATAGAACAACACTCCCCTGTCAAGAGGTTTCGCATCATAAAAAAAGAGCCGTCTATACGGCCCCTTGCGTTATTTTTCGTACGGTGAGAAAAGAAGTGATATGCCAGATAAGACTTGCCCACGCCAGGAAAATCGCCCAAAAGAGCGCAGAAGACGGTAGGACGAAGAACTGGGAAATCGCATCTTTGCTGAATCCAACCTCAACGAGGAACATACTTACAATAAACGTAACCTGAAATCCGAACTTCCATTTTCCTGCGGTGTTCGCTCCGATTGCGCACTCATCAACCTTCCCTGTTCCATGCAACCAGTATACGAGTCCGCCGAACAATACGAGCGCCATATCGACGCCAAAAAGCATAAGCACCCAGTAAAACATACCTCTCGGGAATTCAAACATCCATATCGTAACCCATACAAGCACCTTATCCGCGAGAGGATCCAGTATTTTCCCGATGGCAGTCACTTGGCCGAACTTTCGCGCAAGATATCCGTCAAGCCAGTCGGTCCACGCGAGGAACGTAAAAAAGGCGAGTGCGGCCCAGAACCATTTCCTCGAAATGAAAAGGACAAGTACCGGAACGAGCGCCATCCGAAGAAGCGTTACCCAGTTTGGGAAAGAACTCACGAGATCCTTGAGATGCCTCATCAAAAACCTCCGGTATGAACTACCCGAAGTTATAACAAAACCGAAGAGAAAAACAAGTTACTTCTCTACTTTCTTTCCGATCACGCTAATCCATCGGGTTTTGCCTGAGGGAACGACGTCTTCGTGTACTATGGCTAGACCCGCATCCAAAAAATACTGCCGTAATTCATCAATAGTGTAAAAACTGAAAAAACGTTCGTATTCATATCCGTAATCACTCTCTTTCTTTATCTCTTCATCGCGCTGTCCCTCGTTTCCCTCTTTCACCGCAACGTAGAGATACCCGTTTGGCTTCAGATGCGAAAGAAATTCGCGGAAAACCGAATGAACTTCTTTTTTTGTAATATGAAGAAGCGAGGCCTGAGCAAAAACGCCGTCAAATTCGCGGCCGAAGCGTGAAAGATCTTTCATATCCATAACAGCGAATTCCGCCTCCGGAACTTCCCGACGCGCAATCTCAATCATATTCTCAGAAAAATCAATACCAAAAACTTTAAATCCTTTTTTCGCGAGATATCGGGCTTTGGTCCCGCCGCCGCAGCCGACATCGAGAACCGTATCCCCCGCCTTCAGAAACGCCGTAAACGCATCCGTCCCCGACACCCACCATGAATCATCTTGATGGTCTTTATGCCAATCCCCGGCGATTTTGTTGTATGTTTCTCTCAAGTCGCTCATACCATAACGGAATAACAATATTAACATTTTATATACGATCGTATATCAAATGTTAACATTAATTTTTTGTATTCAACGTACGTGTTAATTTGTATTACCTTTTTTCAACCACTGGCCCGTGTAGGAATTTTTGACTTTTGCGATGTCTGCAGGCGTGCCTTCGGCTACTATTTCCCCACCCTTATCCCCTCCTTCGGGGCCAAGGTCAATTATCCAATGCGCATTTCTCAACACGTCGAGGTTATGCTCAATCACGAGAACGGAATTTCCGCGCTCAACAAGCGTATGCAACACCCGCAAGAGCTTCGCGGTATCTTCGAAATGAAGCCCGGTCGTCGGCTCATCCAGAATGTAAAACGTCATTCCGGTGTCGCGGCGCGAAAGTTCGGTCGCAAGCTTGGTCCGCTGGGCCTCGCCGCCCGACAGAGTCGGCGCTGGCTGGCCGAGCTTTACGTAACCCAAGCCCACGTCCCACATTGTATCGAATTTTGCCTTGATCCCCGGAATCGCCCGAAAAAATTCCCGCGCGTCTTCGACCGTCATATCAAGAACGTCCGCAATATTTTTCCCGTTGTATTCGATGTCCAGCGCCTCCCGATTGTATCGCTTTCCGCGGCACTCTTCGCACTCAACATACACATCCGGTAAAAAATACATCTCAATTTTCTTCACCCCCTGGCCTTCACATGCCTCGCATCTGCCGCCTTTTACATTAAAACTGAATCGCCCCGGCCCGTACCCGCGCGAACGCGCATCAAACGTTGACGCAAAAACTCCCCGGATAAATCCGAACGCGCCCGTGTATGTCGCAGGGTTTGATCGCGGAGTCCGCCCGATCGGCGACTGATCAACCACAACGGCTTTATTAATATGCTCGATTCCCGCAATTTCTTTATGCTTTCCGGGAATCGCATGCGCCCCGTAAAATTCCGCCACGAGCGCGCGCGAAAGAATGTCATTGATAAGGGTTGACTTCCCGGAGCCGGAAACACCCGAGACGCAGACGAATTTTCCCAAGGGGATTTTTACGTCAATGTTTTTGAGATTGTGTTCTTCTGCGCCGCGTATCGTAAGATATTTTCCTTCATCCCGAGTGTGAAATTTTTTCGGAAAATCAATTTTCTTTTTTCCAGAAAGATATTCGGCGGTGAGCGTACGCGCCGCAAGAATCTCCTTTGCGGTGCCCTCAAAAATAACAGAGCCGCCGTGCCTGCCCGCACCCGGTCCCAAATCAATAATCCAGTCGGCCTCTCGCATGGTTTCGGCGTCATGCTCAACAACAATAATCGTATTCCCGATATCGCGAAGATTTTTGAGCGTTTGTATGAGCCGCGCGTGGTCCCTCGCATGAAGCCCGATAGAGGGCTCATCGAGGATATAGATGATACCTGTAAGGCGCGATCCGATCTGGGTCGCAAGCTTGATCCTTTGCGCTTCGCCGCCCGCAAGAGTCGTTGACTCGCGAGAAAGCGTGAGATATTCAAGACCCACATCTTTCAGAAATGTGAGCCGCTTTGATATTTCTTTTATCAATGGAAGTGCTACCGGGAACTCCGTCTTTCCGAGGATACCTTTTTTGTTTGCGATAAGCTCCCGAAAATACTCTTCGGCTTTTTCCACGGTTCGATCGCTCACGGACGCAATATTTTCCTCGCCTATCTTTACGCCAAGCGCTTCAGGGCGGAGCCGCTTGCCGCTACACGACTCGCAGACCTTAATCACCATATATTTTTCAATCTCCGCCCGGGTGAAATCGGAATCCGTATCTTTCCATCTGCGCTTCAGATTCGGAATCACTCCCTCGAACGCATTCTCACTCTTTTCCCCATCTTCATCAAAGACGTCCGCGTCTCTTTCGCCATTTAAAATAACGTCAATAGTTTTTGGGGACAATTTTTCAATCGGCGTATTCAAGGAAAATTTGTATCGCGCCGCAAGATCATCCAAAATCCACCAGTACCACGACTGCCTGCCCAGGCGGTGCGACGCCGACGCCCACGGCCGGATCGCGCCTTCCGCAATCGTCAGGCGCCTGTTCGGTATCACGAGCTCTGATTGGACCTCCAAGACAGACCCGAGACCAGTGCATGCGGGACACGCGCCGTAGGGCGAATTAAACGAAAACGTCCTCGGCTCAATCTCGGGTAAGTTCACGCCGCAATCGGTGCAGGCGAAATGCTGGGAATAGAGCAGTTCTTCGGCGCCTTTTTTCCCCGGCGCGGCAACGCTCGCAATCATTATCCCTTTCCCGATTTTGAGCGCCGTCTCAACGGAATCGCGGATCCGCGGCCGCTCAATATCAGAATCAAAAGAAAATCGATCAACTACGACCTCAAGCGTATGCTTTTTTTTCTTGTTGACCGCGCGAGCAAAAAAATCGTCTATAAGCATCATCTCGCCGTCAAAACGAACCCGCAAAAACCCTGCGGCCTTTGCTTCCTCGGCGAGAGCCCGATGCTCTCCCTTTTTTCCTTGAACGAGCGGGGCAAGAATCGCGACCTCCGCACGCTGCGGGAATTTTGCAAGCGAGGCAACAATATGGTCTACGGATTGCTTTTTCACGGGCTTGCCGCATTGCGGGCAATGGGGACGGCCCACGCGCGCAAATAAAATACGGAAATAATCGTAAATCTCCGTAATGGTTCCAACGGTTGAGCGCGGATTTTTTGAGATTGATTTTTGGTCTATGGAAATCGCGGGAGAAAGCCCTTCGATTGATTCGACATCCGGCTTATCCTTTACGCCCAAAAATTGTCGAGCGTAGCTTGAAAGCGACTCAACGTAACGGCGCTCCGCCTCGGCGTAGATCGTATCAAACGCCAAAGACGACTTTCCGGAGCCGGAAAGTCCGGTGATGACAACGAATTTCCCCTTCGGGATATCGAGGTCGATATTTTTCAAATTGTGCACCCGCGCGCCGCGAATGCGTATGAGACCGCCAAAACCGCCTTTTTGAGAAGATTCTTTTTTCATCCCGTTAGAAATAGGACGCGGACGAAAAACTTCCACGATCCAGATTGTTATTGATAATAAAGCCCGATTTGAGAATCAAAGGCATTGCTTTTTTGCGCGTCCGCGATTTCTAACGGGATTCATTGGCATCCCATGATACACCGATTTTTGCAAATATGCAAGAAAAAGACCCGTCGGATGCCGACGGGGCGTTATGATTCTTGCGGGGCCGTTTGCGGAGCCGGAGAAAACCGCTCGCGAAGCTTTTCAAGCGCTTTGCGTACTTTTGATTTTGTTGGAGTCATGGGATCACACGACATAAAATACATCAGAGAAATTAGTACTGTTTCCCATCCGCTCATCCAGAAAGAGTACCGTGCCCTACCGATATCGATAAAACTAAGAACGGCAAATATGAAGAGCCAAGGTACTCTTAAGGTGTTGCCTTTTGTCTTGAGAAAGTTTGAAAAGCCAGATGCCGCTTCTTTTTTTACTATCTGTTCAATTTTTGTAGTGATCAGAAAACCAACGAGAAACGGCGGTATACCTAAAACAACGGCCAACACCAAACTCAAATATCCTTTATCCGCATATGCCCAACAGGCTATCAGTATATATCCAAATACGCAGCATGCTCGCGCAAGGAAAAAACAATCAAGGCCGAACATTTTCTGGAACCAATAGCCAAACCGTTCGTATTTATCAAGGATCCACTGATCGGAAGCAAAGATCATCTCCGCCTCCTGTATTTTTGCTGATAAAAAAGATACAATGATCCTTGCATTATGTCAATTTCAAAACTGCCGAAAAAAGCGTCGAATACGCCGGGCGTGTATATATTCCGCCGCGGGAAAACCGCTATCTATGTCGGCAAAGCCGAAAATTTGCGAAAACGGCTTGCTTCGTATTTCCGGAAAAACGCGGGACAAAAAGTTGAATCGCTTCGGCAGGAAGCGACTCGGCTTGAATGGAGCGAACTCTCGTCTGACATCGAAGCGCTCATCAAAGAATCGGAGCTCATAAAAAAATACCGGCCGAAGTATAACGTCCTCATGCGGGACGATAAAAATTATTTCTACGTCGGATTTTCCCAAGATGAATTTCCGCGAATTTTTGTAACCCATCAAACTGGTATCAAGTATCTCGTATCAGGTATTAAAGGAAGGAAAGCCCGAAATACAAAATACAAAATACAAAATACCAATTTCATTGGTCCTTTCACCTCCGGCTCTGCACTCTATTCAACTCTCCGAATACTTCGCCGCATTTTCCCCTACTGCACGTGCAAAGAATTCCACAAGCGGCCGTGCCTCAATGCCCAAATCGGACGGTGTCTCGAATTTTGCTGTTATTCACCACCGATAGTTAATCCATTTAAAACACGATCGTATTTTAAATGGCAGAACGAATACCGGCGGAATATACGAAATATCACCGCTGTGCTTTGCGGAAAGAAAAAAACATTGATTCACGAATTGAGGAAAGAAATGCGCGAAGCCGCAAAAAAGGAGGAGTTCGAGCACGCGGCGGAACTCCAAAAACAAATCGAAGGAATTGAGAATATATTTTCACATCGGACGTTTCTAGACCCTGCGCTCGCAAAACAGCGGCGAGGCCACGACTGGCAAAAAATTGAGCGGACGATTCAGGCGCTTTTCGGGACTCGGCGGCGAATACGCCGCGTCGAAGGATACGATATATCAAATATCTCCGGCACTGCGGCAGGCGGCTCCATGGTCGTATTTGTGGACGGCGCACCATCGAAAAACCATTACCGGAAGTTTAAAATAAAGACAGTGCACCAAATAAGCGACGTTGATATGCACCGGGAGGTCATCATACGCCGGTTTAATCACCCGGAATGGGGCGCACCCGATCTTTTGCTTATCGACGGCGGAAAGCCGCAAGTGAATGCGGCTCTCCAAGCACTTCGGATACGAAAGATTAAAGGAGTGCTCCTTGCCGGACTCGCGAAACGAGAAGAAGAATTATTCCTCCCCGCGAGGCGCGATCCGATTCGCCTTGATTCACTTCCCCCGCACACCATGCATTTTTTTCAGCACGTACGCGACGAATCACACAGATTTGCAAAAAAGTATCATCATAAATTGCGAGAAATTTCGTATCGAAATGAAAACAAAAAAATCAAAAAGTGAAAAACGCGCTTCAAAAAAGAAAAAACGCCGATACCATAAGGTCGGCGGACGAAGCGTGTTCTTAATTCAATCAATTCAGAAATCCCGCACTATGAAATAAGAATAAGATGAAAACCCCTTGCAATCGCATCGGCTAATTCAAGAATGTTCGGAATGAAAGAACCGAGGATAATAAAGAAGAGAAAAACGAGAATGACGATTCGCAAACGGAGATGTCTCATCATAACCCCCCAGACGGTGCTCTCCATACACTACCACGATCGTATCGTATTTCAAAGCCCCTCTTTTTTCATTTCCTGAATGAGTTCTTTTGTCTTTTTTGAAATATGCCTCGGGATATCAACTTTAATCTGGATTAAGAGATCCCCTCTTCCGTAGCCCAACGAGGACGGCGCGCCCTTGCCGCGCACTTTTAAGACGTCTCCGGACTGGGTCCCCTCCGGAACTTTTAGTTTTATTTCTCCATCAAGCATTTCTACGTCTACGGTATCTCCCAGAATAGCTTGCGAGAGCTTAATCGGAAGCTCCATGACAATATCGTCTTCCTGCCGCCGAAAACGCGGATGGGGCCTGACGCGAACACGAATAAAGAGATCCCCCGGCACTCCGCCAACAACAGACGCTTCGCCTTTTCCCGTAATTTTGAGCACTTCGCCCTCCCGTATCCCTTTTGGCACAAAAACTTCAATTCGTTCAACCGCGTTCGCAACTCCTTTTCCGCCGCATCCATGGCATTTTTTTTCGGGGCGCTTTCCCGATCCTTGGCACTCGGGACAGACCGAAACCTGCGTGAACGAACCAAGAAACGTGCGCTGTGTTTTTTGAATATTCCCCTTCCCGTCGCAGATCTTGCATGATTCGAGCTTTGAGCCCGGCTCGCCGCCGGATCCCTCGCAATGCGCACAACGCAAGAGCTTCGACAATTCAACATCCCGTTTTCCGCCGAAAATCGCCTCCTCAAAAGGAATTTCAAGTTCGGTCTTTATGTCGCGGCCTTTTCGATCCCGGGTTTTTTGGCGAACGCCGCCCCCAAACCCGCTCAAAAAATCCTCAAACACATCGGAAAAATCGAATTCAGCGCCGCCGAAATCCCCATCAGAACGGAATCCGCCGGGCCACTCGAATCCAAACCCTTGTCCGGGTCCTGCGTGTCCTCCCTCAAACACGCGGCCGAACTGGTCATACTGCGCGCGCTTATTGTCATTCGAAAGCACCTGGTATGCCTCACTAACCTCCTTGAAACGCGCTTCGTCCCCCCCTTTATCCGGATGGTACTGATGTGCGAGCTTGCGATACGCTTTTTTTATGTCTTCCTTCGGGGCGTTACGCGGAACACCAAGGACTTTGTAGTAATCTTTTGCCATGATATCAACGAATATCGAATATGTTACGAATCTACGAATGCTCGCTTCGCTCCATCAGCGAATAACGAATCTCGTGCGAATATACGAATTGTTCATTGATCGTATTCGTTTATTCGTATGCAATTCGTTATTCGTTGATTAAACTAAAATACCAATTTTTAAACTAAAATACTAGCTTCTCGACTTCGATCGTGACTTTTTCTTCTCTTACGATTGTAGCAAAAACCATGAGGCGTATCAAAATATATGTTAAAAGCATTGAAATAAAATACAAGGGCCAGGTAAAGGCCTTGAACGCGAGAAAAAATACGATCGCCGCCGCAACAGGAAGAAAATTTTTATACGGCCCGAAAAAATTCTGGATTTTTTCCGTGATCGCGCCGTAAAACGCTTCTCCTACTTTTTCCTCCCCCGAGAGCGTAATACCGAACTGTTGAGAAAGATTATTTCGCTGGAGCGAAATAATTTTCTCTAGTTCCCCTTTTGAGATCGACGCAAAAGGAACTCCCTGCTTCGTGAGTTCGCGCTCGGCTATCAAAAAAAGCAAATCATCAACTGTTGTTTCGGCATCCATTTTTGGAAGATCGGAAAAAAATCCCGCCTCCCCGGACATGCGGTCAAGAAAAAACTGTATGAGAGAACGCGGCACAAATGCGGAGAGCGCACGCTCCTCATCCAAGCCGGAAAAATAAAACATCGAAAGCATGAGCGCCACAACGGAAAAATAGACCGGAAGCCCTGCGCGAACGATCTTTGCAACGCTGAAACCAAGGGAATATTCATACTCTTGGCGCATCCGGTATACCGCATAGATGATAAGAAGAATAGATGCGGCGTACGCGCCAAGCACGGTCGGCGTCGCGGGAATGAAGAGGAACGAAGCGCTGATACTGATAATCGGAAACACATAGGCAAGAATTCTCGTTCTCACAAAAATTCCGAGAAGCGCAAAAAGAGTGCTGGACACGGCAAGCCCGACAATCGGCATGATGAATCGAATAAAATCTCGATACTCGCCCTCGAGAAGAAGCGGAAGGGTTTTATCCCACAGCCAAAAGGTAATTACGGGAATCCCCGCAGCCAAGACCCCGAGCGCAAGTTCCTTTAGATTATATTTTGACACCATACTGCACCAGCGAGCCCCGTTACCACAATTTCGACCGTTTCTTTGCTGCCATAGGGAAGCTGGGAAGAAAAACTGCAAATTGGTCAATTTGTAAATTCTTCTCCTGCTTGATGGAAACGATTGCAGCAGCCCTTCGACAAGCTCAGGACAAGTATTCTGAACAGAATAATGAGTATACACGAGCTTCATTTCAGATCATCTTGTGGTGAGCATAATCGAACCATCGAAATTTGGTGCGGGGCGAGCCCTACCTTACATTCATGCTTCTGTGAGCCGATAGGCGGTTGAGATAAGTTCTTTTCAGACAATGGGAGGAAAAAATTGCTTGGTTTCCTCCGACGTTAACATCGAAGGAAAATTTTTTCCGACCTTTTAGTGAGGCCGCCGCTGGAGCGGCCGAATCGTGTCTGAAAAGAACTTATCGAAAACCGCTATTGCGAGTCAGGATCTTCCTTCTCTTTATACTCCGCGTCTTTTACGTTTCCATCCGCTTGAGCGTCTCCGGGCGGGGTCTGGCCGCCCGCAGTACCGTATATGGCCTGCCCAATTTTCTGCATCGCGGATGAAAGGTCTTCCGCAGCTTTTGTAATCGCGCCAGCGTCAGGACCGTCTTTGACGGATTTGAGAGCGCTCACCTTTGATTCTACATCAGATTTGATGTCGGAAGAAATCTTGTCTCCCGCATCCCGAAGGGCTTTTTCTGCGGCGTATACGAGTGCGTCTGCGGAATTCCTGGCGTCTGCAAGTTCACGCTTTTTATGGTCTTCTTCCGCGTGGAGCTCTGCGTCCTTTTTCATGCGTTCGATCTCGTCTTTCGAAAGTGAAGTTGATGCTTCAATTCGAACTGACTGCTCTTTTCCGGTTGCTTTATCTTTTGCTTTGACCGACAACACGCCGTTTGCATCTATGTCAAAACTCACCTCAACCTGCGGCATGCCGCGAGGTGAGGGCGGAATTCCGTCCAAGATGAAACGCGCAAGGGTTTTATTGTCCGACGCCATTTCCCGCTCGCCCTGAAGCACGTGAATTTCAACCGACGTCTGATTGTCCGCGGCCGTAGAAAAAACCTGCGACTTCGATGTTGGTACTGTCGTATTCTTCTCAATGATTTTCGTCATGACGCTTCCCAATGTCTCTATTCCAAGAGAAAGTGGGGTGACATCAAGCAGTAAAACGTCCTTCACTTCTCCCTGCAAGATTCCTGCCTGAACCGCAGCGCCTACTGCCACAACCTCGTCCGGGTTGATTGAGCGATTCGGCTCTTTGCCAAAAAGCGTCTTCACTGCATTGATAATAGCCGGCATTCGGGTCTGACCGCCAACAAGAATGATCTCATCAATATCGCCCATGGAAAATCCGGAGTCCTTGACCACCTGCTTCGTGATCTGAACTGATTTTTCCACCATATCGCCGACAAGCTCCTCGAGTTTCGCGCGAGACATCTTCATCACAAGATGCCTGGGGCCGGACTCATCAGACGTGATAAACGGAAGGTTAATTTCGGTTTCCGGCGTTGTTGAAAGTTCGTGCTTTGCCTTTTCCGCGGCTTCTTTGAGGCGCTGGAGTGCCAACGTATCTTTCGAAAGATCCACGCCCTGGTCTTTTTTAAACTCCTCGGCGATCCATTTGATAATCCGCTGATCAAAATCATCTCCGCCCAAGTGCGTATCGCCTCCAACGGCTTTTACCTCAATCGTGTCGTGGGTAACTTCAAGAACAGAAAGGTCAAACGTACCTCCTCCGAAATCGTACACCACGATCTGCTCGTCCTTCTTCTTGTTAAAACCATACGCAAGGGCTGCGGCGGTCGGCTCGTTTAAAATGCGCCTTACCTTGAACCCCGCGATCTCGCCCGCGGCTTGAGTGGCTTTGCGCTGGGCGTCATCAAAGTACGCGGGGACGGTGATCACCGCTTCCTCGATTTTTTGCCCGAGCTTTTCCTCGGCGTCGTGCTTTAATTTCTGAAGGATCATTGCGGAGATCTCCTCGGACCGATACCACTTCTCGCCCATCTTCGCTTCAACCCCGGCGTTCGACGCTTCCTTGATTTCGTACGGAAGAAGCGTCTTGTCGCGCTTTATCTCGGCGTCACTAAACTTCCTGCCGACAAGGCGCTTGATGGAATAAAGAGTATTATGAGGGTTTGTTACGGCCTGGCGCTTTGCAAGAAGCCCGGTAAGACGCTCACCCGACTTTGAAACCGCGACCATCGAGGGGGTTGTCCGATTACCCTCTTTATTTTCAATAATTTTCGGCTCACCTCCTTCGATGACTGCCATCGCCGAATTTGTGGTACCGAGATCAATTCCTAAAATTTTCATAGTATTGAGAAATTATACTGCTTGATTAATTATAGGCAATGGGGTAAAACGATAGAAGACCTTTGGAGGAGTGAAAAATGGGAAGAACAGGAAAACTTATCGGTGCAATCATTATCACAGCATTCATCGGGACCCTTATAGAAATCGGCGCGCTTCAACTTCTCACCAGAATGCATCCGTACAATTTTCTTCTGCTTCAAATCGCCATAGGATTTCTTGTTGTCATATTTCTTGTGGTTGTCTTGAAAAAACAGGACAACCGTGAAAATATGATACGTCCTCAACAGAGGAGACAACGGCGCTATCCCTGGTTTGAACCGCCTCGCTGATTAATTTCAGGAGGCATTTTCTTTTTCTAAGGATCCAACCTCCTTCGCGAGCCGCACGCGCACAGGGCGCATCACGCGCTCGCGGAACACGTATCCCTTCTGTACAACATCCGCGATTGTTCCCGGCGGATGTTCCGACTTCAACTCGCCAACCGACTCGTGCTTTGCGGGATCAAACACATCGCCCGCGTTGACATGTATTTCCTCGATCCCCCGCTTTCGCAATACATCTTCGAACTGCGAACGAATAAGCATAATTCCCTTCTCACCCTCTTTTGAAACGCCGTGTTGAAACGCGAGGTCAAAACTGTCCAAAACAGGCAAGAATTCTTCGACAATCGACGCGGTCACAAACCGCGCCATATCCTCGAACCTTTTCCCCTCATCCTTTTTAAAATTGATGTAATCGGCTTTCGCCCTCTGCCACCCTTCGAGGTATTCTTTGCGCTCGGCTTCGCACCTCTTCAATTCTTCCTTGAGCTTTTTTATCCTCCCCGCAAGTTCCTGGGGAATTCCTTCTTCATCGGGGACAAATTCAATATCCCCGGCAACGTCTTCTTTTTTTTCTGTTTCGCCGTCCACGTTATTGTTTTGGAATTTTTTTAATGCGCCTCACGACTGCTTTGTGTTTTGCGTAATCCGTGCGCTTCGGCCCCACGAGCGTGAAAAACCCTTCAAACCCCCGCGGGTGGTGCCATTGGGAAACAATCATTGAATATGACGGAAAACCCAAGGGATTTTCTTCGCCGATAAAAATTCGTTCTTCGTCCCGGGCGAATTTGTCAAAGAATTCGCGTATCCCGCTTCCCAGACGGTCAACAAGCTCGCCAAACTCGCGAGCATGCGCCGGATCTTCAAACTCCGGCTCCTCGGCAACCTCGGAAAATCCGGTCTCATACATAAAGTCCTTGTCTCGAAGCGCGACCGCGGCAAACGCGCCGGAAATCTCGGAAAGCACCTGCGCGAATTCACGCATAAATTCATCCTCGCGGCGGATTTCAAAAATACGCCGAAGAAGCGCTTCCTCCGACGAATCAAGTTCATCGTCGTCTTCGCCCAAATGATCAACAAAAAACCGATACCCTTTGTCAGTCGGAATGCGGCCCGCGGACGTATGGGGCTGTTCGAGAAACCCCCGTTCGCAAAGCTCCAAAAGCTCATTCCGAATCGTTGCTGGGCTTACGTCTAGGCGCGCGCAGCGTAAAAGCTCAAGAGAACCGACTGGATGCGCGGTCTTCGTGTATTCGCGAACAAGAGCGTCAAGAATGCGCTCCGCGCGCACATCGAGGGTTTCCGCCTTTCGCTTTGTCATACACCGAGTATAAAAGATTTAGCACTCAAATGTCAAGAGTGCTAAACGCTCGGTTTCATATTTTCAAAACACGACTCGTCCCGTCCGGCGCGGGACTCGCTAATAGTTCGGACAAAATTTCGTCCCGCAGAAGCGGGACGAACCAAGCAATTTTGTCCTCACATTGTTTTGAAAATATAAAACCTCGCTGGGGAAATAAAGATATGAACGGGCGGAAACCAAGCTATTTTGTTCTCGCATTGTCGGCGAACGCATAAAAACTCGCTCGGTGAATGAAAAATGCAACGCAGATCTCCATCCCCAATTGTTTTAAAAGTATGGAGATCCGCTCCGGAAAAATAGAATCTCGGTTGACGTCAGACCAGCGGTATGGCAGTATCTACACAGAATCTTGGATAAGGGGAGGCGCGCGATGACACAAAAGATCCACCATCTCTACTGGATAACCACCACGGATCCGCATGTCATGGACTGTATCCGAAGAATACACATACCCGGAAGGGTCCTTATGGCAGAGCAGGCAAAACACGGGATCGAAGCCATGTTTTGCGTCGAGTATATCGGCGCCCCGGATAAGGACTACGAGTTTCTCGTGACGCTTGACGCGCTCCTTGCAAAGGGCGCGCGCGTGTCCGGCGTGCTGCCCGCGCGAAAAACCCCGCCGGATGACAACTAAAAACCCAGCGTGCGCTGGGTCTTTATTTTCGCCACAATACCCCGCCGCAAGCGGCGGGGTTACCAGATAGGAGCGAAAATATCCCGAGCGTGGCCGAGGGATTACCTTCATACCATGCGCTCTTGGCGCAGGGTAGTTGATCAGAATTTCACCTGCACCGGTTGTTTTGCTGCTTCTTCTTCAAGATCGAAAAATTCGCGTTTTGAAAATC
>Ga0209542_10007400_pt1 | contig 20915 bp, 20 predicted proteins | sample RifCSPhighO2_01_FD_184028 | JGI IMG/M metagenome (GOLD analysis project Ga0209542, IMG submission 184028) | Soil microbial communities from Rifle, Colorado - Rifle CSP2_plank highO2_0.1 (SPAdes) (version 2) | ecosystem: Environmental > Terrestrial > Deep subsurface > Rock core/Sediment ... | reverse complement strand
TTTGTGCAAGAGGCAAAGTTTGTTTGTATACATTCTCTCCTCCAATAACAAAAGTTTGTTTGTGATATGATTCTGCTTTTTGTAATGCTTCATCTAAACTACTACATGAATCAACTCCTTCTATTTTAATTTCTTGGCTGGTTAATACTATATTATTTCTCTTTGGAAGAGGTTTTTTTGGAAGAGAATCAAAAGTTTTTCTTCCCATAATTATTGTGTTGTTGAGTGTTAAACCTTTGAATTGTTTTAGGTCTTCAGAAATTTTCCAGGGCAGTGTTCCATCTTTACCTATTACTCTATCAAAAGTCATTGCTGCTATTATAGATAGATCCATTTTGTATTTCTACTATAAAATTAATTAAAATTTATTTTAAATAACTTTAATCATTTTATCTGTTATTTTCTACTGTTATAATATTTAAATACTAAATTTATATTTTATATTAAAATGAGGCAATATCATACGCTTTTAAAAGAAATTTTAGGTAATGGGGATGTTATGTATGAACCTAGAACAGAGGAGCATATATTAGGTCTTGCAGGATGGCAGAGCATTTATGATTTAAGAGAAGGATTTCCGCTTGTTACTACAAAAAATGTTTCATCAAGATTAGTTTTTGAAGAGTTATTCTGGAAAATGAGAGGAGAGAGAAGTGTTAAACCTCTTTTTGATAGAAATGTTCATATTTGGGATGCAAATGCATTTGACCAATATTTAAAGAAAAATAATCGGAGAGATAAACTTCCTAAACATACTCCTGAATGGGATGAAGAATTTGAGAGATTTAAAACTAAATTAAAGGATAGTAAGGATCCATATATAGGAGATTTAGGTCCAGTTTACGGTTTCCAATGGAGACATGGATTCAAAAGAAATTTCCAGGGTATAGATCAATTAGTTAATACAATAAATAGCATAAAAGAAAAACCTGGTTCTAGATATCATTTAATATGTGCATGGAATCCTGCAGAACTTCCTGATATGGCTATTGGACCGTGTCCAATGATTCATCAATTTAGTGTGTTTGGAAAAAACTTAGATTTAAACACTTATCAAAGAAGCTGTGATGTTTTCTTAGGAGTTCCCTTTAATATTGCACAGGAATCAATGTTGAATCATATGATCGCACAAGAAACAGGTTTAACAGCAAGAAAGTTTATCCATAGTTATGGTAATGTTCATTCTTATTTGGGGGTTTCTCCTAGAAGTAATTTTTGGGAGGATGAAAATAATGTAAGAGAATTTCAAGAAAGATTTAAAGAAATAAAAAATCCTGAAAATTATTCAGATTTAAGAGAATGGTACTTGAATTTAGCAGGAGAAGAAAGCAGCGGAAATGAAAGAAAAGATCACATTCCATATATATTAACACAATTATCAAAAGAGACAAGAGAATTACCAATAATTGAAATGAAAGGTGTTCCTTTATATGATGCAATAAATATGTCACCGAAAGAAGTAGCTAAGATAAAGAATTATAATCCACACAAATGGGATTCCCAAGCTGTTATGGCAGCATAATTCCAACTGTTTGCTATCCAAAAACATTTTTAAACAAATAATTTCTATTTAAGTTGTTATTAATTCAATAAAATATATTGATGGTTCCTTAGCTCAGTCCGGTTAGAGCACCTGCCTTTTAAGCAGGGTGTCGGGGGTTCAAATCCCCCAGGAGCCATGGGATTTTCACCCTTCACTTTTTACAAAGTTTCAGGTCCTAAAAAATTCTTATGAATTTTTTGGAAATTCAAATCCTTTGGATTTGAACTGTTCAAATCCCCAGGAGCCAGATTTTATTAGCAATATTTATAAATTATGTCTAATTTGTTTTTATATGAAAGAATTTAATATTATAATAGAAAAAGGAGAAGATGGATATTATATTTCTGATGTAGTTGAACTACCGGGATGTCATTCCCAATCTAAAACCATAGATGAATTAATTGAGAGAACAAAGGAAGCTATTTCTTTATATTTAGAGGAAGAGGACGTAGATTTATCTGAAAAATTTGTTGGATTGAAAAAGATTAGAATTTAAAATGTCTAAATTACCTCAGATAAGTGCTAATAATTTAATAAAAATTCTTGAAAATATTGGATTTATAGTTATAAGACAGAAAGGAAGTCATGTTTTTCTAAGACATTCTGATGGAAGAACCACTGTTGTTCCTAATCATCCTGGTGAGAAATTAGATAGAGGATTGCTAAACAAAATTCTAAGAAAGGACATTCAAATAAGCAGAGAAGAATTTGAAAAATTTTTATAATATATTTTTTATAATAATCTTCTTTAAATATCTTTGATATCTAACCACTATATGAATAAATATGACCAAAAAAAATTGACTGAAATATATGTTCCTACTTCTGTAAATGATGCTGAAGGTGGTTCTTTGTTACATAGATTAACAGAAAAAGTAGCATATAAAATTCATGAGGATAACCCTCAAAATAATCCTGAATCAAATTGGTACAAAGCATAGCAGTATTTCAGGAATTATTTATGGTGTGTCTGGGGAGAATTTATTGAACCTTCAGTTTCTGAATTAGTAAAAAAATGTTTAAAATCTGGAGAGGATTTTTATAAAAGAAAGGGAAAAGAATCTTTGGATATTGAATATAGTTTTGCAGAAACAATTGTTGATTTTAACAGAAAAAGATTAGGTTTAGTCTAAAATATTTTATTTTTACTAATGGCAAAAAGAGGAAAGTTTATTGTTGTTGATGGAATTAACGCGTGTGGAAAAACAACACAGATAAAAAATCTATGGGATTTAATATATGTAGAAAATAATATCCCATTAATCACTACTTTCGAACCTAATGAAAAAATAAGTGATTATGGGAAAAAAGCCAGAGAAATTTTAAAATCTGTAGGAGACCCTTACTCAAAAGCTATAGAGGCTATTGAAGCTTTCTCAAAAGATAGAAATAACCACAATAAATCCTTTGCTCATAATTTAAGCGATGGTTATTATGTTTTAACTGGAAGATATTGGTATAGCACTTTTGCATATCAACATGCACAATGTGTTAGTTATAAAAATATTGCAGAGAACAATAAGGGTCTGATTGTTCCTGATTTAACTTTAATACTTGATGTTACAGTGGAAGAATCCTGGAGGAGGAGACGCAAAGAAAAAAGAAGAAAATTTGATTCTGATTATGATTTTATGGAGTCGGTAAGAAAAAATTATCTTGAATTACCAACAATTCTTCCTAAATTAATGAACGATAGCAGCATAAGAGTGATTGATGGAATGGGAACTGAAGATGAAGTCTGGGAGAGAATACATAATGTTGTTAAAAAAGAGGATATTTTAACTACTTAAAACAGGTTAAAAATTAGTGATATTTTCTTATTTTTTATTTTAAAAATTAACCGAAAGATTTATAAAGCATAATTCAGACTATCTAATGTTACATAAATTAAACTCCTAAAGATAATTATCTTCCTGGTATTATTATCTGTCTTTATAAATATCCATGAGCCATATTTTGCAGCCAAAACACACAAAACTTAAGCAAGATGAAGTTGAAAAACTCTTGAAAAGCCTTAATATTTCTTTATCACAATTGCCTAAAATTAAAATAACTGACCCTGCTCTGATAGGTGAAGAGTATAATATTTCTGATATTGTCAAAATAGAAAGACATACAGATAACAAGAAATCAGTATATTACAGGGTTGTGACAATTTAATATGGAACTGCAACAAAGAGATACAGAAAAACATATACTGGTAAAGAAGTATCTGGAAGAGCATAGCCTCGTTGAATCAAACATAATTTCTTTTAATAATTTCATAAATTATAGAATGCAAGAAATAATTAACGAGTTAAATGAAACTATACCAAAAGAAGATGTTGAAATCAGGCTTGGAAAAATAAGAGTTGGAAAACCCCAAGTTATCGAGGCTGATGGAAGCAGCAGACTATTAACTCCTGCTGAAGCAAGAATCAGAGGGCTTACATATGCTGTTCCAGTTCATGTTGAGATAACAATAAAACAATTTGAACAGCTTGAAAGCCATGATGTAGAGATAGGAAGAATACCTGTTATAGTAAAAAGCCAATACTGCAACCTTCATGGACTAACTCGGGAACAGTTAATATCAGAATATATTGATCCTATGGAACCTGGAGGATATTTCATAATAAATGGAAATGAAAGAATAATTGTAATGACTGAAGACCTGGCTGAAAACCAACCCTTCATTGAAAAATCAAAAAATAAGTTAATGTTAAGATTGTTCTCAAAAAGAGGAAGCTACAGAATCCCAATATCAATAACTGATACAAACGAAGGAATCGTTGAAGTTTCTTTCTCAAGATTCAAGAATATACCAATTATAATTATTCTAAAGGCATTAGGACTTGTCAAGGAAAGTGACATCTCAAAATATATAGGAAAAGAGAATGATAGCTTGATTGTAAATTTGTATGAATTTGCAGAGATAAAAAGCGAGGAGGATGCAATGATGGCAATTGCTGAAAAAACTTCGCTGCAAGGGACTAAAAAAGAAATACTCGACAGAATAAAACAAAGACTTGACTCATATTTCCTGCCTCATATTGGATTAAAAAAAGAAAATAGGATTGAAAAGGCAATTACCCTCTGTAAATTTATAAAACAATTTTTTGTAGCAAAAGAAAATCCAAAAAATCTGACAGATAAAGATCATTATGCAAACAAAAGAGTAAGAATGTCAGGAGATCTATTAGCTGATTTATTCAGAATAAACATGAACATTTTGGTAAGAGATATTCATCATTCATTACAAAAAATTCAGAAGAGAAAAAAATTCTATTCAATAAAAACAATTGCAAAATCAACTCTTTTCACACATAGAATAGAATCAGCAATTGCAACAGGCAACTGGATTGGAGAAAGGACAGGCGTCACACAGAACATGGATAAAACAAATTACTTGGCTATACTTTCACAACTTCAGAGAGTTTCAAGTATGCTTCCTGGAGAACAGGAAAATTTCCTCGCAAGAACACTTCATCCTACACATTATGGAAGATTCTGCCCTGTTGAAACTCCTGAAGGAACAGAAATTGGACTTAGAAAAAATTTGGCATTGCTTGCAAAGATATCTACAAGAGTTGAAGTGAGTGATGAAAAATTAACAGATATATTCTATAAATCAGGAATGAAAAATGATACAAGTCCTGACAGAAGTGATGTTTTCTTGAATGGAAGATTCGTAGGGAATGTAGATAATCCAATACAATTTGCAGAAACATTAAGAGAAAAAAGAAGAACATCAGAATTACCAATACAATTAAGTATAAGATATAACAAATCACTTAACAATGTTGTTTTATCAACAGAGATAGGAAGAGTATTGAGACCAGTTATAATTGTAAAAGATGGCAAGCCTCTTCTTAATGAAACACATATACAACTTATGAAAGATAATGCATTAAAATGGGATGACGCAGTAAAAGAAGGTGTGATTGAATATATAGACACTGCAGAAGAAGAAAATGCATTAATTGCATTAGTTCCAAAAGATTTAACCAAAGATCATACTCACCTTGAAATTGACAAGATTGATTTACTGGGTATTGTTACTAGTCTTGTTCCTTATGCAAATTATGACCAGAGCTCACGTCTTAATCGTGGAAGTAAGACACAAAAACAAGGATTAGGATTATATGCTGCGAATTTCCTATGCAGAATTGATACTGACGTTAATATATTACATTATCCTCAAAAACCAATTGTTAGGAGTTTTGTTTATGACACACTAAATGTTCATCCTGCAGGGCAAAATGTTGTAGTTGCTGTAATGACACATGAAGGTTATAATATTGAAGATGCGCTTATATTAAACAAAGGTTCTGTTGAAAGGGGTCTTGCAAGAAGCACTTATTACAGGCCATACACTTCTATAGAATTAAATTATGCAGGCGGATTAAAAGATGAAGTATGCATTCCTGAAAAAGATGTTTCTGGCTACAGAACTGAAGAGAGTTATAGATATTTAGAAGATGATGGAATTGTTTATCCAGAGGCAAAGCTTAATGAAGGAGAAGTTATTATAGGAAAAACAAGTCCTCCAAAATTCTTATCTGAAGTAAGAGAGATTTCTATTAAATCAAAGAAAGAAGCAAGTGTGGCTATGAGGCAGGAAGAGAGAGGAATAATGGATGCTGTTTTTATCACTGAAGATTCCCAAGGCAACAAAGTAGTAAGAGTAAGAACAAGAGATCTTAGAATTCCTGAATTGGGTGATAAATTTGCAACTTCTCACGGACAAAAAGGAATTATCGGGGCTATTATCCCGGAGAATGATATACCATTCACGTCACGCGGGATAAAACCGGATATTCTTTTTAATCCTCATAGTATACCCGGAAGAATGACTGTTGGATATTTAATTGAATTATTGGCTGGAAAAATAGGGTCATTATCTGGAAAAATAATGGATGGAACAGGATTTTCAGGACAGAAAGTTGAAGATTTGGAAAATCAGTTGAAAGATCTTGGTTTCAGAGAAGATGGAAAAGAAACAATGTATAATGGAGTGAGCGGGAAAATGATGAGCCTGAAAATTTATATTGGGGATATGTATTATCTTAAATTGAAGTATATGGTCAGCAATAAACTTCATGCAAGAGCATCTGGTAAAGTTACACTTTTAACAAGACAACCAATTGAAGGGAGAGCAAAGGGCGGGGCATTAAGATTAGGAGAAATGGAGCAGCAGGCATTGGTTGCGCATGGAGCATCATTATTGTTAAAAGAAAGATATGATTCTGACAAAGTAATACTTAACATATGTTTAAAATGCGGGGCAATAGCAATTGAAGATACTATAAGAGGAAAAATGACCTGTCCTCTTTGTTCTGGCTCGGATACAGAACCCATTGAAATATCATATGCATTCAAGTTATTAGTTGATGAAATCCAAAGCCTTCACATTAAAACTAAATTCAATTTAAAGAATAAATATGAACAGTAAAATGAACGAAGAAAAATTAATAGATAAAAGTGCAGAATATCCAGGAGAAGTTATACTCAAAGCTAATCCAAAATCAGGTATTCCTCAAGGTTTGAGAATTCATTACAATGGTTATGATGATAATCCAAAAAGAATTTTACATAATTTCCACAAATCTTTTCAATATGATCCATTATTAACTTTTCTATATGTAGCTGGAAAAGCAAAAGAATACAAATCTAATCTGGAGGAAATAATTAGTTAAAAAATGAGTAAAAAAATAATAAGAAAACAAGTTGAATCTCTTCAATTCTCATTGATGGGACCTGAAGAGATTAAGAAGATTAGCAAGGCAAAGATAATCACGCCTGAATTATATGATGTTGATGGATATCCTGTTGATGGTGGATTGATGGATTTAAGACTTGGTGCAATAGACCCAGGAGTCAGATGCAGAACTTGCGGAGGAAGATTAAAAGAATGCATTGGTCACCCTGGAAGCATTGAACTTGCACGTCCTATAGTACATATAAAATATATTCCGGTAATTGAATTGTTCTTGAGATGTTTCTGCAGTGAATGCAATAGATTAATGTTAAAAGATAAAGACAGAGAAAAATACAAGACTTTCAAAGACAGAATTAAAAGAGCAAAAGATGCAAAAAAATGCCCTCATTGCAATAGTGAACAGGAAAAAGTGAAATTAGAAAAACCAACAACATTCAAAATTTCAAAGAAAAGATTATTTCCTGGAGAGATAAGGGATAGGATTGCTAAAACAAATGATGAAGAAATTAAATTAATAGGAATTGATCCAAAAATATTCAGGCCAGAATGGACAATATTAACACTTCTTTTAGTTCCTCCTGTAACTGTAAGACCAAGTATCACACTTGAATCAGGAGAAAGAAGTGAAGATGATTTAACACACAAATTATCTGATATTATAAGAGCCAACCAAAGATTATGGGAAAATCTCAATGCTGGTGCTCCGGAAGTTATTATAGAAGATTTATGGGATTTATTGCAATATCATATAACTACTTTCTTTGATAATTCGATAACCAAAATTCCTCCTGCAAGGCACAGAAGCGGACAACCATTAAAAACAATAACTGAAAGAATAAAAGGCAAGGAAGGAAGAATCAGACATAATTTAGCTGGAAAAAGAGTTAATTTTTCTTCAAGAACTGTAATTTCTCCTGATCCAGCATTAAAATTAAATGAAGTTGGAGTTCCTTATGAAATTGCAGAAATATTAACTGTAAATGAAAAAGTAAATAGCTCCAATATAAACAAATTAAAAAACATAATCAATATGGATAGGTATCCAAAGGCAAATTACATAATAAGACCTGATGGAAGAAGAAAAAGAATAACAAATGATTTGAGAAAAGAAATTCTTGAAGAATTACAGCCAGGATATGTTGTTGAAAGACAATTAATTGACGGAGATGTTGTCCTTTTCAACAGGCATCCAAGTTTGCATAAAGCAAGCCTTATGACACATTTTGTAAAAGTTCTTCCTTATAAGACATTTAGAATACATCCAGCAGCCGCTCCTCCTTATAATGCAGATTTTGACGGGGATGAAATGAATATACATGTTCCACAAACTGAAGAAGCAAGAGCTGAAGCAAAAATATTGATGGATGTTAATAAGAACCTATTTTCAGCAAAAGATAACAGCAATGCGTTAGGCTGTATTGCAGATGCTGTAACTGGAAATTATATCTTAAGTAATATTAGTCTTAAAAAATCTGAAGCTTCACAATTATTATATCAATCTGGAATAGATAGTACTTTAACAAAAAATAATGTCAAAGGAAATGAAGTTATTTCACAATTACTTCCTAAGATAGACTACAAAGGAAAAACAAAGAATTTAGAGTTATTTGAAATCAAAAATGGAAAAATAGATAGTGGTGTTATTGACGAACATGTATTTGGTGTCGCATCAGGAGATTTTATAAAAACACTTGATTCTAAAGTTGGACGTGACAAAACTATTGAAGTTCTTGAAAATGCATTTACTTTAGGTACAGAATTCTTATCAAAACATGGATTTACAATATCTGTCAAAGATTTGAATGTAAATGATAAGGTAAAGAATCAAACACGTGAAATAGTTGAGGAAGCTGAAAAAGAGACTGAAAAAGTTATTGAGGATTACAATAATGGAAAATTAGAGATTATACCAGGAAAAACTATTGAAGAATCAAGAGAGATTAAGATACTGCAAATATTAAATAGAATCAGAACAAAAATAGGAAAAATAGTTTCAAAAGAAGTTCCAAATTCAAATCCAATCAGCGTTATGATTAATAGCGGTGCTGGAGGAAATATTCTTAATATAACGCAGATGGCATGCTGCGTAGGTCAGCAGGCATTATGGGCTAAAAGAATAGGTATAGGATTCAGCAACAGAACACTTTCATTCTTCAAAGAAATGGATCTATCACCAAAATCAAGAGGATTTATTTATAATTCATTCTTGACAGGACTTGAACCATATGAATTCTTCTTTGGAGCTATTACTGGACGTGATGCTTTAATGGATACTGCTCTTAGAACTCCAAAATCAGGATATTTATACAGAAGACTTGCAAATGCACTTCAAGATATAAAAGTAGAATACGATGCAACTGTTAGAGATGGTTCATCAAAAATAATACAATTCAGATATGGAGATGACGGAAAAGATGTATCAAATCTTCATAATGATAAGGATGTTTCACCAGGAGAAGCTATAGGAATAATCACTGCTCAATCTTTTGGGGAACCTTCGACACAAATGGCATTAAACACATTCCATTTTGCAGGAGTTTCTGAAATGGCTGTAACATCCGGACTTCCAAGATTAATTGAAATCTTTGATGCAAGAAGAACACCTTCAACACCTTCTATGGAAATTTATCTGGAAAAAGAATATGATAATGAAAAAAGTGCAAGAGTAATTGCAGAAAAAATCCAGGAATTAAAATTAAAAGATATAGCAAAAGAAATAAAAATCAATTTTGGAGATAAAAAAATAGAAGCTTTGATAGACAGTGAATCATTAAAAAGAGTTCACACTTCTATAGATGGAATTGTAAAAGAATTAAAGAACAAGAAAATTGGGGAAAATTGCCGTTCTACATCAAATTCAATAATTTTCAGCGTTAAAGATATGAATTTCAAGGAAATATACAAGCTAAAAGAAAAAATAAAGGAAACACAAATATCTGGAATAAAGGGAATTGAACAAATTTTGGTTGTAAAAAAAGAAGAAGGATTTTTAATACTTACTTCTGGAACAAATTTAAAAGATATAATGAATTTCAAGGGTGTGGACAAAACAAGAACTATCAGCAATGACATACATGAAGTTGCTGAAATATTAGGGGTTGAGACTTCGCGTGAAGTTATAATAAAAGAAATTGAAAAAGTTACTAATTCACAAGGTCTTGATGTTGATATAAGACATTCAAAATTAATTGCAGATGCTATGACGACTGTTGGAACTGTTAATGGTATAACAAGAATGGGAATAATCTCACAGAAATCCTCTATTCTTGCAAGAGCAAGCTTTGAAACACCAATAAAACAATTTGTAAATGCAACACTTAAAGACAATAAAGATGAATTAAATTCAGTTATTGAAAATATAATATTAAATCAACCTGTACCTGTAGGAACAGGGCTTCCTGGTTTGTTGGTTGAAGTCACAGGTCCATTGAGTGATAAAAAACCAAAATCTGATAAAAGTGTTGAATATCTAACAAAAGATATAGAAGAGACAAAGTGAATAATCAAAAACTAGATTTTAAATGATATCAAATATTTTTGAGGTAAAAAAAGAAAGTTTTAAAAACTAATCAAACAATTAATGATTATATTTTATTTACAATGGTCAAAGTTTTAGATATGAAATTTATTAGATATTCTAATCTGTTTCATAGAGTAACAAGAATAAGTTCAAATCACTGCTTTGAATATAATAATTCTATTATATTTGTTGTTCCAAGAAATGTTTTATCACGAGCACTTGGACCTGGAAATATAAATCTTGAGAAATTAGGAAGTGTAATAGGAAAGAGAATAAAAATAATACCAATTCCTTCTGGAATAGAAGAAATAGAAAATTTTGTATCAATAATAACAAGACCAATAAGAATCAAGGCCATTGAGGTAAGAGACAACGAAGCGATAATCAATACTAATCAACAAAGTAAAGCCTCTCTTATTGGACGAGATAAAGTAAGACTTGAAGAGATGGAAAAAATTCTAGGGCAATATTTTAATATTAAAAAGATTAGAATAAAGTAAAAAAAGGGATAATCTTTATATAATATATTTCTATTAATTATACATGAAAAGTGGTGTGAAAAGTATATTATTTAGTTTTATATTTATATTAGTTTTATTATTATTTTTAGTTTTAAATTTATCCTTCAAGGCTGTTGACCAACATGGGAATGAGACCCAGTTGAATAATGAAATCATTAAATTGTTTCAAACTAAATCTGCTTCTGTTATCACCGCCAATTCCCAATCTATCACGATTGATCCCAGAGATATGATTGTCTTTCATTATCTAGGACAGAGCACTCCTGCTGTAGTTTATGATGCCGGAGATCCCAACAATCCTTATGATGATATAAGTAACAGACGTATAGGCGGCGGGGTTTTAACAAATGGTTGGGATCCAGCGATTCAACTATTTGAACAATATATGTCCAATGGTGTAAACAAATTTGAACTAGATAATCCATTTGGGGCACATGGATTTTATTTGAACCAAAGTGGCACTATTGTATCTAAAGAATCTACCCACCAACTCTCAGGTTGGACCGAATTAAACACTATTTACCGCGATTATTATTTAAGAACTTATGGGAATGAGCCACCTATTTTGGTGACTTTTGACCATTGGAAAGACTTTAATGAACAGTACCCCAATGCGGTCCAAATACATATTGGTTCACCTCATAATGATAACGAATTAAAAAATCTTACCCAAGAACTCACACAAGCTGGATATTCAGATCCAATTATGACACAACAATATTGGGATCGTCTTTGGTCCTTCATCAATCCTATGTTAGAGGTGGGGTTTAGAGACTTCACCTTCGACGCTTCATCAGGAAGCGGCGCTACCCATCCTGCTACAAGAAGGATGATTGAGGTGCTTTCAAATCCAGAGATGCGAGACTGTAATGGTCTTGATCAACTTCTTTGTGGAGAGGAAGGTTCTCTAAATGAAAATGAAGAGGTTCGTGTTGTTATAGAATCAAGACCCATTATACAAAATAAATATCAACTTCAATTAGATTATTGGATTCGTGAAGACACTCTCCAGAATTATCAAAATGAGAGGAGGAATCCAACAGATTATCCCTCTAGGGATCAACATGTTGGAACAGCCACACGTTTCACCCGTTTTTTTGACGGTACTGATGATTTGTATCAGCAAGTTTCCTTAATATTAAGAGATGGGGATAGGGCATTAATTAGCAGTAGTGGACGCAATGCAACTAACTTTACAATTATGGAGGAATTTATTAGCCATTTAAATATTTCCAGTATCCAAAAAAAGATAGATTTAAGGTCCGGTAATGCCAATGAAGAAAATATGACCTATATCATTACAAATCCTCCAAACGGTGGACAGCTTGAAGTCAATCCTTATTATCCTTACATCTATAAATTTATTCCGGATGCTAATTTCACTGGAATTGTCTCATTTTGTTATAAAATTGCTAATGCAGATAGATCACTTTACTCCGAAGAGGCGATGGTTACGATTGAGGTAAAAGGAAAAGTTACTCCTTCCACTGCTGTTGCTGTTCCTCCTCCACCATGTTCTTCCACTGCTGTTGCTGTTCCTCCACTAGAAAGTGCTGAAGGGGAAAGTGTCATTGATGATAGTTGGCCTGATATATTAATAAATCCAAATATAGAAAATATTCCTTCAACAAATGCAGGAGAAAGTGAAGAGAATTTTATATTTATACAAGATTATTTCCCAATAGAACACAATATAAGTATGTTAATAGGGGATAATAGAACATTCTTTTTTACACCCAAAGCAAACGATTATGAAAGAATAGAATGGTATCTAAATAATAGACTTGTTGAACACGATTCTCTTTCATATAATCTTGACAGCGAAGAGCTTTATTCAGGATATAACAAACTGGAGGTGGTTATTATCAAAGGGAATTTCCAGGAATCAAAAATCTGGAATATCGAATTAATAGATAATTATGCAGATTTAGAATATGCATTTGAATTCAAGAATATAATACTATATGCAATAATATTTACCATTATTTCTATGATTATACTCCTTGTGTTTTTAATAGTTAACAAGAGAAATAGATATTATTAGTTTTAGCCAAAATTATTTTTTATTAATTATCAATCTATTTTTATTGAATAAGTTAGTGTTACATCTCTTCTAGTTTCTTTAACAATCTTCTATTTTATCACTGATTTCTACCATAAAAATCTTCAATAATTATTGGTTAATAAAATAAAAAAGGGAGAATCTTTATATAATATATTTCTATTAATTACACATGAAAAAGGGTGTAAAAATTATATCATTTAGTTTTGCTATTTTATTATTTCTAGTTTTAAACTTATCTTTTGTTTTGGCTCTTTGTGGTGATAATGTTCTTGATGGAACAGAAGAATGTGATTTAGGGGATTTGACCAGTGGGGATGGATGCAATTCATCATGCCAGATGGAAAATGGATGGTATTGCTTTATTGATCCAGTTCAATGTAGAACACATTGTGGGGACGGTATTTTATCTGGCGGAGAACAATGTGATGATGAAAATAAAATAAATGGCGATGGATGCAGTTCATTATGTACAATTGAAACAGGATATATATGCGGGAGTTCAAACAGCATGAAAAGTGCCTGCAATGACGGAGTAGACAATGATGGTGATGGTTTTATTGATTTGAATGATGTTGGCTGCACAGACATATATGATGCTGTTGAAAAAGAAGATTCTATATATGTATCATTAGGAGGATCTGATTCAAATGCTGGAACAAAAAATAGTCCACTTAGAACTCTTAAAAAAGCACAAGAAATTACAAGACAAAAAATATCTCATGGATTAATAAGAGATTTAGTTATTGTTATCAGAGGAGGGGAATATATATTGGATGATGTTTTTGAGCTGAATGAACAAGATTCAGGAAACAATGAACATTTTGTAATTTGGAGAAGCTATCCTGGAGAAGAAGTAAAGATAACTACTGCAGAAATTTTGGATAATTCTAGATGGGAAAGTTATAATGGTAATATATACAGAATGCAAATACCAGATGGAAGAGACTTTTATACTATGCTAGAAGAAGAAAGAAGGAGTTATATTGCACAGGAACCAGACCTAGATCCGAATAGTTTAACAGGGGAATTTTTGCTGACTGATGGACAAAAATCTGTTGACCTTGGAGAGAATTATTTTGACAGAATTAGATTCAGAGAAGGAGATTTAGATCCAACTTTAAATTATACAAATATAAAAATAGAATTGTGGCATGCAGATTATTTTACAAATTTACTTTATATAAAAAACATTTCTTTTGATGAGAATATTATATTTTTTGAGGGAAAGGGAGCTTATTTAATTCCACCAAGGGACCTTAACCCAATTCATATTCATCTAAACAATAGATATAGAGTGCAGAATGACCTTTCATTTTTAGATAACCCCGGAGAATATTTTGTTGATAGAAACAGTAATTATCTTTATTATTATCCATGGGACACAAATTTTAAAGATAAAAAAATATATGCTCCAAAAAAAGGTTTTGTTTTTAAGATTGCCGGAAATTCAAATAGTCAAGTTAGTAATCTACAAATACATGGGATTTCTTTTTTTGGCACTGATTATGTTGATTCAAATGCAGGAGATACCAGTAAAGCATGGGCAGTTGCTGATAATGGATTGATTCATATAAACTGGAGCAGGAATGTTATAATAAGCAATTCTTCACTTAAATATTCAGGAACATATGCAATCAATGGAAGAGAAAATAAAAATCTGCAGATAGAAGGTAATATAATTGAGAACATAGGTCATCATGGAATAAGAATGGGTGGTGAAAGAATTGGAATATATGATAATAATATGTATAGAATAGGAACAATAAAAATGACTTCTGGAGGAATTAACGTTGGCTCAGGTATAGATTATGCAGATAACATGATAAAATCAAATAATATAAAAGACACTTCATATTGGGGATTTTCAATTGGAGGAAATGATACAGTAATACTTGATAATGATATATCGCAGCATAACCGAAGGGCATCTGATTCTGGTGGAATATATCTTTATAGCAGTAAAGATGGTTTATGGAAAAGAAGACTTGTTATAAAACACAGCTATATACATGATTACAGACAAACATGGCCTGACAGAACTAGAATAGAAGGTATTTATCAGGACGGTTATGGTGTTAATGGAGTTTTAATTTATAAGAATTTATTGGAAAGTCCTGATCCTGGCAGCAGAGCATCACAATTAAGATTAAAGGGCAAATATAATCATGTATTGAATAACATATTTACTGGAAACAGCATAGAAAAAAGAATATCGGCAACTGAAATCGATGATAATCTTTATAATTCTGAAAAAAACAGAGTTGCAAAAAATATATTCTCTGACACTTCATCTTCTAGTGAAGTTAGATTATATAGCGTATCTGCTCCCTTTACAAATCAAGATCATTTTTTATCTGAATACAATATTATATCAACAGATAGCAGTAAAGTGGCAATTTTTGAATTCAGCACCAAGAAATTTTATCCAGAATGGATTGCAGCAGGGAACGATAAAAATTCTGTTTTAACTACTAATCCAATATTTATAGATGCTGTTAATAAAAATTATAATATAAGACCTGATGCTGCAGATCTTATAAATCAAATAGGATTTGAGGAATTTGACATGAATTTTGGAGTGAGGCCTGTTAATGAGAGACATGGAGATTCAATTTGTGTTGTGAAATGCGGTTATGGGGATTTGACAGATACAACAAAATGCAATCAAATCAATACAACAAATTCTACGCCTCCAGGCGGTGCTGGAGAAGGAGGTTTAATTGATGATAGCTGGCCTGATATAGGAATTAATACAAACACCGATAATATTCCAATAACAGAGGGAACAATAAATAATTTCATTTTTATCCAAACTTATTCTCCTTCTGAAAATAACATCACTATGTTAACTGGTGAAAATAGAACATTTTCCATTACTCTTCAAAGGGAAGATTATGAAAGAATAGAATGGTATCTAAATAACAGGCTTGTTGAACATAATTTTCTTTCATATTATTTTGATAGTGAAGAGTTATATGCTGGAAATCACACCTTAGAGTTAGTAATTATCAAAGGAAATTTCCAAGAATCAAAAATCTGGAATATCGAATTAATAGATAATTATGCAGAGCTAGAATATGCATTTGAATTCAAGAATATAATACTATATGTAATAATATTTACCATTATTTCTATGATTATACTCCTTGTGTTTTTAATAGTTAACAAGAGAAATAGATATTATTAAAAAACTGAAGTTTAATCATCAAAAACTACAGAATATCTTAATGTTATGTTTTTTCCTGTTTGTTCAACAATTTCTTTAGCTTCATTTAATGCCATCCAATATAATTCTCTAAAATATTTTATGTTTTCTATCTTATTAAAATTTGGGTTTGAGGATTCAATATGTCTAAACATGCTTTCTCTTATCATTCCTGCTTTAACAACAAATTTAAAATCTTTGATTTTATCACTTATATCTGCCATAAGAATTTCAATTTTTATTTATTAATAAACATTATTTATCTTAGAATTTTTAGCAAGCTTTTTAAACCTTTAATATAGTATACTCTTATATTTTATTATACATTAAGATGGGACTAAGAAATGCATCAAGAATGCAGAAAGTAAGAAGAAAATACAGATGGAAAGAAAGAAAATATAAAGCAAAAACTCTGGACTTATTTAGAAAATCAGATCCTTTGGGTGGAAAGAACCAAGCAAAAGGGATTGTCACAGAAAAGGTTCAAAAAGAAGCAAAACAGCCAAATTCAGCAATGAGAAAATGCTGCAAAGTCCAATTAATAAAAAACAGCAGGGTTGTTACTGCATTTATTCCGGGTAATCTTGCACAAAAATTCATTGATGAACACGATGAAGTTTTAATAGAAAGAATTGGAGGAAAGATGGGAAGAAGTAAAGGAGACATCCCAGGTGTTAGATGGAAAGTAATAAAAGTAAATGACCAGCCACTTTCAAGATTATGGCAGGGCAAGATAGAGAAGGGTAGAAGATAAAATGACAATTAAAAGATATGAAATATCAAATTATGAATTAACTAATAGGGAGTTTATTAAGAGTTTAGAAGAAAATTATGGTTTATCTCACTTACATGGACATATCTCAAGCTCTGAAGAAATTTTATTATATGATATTAATGATACAGTAGTATGTTTTGATTTTCACTGGACAGGTATTGGTAAAGATAGAGGATATATAGGATTATCAATTATTGGGGATAATAAAATTGAAGGAACAAAAAGTAAATTAGAAGATGAATTAAATATAAAATTAGAAGAAACAGTAACAGAGCAGGTTGTTTTAGTTTAAAATGGCAAAAAACGAAATGCAATTTGAAGAAGATGAAACAATGAATAATAATGAAGATTTTGAATCTATAGAAGAAAAAGATACAAATAATTTCAAGTTATTTGGAATTTATGATGTTTCAGAAGTCAAAGTTGAAGATCCTGGCATGAAACGTTATATTAATCTTGAACCAAAATTATCTGTTAAAAGTTATGGTGTTAATAGAGAAAAATTTTCAAGAGCAAAGGTTCATCTTTTGGAGTTATTTGCAAACTTAATTGCAGTTCCTGGTCATAGAGGTAAAAAACATAAAATACAGACTAGTTGGAAATCCGGAAAATATTCACAGAATATGCAAATTGTTATTAAATGTTTGAATATAATAGAAGAAAAAACAAAAGAAAATCCTGTTCAGGTTCTTGTAACTGCTCTTGAAAAAGCTGCTCCACGTGATGGAATTACAGTTATTGAATATGGAGGAGCAAGATATCCTCAAGCAGTCGATATATCTCCAGTAAGAAGACTTACAATGACCTTGAGGATAATGGTTCAAGGAAGTTATGATAAATCATTTAACAAGAAAAAGAAAATTGAAGAAGCATTAGCAGAAGAAATAATAAAAACATACAAAGAAGAAGCAGATAGTTATAGTTTAACAAAGAAAAAAGAATCAGAAAAACAAGCAGATAGTGCGAGATAGTAATATTTAAAAGTACTTTCTTATATAAAATATAAATGGCAAAATCAAATTCTCCTAGTGTTTTGTATTATATCTATACATTTTTTGATGATTTAGATCAGTCTTTAGAGGAAGAATATTTGGGTGGATATTCTCAACCAAAATTTGGTGAACTATATATTTGGAATGGCAATCAAATGCATGCATTTTATGATTTAGATGGTATAAATAAAGATAAATTACTGCATTTAGCAGGGGATAAAGACAAGAGCTCTCCAAATATGATTTATCTCTCTGGAAATATTATAACAAGAGAATTAAAAGAGAGGGCTGAAAAAAGTTGTGCGAATTTTAGAGAAGAAGGATCTCTATTTTGTGAGAGGGTTGAAGAAATGGTTTATAGTTCATTTCATCCAGATCATTTTCCTTATTTTGTGCAAGGTTTATTTCAAAATAATATCACAGGTATAGAAGAACTAATCCAAAAAATAAATAATGAAGTTGGCGAATGATATTTATTATTTCTTAGTAAAAATTAATTAGAAAGTTTTATAAACAGAACTAATTCTGACCAAACATGGTATTAATCAACAATTATAAAGAGTATAAACTGGATAATGGTTTAGTTGTAGCTTTGCAAAAAACTCCAACAGAAACAATTACTACAAAGTTGAGAGTTCATTATGGTGCAATTCATGAAAAAGAAGGTGAAGAAGGATTAGCACATCTTTTAGAACATTGTATAATTAGAGGGGGAAGTAGAAAATATGATTCGGTTACCACAGATGATATTATGGGGTCATTTGGATTTTATAATGCTAATACTGAAGCAATAAGGACAAATTTTTGGGCTGAAATGTTAAGCGAGGATATAGAGAAATGGTTAGATATTGTTTCAGATTTTACCTTCAGACCAAGACTTAACCAATTAAATGTTGAGAGGGAAATTGAAATAGTATTAAGAGAAGTATCTGATAGAAAGAGTAATCCTGTGTATAATGATGATAGAAAATTTAGTTTAGCTATTTATGGAGATCATCCTAAAGGAAGATTAATTATAGGAAGAGAGGAAGTAATAAAAAATGCAGATCCAGATAAATTGAGAGATTTTCATGATAGAGGATATCATCCAAATAATATGGATTTGATAATTGCTGGAGGATTGCCTGATAATATTGAAGAAATGGTCAGTTCTTATTTTGGTTCTTTTCCACAAGGAGAAAATACAAGAATTAAATTGCCTTCTACAATTCCTTTAAAAGATAAAACTATTTTTCAAATATATTCCCCAGAAAGAATTAATAAAGAAAATCCAGAAGAAAGCTCTGCACAAATAGCCTTGTATTTTACTGCACCTGAAAGTGGACATCCCGATGAATATTCAGCTAAAATGATGAACAGCATACTAGGTGCAAATTCAGATTCTATGCTTTATCAGAGTATAAGAAATAAAAAAGGACTTGCGTATGTTATAGGAAGTAGATACGACGATGAATATAATTTTGGAGAAATGGGAATAAATGCAAGTATTCCTGCAAAGAAAATTGAAGAATCAATTGATTCAATTTTCGAGGAGATGGATAATATGAAAAAAGAAAAAGTTAATAATAAGCTACTTGAAAAAATGAAAAGATCTGTTCAATATAATATTGCTAAAACATTCGAAACTAATGATGGGCATATATATGCTATTCAATTGAATTTAGATAGAGGAGTAACTTCAGAATCTGTTATGAAAGATTATGATAAAGTAACTCCTGAAAGAGTTATGGAAGTTGCAAATAAATATCTTCCAGATAGAGAAACTGGGAAGTATGTTTTGCATATCCTTAATCCATTAAAGGAAGATTAAGGAATAATATTTATTAACTAGTTATCATTATTATATTTATGATAGACAAACCCTGGTTCAAATCTAAGAATAATTTACTTTTTTCTTATCCTGTATTATGGGAAGGTTGGCTTTTTTTAGTTACATGGATTGCACTAACAGTTGAGGTATTCCAGATTATTGATAAAAATTCTCACTCTGTGAGTGATACTTTAATTGGCTTTTTCCTTCCTTTTATCCTGCTTGTTATATTATTAATTCTTGTTTTCATTGCAACAGGCAAGAGATACAAAGTCGGATATATCACTCTGGGATAATTAGATTTATTAAAATGTTAATATCAAAAATTATAGATGGAGATAATTATGAATTATTACCTGTTTTCTCGGTAATTTATGATTTAGATAAAAAAGATAATTATACATTTTTAGATCATTGTTTAAGAAAAAGTGGATTAACTCCTATATGGAAAGAAAATTATCTAGAGAGGATTATTGAATTTCATGAAACTGCAAAAAAATTATTTAAGTCTGAAAAAGTTGGTTTAATTTATATTGTTAATGATCATGAATCAGATATTCCTTTAACTGATTATATATTCCAAAAAGGAGATAAAGTTGATATTGTTTATATTTCTTATTAATCATCAAAAAAACTCTGTGTACACCACACACTAAACAGGCTGAGTCACAATTCAAATAGTCTGAATTGATTATCAATTCAAAAAATAAGATTTTATTATTATGAGTTAATTTTCCTCTTGCTATCCATATCTTCTTCAAATTATGTGCAATACTTACCAAA
>Ga0209542_10007399_pt1 | contig 20918 bp, 26 predicted proteins | sample RifCSPhighO2_01_FD_184028 | JGI IMG/M metagenome (GOLD analysis project Ga0209542, IMG submission 184028) | Soil microbial communities from Rifle, Colorado - Rifle CSP2_plank highO2_0.1 (SPAdes) (version 2) | ecosystem: Environmental > Terrestrial > Deep subsurface > Rock core/Sediment ... | reverse complement strand
TGCCCCCGCTTGCTGACCAAACCCACCTGTAGGTGTATTACATAAACTTGAACTCGCATTCCACACACAAAAAAAAGTATTAAAACACCCCTCTGAATTTCCATTAAAATCACTACACCCGCTTCCAAAAAATCCACCCCCTACTGGATCACATAAACTACTGCCCGCCGACCATACACAAGACTGATTATACGACGTTTTTAAAGTTGTCTCACAAAACGTTTGATTTGTACTATCCCCACTATAACAACTCCATCGTTCGCAAAAACTACCAACAGAATTCCAATTACATCCTAAAGAAGTATAATTATTACACGTCGTTTGAGAAGTAAACGACCAACATTCCGCGACATGAGATGAAACATCTACTCCCTGCAATCCCACAACTGCCCCCGTAAGTAAACTATTCCCTGAACTTGACAAGACATAAGACCCTTCACTTGGAAAACCAAAATAACCATACACACCCACACCAATAATAGCAATGAAAATAGAAAATAATCCAATCGAAATAATTTTATCAGTCGTACGCATACATCAACACCTCATTTTAATAATTCATTCTTGTTATTCACAGGAACCTACAAAGATAATAATTTTGTTAGATACATATAACCTAAATTAATTAACATGTACATCTGTTCATGTAAACCTTAACACTGACTCCTATTTCCTCAAATCAAACGATACACACCAGTAACTATAAAAATAAAGATAATAAATAAAAAAATTATTTCTTCTTATGATGTTCTTCACTTGGCTTTTTACGACTCATCATAAACCACACAAGTCCAATGATAACAACCAAAGCAACAACTCCCGCAACCCACCACATTGAATTTGAACTACCCATCACTTGTGTTTCACCTGTAGTTGAAGATGATGCTGACGTTGATGTAGAAGATGTACTCGTTCCAACTGAAGCATCTTTCCCGCTAGCCACTACATCTTTCTCATCTGTCATCGCAGTTTGATCTTTCTGTTCAACTACTGGCGCTGCAACTGACTTCCCTTCTGCAATCGCAAAATAACTAAACCCAGGTGTCTGAGCAGTATAAGTTATATACCCGCCATCTTCCTCACTAAACGTAGTATCTAACGTCACCCATCCTCCATTCACAAAACGATGTAAAGCAACATTATCTTTAGTTAATCCTTTCTCCGTAAGCCAATCTACACTCACTTTAAATGTAACTGCAACACCCTCCCCTTCGATTGCTTTAGCTAAATTCACTTGAGTAATTGAAACATATTTGTATACATTCTTATCTAAAGCTGGAACCTCTTTTGGCAATGCACTTACTTTTTGTACTTGTAATATTGCTCCATATGCATTTTGTGCAGCCGTAAAACTCACTTTTGATACCGCAACTTCAGTATCCGCTACATCAAGACTAACAACCTCTCCTTTATTTACAGACGTCCACACTTTCTTGTTAAACTGACCTTTAGCTTGTACACTCACACCACTACTTGAACCACCAGGTCCACTCCCTGAACTAGAAGAAGCCGCAACAACTGTCCAACTTCCTGTTCCTGAAGCACTATTACCCGCATAATCTGTCGCTCGACATACACTTGAAGTATAAGACCCGACACCGGAAGCTGTCGTCGATTCACTAGCATCAGAATCACCCGAAAAAGCCGCAGAACTTGTTAAACCACTTGTAGTATCACTTGTTGTACAGGTACATGTTACTGTAGAACCAACTGTTGGATTAGATGTACAACTCACCGTTACTGTTGGAGCAGTCCTATCCACTGTAAAAGTAAAAGTACTAACATTTCTATTTCCATGCGTATCATTAACATCAATATATAAAGTGTATACCCCCTCTGCTAGAGCTGAAACATTAATTGCTGCAGGAGTATAATTCCCAGTAGAAAATGCTGCTGTTCCAACTGATGGAGCAAAGGTACCATTTAAAACATAAATACTACTATTTCCACCAATACCTCCTGTATCACCTGCAAAAGAAGGATCATACGTTGCATTTGTTATCCCACGAAAAACATAACTCTCAAATGCTAGACCACTACTATTAGTAACGTTCACTTTAATTTGTTGAATATACACAGAATCATTTACTTGCAACGAGACATTTAACAAATAATTCCCTGTAACCGCCGCCAAACCAGCACTCAAATTCATACCATCGGTTATATTACCTACATAAATATTAGTTACATTAGGAGGAGTATTATCTACTAAAAAACTGACCAAACTAATATTACTCGCAAAACCTAAAGCATCATCAATAAAAGACCTATTATATGCTGTAACATTCAAAGTATAGACTCCATCAGATAATGTAGCCGTACTAAAAGAAAGATTTGTAAAAGATCCATTAAGATTAGTATTTGCCGAAGTATTAACAATACTCACATTTAAAACAGGAGTTACAACACCATTAAGTTTCCAGAAAAAAGTCAGATTAACCACATGATTTCCACTAGAAAGATTAACGGCAGAACCAAAAGTAGAATTCATAATACTTGCATTGAGAACAATATTACGACTAAGATTACTCGCTTGACTATTACCCCCTGTTTGATTAGGACTCCAAATAGAAATCATATTAGAATATAACCCTGAAGCTTCCACCATTGAAAAGCCTAACACTAAACTGACCAGCAATAACAAAAATAATCTATTCTTCATTTTAAACCACCTTACTATTTTTTTAAATATTTTAACTAAGTGAATAGGAACTGAGTTCTAGAAAAGAGACTTATTTATAAATATTTTGTTTCACCCTAATGTAGTAAAAATAAAAAGTAAATTTAAAATTGGCAGTGCTGATAAATGACTGATAATACCTCTCCAGTATATTGTTGAATAAACCACCTAATCACTATCTCGTGCATTCAAATGATTTTGAAAAAGTACACGTTTTCCTCACCAAACGAGCTAATCTTTGTCGTAAAATCGTGTTAAACGCTTCTACTTGAGACGTTCTCCCTTGTTTTTTCTTTCCCATGCTGTGCCCATAAATTTTGAGAACTCTATAGACTTCTAATCCATCACTTGTGCTCAGACAATTTGCATAATCAAGAGGAACTTTGTTGTAAAATATCCTAAACGATTCTTTAGTCCTATCTCTTAAATAATATGCCACAACTTGCTTTGTCCGACGACAAAGCGCTACCCAAACCCCTATTCGTTGTGCTTTGCTCACAACAAAAGACCACAATTCATCATACTCGACAATGTCTCCTGCAAGTGCAGGAAATAAAGATTCAGAAAATGGTCTCAAGCCTGAGACTTTTTTTTTAACCAAGATAAAATCGTGGTTATAGAGACACCAAAAATTCTTCTGACGCCTCGAAGACTAGAACGTTCTTTATAGGCTCTTAGAATTTCTTCTTTTCGTTCCGATGAATAATAATATTCTGGTCCGAATGTTCGATAGCATCGACAATTTTTACAGTGATATTTTTGTCGACCATTTGAACGTGTACCGTTCAAAATAATGTTGTTACTGCCACAGTTTTTACAGAGATGTTTAGTTGCCATACAGGATTAATTTCTTTCGAGAATATTAATCTTTCTATCAGTCGCTATGGTACACTGCCTGAAGAAGATGATGGACTGGTGAGTTGGGTTTAATCAGATAGGTCTTATTGATAATAGTTATCAATAAGAGAGGTGAGTGCATTTAACACGATAACTTCAAATGGAGTTGAAGTTATGGTGTTGCAGCTGCTTTTTTAATCCGTTCATATTGTCCGCGAATTTGGTCATCGACACCAAAGAGGTAGGCAAAGGTTGCAGCTCTTGTCCACATGCCGTTACGAACAGCGCGCCAGAGCATGATTCGTGGGTCTTTTTTATAATAATCTATTCCTGGAGCTATTTCTTCTCTTTTTGGGAGAGGATGGGTGAGGATGGCACCTGGGCGCATTTGATTGAGCATTTCTTCCTCAAAAATAAATTTAGGGTCGTATTTCTGTTTTCCTTTATCTTTATCATGTTCATCTTGGATGCGGGTCATATAGATTGCGCCGTCAATGAGGGGAACAACGTCTTTGAGACCATCGGTTACTTTGATTAATTTTGTTCCTTTTTGTTGCAGGTAGGTTTCTGTTTCCTCATCAAGTTGCAGATGTTTTGGGGCGACAGAATAAATTGTTATATCTTGATGCAATGTGAGAATTTTCATGTTGGAGTGGATGGTTCGGCCACGCAGCGCGTCTCCGACAAAGGCAAATGATTTACCATCTAATCCTTCTTTATGTGATTCTCGAAACGTGTAGTAATCTAATATCCCTTGGGTAGGATGTTCTTTACTACCAGAGCCGGCGTTGACAAAAGAGACGGAACGATCTGATAGGCTTAGTGCCCAGATTGCGAAGAGGTCATACACATCAGAAGGGTGACGGCAGACAATGGAATTAAAATAAGATGAATGGGTCCTTAGGCTATCTTTTTCGGGTTCGCCTTTCATTTGCGAAGAAGTTTTAATATCACGGACATCTTCGCGACGCATGCCAAGATGAGCCTGGGCAGTTGAGAATGATAAAAAAGTTCGGCTGCTTTCTTGGGCAAAATAATTGAGTACGGATTTACCTGTGAGCAGACTTTTGAGATATTTGTCTTCGAGTTTGGCAACCCTTCGTGCGGCTTTGGCGGTCTCACAGATGGTTTCAAGAAATTCGAGGTCGAAGTGTTCAGCGCGGATGATATGTTTTAATCTGCCGTTTTTGTCAGTACAGGCTTGTTTGATTTGTTCTGGAGATTGCTGTTGAAATTCTTGGAATTTTGCTTTGTCATATGCGGCGTTTATTTCTGATTCGCCCCAATATATTTTACTATCGAGAGTATTATTCATTATCGCACCTCTTTTTTTGAAATTGTTTTGATGAAGAGATGTCTTTTTCAAATAAATCTAAAATTGTTGTGAAGAAATTATTTATCTGTTTGACATCTTTCATTCAAAAATCAATAATGGTAAGATGTGGTTTAAATAGATTTGTGTTTTGGAGAGGTGAGGTTGTGATTTTGGAAACGTGAGATTTGGATTATAAAGAATCACTATTGGATTTATAGAATTCTAATAACTTTTTTCGTTCTGATTTATACTTTGCGCTGTGGTAATGGACTCCGGATCCAATTAATTCTTGATGTACTGTTTTTCCAATCCAGAAACCGGTTTCGTATTCTATATACTTAATAGGCTTGCCGGTCATTTTTGTAATGTCATTTGGGTTGATGCGACCAATATAAGGAAGAACATAGCAGCTGTCACTGTTTTGGCGAATGGTTACTTTATATATAGTAGTGTGGTCGACTTTTTCTATTGTTTCAATACTTTGGAGCATGCCTTCGAGGGTATCTTTTTCTGTCATTTTTATGCTGATGCGAATGTGGTTTATAATTATTGTGATATTGTTGTTAATAGATTATGGTTTACTTATACTTTATTACCAATTCAGTCATTACGTCTTGTAATTTTGGAGGTTGGTCTTTGCAAAGCTGCGTATTGCAGTTGGCGCCCCAGCTCACAAGTCCTTTCACAACTAAGTGGCCGTCTTGTGGGGTGTAATTATTGTCTACGATTCGTAGATGACAGCCGCTGAATGAACGGTCGCTGTGAGAGATTTCGCGAGTAATTCTTTGTTGATCTTGTACACTTATTTCATGTACAAAGACAGTGCCTTCTTTGAATTTGGAATCAAGCTGTGATGCATCATAGTTAACGCGCCAGCGGATGTCTTGCAACATTGAAGATTTAGGATTGGTTTTTCTATCTACATAGATGCAGTATCCTTCGTCTTGGTTTTGAGCGCATTGTGCGGTTTGGTTGTTAAATTCGTATTGAGGAGTGGTTTGTTTAAATTTGAGTCCCGTGAACGCGGTGAAGTTTTCTGTTGTTGGCGTTCCTTTGGCATAGACTTCTTTGATTTTTTGGAGAAGGGTATCGGCATCTTGCATGGCAAGCGCTGTTTCACTTTTCATTTTTGCGTCACTTAAGAGATTATCACGATACATTACAGAACATTGTGGTCCGGAGTTGACAGTAATCTCTCCGCAGGCGGTGGCAAAAGGTAGTAAGGCTAGATAGGGTGCTACTTTGGTAGCTAATTTTTGGGTTAGGGTAGGTGTCATGAGGGTGTTAAAATGGGGCGTATTTATAAATCTTTCGTTTTTTTGTAACTTTTAAGTGGTATTTGAATCTGACGAAAGATTGTGTTGCTTAATATTTATAAATGGGTGGTTTCTGAAGTGTATAATATGGCTGTTGAACAAAATGTTATTGCGATTATGTATGATTGTGATTTGACACTGACACCTGTCTATATGCAGGAGGTGTTGTTTGAGCATTTTAATGTGAGTGGGGGGGAGTTTTGGCGACAGAATGATTTATGGCAGGAGGAAATTGAGAAGCAAGGGGTTAATTTTGATGATGAATGTGTCTATATGAATTCGATGCTGAAGTATACGCGGGAGGGGAAGTTTGCGGGGCTGTCAAATGGGTTGCTGCGGGAGTTAGGGGCGCAAATGGAGTTATTTAAAGGGTTGCCGGAGTTCTTTTCGCGGATGAAAGAGGTTGTTTGTGATACAGAGGGGTTTCGCAAAGCGGATATCAAATTAGAGCATTATATTATTAGTACGGGGATGAAGGAAACGATTATGGGGAGTGCGCTTGGTTTGGTAGTTAATGGAGTATTTGCGTCAGAGTTTTATGAGGAAGATGGAGTGATTGCGGGAATTGCACGAACGGTGGGGTATGCGAAGAAGACGGAGTATATTCATCTGATTAACAAAGGTGGTAATATTGATTCTCGAATTGATGTGAATAGCAAAGTGGATGATTGCGATAGACGAGTGCCGTTTACGCAGATGATCTATGTTGGTGATGGGCCGACGGATGTGCCGTGTTTTGCAACGTTGAATCACAAAGGGGGAAAAAGCATTGCGGTGTATCATCCGACGCAGGAGAAGGCGTTTTCTCAATGTTATCAGTTGCAAGAAGAGGGGCGGGTGTTTGCGTTTGGACCTGCGGATTATAGATCAGGTAGTCATATTTCAAATGTGCTTGAGTTGACTATTCGGCAGATGGCGGATGGGATTGTGGAACGGCGGGAGCGGGAGAGGACGGGGAAGATTCGGGGTGCGGTGAAATTGTAGGATTTTTTATTTTTTTGTTACATGAAATCAAGCGTTAAATGCAATCATTTTTTACTCTTTTTTTCTGTTTACTTCTAATCCAATGCCGGCAATAGAGAGGGTTACTAATGCAGCAAAAAAAGTGAGAGGGGCCGTTTCGGAGTAAAAGTTATAATCTTCTTTCCAGGAGCGAGGACACAGAGCATGGTATTGATCTCTGGTTCGTTTTACAGAATTTTCATAGTAGTCTTCAATCTTTTGACGATGATATCCATCCATAACGGGATCAGCGCTATACGTTGTCGGATGAAGTTTTTCTTTTTGATGAAGGTCTGTTGATGCTTTTTCATTTACCGTGAGCTGGTATTCGGCACTAATACATTCACTTACTTTAGCAGTATGTGATGTCAGGCGGTGGTATCCTATATACGCAGCATACGGAACGGTGATGACACTAAGACTGGTTCCCAGAAGGAAAGCCAGACCTGAAATTGGTTTGGATGTATTTATAATTGCCATTTTATTTCCATTATGAGAATTATCTTTATAAGAGTTATGGATGTGTGTTTTTCTTTAAATTATAGAAAGATTAAAATAATCAGAAAATTTATTTCAATGCCGACTTAGGGGGGATTGATTTCGTTTAGATTCTTTGTTGTGTTAGGTATTTAGGCATTGATTTCTACTCTCACAAAGTCTATATTGCCTTTAATAATATTTCCTTTAATAATGTTTTGGAGCAAAGGGGTGCCTAATTCTTGTAGTTCAGTTGGATTTTTTGCAATAAATAGTTGGATGTCACGATGAAGTTTTAGTTCATAGGGGGCAATTTTGAGAGTTTCTGTGTCTCCATAAATAAAAATATCTATATCACTGTTATTATACCAGTCCGAGCGGCTGAAACTGCCGAAGAGAATTACCGATTGAGCGTTGGGTAGATTGGAGAGGTGATTGAGCAGTCCGCTATTGTGTAATTTTTGGAGGGCATATATTTTTTTATTATTTTTATAGTTTGCAGAAGAGTAGTTTGCGATATAATAGGGCATTTTTTTGTATTCTTTTATACGTGTGATTAGCTTTTCTTTTCTGAATCTTTTTAGCCATTGGTCTGTTTTACTGCGGGCAAGTTTACTTTGGGTGAGTATTTCTTCAAAATGCCATTGTTTTGTAGGGTAATTGAAGAATAGTTCTAATAGATGATCTTTTTTGCTTTTCATAATAGTTCCTATAATCGGTACTATTTTATAAATGTTTCTGTATGTTTTTGTTGTTGTAAGTCATTGCATTCCAACCGCTATGTATTTAAAGAGTAAGTGTTTTTCTTGCTACTATGTTACAAATTGGCCATGGGGCAGAAGCGATATTGTATAAAGATGGCAGTCAAGTGATGAAAGAGCGCTTAGCGAAGGCGTATCGACTGCCGGCGTTAGATGAAAGTTTGCGAAAGTTTCGTACGCGACGGGAAGCGAAGGTGTTGGGGCGATTGCAGGAGATGGGTTTTCCTAGTCCGGCGTTACGGGATTTTTCTGATAAGCGGATGAGTATTCTTATGGATTTTATGCCGGGTGTGAAGTTGAAAGATGTGTTAGAACAGCGAGAGCAGGTAGTTGATCTTGGGCGGGAGATGGGGCAGCGGATTGCGAAGTTACATTCTGCGAATATTATTCATGGGGATTTGACGACTTCAAATATGATTGTTCATGCGGAAACGAGTGAATTACATTTTATTGATTTTGGGTTGGCGGCGTTTTCTGAGAAAGTGGAGGATAAGGCGGTTGATTTGTTTTTATTGGATAGAGCACTTGAAACGACACATATGGAAAAGTATCAGGAGTTGTTTGCTGCGGTGCTTGAGGGTTATCGCGCGGGGTATGTTGATGCGGATGATGTATTGAAGCGGTTTGAGGAAGTGCAGATGCGGGGACGGAATAAACTGTCGAGCCGGAAAGATGGCTCTCCGTTCATTCCTCGCTAGGATTATTATAAACGGATTAGACATAGCGAGGAATAAGAGGAAGGAGAAAGTTTGATTTTTGATAGCTTAATTTTATATAGTATGGTCTGTTTTTAGGGGTATTAGGTTTTTTTGGTGATTGGAGATTATACAATGGGATCAAGAATATTATATACAGGGACAACGAAGCGGGCGTTAGATGCGTTTGCGGATAAGTATTATAGCGAGACCCAATTCTATTTTAAAGATAATCAAAATGGACTTCGGGCGGGTTTTTCGATGGAATATTCACCGGGAGCGGCAATTTTAAAAGCGTGTGGTTCTGCGGAGGTTTCAGATTCTTTTCCGGTTCTACTGGTGAGTTCTTCACAGGTATTGTCAGATTATTTTAGTGTTTGGTCAACTGGTAGGGGTAAGTCTCTCACAATTCAGAAAGCGGTTCCACGAGGGAAGCTTTTATCACTTGAGGTGCCATTGCTTGAAGGGTTTACACCGGATTTTAGTTCTCCAACTCAAGGGGTTTCCAAAGGTAAAGAGAGGTATGGGATTCATGATCATGTTGATTATGACCAATTTTCCAAGAACTTAGCTACTTTATTATATACACAAAAGTTATTTCGTGTGCCTAGACAGTTTACTCCTCCAACAGATTTGGTTTGGCATTATACAATTTAGGTATTTTTTGATTCTTTTTCTTTTTGTGCATACTTATAATATATCTCAAAGAAGTTTCGAAATGTTTTTTTGTAGTTAATGAGAGCGAAACGAAGTAGAGGGGTGTATTTTTTTCTATCAGCGGCTTCGAGGGTTTTGAGATATTGATTGCGGGAGTTTTTTCTTATGATGATGGGGAAATAGTTTTTTTTCATGAGGATATAATTGAGAAGTAATCTGCCGACTCGGCCGTTGCCATCGCAAAAGGGATGGATTTGTTCAAATTGGGCGTGGAATTTGAATGCAAGTTCTAACGGGTGCATAGTGTGTTCGTGTTGTTCGTACCATAAAAGAAGATTTGTCATGTCTTCGTATACGGTTTCGGGGGTGCTTAATTTTGTGAAAGGTTTACCAAGCAGTATGATAGGAATGTTGCGATAGCCGAGGCGATCATCTATGTTTTGCATTAGTTGGGAATGGATTTTAATGATGAATTCGTGATTGATGTTGGTTTTTGTTTGCTGGAGCCAGAGGAAAGTTTGATAGGAGTTCTGGGCGTCGTAGATTTCACGCAGATCTTTTCCTTTGCTGATACGTTGTTCAAAGAGGATTTCTCCTACGTTTTTGAGTGTTAAAGAGTTTCCTTCTAAAGCGTTTGTTTCAAAGACGTAATTGGCAATGAATCGTTTATTGAGATCTGTGATATTTTTTGGATGGAGGCGGGATTTTATGTGCTGGTATTGCAGGTTCATTTGTTCTAGCTTTTGAATTTCTTCTGTGGTTATAGGGAATTGGTGGGAGATGGTGTTGAGGAGATGGGTGGTGCGAAGTTTGGTTTGTTTTGAGAGGAATTCGGCGTTGTATTCGGGGCTATCTTCTTTGACTTGTAACGCTTTTGTGTATGGTCCGAGGTATTTTGATATTTTCTTTACTTGTTTGCCTATGCGAATAGATTGTTCTAAGTATGCGTATGGTTTTCCTTTGATTTGTTTGATGGTGAGATATGGCATTTAGATTTAGTTAGTTCTACATATATTTAAATGTTGTGGTAAATGTAGAGGTAACTTATTTTTGTGTTATTACTTTTTGATAACATAACATTTATAAATTGGGTGTGGTTTTGGATGTTTAGTTTTTTGGTGCTAACTTTATTGGAGGGAATTATTATGAATTGTAAACTATTATATCATGGGACGAGTAAGAAAGAGTTAGAGATAGAGGCAGGGAAGTTTTATGGAAATCATTCGTATGGTAGGTATGCGGTTACGTTAGATCCTAATTGGGAGACGCGTCGTTTAGAAATGGAAAAACATAATTTAAATCCGGATTGGAAAATTCATTGTTCATCTATGAGTTGGGTAGATTTTTTACCTCGCATACTTAGTAATGCTTGCATTTCTGCACATGTTTCTCAATCAATGCCGATAGTTCTGGTGAGTTCTGTAGCGAAATTGAGACAATATATGTTTGATGTTAATAGGCCAAATACACGAGCACCTATTCCTTATGATGCTTTTGTGGCAATTCCGTTGTCGTTTCAAGGGGAAGGTGCAGAGAGAGAGAGTTTGATTGATTCATCGCAAGTGGGGAATCCTCGGTATAAATATGATTCGTATGTAGATTTAGATGAGTTAGCAACTCGATTAGAGCAAGAGTTGATGAGCCAGAAAAAATTTCGTATTCCGCGCAGCTATCGTGAACCAACGTTTGCCTGGAAAAGAAATTTAGTGGATTATACTATAGGACCGCTGTAATTTTTTTATTTTATAGTATTTGATATTTTTATTTTTTCAATATTTTCTACACTTATCCACGCACAAGCATTGCCAAAGCCGGTTTTGTTGATGTGGAAAGGTTCGATTGGCGTTGGGTTTTTGAGGAAGATTAAGATGCAATAGTTTTTTTGTTTGAGGATTTGGAATGATTGATTGATATTTGGAAAGCAGATGCCGGGGTTGCCGCCGTAGGTTTTCAGAATGTTTTTGAGTTGGGATTTTGTGTAGTGTTCGAATTGGAGGATGCGTTCAACTTGTGCGGTTGCAGTTATGGGTTCGCCGCCGTTTTTGAAGTAAATGGTGTCATCTTCTTTTATGTTATCCCAGGGTGTGATTTTATTGACATACCAACGTGATTCGATGGTTTTTTCACCTGCAATAATTTTAGGAATAAGATTCCACGATTTTTTCATGAAGGCGATGTGGTGCATTTTTAGAAGGTAAGAAAGGGGAGTTTATAATTGTGTGGGGATACATTTAAAAATGGTATTCTTGATTATGAGGATATGACATACTTAAAAATGTACACAATACTGGAAGAAATGGTAGGTTATGCCAGGCAGGATAATTCAGAAAGAGTATCGGCATTAAATACTTCATTTGAATCATTATTTTCTCAAATGTATCCTCATTCGAAGACGGAAGTGGGATTGTTATATGATAATTGTCGGCAATCTTGTGTGATGGCGCAGGGGATGAGAAGTATGCGTTCGGAATATTTAAATGATGCAATACAGCGGTTTTCAGAGATTACAAAACCGAACTGATAGTTGGGTTGTGTGTCTTTTCTTATTTATCTTAATTTAATAATCAATTTTATGTATAATCCCCTCATCTGCGTTGACTTCTATGTAGTCTCCATCTTTGAATACTTTTGTGGCGATACTTGTGCCTATAATACAAGGAATTCCTCTTTCTCTACTGATTATTGCGGCGTGACACATGATTCCACCTTCATTTGTGATGATTGCGGATGCTTTGTCAATGATTGGGGTTAATGAAGGGTTTAGGTTAATTGAAACTAAAATGTCTCCAAAGTTGAAATCTTTCATGTTGTTGGGGTTGTTTATGATTTTCACTTTGCCTTTGACTTTGCCTTTACATGCTGTGATGCCTTGAATTGTTTTTTGAAGAGGAATTTGTGTGTGTACACTCATTTTTTGTTCTAGTTGTGTGAAATCCTCATAGATAAAATAAAATTTTTCGTTATTATAGTAAAAATAGCATTCATTTTTTCTTGTGGTAAGTTCTGGTGCGCTAATTGTTGTTTGAGGTTCTACAGTAGTTGTATGTTCTATTGCGATTTCTGGTTCTAGTATTTCTATTAATTCTGAACTGGTAAGATATCTTGCTAATTCAACAGGTATATTTATTTTTTTAGCGGCTTGATCCATTAAATGATAGATTATTGTTGTTAGTAGGGTAGGATAATGAGAGGTTTGTCTTATCTGTTCTAATTTTTGTTGTAGCTGTTCTACTTTTTCTTTACGTTCTGGATGGTGGGCGTTACTTGAATTACTATTCGAATTGGTGTTTGAATTGAGCGAATTGAGACTTATTAAGAGCCAGTAAGGGATAATTGTGTTGTATATAATTGCTTCTTTGAAAAAATATATTTGTTCTTGTACAGTATGATACTTTTTCAAATAGATCTCTGTTTTCATCTCTTGACTTATTTCTTTTTCTTTTTCTATCCAATTTGTAATTAGTGTATCATTTTCTTCTATTATTCCTGTAAAATATTTTTCAAATTTTTGTAATTCTAGCTTTGATTTGTAGAATATTCCTATATTTCTTTTATAATAATTTAATTGGTGTCCAAATCTTATTCCGGCAATTTCTTGCAGAAGAGCCCCATAGGCTTCAACAAATATCGTAAATATAAAAAAGTCAGTTTCTCGTTCCAAATATTTTTCCCAGTCAATGGATTCAAGATAGTTTGTGTTCATTTTCGGACTAGTTTTGTGTAGGGAACTTCTCGCAGGTCGTTGACGTAATACTCAATTCCGGCATTGCGTGCTTGGGCTGGAGTAATTTGGTTGTTCCGATTGACAAAGATCAATCTGCCGTTATGCTGGGTAAAGATGCCGCTGGCAATGGCTGCTTCTAATTCTGGCAATTCATCTGCGGTGTGGGATACTAGATAATTTCCTTTTGCGAATTCAATTTGTTCTACTTGTTGCCAGGCTTCTGGTTTGATTTTAGGCTGGCCGTAGGTTGCCGTTAATCTGCTGGCGATTTCAGAGGGTAATTCTTTTTTGATCCATTCAGCATCAAGAGATGAGAAGAGCATTACTCTTTCATTGCAATTTAATAGTTGATCCATTGTTTGTAAACAGTCTTGATACATTGCTTGTTGGTAGTTTACTTTCAAATCAGGATATTTAGCTAGAGGTTTTTTTATGGCTTCAATTATTCCTCTTTTGAGTTCGCCGGTGGTCCAGGGTTGGCCTTGAATCAGGGCGCGATAGTCATCAATGGTTTTTGTTGTTTGATCATCAGGTATCTGTTCGAGGGGTGCAATCTGCCTAAAATGGGCAATAGATTGTTCTCCTAATTGCTCGGTATTGAGTATAACACCATATACATCAAATGAATGGAGCGCTTTTAATCCGGCGGGGATACTAATCTTTGTATTTGTCATATTAGACTTAGGAACTGTTGTCGTATATATTCTTTATTCACCCTGTTTGGGAGTAGTAAGATTTAAATAGATGAGGAATATTTCTCTTTATATGTATTTACCACAGTTAGAGGCGTTAGGGTTTACACCGCGAGAAATTCGAGTGTATGTTTCGTTACTTGAGCTTGGGACATGTGCAGTTGGGAAGATCATTACTCATTCGAAGATTCCCAGTTCTAAAATTTATGAAACGCTTGATAAGTTGAAAAGTAAAGGGTTGGTTAGTTTTATTGTTAAAGAGAATAAGCAATTTTTTACAGCGATTAGCCCTTTACATATTACGGATATCTTAGATGAGCAGCGGCGGGGTTTTATGGCTGAGGCTTTGCCGGTGCTGCAATCGTTGGAGAAAAAAGAAAAAGTTGAGCGATCGGCAACGCTCTATGAAGGAGTGGGGGGATTGAAATCTATTTATGAGTTGATGTTGCGAGAGCTTGGGAGAGGTGATACGCTGTACGTGTTGGGTGCACCGAGGTTGGCGCAAGAAAAACTGACGGCTTTTTTGTTGGAATTTAATAAACGTAGAATTAAGAAAGGGATTCACATGAATATTTTATATCATGCTGATGCCAGAGAGCATGGGAAAATTCGGGAGAAAATGGGGTTGACGTCTGTTAAATATTTACAGGAAGATTTTTGTGTTCCAGCGTGGGTTGATATTTTTGGAGAGTATGTGGTTCTTTTTAATATTGATTCTTCGCCGACGGCTACGCTTATCAAAGATAGAGCGATTGCGCAGAGTTTTCTGGCGTATTTTGATGCTATTTGGGGATCGGTAAGAAAATATTAGTTAATTTTTTTGGATATTTTTCGAAATTATATCTTTAGAGTAATTTCCATTTTGAATGCAATTGTGCCTGGTCCTCTTCTGCCGACAATGGGGCCGTCGTCATAGATGAAGCCTGCTTCTTTCATGTTGTCGCGAACGACTCTTGCGCAAGAATAAGTGGCGAGGATGGCGTGTTCTTTGATTACGCGATACATTTCTGCGAAGAGGGAGGTGGTCCACATGTGAGGATGGGTTTTTGGTGAGAAAGGGTCGAAGAAGATGGCGTCGAAGTAGTTGTCTTGCAAAGTGGTTGAGGTTTGATGGGCGTCGCCTAAGAGGATTTTTACGGTGACGTTGTCTTTGGTGAATTGTAGTGTGTTTGCGGAGAGTTGTTTGTAGTGCTGATAGAATGGTATGGGTGGTGAGAGTTCTTGGATTTTGTTGATGATGTCGGGGTCAAGTTCTAAACCAATTACTTCAATTTGACAGTTGGGGTTTTCTTCTAATGCTGCGGAAATTGCGGCAGCGGAGTTATAGCCGATGCCGAAACAGACGTCGAGGATTTTGAGTTCACCGGTTTTTGCGAGTTCTTTGATTTTGCAGGGGATGACGTATTTTTTGTAGGCTTCTTCAACGGCGCCGCTATGTGAGTGATATGATTCTTGGACTTCTTCATTGAGAAATGATTCAGTGTTATCTGCGGTGATAATTTTTTTAAGTTTTTGGATGAATGCCATACTTTATTGATTAGAGAAGAGTTTTTAAACTTTTTCTGAACTTATTTTGTTGTAAGAATTGTTATACTTTTGTAGCTCTACCTTTTCTGACTAAAAGATCTGCGACTTCAGGAAATATTTCTGTAGATTCTCCGGTATCGAATGGGCCGTAATCTTTGCCAGTATCCTAGGCGATCAAGTCGCTTATGCTCGTGACTTTCTTTACAGAAAGTATTGTCAGGTGAGGCGTTCTGCGGAAGCCTCACGATAGAAAAATAATGGATGTAATTTTTGGCGTATTCATACTTTTTCTGCCCTACCTTTTCGTACTAGCAACTCTGCGACTTCAGGAAATATTTCTGTAGATTCTCCGGTATCGAATGGGCCGTATTCCTTCATGTCTTTCCAGATGAACCTAGGAGTTGCGTGGATGAATTTGATTTTGGTCATGGTTTGAGGGGAGGTTGGTTGGGGGGTTATGGTCATTGGTTGCGGTGATGTGTTGATGCTTGGTTTTGGTTCTGGTGTGGTTGAAGATGTTTGTGGAGTAGAGGTTGTATCTTGAGTATTTTCATCTGTTTCTTCTTCTGCTTCGTATGAAGAGATGGGGGTTTGATGCGTGGAAAAAGTTGTGGGGCGCCATAAGCTTGGCATGGTGACGTCGGGTAATTCGGCGCGAAAGATGCGATGGATGATGCCTTGGCGATAGGTGTCTAACGTGCGCAGGAGTTCTTCATAGAACATTTTTTCTTCGGTGAGCATGGCGGAGGTGTCGATGATATCGGAACCGGTTTTACTGCGGTTGAGCGCGATATCGATGATTTTTTTTTCACGCTTTTCGTAGATTTCTCGAAGAATGCGTTTAATACTGCGAAGTTCGTAGTCTAGTTTGTCGCGTTCACCTGATGCGAAGAGATCATTTTCTTGTTTTTTTGATTGGAGCAAGGTATTTTTTTCGCGAAGGTAGCTGACGACATCCACAAAGAACGCGGAGTCTATCTTCTGTAAGTCTTCGCGCTTTTTCTCGTTGCGTAGAATATCGTACAATGTTTCGAGTGTTATTTTTATGCCTTCCATGCTCCTAGTTTTACTCCATTTCCTTTGGAGCAGATGGAGGTTTTAAAGCTTATTGCTAGTTTAATGATATACGTGTTTTGTTCTATTTTTTGATGATTATTTTTGATTATGTATGTTTGGGTGTTGGTTTGAGAAAAGATTATAAATAGGATTGTCTTTTATATCGAGATGGATATCTCTTCTTATGTTATTGACGGAAAATTTAAAGTTCGGGTGATGCCCAAAGCGGGGAGAAATGAGATTAAAGAAGAGAATGGGAAGTTGAAAGTGTTTTTAAAAGAAGCGGCGGAAGATGGACGCGCAAATGCTGCGCTTGTGAAATTTTTTAAGAAAGAGTTGGGAGTTGCAGTGGAAATTAAGAGTGGGTTTACAAGCAGGGAGAAGGTGCTGCGGGTGGTGTAGAGAATTTAATGGAAATTTAATTTTTGTTAGGATATATTTATATTGTTCTATTCTTTTAAAGAAATATGAAATTTATATCCGCGCGAAAAATTGTACTTGAAAAACCTTTAAGTGAATTAGATCAATTAGTGTTACGATTTGTGAATATTGTTCAAAAATATACTTCCTATGTTATTATTAGTGGGTATGTTGCTATATTATTGGGTCGTTCGAGAGGAACGGAGGATGTTGATTTATTTGTTAAAAAAATGTCTTTTGAAGATTTTATGTTGTTTTATACTGATTTGAAAAATGAGGGCTTCTGGTGTTTGAATGCGGATGATGTGAAAGAAATTTATAGTTATTTAGTTGATGGGTTGGCAGTGCGTTTTGCTATCAATGGTGAAACTATTCCTAATTTTGAAGTTAAATTTGCATTAAAACCTATACAATTAGTAACATTTGATGATTGTATTGAGGTTGTAACTGAGCAGGGAGTGATCATAATTTCTTCACTGGAGCGGCAAATTGCGTTTAAGCGATATTACTTAATGTCTGATAAAGATTTAGAAGATGCCAAACATGTTGAAGAAGTCTTTAAAGGACATATTGATGTAGAAAAAATTAAAAAGTACAAAGTATTTTTGGAGAATTACAATGAGTAAACTACAAAATTCCAAAAATGATTCCGAAGCGAGAATGTATTTTGTGAATTACTGGGCTGATTTTGTGCGAACACATACTGATCAAGAATGGGGAGTTCAACATACAAAATTTATTAATTCGCTGATGCATAATGCTAAATTTTATCCGTTTACTGCTGCGAAATATTTAGAAATGAAACAAGAGAAATGTTCTCGGTTGTGATTTTATAGGCGGTTATGTTTTTTTTACTTTGAATGGTTCTATTTGAAATATTTAGCGAGTTGCGGTCCAAGCTGTTGCTGGTAGTGGCTGTTTGGTTTTTCACCGTATATTTTGTCGGGCATTTCTGCCATACGTTCGACTTTGAATTTGCAGATGCCATGGCCGTCTTCTACGTACATGTTTTCTAAAGGGATTACTTCTAGTGTTGCAGGTCTGCCGAGTATGGAACCATCTTTACTCCAGCCAAAGCCTGGGTCGAAGAAACCGGCGTAATGGGAACGAAATTCTCCTCCGGCATTGAGGTCGTAGGGAAGCATTTCTAAGGCAAATTCTGGAGGTACACAAATATATTCTTTGGTGGATAAAATATAAAATTCTCCGGCTTCAAGAAAGAGGCCTCCGTGTTTATCTACATGTAATTTTTCCCAGAATTCTTCAGCAGTGTAATCTCGTCTTGAGAGATCGATAGTTTCGCTATGGTTATGTTTTCCTTTCCAGCCAACAATTTCTTGTTTTAAATCAAGATGAGCGATTAGTCCGTTGTTTAAGTAGGTTGGTGTTAATGGGATGGGGCTGCCAGATTTATCATATAAGAAACATATTTCTCTTTGTCGTGTTTCTATTTCAAGATCGCTTACCTCGGCGTTGCCGTAGATGAAACGAATTTGGTTAAGAGCATCACCTGGTCGAACGAGAACAGGGAAGAGTTTTGGCATGATGCGCAGGTACATTTGACTTTGCTTTTGTTCTGGGAGTATGTCATCGCCATATTGTGTGGTTAATTTGGTTTGAAGATTTATTCTTCCTGAAGAACTTTTGTTGTTGGCGTAGCCAATAATTCCTCTCGGAAGCGGTTTACATTGTTCTTTAGATGGAATAAGGTACATTAGTGTTTCATCTAGAGGAGTTCCTGTTGTGTTTATGGGGAAGTTATATTTATGAAATTCTTTTCTGGGGGGATAATTTTCTAATTGTGTTGCACTTGGGCGACCGCGAATACAATAGGCGTGATTTCCAAGAGTTAAATCTAAACTTGCGGGTTGGATTTGGTCTTCGGGGATGAGACGGTTTTGATATTCTTCTGGGACGTAGATGTGGCCGTTTTTAATTAAGTGGCGGATGAATTGAGAAGGAAGGACACCTTGTTTGTTGTTCACCATATTGTTTATTCAAATGAGGTGATTTAAAAGGATTGTTATAGTTTGATTTAGGGAATAGGATGGTTATGTTTTAATGGGGAAATGTATTTAAATGGCGAGGTTAGGTTACTTTTTGATATTTTGTATTAAGAGAAAGAGGTGGGAATATGGAGCAGTATTTGCAACATGCGAAATTGATTTTGAGTGATGTGTATTCAGGCTATAAACCTAATCGTACGGGGATAGATACAATTTCTCGGTATGGGCATCAGAATGAATATGATCTAGAAAAAGGTTTTCCTCTCTTAACTACAAAAAAAGTTCATCTAAAAAGTATTATTCATGAATTAATCTGGTTTTTGCGCGGTGATACTAATATACGCTATCTTGCACAACATGATGTTCACATATGGGATGGAAATGCGTTTGATCATTATGTCAAAAAACAAGCATTACAAGATAAATTACCGTTATATTCTTCTCAATGGCAGCAGGCAAAACAAGAATTTATTGAACGTATTAAAGAGGATGAAGAATTTGCTATGCAACATGGGAATTTAGGAGATGTATATGGTGCGCAGTGGCGGCATTGGAAAACAACGGATGGTAAGGAAATTGATCAACTTGCAGATGTGGTTGATTTGTTACAACATAAACCGCAGTCACGACGTATCATTGTGACGGCGTGGAATCCGCAGGATGTTCCTGCTATGGCTCTTCCTCCTTGTCATACTTTTTATCAGCTAAATGTTCTTGATGGGAAAGTTGATTTACAATTATATCAACGTTCGTGTGATATGTTTTTAGGGGTTCCCTTCAATCTTGCGAGTTATTCAATGCTGTTGCAAGTGTTAGCACAGCAGGCGAATTTAAAACCAGGAAGATTTATTCATACTTTTGGCGATGCGCATTTTTATTGCGGTGCAAAGGAGAGGGGACAATTTTATGGAGATAATTTGCAGCAATTAAAAAATAAAGTTACAGGAGTTGTTACACGAAATGGATTTGCTGATATTTTAGATTGGATTACTCAAAACGCTCCCAAAGAAATGTTAGCAGGAAAAGAAATTGAGCAGGATGTACATTCTCAGGATCATGTAACAGCAATTCTTACACAATTACTACGAGAGCCAAAACAATTACCAAAAATGAATATAACGAATAAACGTTTTGATGAATTAGTCTTTGAAGATTTTTCGTTGCAAGGATATGAACCACATCCGGTGATTCGACGAGCTATGGCGGTGTAAAATGGATCTAATACTTATTGCAGCAGTTGCTGAAAATAATGTGATTGGGCAGAATGGAGAATTGCCTTGGCATTTTGCAGAAGATATGAAGCGGTTTAAAGAGTTGACGATGAGGCATCCGGTGATTATGGGGCGAACGACGTATGAATCGATTCCGGAAAAATATCGGCCGTTGGTTGGCAGAAGAAATATTGTGTTGTCTAGGCGAGATGAGTATAGACCAAATGGTGTTGAGGTTGTGGGTGCATTAGAGGATGCATTGACTCTTGTTGAACGCAATCCACGGTTGGAGTTTGATGAACAGAGTATTTATGTTATTGGGGGGGCACAGGTGTATGCTTGTGCCATGCCGATTGCAACAAAATTAGAGATAACACATATTCATAAATCATATATTGGTGATGTGTATTTTCCGGTAATCGATAAGTCAATATGGAAAGAAGTGCAGCGAGTGGATAGAGAAGAGGGGTTTGAGAAGTATTCGTTTGTGACGTATGAACGAAAAGAGGTGTGAATGATGGGTAGAGAAAGGAGAGGAAAAT
>Ga0209542_10007398_pt1 | contig 20920 bp, 24 predicted proteins | sample RifCSPhighO2_01_FD_184028 | JGI IMG/M metagenome (GOLD analysis project Ga0209542, IMG submission 184028) | Soil microbial communities from Rifle, Colorado - Rifle CSP2_plank highO2_0.1 (SPAdes) (version 2) | ecosystem: Environmental > Terrestrial > Deep subsurface > Rock core/Sediment ... | reverse complement strand
CCGGCGCACGCAAATCAGGAAAAACGAAGAAAACTTTTTTGCTGGGTGGCGAGTGGTAGCGAGTGGCGGCGGGGTGCCTGCCCGCCAAAGCTTTAGCGTCGGAGGGGCTTCCTTGGTCTGGTTTCGTTCAGGAGTTTCGGATAAAATGAGTTCGAGCCAAACTGTAAAGACACACCAAAACAGAACTCAACGGCTTTTTGATGGTTTAGCAGAGGTTCTAACAAAAAACCGCTGGAGTTAAAACCAACGGCAAATTTTACTTTTTGTTTATGTTCCTATAACTTGCGACAAACGCCTTTTTAGTTCCTTAAGGCCGTCATTGAGGCTTAGACCAAGGTGAGTAGCTAAAATGACATTTGTATAGCTTTTCGTATCGGTTGCTTGAATTTCTGGTGCATTCACAAGAATAATTTTTTTCTCAGGCATAAAACGTCTTGCCATTCTTGATTGTGCCGTATCCCACAGTGACCCCTCGGAAGCCGGGTTCCAGATTATATGAATTTGATCTGCCCAAACAATATCATTCTCGTGTTCCTCTACAATCCGCAGACCTAATTCATCAACCTGGTTTGTGTCGCTGATAGGACAGCGAACCTCGTGGCCCTCCTCTCTTCTTTTTTCAGCGTATGCGAGAATTTTTTCCCTCTCCTCTTTAGTTGCTTTTCGTACAGAGCATATCATATAAATTCTTGCCATTTTATCCTTCAAAGAACGAGCTCAAACTTATATTAGTGTACAATACCACACATATTTTTACAAGAGATGTGAGCGCGACTTCAAGAAACTAGCGCAACGCAATAAAATACAATAATGAACACATCATACATAAGACTGCGATTAAAAGACCGAGAAGAGATTAGCAGGGGCATATGGGCAGGAGAATCTTTCACGAACATAGCCGAAAGAATAAACCGCCCAGTAAGCACGGTGTCTATGGAAGTCTCGGAATATACCGATTACAAATGGTGCTATAGGGCCGAGAAAGCCCAAGAGCAATCTGACAAGAAAAAGAGGAAGGGCCGGCCCAAGAAACTGGACTCGAATGAAAGGTTGAGAAATTACATATACAACAAATTGAAAATCGAGTGGCCGCCGGAAGAAATTGCGAAACGCATTAAGCTGGAGTATCGTAAAGACAAAACTATGCGCGTATCCCATGAGACAATTTACCAGCATTTGTACTGCCTACCGAAAGGAGAACTCAAAAAAGAGTTAATGAGAGGGTTGAGGCAAGAAAGAAAGATGAGACAGCCAAGAAAATACGCGCATTACCGGCGACAAAGAATACAAGATATTATCAGCATTTCCGAGCGTCCTAAAGAAGTTGAAAAAAGGATTGTCCCGGGGCATTGGGAAGGAGATCTGGTCGTAGGCAAGAATCACGGAAGCGCCTTAGGAACATTGGTCGAACGCACCACCAGATTAACGCTACTTGTACCCTTGAAAGCTAAAAATGCTTTTGCCGTAAGAGAGGCTTTCGCTAAAGCATTCAAAAGAATACCCATTGGATTTCGCAAAACACTTACCTATGATCGAGGCTCGGAAATGTCGGAGCACAAGCTATTTACAGAAAAAACCAAAATCCAAGTCTACTTTGCTGATCCATACAGCCCTTGGCAAAGTGGCACAAATGAAAATACGAATGGATTGATAAGGCAGTATTTCCCCAAAGGCATTGATTTCAAAGAAGTATCGTCCGAAAAAAAGTCGCTGGAAGAAGAAATATCTCGTAATCAACAAAAGCAGAAACATTGGCTCGAACCGATGGAAAAGTGGATAAAGGACGCGAAAAATATGGAAAAAATTGCATTGGATAGCAACCTTTTTGCTAAAAAGGTTGCTGCCAAAGAAATCTTTGGCTCGAACCTCTTTCTTGGCGAAAAAACAGTCCGTCCCGCCGAAGGCGGGACTCCAAATTCGTTAGGAAAAATGGGAGGAAATCAGTGGGACGCGCTTCGCGCGTCCCACGCACTGGGGTCTTCTGTATCTTTTTCTACAAAACTGGAGCCACCTCCGAGATTCGAACTCGGGACCTCTGCTTTACGAAAGCATTGCTCTACCGGCTGAGCTAAGGTGGCAATTTCTTATATGGCAAGTTGGAATACGGTTCGGGAGCGCGATTTTCATCCTTTGGCTTTCTCGGCTTTTTCCCTCTTCTTCGGTAGGGTTTGATGCCAAAGAGATTCATTACCCGGAGCACGCGTCTTTCGTCTTTCATGTTAAGAGCGTCGGCTATCCTTCTGTGGCCGTACATATTGAATCTATGGAGAACTTCTTCAATCTTGATTTTCAAGGACCAGTCCCGAGCCGGAAGTTTTGGTTTGTAGTAGAGAGTTGAGCGGGCAATGCCCATTGCTTGGGCAAGGGCTTTCTTTGTCTTGGGCATGACGGCGTTAAAAGCCAGCCATCTTTTTTTTCTCCGCGGAAACCTCAACTGTGAGTTTTCCGATGAGTTCCAGAAGCATTTGATTTTCTTTTTTAAGCCTTGAGAGCTCAAGTATGCCTGGAGGGGCGTTTACTCCCTTGGCCATCCAGTTGTAGATGGTTGAGGGGTGGATCCCATGTTCTTGGGCTATGTCCGGTACCGGGGCCCCTTCCTTTTTTATGCGTTCAAGGATTTGGGTTTTAACATCGTGCGATACTTTCCTTCTTGTGGCTGTCATGGTGATGATTTGGTTAATTTTGCTAATACCTTCATCTTACCAAACCTGTCCGCCTTAGGCGGGGCTCGTCGAGTCTGTGTCTAGTATAATGGGGGCGGGGCATTTGCTGTTTCAAGACGCTTTCTTGAATATTGCCGGGCTTATCAATTGTCCAATATTTCCAGTGCGGCTTAATCCACCATGAGTGGAATCTGATATTTACTCTTCCCTTAAAGAAAATCTCTATCAAATGGTCGTCTAGCACGTGTCTTAAAAACGACCTTCTCGGCTCTGGAAGGTTTTGGTCATAAGGATTATCCGTAATGCCGCCGGGGATATACATCCTTCCGTCATCAAGTATTCTTTCATATGCAAGAGAAAATCCTTTTTGATAGTCCTTCAGAGGAAAGTGAAACACCTCACTTGAATCAATAAGTAGATACAGGCCTGATTTGCCTTTTCTAAAATTAAGCCTTCGGCCTTCTAATTTTTCATTCACCTTTACCGTACCGCCCATTGAACCGACCAATCTAATGAACAGAAAATCGGCAGAATAATTGTCTATGCACAATCTTAAATTCTTAAAATCCAATTTCTTGGGCATCCAATATTGTTCCATTTGGTAAACTCCTTGTGTTGTTAAGCAACTTATCTATACTCACTTTAACAATTTTGGCTGTTTTTGCAATGCAAAGCAGGTTCTAACCTGGTCTACTAAAGTGCACAATAGTGGACTTTTAGCGCTTCGGCGCATCAATCGCCGTTCCTATTTCAGAAATCTTACGGGTTTTAACTTACGCTCAATAATTTGACAGGATAACTAAAATATGCTATCTTATGACTAGTTTAAAAAAGAGAGGAAAAATGGAGAAAAAGATTGCTGAGGTCGTTGCGCTTTTAAATGACGTTGAGATTGAAGGAAAAGGACGAGTTGCGTATACTAAAAATTTACCGTCCGGCATTAAAGCTATCAAAAAGGAAAATTGGCCAAGATTTTGGGAAAGCCCGGGTATTCAATTTATCATTGAGTTCAGCGATCCGATAAATTGCGAAGAGTTCTTCGGTTTCTGTTCACAAAAAAATTACGGCGCTCAATGGGGAAATGGCAAGAATTGGTTTTTGGTCAACAACGAACAAAACATGTTTTATTTTTTCGCTAAAGACAATCGCATAATCACCATGACAGATGCCCAAAAATATCCCCATTACATGACAAGTATTGCAGAATTGATAGAACAATTTCTTTTGCTCAAAACAAAATAGAGTAATCAAGCCGCCGATATCCGGCGGTTTTCTTTTTAACGCTAGAATTATATTCTAAATTTTATAAATCAATTCCCGCCTGTCTAAGTATTGAAATAAGAGTACCGCGAGGCAAATCTTTGGAATAAAAAGCGACTGTGACCCGCCTTTTAATATCCGGGTTGTAAAAAATCAAATGGCTCCCTGTTGAATGATTCAACACAAAGCCATTTTGCTTGAGTAGCTTGATTATTTTTTTCGGCGTTAATGCCGGAATTTTAGGCATGCGCCGCAATTGGGACTCTTAAATCAATGGAAGTTGTGAAACTATTATTGTCAGACGGGATGGGTTCTTTGTGTTTTTTAAGGCTTATCAAATAACCCTCAACGGCATCTTCCGCCATTTTTTTTTGCTTCCACCAAATTTTTTCCGTAAGTTACGCATCCCGGCAAAGCCGGTACAATAACTGTAAACCCGCCTTCTGATTCAGACCGTAAAACTATATTGTAATGCATACTTTCCATTTTTTAAGTTTAGCAAATATAGACACGGAGTCAACTCTCTCTACCTGACCGCGCCCTTCAACGAGTTCAGGATAAATAAGTTACTTCGCTTTCACCTCGCCGTCCTTCCACTCGTATCCGGGGTAATAAATTTTAACGTCGGCTTTTTTGCCGAGATCCGCCCACAAAGCATCCAGCTCCGCGGGATTATACGCGTAATGCTTAGATAAAAGATCTTTTTCCGCCGCGGGGATAAGAACAAGTTTTTTAAAATCAGCCGCTGAAAGGCCGTAGAGCTTTTGCGCGGCTTCTTCCAGCGCGAGGTCCTTTGACTCCGCGATTGCTTTCTCCACGTTTCCGCTCGCCTCCTCTTTTAAGCCGGCATTAGTTTCTCTGATGACAACGTCCAAAAATTTATTTTCAATTATCGTCTGAAAAGCTCTCTCTGTGAGTTCCTGGAAAGTCGCCGGCGGGTTTTTTTGGCGCATTTTTTCCGCGCCCTCAACACCGCGATACACTTTTAAAAAGCTGGCGTAGCTTACGTATTCCCCCTCCACCTTAACCACGGGCAAAAAACCGTAGGCAAGCATGCCCGCACCGCCGATAACGGCAAGCGCGATAAAAACCAAAATATGCCTTTTTTTAAAAAATTTCATCCCGTTAGAAAATTAAACTGAAACCGCGCGACAAAAACGGCTCTTTTAACCAAATGACGCAATACTTTTATTAAACATACCATATCATTTTCTAACGGGGTGAATAAAAATAATTTTTAATGCCGTCCCAAACCGAAGCTATCTGCGCCCGCAGGCCGGAGCTTTTGGCCGGGATATCCGAATCCAGAAAGACCGCGACCCTCTCACCAGGCTTCTTTAAATTAAACCGCGCCCTCGCTTCTTTTTCAAGCCCCTCAGGGGTATCCAGCGCGCTCAACTGCTCTTCAAACCGCCTCTTTGATCCTTCGTAGTCCGCGAGCTTCCCCTCCTCCGAGACGACTTCACGCCTGATTTCCATGTATGTGAGCGTGTTTCTCAAAACCCCCCAAAACGACACCGCGACAAGCGCGCCCGCCAGAAAAAAAACCGGCCATGAGTAAAGTAAGCGGTTTGCCAGTTTACGCTCTTGAAAACTTCGCATGACCATGATATCTTTTTTATAGCATGAAGAAGGGTGCTAAAAAAAGGGTAACAATCGTCTGGAACGTCATCACGGCTCTCGTGGTGCTTTCTATGATTATCCTTTTGGCGGCTCCCTACTTCTAGAAAGGTCTTTGAAAAAGGAGAAAAGAATGGCGACGGATCTTCTCAAAAACATCAGAACCCGCATAGAAAAAGCCGGGGAAATCGGTAAATTTCCCGACTGGTACATCACCGAACTTTTGGGATTTAAGAGGCGCTGGTCAACTGATCAAACCGTAGAAACCACCGACCTGAAAACAGGCAAGAAAAAAACCGAATCTTTTAAAGTGGTGCGGGTATGGCACCGGCTTCCCGATAACCGCTGGATTTACGGCGGAGGATTCAGATTCCACGAAGACGTTACGCTCTCTCAAATGGAATCGCATGCGATGGAAATGTCTTTTAAAGACTGGATTATGGGAATCCCGCACGGCGGATCAAAAGGCGGCATCGCCTTTGACCCGGCAAAATATTCTGAAGATGACGTTGTTTCCATTACATTAAAATCCGTTGAAGAAGCCATAGAAGCCAATATAATCGGCCCTTATATAGATCGCTGGGCGCCGGATCTCGGCACCAATGAAACCGTAATGAAATGGATTCAAGATGAATATTCCTATGAGATGAGAAAACGCGGCAGTCCGCAGCCAGCGGCCGCAGTCACCGGAAAACCTTTAGATTACGGCGGAATGCCCGGGCGCCGAGAAGCAACCGGTTTGGGTCTCCATTACGCTTACGAAACTTTCAGAAAAGAGCTTAAAGAAAAATTGCCGAAAGAACCTACGGTCATATTGCAGGGATTCGGCAATGTAGGAATGCATTTTGCAAAAATCGCCATGGATATTGATAAAAAGAAAATCATTGCCGGAGTGGCAGATATAAAAAGCGGCGTTGAAGGCGGAGTATATTGCGAAAAAGGCTTGGATATCGCGAAATTGATTTTATACGCCGAAAAAAATAGGACCGTCCAGGGATTTGAATCGGAACAGCCTACGGCGTCAAAAGCCACCTTGGACGAAATGCTTGAAAAAGGAGCAGATGTCTTTGTCCCTGCCGCGTTGGAAGAATCCGTAACAAAAGAACGGGCCGATAAAATGAAAATCAAGGTCCAGCTTGAAGGCGCAAACGGTCCGACCACTCCCGAAGCGGATCCGATTTTGGAAAGCAGAGATATCGTTGTAATTCCGGATATTTACGCAAACTCCGGAGGCGTACTGGTATCCTACTTTGAATGGGCGCAGGACACGGGAATAGAACCCTTTGACACGCAACTGGTGCTTCCCAGGGGGCGCTCAAGCGAAGTTCTGGAAATGGTTTACACTTCAATGCACGATGCTTTTTTGCGAAACGGAAGCAAAATCATGCGGATACAAAAGCAAACCAAAGACGGCACAAAAAATATTTCTTACCGCCTGGCAAGCTATATTTATGCCATGGAAAGAGTTATTCCTTATTTCGCCACGAAGCGCAAGAAAAAATATTAATTAACTTAAAACCCCGACATAGGCCGGGGCTTTTATTTTTTAGCAAAAAGATAATTTAACCGCCGATCGTACCATAGTACTCGCCGGAATAGATTTCATCGGCCTTCGCCCAAACAGCGGTCGCCTCATTCTCGGCGTCTTTCCGGATTTTTTCCAAAACTCTGCTTTTGGAAAAAGACTTGGTTTGTTCGATCCTTTTTGCTGTATCGGCTAAGCTTTTGGCGGCGTCACGCGAAAGCTTATAAAACTCATTTAACTTTTTTTCAGCATCCGTCCTAAAATTCGCGGCATGCCAGTTATTGTCATGGGCCACGCGAAGATCACACAAACAACGAATAGCTTTGTCGAATACAAACTGCGCGTTACGGTCAGGGAGCTGACTTTTTACCCAGTCCATGACCTTGCCATTAAAAGTTGGTAGTGCCTCAATTGCGTCGCCGAGGACAGTTTGCAACGCGCTGTCGTTTAAAAACGTAATTATCCGCAAGCGGTTAATTATGCCGGGGGTAAAAGAAGTTAAAATTTCGGTTTTTGGCTCGAATCCTAGATTGTAGTCTAATTGAATGTGGAAAGACACTGTAAAAGATCTCGGTGTATCAATAAAAAGAGCCTCGCATTCTTCGCTGGTCAAAATGCCTATGCTGGCGAAACGGCTAAACCCTGGCGCCATAATATTGGCACTTAAAGACCATTTCATAATGCTAGGTTTGCCCGCAGAGTCCCTGGGAAAGCTTCCGCGGCAAACATTATGATAACGGCAAACCTTATCCAAGTTGAAAAATAAAGCAGGTGGGACAATTTTCACCATTCCGCTAAGCCAGCCCGAAGCATTGTTGAGTGCTGCGCTACTTTTCCGATACCACTCGTCCGTAAAAAAAACTTCTTCCATATCTTCTCCTTATCTTCTCATTGCGACTTTTTCCACCTCGCCTGCCCGAAAAAAGGCGGGCGGCGGGAACCGTCCAAGAGCCGATTGTTAAAGAACCCGCGCCGCAGATACGTCCGCAGCATCCGTCCGCTTACTTAGATTTCGGCGAAAACCTACAATAACCCATAGCATACTTCTATTTTTTCATCAACTTGAGATACGCGTCGGGAGGAATGTCGTAGTCTGCTTCCGCAGAGAGGCGTTTTTTGCCTTCTTTTTGTTTTTTCCAGAGCTTCATCTTGCGCGTGCGGTCGCCTCCGTACATATGCTGGGTGACATCCTTTGAAGACGCTTTTAGCGTGCGCGAAGCCAGAATCCTTCCGCCCGCCTTTGCCTGAATTTTCAGCGCGAACAATGCTTTCGGCAAAATCCCGTAAAGCTTCTCCACCACGGCTTCCGCTTCATGCTCCAGACGGTGCCTCGGCACTATCCTCGCGAAAGCCGGAACCGCTTCCTCAGCCACCAGTACATCCAGGCGCAAGAGATCGGCTTCCCGCATTCCTTCAAATTCATAATTTAAAGACGCGTAGCCGGAAGACACGCTTTTTAAGTCGTCAAAAAAATCGCGCATAAGTTCCCGTAGGGGCATTTTTGCCTCCACCTTTATCCTGGAATCTGAAAATTTGCTCGTATCCCCGACTTCGGCTTCGTGGTCATTCAAAAGCCTTACCACTCCGGAGAGTTTGTCCGGAGGCATCAAAATCTCCACCTTAAGCCACGGCTCTAAAATCTCGCTGATATCGTGTTCATCCGGAAATCTGTGAGGCGAATATATTTCGCGCTCACCATGTCCCGTAGTTATCTTATATTTCACGCTCGGAGTGGCGGCTATGGTTTTAATATTGAAATCCCTGGCTAATTTTTCAATGACTATTTCCAAATGGAGCATCCCCAAAAATCCGCACCGAAAACCCCTCCCAAGAACGCCGCTAGATTCCTCTTCAAAAGACAGGGAACTGTCCACAAGTTTTAATCTATCCAGCGCACGTTTCAGGTCTTCAAATTTATCCTGGTCCTCGGGATAAATACCCGAAAAAACAACCGGTTTTACTTCTTTATATCCCGGAAGCGGGGCGAGTTTGCCTGACGGCGGAGAAACTTCGTCTAAAATCGTATCCCCCACTCTCACGAGCTTCGCTTCTTTTAAATTAGTGACAATGTAACCTATTTCGCCGGCGGAGAGCGAATCTTTCGCGGCGAGCATCGGTTTAAAAACGCCGACTTCTCCGGACGTAAAATTTTCACCGGCCGCGGAGAGCTTAAGCCTGGAACCCTTTTTTGTTTCTCCGTTAAAAATCCTTACATGCGCGATAACTCCCCGGTGAATTGAATATTCAAAATCAAAAATTAAAGCACGGACATTGTTTCCAGCGCCTGCCAAGAAGAAGTCCGACTTCTTTGCAGATCCGAAGTCGGACTTCGAGGAGGCGGGCGCGGGAATCTTGTTAATAATTTCTTCCAACAGCTTTTCCACCCCCTCCCCCGTTTTAGCAGACACTTCCAGAATTTCTTCGTCGCTTACGCCAAGAAAATTTTTTATTTCCGCTTTAGTTTCGGATGTCCGCGCCTGCGGCAAATCAATTTTATTGATAACCGGTATTATTTTTAGATTTAAGAATTTCGCCAGTTCAACGTTGGATAAGGTCTGCGCTTCAACCCCTTGGGTGGCGTCAACCAAAAGAACCGCCCCCTCAACGGCGGCGAGAGCGCGCGACACTTCGTAGTTGAAATCAATGTGGCCGGGAGTGTCGATGAGATTCAGGATATATGATGCATGATTCAAGGCATAATCCATCCTCACGGGCTGCATTTTAATTGTTATCCCGCGCTCCCTTTCCAAAGGATGCATATCCAAAAACTGTTCTCGCATTACGCGCTTCTCCACAGTTCCTGTTACCTCAAGCATCCGGTCGGCCAAAGTTGATTTCCCGTGGTCAATATGCGCGATTATGCAAAAATTTCTGATATTTTCCGCGAATTGATTTTGTTCCGTCATATTGATTTATTCTATAAGAGCGCGGAAAATATGCTAGGGGTTTGAGCTTGACACGGGCATCTCCGGTTGCTACTTTTTTGTCAGATAATTTGAGGTGATTTTTGAAAAAAGGACTATGGCTCATTTTGGTAATTCTTTCCGTATTTGCCTATAAAAGCGGCTTTGCCGGCAGCGAACCGTCCGGAGAAACCCTGAAAAAGTATGTGGCAAAACAGGACGCAAGTTACGGCTATTTCGTCAAACGAATCGTAGACAGAGAAACTTTTTCATACGCGGAAATCATCCTTACCTCGCAAACATGGAAAAACATCGTCTGGAAGCACCAGATGTATATCATAAAACCCAAAACAGCAGAAAATAATGTACGCCATGCTCTGATGCTGATTGACGGCGGCCAGTGGAACCGCTCGTATGAACGGACCGATACAAACGCCATGGCCGCAAAATACGACCAAAAATTTGAGATGCTCGCGACCCTGGCTAACCATGCCAAAACGCCGGTAGTCGTGCTCCGTCATGTGCCGCATCAGGCTTTGTGGGGCATGAAAGAAGACGCGCTTATCGCTTATACCTTTGATAAATATATTCAGACCGGGGACAGCGAGTGGCCGCTGCTTCTTCCCATGGTAAAAAGCGCGACGCGGGCCATAGACGCCGCGCAAGATTTTTCCCGCAATCAATGGTCGCTATCCCTGGAAACCTTCACTGTCACCGGCTCTTCAAAACGGGGCTGGGCAACCTGGCTGACCGGAGCCGTAGACAAACGCGTCACCGCTATCGCACCGATGGTAATTGACATATTGAACATGAAAGCCCAAATGGAGCACCAGAAAGCCGTTCTCGGTGATTATTCCGAACAAATCTCCGAATATACGTCTTTTAGCCTGCAAGCGCGGCTTGAAACCCCGTCAGGTAAAACTCTGCAAAACATGGTTGACCCGTATAGCTATCGCGAAGATATCACCCAGCCAAAGCTGATAATCCTCGGCACAAATGACCGGTACTGGACATTAGACGCGCTAAATCTTTACTGGAAAGAACTCGCGGGACTGAAATACATACTTTATATGCCTAATGAAGGTCACGGCTTGAGAAATTATAAAAAAGTAATGGGCAGTATCAACGCTCTTCATCAGCACGCGGCATTCGGCACGCCTTTGCCGAAATTAGACTGGGAACACAAGATATCCAAAGGCAAAATATCGTTCACCATCAAATCCGGCATCGCGCCGAATCGCGTTCGCGCTTGGACGGCTTACGCGCCAACAAAAAATTTTCACGGCGCGCAGTGGGAATCGCAATCTGTCCGCACAAAAAAAAGCGGATACGTTTACCGGACGGAAATACCGCAGGATAAATGCCTGGCCGTATTTCTTGAGATGGAATACGAAAGCCTGACGCTGCCTTATTATTTTTCCACGAACGTTCTGATTGCCGGACCTCCGCACTGCATGTAAATTCAATAAATTTTAAAACCCCCGGTTCAGTTCAGGGGGTTTTATATTGCAGCGCTTTGGGCAAAAAATGATCTTTGATCAAATGCTCCGCATAGGTGTCCAGTACGAGATTTTGTACGGCGTGATGCGGAAATTGTATTTCAAACCACAAAGGAAAAAAAGCGAAAAACGAAGTTAAGTGTCCTGAAAAAAGCAGCGTCACCCATTCCGGCTTCCCAAAATCTTTCCATGTTTTATATGTAGCAGAAAAAGGAATCGCGGAATCAACAAAACCCAGCATATCGAAAGCTCCGCTCACTAACAATATCCTGTCCGGGTTGAGCCGACCGATGTAATTTGCCGGCTCAACTTCTTCCAGGCTCCGGGACAGCGCGTTATACGCCTCATCATAACTAAGTCCGTATTTTCCGAACAGCAAACGCTGTATGTCTTTTACGACCCCGAGAGCGGAGAAGTTAGAATCCAGCATGATATTCGCCAGATTTGCCGAAGAAACCATCATCATCAGGGATTCTACCCGCGGGTCAACAGCCGCCAGAAGCGCGGCGATTCCTCCGCCAAGGCTCATGCCGACCGCATGAAATGCGCAGGGTTTATTTTTTAGCGAAATCTCAAGAAAATCCATAAGCCGCATGACATCTACAATTTCCTGCCGCATGGCGTTTTTAAAAAAAGACGACAACCGCCCGACCGCCGCTTCCAATGTAGCTGCCTTATTAACCGTTGCCAAAATCTCCTTCGGCATCGGCTTGAAACCGGATTTAATGCTTACGGCATAAAAACCAAGCCCGGCCAGAATTTTGGCGAATTTTTCAGAAGGCAATTCTCCACGCGAAATAGGAAAAATTATAAATACATCAGTAGCTTTAGGCGAATGAGGTTCGTAAAAAGTACCTTCAATTTTAGCGTTTTTTTTGTATTCGGATTCATACCAAGAATCAAATTTAAAAGAGCGTTCATCATAATCAGCGCCGGTTCTCACCGGTCCCCACAGCATATCCGGCAATTGCCGCTCCACCATAAAAAATGGTGGTACATCCGTCTTGGCGTATACCGCGGATTTGTCGGAGCCACCTCCGACAACCCACGCAACACAACCGGACAACAGACAAGCTCCTAATAACGACGCCGACGCCGTATTTTTTAACATATTATTTCCGCCGAAATCTGTCAATACTATAGCACAGATTTAATATATAGCAATATTGACCTGCTTTTTTAGGAGCGCTAAAAATAACACTAGATTTACTTTGGAGAATACAAATGAAGCGATTTGGAATTTTATTGGTCCTATCCGCTATCTTTTTCGGCGGGTGTTCGGCCGTCTCTTCCGGAGTTTCGGGTATCAATACGGTAACCAAGTCAAAAAAGGTTACCTCCAACCTGTTCGGCGGAAATATAAAAACATTGGATGAAGAATTCGGCAAGGTGGCTGCCCGCGTTCAAAACGGGGAGCAAGTCACGAAAGAAGATGTTGTAAGCGCCGGCTTTGATTTTTATTCGCCGGATACCACAAATACATTGTGCGTGCGCGGCCCGGACGCGATGCAATATGTGCTTGGTACGGAAAACAACAGGCCAAATCTTTCAAACGCAAAAGAAATTGAGGAATATACGCGCGCCATTATGGCGTACGAAACCTGCCTGATCCTGCATCAAGATCTCGCGTCAAAACATGACAGATTTTTCTTTAACGAAAAAGTGACAAGTATGAATGGTACCGACAGACTATATATAATGACATTCAAAGACGACGTGCTGTTTAATGCGCGTACAAAAAATATCAGCAAAAATGAACGCGAAACCGAAAATGCTATCGGCGGAAATGTATTGGAATTTGTGATTGGCACCGGGAGCGCGGTGGGACGAAAAGGTTTTAGATAGACGCAAATCCGCGGCAACACCGCGGATTTTTAATTAAGGCAATTTTTCCGGCTCCGGCGGAGGCACTTTGTGCTCCGCTTTTTCTTTCTCCTCTTCTCCCAAAATCTTGAGAACGCTTTCATAAATTTCCAAAAGCTCGCGATTTTTCAAAACCCAGAGAAACGCGCCGGCGATAAATATGCCCAAAATTCCAGAAAAAATACCCTGCAGTAAAACCCCGAAAAAAGTATGGAGATTGAACATGCCCGCAAAAATGGCAAGCCCGGAATAAGCCCCGAGCGCTCCGCAAATGCCCGCGGATGTGATTTCAAAAACGGACCTTTTGGCACCCTTCCAGGGTGCCCAGCCGAAAACCCGCCAAAACGCAAGCGCCAAAAGCAAAAAATTCGCGACAGAGCCGATCAATACACCCATTGAAAGCGCGATGACCCTTATATCATAAATATCCGAGATCCGAAGAAGCGAAGCCAAAAAAGCCGACGCCGCACTTCCGGGCTCAAGCGCGAAAACAAACCAAAAAACCGCGCCCGCTCCGAAAAGCGTTGAAATTATATTTATAAAAAGCGGCCGCCAGACTTCTCCCTCCGCGTGGAAAGCGCGCACTAAAAGCAGGATTGCGCTTTGAAAGGTCACGGCAAAAGCAAGCAGCATGAGAGAAGCGGCCGTAAGCCTGGTATCGGACCAGCTGAAATTTCCGCTTCCCAAAATTACCCTCACAATCTGCGCGCGAAGCGTTAAGAGAATGAGCGAAAACGGCAAAGCCCAAAAAAGTATATGGCGGAAAGCGGCGCTAAAATGGGTTTCAAAATGTTCCTTTGCTTTCTTGAGGGAATATTCAGCAAGCGCGGGAAACGCCGCGATGCTGTAAGAAAGCCCTATCACCGTAATAGGAATAAATTCCAGATTGGAGGCTAAATTAAACACGGTAATGCTCCCCACGGCCAGCGTAGAAGCGACTCCGGTCAGGATAATGGAAAGAATTTGGCCGACCTGAAGACTGATAGTCCGCGGCAAAGAAAGCGCGACCACATTGCGGATATCTTCAAATAAAAACCCGCTGAAATTCGGCTTTACGCCAAGCCTCCAAAGAAGCGCCGTTTGCACGCCCATATGCAAAACCGCTCCCAATATTACGCCTGCGGCGAGACCGGGAAGGTCCCAGAACTTCATGAACGTCAATATGCCGAAAATAATTCCGAGATTATATACGACCGGGGAAAGGCCGTAGATAAAAAAACGGCCGAACGTCTGCGTAACCGAAGCGAAAATATTGGAAAGCCCCAAAAGAAGCGGGGAAACAAGCAAAATTCTGCTTAATAAAACCGTGAGTTCCTTTTCTTCAAAAGAAAAACCCGAGAAAGAAAACCCCACGAAATAAGGCATTAGAAAAAACGCGGCAAGCCCCAGAACGAACACCGCCGAAGAAAAAACAATAATTAAAGAACCTATCAGATTATTTATGCTTTTTTTTTGGTCCTGGGAAGTCTCCAAAAAAATAGGAATCAGCGCGGTTGAAGCGGTAAAAAGAAGCATGAATGTATAGATAAAATCAGGCACCCGAAACGCGGCGTAATAAATATCAAGCTCCCGCGAAGCTCCGAAGTGCCCGGCAAGAAGCCTGTCGCGGAACATTCCCAAAAAAGCGGACAGCAGGCTGAACACCGCGAGCCAAAACGCCGCGTGATGAACGTTGTGAAGATCGGAATTAAAAAGTTTGGCGAACCTCATCTCATTAGTATATTAGTTCCAATGCGATATTGGCAAATATAAAAACGAAAATGAGCAGAACGCGGATTACCGGTTTTATTGAACCGGAGGCTCTTTGCGGCGTTCCGGAGCCGGCGGAGGAATGGTATTCAGTGCTTTTCTGCCCTCCCGAAGATTTGTCAGAATTCTTTTTACTTCGTCGTTATCCGGATTCAAAGAAGCAATTTTCTCAAATTCTGCGATTGCGTCGTTTTTCCTATTCATGCGGTCGTAAATCAGCCCCAGGAAATATCTGGCGTTGGAATAAAAATCGTTTATTTCCACCGCTCTCCGGAAAACAATTTCCGCATCTTCAAGCCTGTTGCTTCTGTAATAAAGAAGCCCCAGCTGAAAAAGCGTTCCGATGTCGTTTGGAGCGAGCAACGCCGCCGCTTCTCCCCGCCTTGTTGCTTCCTCAACTTCGCCTTTCGCGTCATGCACCTGCGCCAAAAGGAAATGTCCCTCGGCATAATCCTGTTTTAATTCTACCGCTTTGAGAAGCGCCTTTTCCGCCTGCTCCAAAGAATTTTTAGATTTAGTCAGCGAGAAATCGGAAAGATATGTCACGGCTTTGTCTCTCCAAAGAAGAGGATTCTTAGGGGCGTGCTTTACCGCTTCGTCATACTGCGCCTCCGCCGCATCCAAAGCGCCGGCTGCGTTTAATCCCACCACTAAAAGTTCATACATTTTCCCCAAAGACCTGTAATTTTGGAAATCCCTCGGAGAAGCTTTGATCGCGTTTTGTGCGCTGGAAATCGCTTTGTCCAGCGAATCTTTGAATTTTGAACCCAAAAGCTCCGGCGGGGCCGAGCGGTCCTGTAAAAACAGCCTTGCGCGCACCAAATAAAGATCGGCCAAAGTCCGCATGTAAAGATCGTTTGACCCATCGGCTTTCAGCGCCAAAAGCAGGTTGCTTTCAGCTGTATCAATGTTGTTGGATTGATTAAATGCGTTTACCCCGTTTGCGTAAGCGATTTGCCCGGTATAACGCGAAATCGCCGCATAAAGCCCGGCTACCCCCGCGAGTATCAGAAACACGGCGCACAAAGCCGAAATAAACCCTTTGGGACCGGCGCTATATAAAGGAAATTCGCGCATCCTTAAAATTCCCGCTATCCTCAAAACCGCAAGCTGGATTCCAACCGCAAAAAACCCTAAAAATACCAGCGAATATCCTGTTGCGTAAAAAGCCCAAACCATAATGGAGTAGCTTAAAAGCAAAAACGCGGAAAGAGCGAGTACGGATTCGCTTTCTTCAAGATTTCCCGTTAAAGCCTTAATACTCCAAAACCACAGAAACGCCAGAAATACGACCAAAAGCATCCATCCCAAAAGCCCTATTTCGCCCAAAAGAGTCGCAAGATACGAAGACCCTATCGTAAACCTGATTCCCCAAAAAACGGTTTTGTTCACTTCCGCGGGTTTAAATCGGTCCCAGAGAAAACCGAACGAAGCCGGCCCGGAACCGAAAATTAGATTTTCTTTTAAAGCGCCGGACACCACGTCAAACGTTGTGGCCGAGTTTACGGATACTTCCATGGGAGACGGGAAAATAAACGTTGCAGAATTAAAATCGCTCAAAAAATAAGCAAACACGGAAACCAAAAGCAAAATCATCGGAATGGCCAAAGCCCTGGTGGAAAGATTTTTCTTCCAAATTGAATAACTTAATAAAAGCAGGGCGAAGCACCCCACGATCAGTATAGGAACAATAAAATTAACGTAAATCACCAGAAACAGCGCGAGAAAAAACGAAAAAAGTCCGGCCCAGAAAAATTTGCCGTAGGCTTTTAGTAAAAACGGGTAAGTCATCACGATGAAAAATCCGGCGACGAAAGCCACCGTATTCCAGGAACCCATGGTATTAAAAGCCCTCGCCTGGAAAAGACCCCCTAAAAAATTACCCATTGAAGGGCCGAAATTGAAAACCGAAAAAAAGATAACGCTCAAAAAATAGAGAAAAAGCCCGGCTCCAGCCGAGAAAAAGAGCTTGGTCAAAGATCTCGCGTCATCAAACAAAAACATGATAAGCAGCGCCAAAAGGAAAAACGTCAGCGTGTCAAAAAAACTGGAGGATGAAAGCACTCCTCCCCAGATTGCCTGCGAGTATCCCGCGAAAACCGCGGAGAGAAGCCACAAGATAACCAAAACTCCCAAAAGAATCCCCGACCAATGATAAAGCACCGAAAGGCTCCCTTTTTTGATGGAATGAATTAAATAAAAAATAAACGCCAGAAAAACCAGAACGGCCGTAAACACGGACTTATTGAATTCCACGGGAGCGACCGTGGACGGCAAAACCCACAGAGGGAATGCTAAAGTCAAAACCATTAAAAACCACTGCCCGACCGACTGAAAGACGTTATTTTTTGAGTTTTCCATATAGTGTTTATTTTATACCGCTTGGCGAAAAACGCTATCCACAGCTGTGGAAAAAACGGATTGGTTTATGTGTTAAAACATATATAAACCTTAATATCAGCTTTGCTATGGAAGAAATAGAAAAAAAGTTCATAACTATCCACCAGGCAGCCCAATTAATCGGGGTGAGCGCGCTAACCCTCCGCAATTGGGATAGGTCGCACAAATTCCGCGCTGCCAGGCATCCTATGAATAATTACCGCGTATATACCCTGGAACAAATAGAATCCTTAATGAAAAAGATCGGCCTCCCCAAACCGCCGAAAAAATTGGTGGTAAAAGTGCTGGAGGATTAAGAAAACCCCGGTTAGGAGACCGGGGCGTTTATTTTTTGGGACATAATCTCTAAAACTTCTTTTGTTTTATCCGCGCATTCGGGCGCGAGATAAATTTTGATTTTGCATAAAGGAATGTCAACGCCTTTTTTATTTTTTCCCCTTCCCGCATACGCGCATACTTTTTCTTTGCCGACTTTCAGCGCTTCCGCTATAGAATCGGCGAGTAGAGTCCTGCCCATCCAATTATCCGTAAAATTCTTAACGGCATCGGACGGCGCCGCCGTCTCAAACGCGAAAACTTCCTTATACCAATCCCAGCGATTAGCGCGCTTAACCAGGCTGGCCGTTCCCGGATTACACATCAAAAGATAATACACCGCCATCGCGGCATTCAAATGCGGTTCCTGATAAATTGCTCCGTAAACTTTCGCACGCGCGCTTTGCCACTTTTTTATTTCATCTCCAAATCCGGTTAACACCCATTCCGATCCTAAAAATCTGAAAGAAGACGCGATTTTTACGCCATCGTACCTCGCGCCCTTTTGCCCTGTAAAATAAGCGTATCTCGCCACGTTGTCCAAATTATCAATATCCATTGTCCCGTTCAGGACATCGGACAGCGGTTTATCTTCGCCCGTGACAAATTTCACAACTTGTTCAAGGTTCAGGCCGTATTCTTCCAATATTTTTTCCGTCTCTCCTCCGGCGAGAACCTCGGCCAAAAAAGATTCTCCGTTCATCCCCGTCATTTCCATGAGAAAAGGTTCCGACAAATGCGAGAACGGCGGATTGCCGGCATCATGCAACAGGGCGGACGCCCGCAGTAAAATTCCGTCATCCGAGATATGCGGGTTTTTTCAAGAACTTTGGTAGCAAGGTAGGCAACTCCCAATCCGTGGTGAAAACGGCTTGGAATCGTCCCGTAAGGCATCATCTTGTTGGATAATACCGACTGCGTAATCCCGCGGAGCCGTACCATCTCTTTCGTCTAAGAAATTTTTTCCAAAAACCTCGGTAATTCCCATTCTCCGTAAAGAGGATCGCGATAATGCATATATCTCCTTTCAAAAAAATCTCAAAAAATATTAGCACAAAAGCATCCCGCTGTGAAGCGGGATGCTTTATTCTCTGCCTATAAGCCGAATTTTGTGCCGAAGGCATCCGCGACCTTAGTCGGGATTACCCTGGACGATAGCCATCTGTCTGGGTCCCGGCTTGCGCCGCGGACTCTAGCCCTCTATGACGAGGTTGCACCGGGCAGGTGTTTTTCACCGCGCGTTGTTGCCAGCGCGCGCTGTGAGCTTTTACCTCACCTCTTTTCACCCTTACGTATCAACTTTTTTGGTTTTAGGCCAAAATTGATGATGTCGCGGTATAGTTTCTGTGACACTATCCGTATCCTCCGATTTTTGGTCGGAGAATCATGGCTGTTAGCCATTGCCTCTCCTCCTTCGCTCTTTGAGCTTCGGAAGGACAAGTTTTTCCAAAATTTGGGGCTTGCCCTGCGTAGCTTTAGCGAAGCAGGGGTGTTCGGACTTTCCTCCCCACAACTCGATATATCGATATATCGAGTGCAGAGCGACTATCCGACAAAGAACTTACTCATTATAGCAAATCCTTGCAAAAAATCAAGAGCAGCTTCCGACGTTCTCCCCGCAAGCAAAATCTAAAATCATTCTCCTTAACTTATATCCATTGCAATGCCTCAAAACTCCTAAATAAGACTGTAGATTTTTGGCATTTAGTCTTTTAAGCGCCCTCTGTTTGGTTTTGGTTCGTAATACTCTATGATCCGGAAAACTAACCCATCCTAAGAAATCTACTCCTGATGCGACGGTGCTTATCGATAGCTTTTTAGGATGAAGCTCTAGTTTTAGGATTTCTCGCAAAAATTTTTTGATTGGCTGGACTAAACTTAAAAGATATTCTTTATTACCCGACAAAATAACAAAATCGTCGGCATAGCGGATATAGTATTTTGTTTTGAGCTTATGCTTCATAAATTGGTCGAATTCGTTCCTTTGTTCAATCTGCAGGAATAGGAATCTGCTATGAATGTTTTATCGAAAAATAGATAAAATCTTCTATAGATTGCGTGATGCAACAATCTATCTCTGACACTTGCTTTATGAATATTCCTGGGTTTCGGATCGTTAATCTTAAAAGCCTGATAACCGCCGTGTGTATAAATTTTTGAGGACAGATCATTATGGAGACTAATAATATTTCCCATAAGATTTCTTTCAAATTCCTGAACATCTTTCTTGTTTCTTTTTCCGCGCAAAAACCCTTTCCATGCCTCTAGTAAATTTTCCAATGATATTATATCTTCAAATGTATGAGTGAATTGAATTTTCATAAAAATCCTACCACTAACGCCCCCCCCCGCTAGGCTTTTGCCATTATTACAAAGGCTAAAGGAAGTATATTTGCTATGGTACGGATATTATACAATACTGCCAAAAATCCATAGGCATTCTCTGGGCGAAAGGATCGATAATCTATTCATAGAAATTATTGAATTTATCGCTATAGCCAGTTTTCTTTCTAAGGAAGAAAAATTGCCATACGTAAAAGTGGCGATTCGCAAAGTAGATACACTCAAAGTATTACTTATGGTTTTGTGGGAAACAAAATCGTTGGATAATAAAAAATACATTGCTCTTTCGATGAAAATGGAAGAAATCGGTAGAATGCTCGGGGGATGGAGCGGGCAGATAACAAAATCCTTCGAACAAGCTCGCGACAAACAAAACTCTCCCAAGGCGGGAGAGAAATGAAAAGAGTTGCGAGACGGCGAAGGCAAAACCATTGTTGTGATTCCACCTGTTATCGGGATTGTCGTTGTACGCGTTCAGCCATTGCCCATCGCCATTGCGATTAGTGCCGAGCAAGTAAGGGTTGCCGTCAGAAAATGCGCAAAATATCATCTGTACCACCGCTCTTCGAGTGCTCTCGGAGCTGTATCTAATCCGGCATAGAAATGCCTTAATATTTTGCACCAAGTATCTTCATTTTTTTGTGAAGTTTCTGCATACACCACTCTGCCCCAAACCTTGGTCGAAAACACTCTCGGTGTATGGATACTGGATTCGGTAGGAGAAAACCTTGATCGTCTCCGTATTCACCTAATACCAATTTTACACTATCAAAGAAAAAT
>Ga0209542_10007397_pt1 | contig 20921 bp, 21 predicted proteins | sample RifCSPhighO2_01_FD_184028 | JGI IMG/M metagenome (GOLD analysis project Ga0209542, IMG submission 184028) | Soil microbial communities from Rifle, Colorado - Rifle CSP2_plank highO2_0.1 (SPAdes) (version 2) | ecosystem: Environmental > Terrestrial > Deep subsurface > Rock core/Sediment ... | reverse complement strand
AGAGCAAAGTACAAAAATCCGCAGGCAATTCTTGGATCGATTTATTCGCTTGCTAAAGAGCCACTTAACAGCCCGACAAGAGATGTCAGGGAGTTCTGCACACTTCTAAACGCATGCGGAAGGCTGAACAAGGCTTCTTTGGGAATCGGAGCATGCTTAGGCGATGAGAAGCTAAAGAAAAAAGCAATTTCGCAGGTTGAAGAATACAGAAGCCACCTCTCAAAAATAATAAAGTGGTATGAAAGTGCTGATGAAGAAGTAAGAAAGGAGAAAGGAATAATCGTCATAAATGCGCAGGATGAAGTGATGCCGACGATGATAGGCACTCTTTGCTCGATAATTGCGCGCTCGGAAAAAGTCGAGGATGGGACTGTAATAATCGGGCTTTCGAGATTGCCAGGCAGGCTGACAAAAGTAAGCATGCGTCTCTGCGGAAAAGGGCTTGACTTATTCAAAATAGCAACAGTTACAGCAGAAAAAGTCGGAGGGCTGGCAGGCGGTCACAAAGAAGCAGCTGGAGCAGTAATTCCAACATTGGCTGAGAATGAATTTATTAACTTTGTAATTGATAGAATCCACAAATATCGCTGATTATTCCCTTATCTCGACATCATCAACTATTCCATCTGAATCGTAGTCAATCCCTTCAACGACTTTTGCAATCACATTTTTTTGATGCAAATTTCCTGAAGATAATTCCGCAAAATGATTTGCAAAAGCAAGAATTGCTGCTCTTGTTCCGGGATATCTTTTTCCTGCAACAAGCAAAATTGATTTTTCTGCGTTAAACGGATTTTTTGCCTTGACTATCAAGCCGATTTCATCGTTTGGATAAACTTTTCCTGTAATTGTTGATTTTACAGCATAATGCAAATCTTTTTCAAACCTAATTGGAAGCTTACTGTTTACTAACTCGGTAACATGGTTAATTATTGGCCCGCCTATTATTATCAAATTATTTTCTTTCAAATCTGATTCCTTGACTTCGGTATCTAGCTTTACATTCGGTTTTGGAGCAGATTGAAGAAAACTTCCAAGCAGCAAAGCTAAGTCTATTCCGTAATATCCATCCCTTGACCTTGCTTTTTCAGGGCCGTGCGGATCGGGACTCCCCACAATTATTTGTGCATTGAACCTTCCATCAACGATAAAAGGGTCAAGCAATCCTTTTTCATCCTGAGTTGGCATTAGTTTTTGTGTTGTTTCCCAGTTCTTGAACATTACAACAAAAGCCGGTTTTTCTAAAGCATAATATTTTGCCTGTGCTCCCTGCTTGGATTCCTGTTTAACCTGAATTATGAATCCTGATTCTTCCAGCTGATGTATATGATAATACACCTTCTGTTCATTTACTTTCAAAGCCTTGGCTATCTGGATTGGGTACAGTTGCTCCTTTGCAAGCAAAGTCATTATCTTAACAGCCAGCGGAGAGCTGATGTCTTTGGCTATTTCGGGTTTTATTGCTTTAGCAGGTAAAGACTGAAGCCCTTTTTCTGTTTGGTTTACGACGAACATTGTGTTAAAAAACTTTTTTTAGAATAGTTATAAAAGGTTATATAAAAGCTTATCTAAAAGTTGAATACGATTTTGAATTCCAACTCAACTTTTTGATTCCGGAAATTTGATAATTTGCGTTATCTGATGAATTCGCTCTTCCAACACTTGACGCACCTAAATCCCGATGGAGTATAAAAGACAGTATACCACTCTCTTCCGCAATGCGGGCATTTGTTTGGCACCCTAAGCTTTGGCATAAGCTAAGTTTTTGATTTAGGATTATAATGTTTTTGCAAAGGAACGTAATTAGCCCGCGCAGCGATTGAGCACATATTTTTGTTTTAAAATATAAAAAAATATTTTGTCCTCAATCAGCGGACATCCTTATTGATTCCTTTCGAAAATGTTCCGAAAATTTCTCAGAAATACATATTAAGTAGTTTAGAAAAATAAAGAGCGCGCCAGGGAAGCTGTGCCTGGTCCAGCGCCTCAGCTGACCACTGAGGACCTGAAAAGGTACGCCGGTTCAAAAACTTTTTGGTCAAAAGGTTGAAACTCCGGCCCCTGGCGTGTCATTTTATCGAGAATAAAACATCAAACCGATTACGGCTATTTCCCTCGTAACCGGCGTTGATTATAATAAAGCAGCACGGATGTTTCCCTCGCACTGCGAAAGCGTAAGTTCAGTCAAAAGATCTAACCGTTCTAGGCTTGCTGAACTGATTTACGTGTGAGCCTTGTTTTCGCGTTTGTCTTAGCGAAGGTTTTGTCACATTTTGTTCAGCTTATCTTTTGAACCGATGTTCATAGGTCGTACTCAATCAGGCCTTTCCACCTTGCTAGGCAGATGGCCTCGTACTGAGTGTCGGTTTGCCATATGCATTACCTCTGGTTTGTTTGTAATTTCGCACAGCGAGTCGATTTTCCGCAAGATGGCTTTGCTTTCATTTGTTGAAAGCCTGTGCCTTCGTCCTCCGCTGTCGATTACCGCGTCAACTTTGTAAATATGATCCCTGCCTGTTAAGAGGTCACCGGATACATGCAAATCGTTGTAGTCAAACTCAACGTGCACCGGTCTTCTCATCGTAGGCGGGGCCATTTATGTTCATCTCCTTTTTCCTGATCTTCAATTGCTTGAAGACTTGATATACCGATTGTCTTTTTTGACAATCAGATAATGAAGCTATATATGCTTGGTCATAACTATTAATGTTTTGGCAGAATTACTAGTCAAAAGGTAAAAAATAAAGCCTTTTTGGAAAAAAGTGAATATAAAGAAATTAGCTGTTTTGGTCTTTACTATTGGATTCCTATTGGAATCGTTTGTTTAAATATTCTTTGGGTTTTTGTGCAAAGCCGCCGTTAGGCCGCACGGTCTGCGAGATCTTCTAAGTCTTTTGGAGTAATATCTTTGAGAATTTGCTCTCGTGCCCTATTTGCATCATATTCTTCCAAATGAAGAATACCATAATAAGCAACTCCTACTCCAAAACCAATCGCAGCAACTCCTTTTGCAATATGCCTCGGATTTCTCATAATTTGATAAATGCCAAACCCAACTGAAGCTGCTGCAACAATAAAAGACCCAGAAGCCCATCTTCCATAGTAATTTTTAGCATTTTCAACATGAGCTTGATATGCCGCTAAATGATCCCCAACAGCGTTATCTAAACTTTCCCCACCTGCCATTTCCTTTGGAATTCAAAGCTGATTTTAATATTTATCGCAACAAATAATAATTTCTTTCAAATCCCAGAGATTATGTCTCTTGATGATGTTGGTAAAGCCTTGCAACCATCTGAATCTATTACGAAATGATTCCAAGCCTGTCTGGCATTTGAAGACATATTATTTTTTATTAGCGTAATTATACATGGCAAATCCAACGACGAAAGAAATTATTCCTGCCAGCACCATAAAGACAAGAAAATCATTACTTCCAGATATGGCTCCTAATCGGGAAAAAAATTTCAGGTATATACCTAAAACCGGCCAAATAATGCTAGAAATCATCAAAACTATGCCTCTAATTTTCCAATCGGCTTTCATTAAATTCATAAAATTCATATTCAAAGATCTATTTTATAAATTTTTCTTACCAGAATAAAAAGAAAAATCTTCAAGCCGCGTGGGCTTGAAGACCCTTCATGCCTTCATTATTCGTGTTGGGGGTGGTACAATGAAGGCACAGAAAACTCACCTTGCGGTGATCGTGATACAGCCAAAATTTTCATTTTGGCAAATCGCCTTGTTCCGTGCTCAAGGCTTATTGGACGATTTCTATGCCCAATTCATCATCTACGCCGCTTCTTTGCGCTGGAGCCCTTGCAGATCTGGAATCAGATTTGCCAAGAATCCAAGGGGACTTAACGCCAGTGATAATTGTCATGACGGTTAATTTTCCAGTCATGTTCTCGACGACTCTTGCTCCCCAGATGACGTTTGCATCTTCGTCCATTGCTTCTGTAACAAGTTCTCCGACCCGGTTGATTTCATCTAAAGTCATATCCGGTCCGCCTGTTACGTGGATAAGTGCTCCTGTTGCTCCCTTGTAGCTAATATCCAATAACGGATTGGACAATGCGCCATTGACAGCCTCTTCGACCCTGTTGTTGGTATAGGATGCTCCAACGCCGATTGCTGCAACTCCACCATTTGACATGATGGCCTTGACGTCTGCATAGTCGAGGTTAACAAGTGAAGGTACTGCAATTGTCTCTACAATTCCCTTGATCATTGTTGCAACGAGTTCATTAGCCACCGCAAATGCCTGCTCTACGGGGAGGTTACCGGCAATTTGTACCAGTCTGTTGTTGTCAATTACAATAACAGTGTCGGATACATTTCTCAATTGCTGCAAACCGAATTCCGCTTTGTCGACTCTTGCTCTTTCAATCTTAAATGGCATTGTTACAGTGCCAATAACGATTGCTCCCGATTCCTTAGCGACTTTTGCTACGACTGGCGCAGCACCTGTTCCTGTGCCGCCTCCCATACCTGCACACACAAAGACCATATCAGCTCCTTTGAGCGATTCCTTGATGTCCTGGATCGCTTCCTTTGCTGCTTCGGCTCCCTTTTCCGGGAATCCGCCGCAACCAAGGCCTCTTGTAAGGTCCTTTCCGATTAGGAATTTGCGATCAGCTTCTGAGATATTAAGATGCTGCTGATCGGTATTGCAGGCGATAATTTCTGCGCCCTTAATGCCTTTCTTATAGAGCCAGGATACCATATTGTTTCCTGCTCCGCCGCATCCTATAACCTTGATGTTGGCTTGACCAACTTCGACCCCGTCGAAGTCTTTGTTCTCTTCTGCGTTCTTAATGGCGTTTTGCACGATAAAATCCATTTTTGCGTTCCCCCCTTGTTGGAGTATGTTTGCCCATGACATAACATAGTTTACATCAGCGATAAGCTTATAAACTAGTTACGACACTTATTTCTTAGAAGTTATTCATCAGTGCCAACTGATACTCGTTCGGTACGCCAATACCGCTAAAAATTCGAGGTCGCCAAACCGCGAATTTTTCTATATTTTTAACCATTCATCTAGTATTTAAATATTTATAAGCTTAGATATATAAACTGAAGTATATAAATGATGCTAAACCAGTATACCAAAATATACTCCTATATTATTTTTTGTTTAAAAACAATAAAAATATAAAAGAGTCCATTCTAATAAAATAGAATGCGTACGTTTGCAATTGGTGATATTCATGGGAAATACAATCTTCTAAAAAAGGTTTTAAGAAAAGCAGAATTCAATTATGACAAAGACAAGTTAATAATTCTTGGCGATGTTGTCGATAAAGGAAAAAATTCGAAGGAATGCATTGAAGAGCTTACAAGAATAAAAAACAAAATTTTTATCATTGGAAACCACGATGCACGCTTTAAGAAATGGATTTCTCGGGGAGGAATGCACTTGCTTTGGCGAATTGGAGGCGGACAGGCAACGCTAAGAAGTTACGGCGGAAAGCACAAAGTTCCAGAGCATCACAAGGAATTTCTTGCGCAAGGCGTTCCTTATTATATAGAGGATAACCGAATATTTGTGCATGGCGGATTCCATCCTAAAAAAAAATTAGAGGAGCAAAAAGCACATACGTTTTATACGAATAGATCTTTAGTCTTTTATGCAAAAAATCACAGAATCCCGAAATTTGACCATGTGTTCGTCGGACATACAACAACGCAGTTTGTAAGGCCCGGCGCAAGAAAGCCTCTGACTTACAACAATTTAACAATACTTGACACCGGAGCTGGATATTTCTTTGGAATGCTGACTTTGATGGATGTTAACACAAGAGAATACTGGCAGGCAGGAAAACGCGACTAAGCTTTTTATAATCAACATGATTTCCCGTCGGAATGCTTCACTTGATTGGACTTGGACTCACAGATGAAAAAGGATTGACTATTGCTGAAATAGATGCAATAAAATCATCTGACGAAGTAATCGTTGAGAATTACACAAGCGTATTTGAAATTGACGAGAAAAATTTTGAAAAAATAACTGGCAAAAAAATAAAGCTTGTCAGTAGAGAGTTTGTCGAGGATTCAGAAAAATTAATTTCAAGCGCGAAGAAAAAGGAAATCGCATTGCTAGTTAGCGGAGATCCGCTTTCTGCAACAACCCATTATGAACTTTTGCTCGAGGGGAAAAAGCAGGGAGTTGAAGTAAAAGTTTATCATAATGCATCGGTATTTTCAGCAATAGCGGCAACCGGCTTTTCACTTTACAAGTTTGGAGCAACCGCAAGCATCCCGAATCCAGAGGATAATTTCAAGCCGGAATCTTTTTATGAAATATTTGTAAAAAATAAAATGGAAAAATACCATACCTTGTTTTTAATAGATCCAAATGAGAAGAATGGAAAAAGAATTTCGCTAAAAGATGCTCTCAAATGGCTTCTTGAGATAGATTCAAAAAAAAATAAGTTGATTAGCAGCAAAACAACAATAATCGCATGCTCGAATTTGGGAAGAAATAATCAAAAAATTGTTTCTGGAAATTCTGAAAAAATAAAAAAGTATAATTTTGAGCATCCCTGCTGCTTTGTGATTCCCGGGGAGCTTAATTTCAAGGAAGAGGAAGCACTACAAATTTATTCATAATGCCTCTGTTTCTTCCTCAATAAAGTATAAATATAAACTTCTTAGACCTCAGTGCATGAAGCTTTACGAGTACGAGGGAAAAGAGCTGCTGAAAAAGTACGGGATTGCCGTGCCGAATTCAGTGCTCTATTATAAAGACGATAAGATTCAATTCCAATCTCTAATAATCAAGGCTCAAACACTTTCCGGAGGCAGGGGAAAGGCGGGACTCGTAAGGACTTGTTCGAAGGACGAAGTAAAAGAAATTGTGGAGGAAATGAAAGGAAAGCTCCATAATTTTGAGCTTGTCGAAAAAATCCTGATTGAAGAAAAGATAGAGCCAAAAAAGGAATTCTATATTGCAATAACTTACGATACCGACTTGCGATCAGCTATAATCGCTTTTTCACAGCATGGAGGAATAGAAGTAAACAAATTTGCTTCAACAGTTCATAAATTTCAAATATTTCCAAATGAAAAACTGGATTATGAAGAACTTTTGCGAAAAGCCGCAATAAAAAATGATAAAAACGAGTGGAAAGATTTTCTTTCAAAGGTGGTAAAATGCTTTTTAGAGGAAGACTGCAGATTATTGGAAATTAATCCCGTTGCATTAACAAAAGAAGGGAAATTAATCGCGCTTGATGCAATGGTTGATCTGGAAGATGAAGCATTTTTCAGACACCAAGATAGAAAATACGAGCCAAGGCAGGCAGGATTTGGAAGGGCGCCTACCGAGCGCGAATTAAAGGTAAAAGAAGTAAATACCAAAGACTACAGGGGGACAGTAAAGTATCTTGAATTAGACGGAGACATTGGATTTCTTGCTGCAGGCGGGGGCGGAAGCATTGCGTGCATGGACGCATTAACCGGCATCGGTGGAAGGCCGGCCAATTTCACAGAATTTTCTGGCAATCCAAGCGATGAAAAGGTATACGAGCTGACAAAAATAATTCTTTCAAAGCCCGGGCTGAATGGTCTATGGATAGTCGGGGCAATAGCTAACTTCACTTTGATGGACACCACGATGTCAGGTGTAATAAAAGCATTAGAGGAAGTAAAGCCTCAGTTTCCAATAGTTGTTAGAAGGAGCGGCCCGCATGAGAAGGAAGGCCTTGAAATTTTAAGAAGAGCAAAGGAAGAGCTGAATCTTGACATGACGGTTCACGGCGCAGAAATGCCTATGACAAAAACTGCGATAATAATTAAGGAAAAAGCGGAACAATATGGCGATACTAATAGACGATAAAACAAGAATCCTCGTGCAGGGAATAACCGGCAAGGAAGGCCAAAGGGCAGCAAAAGTTATGCTTGAATATAGGAGCAAAGTAGTTGCAGGCGTGACGCCTGGAAAAGGCGGATGGACAATAGAAGGTGTTTCGGTACATAACTCTGTAAAAGAAGCACTGGCTTCGCATCCTGAAATTAATGCAACACTAATCGTCGTTCCACCGGCATTTGCAAAAAGCGCAGCATTGGAGGCAATAGAAAATAGAATCCCATTAATCAATATGCTGACCGAGGGGCTCCCTGTACGGGACGCTGCTGAAATTATTCACGCTGCCAAAAAAAATCATTTGAAGTTTGTTGGGCCAAGCTCAATTGGAATATTGAGCCCTGGGAAGTGCAGGCTTGGGGTTATTGGAGGAGAAAAAGAGGTAATCGATAAAATTTACAAGTCGGGAAACGTGGGAGTCATTTCCAAGAGCGGCGGCATGACAAACGAGACTAGTTGGGTAATAAGGCAGGCAGGACTGGGTCACAGTAGTGTGGTGGGAATTGGCGGAGATATTCTTGCCGGAATGACTTTTACAGATTGTCTTGAGCTCTTTGAACATGACACCCAAACAAAAGGGGTCGTTATATTTGGAGAACTCGGCGGAACCTATGAGGACCAGGTTGCTGACATGCTAAAAAGGAAAAAGTTTACAAAGCCATTGGCTGTTTTTATTGCAGGGCGCTTTGCCGAAAAGATGCCCCAAGGCATTGCTTTTGGCCATGCAGGAGCGCTAATCGAAGGAACAAGAGGACTTCCAAGCCATAAAATAAAAATACTTAGAGAGGCAGGAGCTCTTGTTGCAGATAGGCATGACGAACTCGGAGAACTCATAAAAGGTGCTTTGTAATGGAGCCATGGAAAACCGAAATCGCATATTCATCTGAAACAGAGACCCTGATAAGGGGATATGATCTAGAATCACTCATAAAAAACAGGACTTTTACTGAAATAATTTATCTGCTTCTAAGGGGCGATCTTCCCTCAAAAAACCAGGCCAAAGTTCTTGATGCGATGCTTGTTGCTGCTGCAGAGCATGGAATAGCTCCGCCATCTATAACCTCAGCAAGGCTTGTCGCCTCAGGCGGCGCTGCATTTAATTCGGCAGTTGCTGCTGGAATTTTGGCATTGGGAGAATTCCATGGCGGCGCAATAGAAGGCTGCGCAAAAATGCTGCAGGAAAATAATAATTCAGCTGAAGAAATAGTTGCTGATTTCAAAAAACAGGGAAAGAGGATTCCAGGATTCGGACATAAAATCTATACTGAGGATCCCCGCACAATTTCTTTGATTGGCATTGCGAAAAAACAAAAAATTTCTGGAAAGTTCACAGAGAAGGCTCTGGAAATTGAAAAAGAACTTGAAATATCAGCAGGAAGAAAGTTATGCCTAAATATCGACGGGATAATGGCGGCCTTGCTTTCTGACATGGGATTTGACTGGAGATTGGCGAATGGTTTCTTTGTAATTGCAAGAGCACCGGGATTGGTTGCGCATGTCTACGAGGAGAAAACAAAAGAAAAGCCTTTTCGAAGGCTAGAGGAAGGAAAGGATTACGAATATATCGGACCTAAGAAAAAGAAATAAATTATCTTTTAAGAATCCTTAATGCAATTATTGCCAAACCTGCAAAAGGTGGAATTAAAAAGTTATCATTTACTCTTCTATTCATAACTACAATATCGAACACTTCAATTAGCATTCCTGCTATTGTTCCGACAAATGCTTCTTCTATCCCTATGAAAAACAAGCAGGCAATAAATGCAGCTACAACACCTGCAAGCCATCCTTCGAGGAATTTCCTGTCATTGAAAGGGTGCTTAATTTTGCCAATTCCTATTCCGGCAAGATGCGAGACTGCATCTCCGATTGCAAGAACTGTAATTGAGGCCATAGCCACATCTTTTGGAAATAAAATTACTGAAACCAGAGCGCCCGCGAGATAAAATATAAGTCCCTCGCCCGGCATCCTTTTTCTTGCGTCTTCTCGTTCGAATAAGTCAAGCAGCTTTGAGAGAACGGGAAGTCGCTTATCTTTTTCAATTAAGGAGAGGATTATTCCAACTACCACGAGAACCCCAAGTAGAACAGCATTAAGCAAATTGAAGTAAAGCAAAATCACTATCGCAAGCCCAAAAATAATATGTATTGTTTTTCTTCTAAATTCGAATGCAATTCTGTTCATTTTGAGGGCAACTAATTAACTTGCTTAAAATCTTTCTGTTAAAGAAGCGTCCTAACAGTATCTATATGCTCTGCAATATCCTGCCCTTTCTTTGTAAGTGTCAATAACTTTAACCTTCCTTGCTTTTCAAAATTAACCAGTCCTTCCTTGTTCATTTCCTGCAGAATCTTGACGACATGAGAATATGTACAGTCAATTTGCTTTGCCATTGAGCTTGCATAGACGGTTCCTTTGGCATTTTTCAGGTTTACAAGCAGCATAGCAGGCTTCTCGCGAAAAAAAACATTGAAAATTTCTTTGTTGTCCATATCAAGCCCCCAATTATACTCTCTACAACAATGTTTCCGATATATAAACTTTACTATATAGGTTATTTTTATCTATGAGAAATTAGACGACAAATCTTTCTCTAACATGAGATGTTAAAGGGGAAAGATTATCTAGGGGAGTTGGGGAATAAGGAGAATAAAATATTATCTCCGGTCCTTTTCCATAAATAGTATCTGCCCCAATTTCATGCACATTTACGAGCACAATTGGATACGTTCCCGTCGCCTCCGCTACATGCAAAGCCGAACTTGCCATATGTTCTGCATCGCAAATTAAAAATGAATAATGGCCTATTAAAAGTTCATCAACAGCTTTTCCGACATCGTGAGTTGCATACACACTTGCTGACTCGTCTATCAGCTGATTAACTACATTAGTCCTTAATAGTTCATCCCCTATCAAAACGAGTACTTCTTCTAGAACTAAACTTTGCCCGCTGGGAAGCATACTTTGCATAACTTATACCCTTGTTTTACCGCAACCTTTTCGTTGTCAAAAGTTACGCGGTTCTTCTTTGGGATGTTATCTAGGACTATACAATTCTTTCTATGAAGGCTCTTTCCAGTTTTGCTTGCAACAAAGAATGTCTTTTCTTTTGGAGGAGCTCGTCTTTGCCTTAGAGCTTTTTTGACTTCCAGTGTGATTTCATTCTTTACATCTTGAACTTGCTGCCTGACTGTTTGAATATCTTGCTTAATTTCTCTTTTAACCTGCTGCTCTCCTCTCTTTACTTCCTGGGCCTGTTTATCAAGCTCTTCTTTTAGCTCTTGTTTTGAGGCTCCGCTTGGACCTTTGTTTTCAATAACATAAGTTGTTGAAGCAGGAACTGTAGGCTTTACTTGAGTGTACATTGGCTGTGGACTTCTTTGTGGAACTGTTGCCGCTGTTAACATTGGCATTTCCATTTGAAGCGCAACTGCAATTCCTAACAAGAATGCCAGAGCATAACCAAGGCAAAGGCCCGCAGTCATTAGATTTGAACTGTCAAACCACACAAGTATCAGCAATGCTGAAAGACCGATGAAAAGAAATAATCCATAAATCGTTTCCTGGCTGACTTCATTTTGCATAGCCAGCTGAAAAACCATTGCTATATCAATAATAGCAAGAATTGCTATAAGAATTGTCACAATTGGTTTTGCATTTACTCCTGTACTAAGAAAATAGCTTAACAAAGCCATTACAAGCAAGCCGATTGCGGAAGCAGTATATGTTGCTACAAGTCCTTCTTTGTTCCTCATTCATCTAGGTCTAAAGTTGGGGTATAAAAATGTTACGATTATTCAGTAACAACAACCTCTGTCGGCTTCACTATTCCGACGCTACCTATTTCCTCCACGCCGGATGAGCGTCCCACAGCAACAACCTCACCATAAACTGCAGGATAATCCGGTAATTTTATACTTGCTAGCTCGTTTGATAAATCATTCAGATCGTTTGCCTGCAGCTTTCTTGATGACATAGTATACAACACATCATCTAGGTAAAGCGATCTTCTGATGGAATTGTCATAATATCCATAATAATCTGTCTGCTCTTCTCCTTCAAAATGAACCACTTTGCCTTTGACTTCAAATCCTCCTTCAGGAGTCAATCCAAAAACATATGCTCCCTGCCAGACTCTCTGCGGTCGCCATATCCTTGACCATTGGTCGTAGTTTCCTTCCTGCAAAACTTCCTGGACTGGAATTACAAGAAGATTTTTTTCCTTGTCAAAAAGAAAGGCTTTGTGGTCATTTAGTGCTTCTGAGTAAGTGCTAGAACCGTTGATAAAAAATGCTGCCTGTTGAACTGGATTGCTGACATCTGAAACATCAAACAATGCTAGCTTCAAACCTGTTGCTGTTACTCCGCCCCATTCTGTGTCTTTTGTGTTCCTTCCAAGTCCTATGATATGATCCTCATCGTATGGATGGAGATAATCTGAGTAACCTGGTATTTTCAGCTCTCCAAGAACAGTTGGCGAGGATGGCTGAGATAGATCGATAACAAAAAGCGGGTCAATTCGTTTGAAAGTGACAAGGTAAAGTCTATCTCCAATGAATCTTGCTGAGTAAATCCTTTCTCCTTTTGCTAAATTTTCGAGCTTACCGACAACGTCCATGTCTTGATTAAGCACAAAAACGTTGTTGTGCTGAACCTGCTCTTTGCTTGTCCAGAATTCTGTTGTTGTTGCGATGCGGAAATAACCGTCATTTTCATCCATGGAAAATTGGTTCAAAGGATAGCCGCTAACTTGGCCTTTTCCGCTATATTCTATTTCTCCGTCATCAATATTTATTTTATGAATTGTAGTTTTGCTTAATTCTTCCTGTAATTTTCTCTCATAAGCCTCAATGCTTTCGGAAATTTTCTTTATTTGTGCTTCCTGTTCTTGCTTGCTCATTGAATTGTACATGTCTTCAAGGATGCTTGAGATTTCATTCCATGAAGCATCGTCTCCAAGCGCGTCTATCTTTGTTCTTACATCCGAAGGAAGCGCTGGAAGAACGGCTTGATTGAACCTGTCCATGTTATTTTCACGGTAATAACCCCAGCCCGGAGTCTGCCTTGCTGCAAGATAAATTGCATTTTCTGAAACGTACAAAGTTGTACTTTGACCCAATAAGTATGATTTTGCATTTAGCGAATCTGGACCCTCGCTTACATCAAAGGAGGCAACGGTGTAAAATGAATAAGAATAGTCTGGATAATCGAAGTAAAATGCCTCCGGAGCCATTATTTTGCTTCCGGTAATTAATGGAAGTATTGGGCGGTCATACTGAGCATAGCTATTTGCGATAAAATACACATTATCCCCAATCATCCTGCTGTCATAGTAATTTCCTTCTACACTGTAATTCTGGACTTTTTCCGGGTTTTCCTTATCTGAAATATCATAGACAAAAACCTGCGCGAGCTGTGTGTAATAAGGCCTTGGCATAAAGTCGCCTTCCCATATTCTCATCACTTCCTGGTTTCCGTCAACAAAAACAACCAGCCTATCTTCATTCACGAAAATGTTGCGAGGAGTTGTTTTGAATTTTATTTCAGAGACAATCTCTGCATCCTCTGCAGGATACGCATCAACTATTGAAACAGAATTTCCTGAAACGGCATAAATATATTTGCCGTCAGTCTTTATAATGTCTGCCTCATCGACGCCCTGAACCTGGACATTTGTCTGTGAATACTGCCCTGCCTTGGCTGCAGTAGGAACTGCTGAAGGTACACCGGCCGAATCCGCTGCTGATTCAGCAAATGTTTGACTCATTAATGAGCCCCTCATTGTGACTCCGCCATAATATTGCGAAGATGCTGCCTTAAGCAGAAACTCCTGAAAATCTGCATTTGAGGAAAACTGCTTAAGCTCTCCCTGCGCCAGATCAATCCTTGGCGTGGGACTTGTAGGCTTTAATCCTAAGCAGCCTGAAAGGGCAACGGTCAGCACGATTAATGCGATGATTATGGTTCTCATACCTTTGGTAATATAGGTTGTTTATATAAATAGTTTTAAGGTTTCAACCCAAGTTGAAGTCTACTGCTTCTTCCTAAACTCCTTAAGCAATGAGGCATATATCTTATCAAAGTCTCTTTTTTCTCCGTTTTTAGCGAAGAAATCAAGTAGATTTTTCAGGTCTCTTGCAAGCAATTGGTCTGCCCCCATTGCCCTTACCGGCATTGATTGGGAAAAGTCGATAAAGATTGGTTTTTGGTTCCAGTTCAATATATTGAAAGAAGAAAGATCGCCATGCACTAATCCTCCTTTCACAAGCTTTTTTACATTTTCAAGGCATTCGTCAAGGAATTCTTTTGGATTTTTGGGATAATCATTTTTAACTTTTAGAGCAACGCTTTCATCACCTATAAATTCCATGACAAGAATGTTATTGCTAAATGCAAAAGGCAATGGAACCCTTACCCCAGCTTCTCTTGCAGTGAAAAGATTTCTATATTCTCTTTGGCACCAGGCAAAAACAACATTTCTTCTTTGCTTTCTGAGTTTAGTATATCTTGGATCGTTCTTGATATATGAATACATCTTATTGAAATCGCAAGTTTGAAGACGGTAAATCTTTACTATCACCGGCCCTCTATGGGAATCAGCTTTGAAAACATTTGATTCCTTGCCGATAAATAGTGGGCTAAATGAGTCTTCTTCGAAGTGATTCTGGCCTATAAGCTTTCTAATATTGTCTTGTGTGAATCTATCAAATACATCATCCTGTGTCTTGAATTTTTCACGTGTTATTTTAGACATATGAAGATAGAAATTACTTAGATATTAAATATTCTTACTAATCAAAATCGCTGAATCTTTCCTTTTTATATGGACCAATTCCCTTGAGCATCCCAAAAACTGATTTTTTTTCTTTTAACGCAGTTTCAATTGTGAATTGATAAAGAATACCTGGCCTATGTGATACTTCTTCTTCTGTTCTTTTTGTTTTTTCAACAATCCCAGATGAAATCATTTTTTTCCTAAAATTTCTGTTGTCATAATTTTTATCTTCTATTATTTCATATACTTTCTGCAAGTTATTTAAGGTAAAGTATTTTGGCATGAATTGTTTTACAATTAAAGTATCAATATTTTTTTTCAAATGCTCTTGTGCCTTTTCTATTATTTTTTTATGGTCGAAAGCCAATTCATTTAACCCTTTTACATCATGCCAAGATTCCTTGGATTTAATAAGCTCATTATTTACTAGTGCAATAAAACCAATAGATATAACACGTCCCCGGGGATCTCTTTTCGGGTCGGTAAATGTATAAAATTGTGAAAGAAAAATATTATTGATTCCTAAAAGGTCCTTTAACTTTCTTTCCAGTGTTTCTTTGGCCGATTCGTTATTTTCAAGTAGCCCTCCTGGCAACTCAAGCAATCCTTCAAAAGGCCCCTTTTCTCTTTTCTTGAGAAGTACTTTTAACTTCAAATTATCAATAGTGAAAATTACAGGATCAACTGCTACCTGGGATATTTCTTTCATAAGATGAGAAATTATACTTCACTTTATTAATTTACGTATAATCAACATTAACTTAACGTAATAAATACGTAAAGTTTAAATAGTTAATAGTTAATCCCATTGCAGGGAGGCGATAAACATGCAACCATATTCAGTAATATATGAGCGTGATACAAACTATCCAGTTATTGGTGAGGACATTTCTCACCCATCGCTTTATGACAGGGCTAGAGAGTTTAGAGAGCAGAATACTGCGAGGGCATTTGCGTCATCAAGAATGGCAGACCCCGCCCTTCTTGTAAAGAATGGGGCCATAGATGATGAAAGCTCAAGGGGAAATTTTGTTGTGGCAGCTTATTTTCCTGAAAAATATAAGCATCATTCATACGATGGAAGTTCGGATCCAATTCCAACACATGAAGTTATTAGATGCTCAAGAGAAGTCTTAGAACAGGTGCTTAATGATTTTGCCACAAAAGGACCCGGAAAAATAATCTGGGGGATAGAATTGAAAATAATGGAATAAGATATTTCGGGGATTAAGCGGGTCAATTTCTTAATTATATACCGCAACCTATATAAACAACTAGATTTTCGTCTTCGATAGTGCGCATGGGTCCTTACAAGAGCTTGGTCGCAAGGCCAGCAAGGATTGCGAGACACTCGCGCATAAGACAGCCCGGCATGAGAGTCCTCGCATGAGCTTACGAACAATCGAGGCAAGGAACGCCGAGAGTTAGTGTTTCGGGCGACATATTTTACACTTACCGGGGCAAATGCCCCAGATCATATAAAAAAGGGAGAGTAGTAATATCATGAGTATCACTGTCGTAAGTCATAGTGGCTTAGCGATACTTGAGTAAATACTGCTCTTTCTGAAAACAGAGGAAAAGTAAAATGGCAAAGATAAGTCCAGTTTCATCTAAGTACATAATACACTCGACAATTAACATCGAGGGAGTCGTAGACAAGCCCGATGTGATAGGCGCAATTTTCGGCCAGACAGAGGGCCTTTTGGGAGCAGATTTGGAGTTCAGGGAACTCCAGCGTTCAGGCAGGATAGGCAGAATTGAAGTTAATATTGAGACCCGTTCTGGCAAGACAAATGGAAACATCATAATCCCTTCTTCACTAGATAAGGCTGAAACAGCAATCATTGGTGCAGCCTTAGAAATAATACAAAGAATTGGACCTTGCAATTCTAAAATTAAAGTCCAAAAAATAGAAGATGTAAGAATCTCAAAAAGACAGCAGGTTGTTGAAAGAGCCAAGGAATTGCTAAAACAACTTCAGGACACAGTCATGCCTGATTCTCAGGAATTAGCTGACGAAGTTACATATTCAGTAAGGATTATGGAAGCAATAAGCTACGGCAAAGATAATTTGCCAGCTGGTCCTGCAATCGATGAGTCTGACGAGGTCATAATAGTCGAAGGTAGGGCAGATGTGCTCACTCTTTTGAAAAATGGCTTCAAGAATGCAATCGCAATAAACGGGACTTCTGTTCCAGAAACAGTAAAGGAGTTGTCAAAGAAAAAGACAATGACTGCTTTTGTTGATGGAGACAGGGGAGGAGACCTTATTATCAAGGAACTTTTAGACACTTGTGATATTGACTATGTTACAAAGGCTCCTGATGGAAAGGAAGTTGAAGAACTAACAAAAAAAGAAATACATAAGGCATTAAGAGACAGAGTTGTCCCAGAGCAGGTCAAAGGAGAAGTACAAAATGTCAGGCGCGAGGATGTCCGCCATGAAGAGAGAAGGGAAGAAAGAAGAGATGATAGACGCGGCCCTCCAAGACCTCCGCAATCAAGGCCTCAGAGGAGATTTGAGGAGCCAAAAGAGCAAAGGAAGCAGCCCGGACAACAAGAAAAGGAAACTTTCAAGATGATGTGCGAGGATTTGGTTGGAACAAGGGGTGCTTATGTCCTTGATAACCAGTTAAATATTCTTGGAAAAGTTCCGGTTGCCGAATTGCTTGGTACGCTGAGGAGTTTGCCTCAAGTTTATGCTGTGGTTTTTGATGGAATAATTGAGCCCGAATTGGTAAGGGCGGCCGAAAGCACACATGTCCAGTATCTTGTTGGCATGGATACAAGAGTTAATCCAGCGCATAGCAGGGTTGGCCTTGTAACGCTAGCAGAACTTTAAGGCTGTTTTAGAATTTTAATATCTGCTTCGCTTCTTAATTTTTTAAGAAGCTGTGTCAAAGCCTTGGATACTTTGTCTTCGAGAATCACCGATTTGATTTGCAGCTTAGTGGTATTTGTAATTGTAAGGTTCGCATCATTAGTTCCACCTGAAGCAACGTAAAAATCCCATATTTCTTGTTCCGTAACAGATGTTTGTGAGATTATAGTTTCATTTATCATCCTGAATATAATTAGCTGTTTCTTAAGATCTGCTTTTATGTCGGCGATGGTTATATTGTAGGACGCCAATGACTGGCTTACCTGTTGCTCAGTAAGCCCCTGATTCTCAAGGGCTTCTTGAAATTGCCTATCAGCTTCATTGTCTGAAACTGCTATTCCATTTTTTGAAGCCTCACTAAGGAACAATAACTCGTCAATAGATTGGTTAAGAAGAAGCGATTTTACTGCGGGATTTTGGTATTGCGCCGGAAGCCTGACATAAAGCTTGTCAATTTGTTTTTGGGTAATTGGAACTCCATTTACTGTCGCAAGAGTTGTATCTGCGACAGTTTTGCTTGAGTAAAAAATTGCGACTGCGATTATTGCAAGAATTGCTATTGCAGCAACGAAAGTAAAGCCGAAATTCCTTTTTTTGGTTATTTTGTTAATTCTATTTGTTTTCTTCATTCGCTCAGCAATCGCCAAAGCAATTATAAATGTTTTGATAATTTCGTCGTATATGAAACAGTTTGAGTTCGTTGAGCATACCGCAGATGCAGAATTCTATTCTTATGGCTCAACAATTGAAGAGGCATATGCCCATGCCGCCTATGCTGTTACAAGCATAATTGTAGATTATAAAAAAGTAAAAGCTGTCTTGAAGAAGATTGTAAAAATTCGCGGAAAGGATAAAGAAGCGTTGCTATACAATTTCATTGAGGAGATAATCTATTTGCTTGATGCAGAGGATTTTGTGATGCATAAAGTTCAATATCTTGAAATAAAGAAAGATAAAAATGGATTTTCACTTGAGGCAGAGTTGCTTGGCGATACCGTTAGCAATTATCAATCAGAAAAAGCTGTCAAGGCAGCAACATATAATAGCATGGAAATAAAGCAGGAAAACGGCAAATGGATTGTACACATGGTCGTTGATATCTAGCTAACTTTTTATATCTGATTTTTTACCAGAGAGAAAATGGAAAGAATAACTGGAAAAGATGTCGAAATTCACAAGTTAACAGATTACTCTTGGGAAATCCCTAAGAAGGGGGGAATGAATGTTCCTGCTGTCGTTTATGCATCAGAAAAGCTCCTCTCGAGAATGAAAGAGGATAGGACACTTTTGCAGCTGAAGAATGTTGCAATGCTGCCAGGAATCCTAAAACACGCGATTGCAATGCCTGATGCCCATGAAGGATATGGTTTTCCAATCGGAGGAGTAGCTGCATTTGATTTGCAGAAAGGAATTATTTCACCTGGCGGCGTGGGTTATGATATAAATTGCCTAACAGGGGATAGTTTGATAGTTAGCGAGTTTGGCACGAACAAAAAGTTAAAAGATTTCGAGTCCTTAGAGCAGGAAATAGAAATAAACGGTTTTATTGTAAAAAAGTTGCTTGGGGTAAATCTAAAGTCATTCAACACCGGCGAAAAGAAACTGGAACCAAAACGCGCAGCGCTTTGGATGAGAAAAGGCGTTTCTGAAGTTTATAAAGTCACATTATCATCAGGACTCACTATCAAATCCACGGCTGAGCATCCTTTTCTGACAAAGCAAGGGATGAAAGAATTAAGAGATTTAGAAGGAAAAGAAATTGCTGTTAATCTCTTTGAAGGTGTTCCAGAAGACGGTTCTTCAGAGCGACAATTGATTTTGGCCAAAATAACGGGCTATGTCATGGGTGATGGACATCTGCATTTTTCTGCCAGAAAAGGTTACGCTTCTGTTTATGGTTCAGAAGAAGATTTGAAAGTGATGCAGGCAGATATTGCAAGGCTGGGTTTCTCTTCAAAAATTTACAGGCGGCAACGGAAACACACAATCACAACTCAATATGGCAAGCGGGATTTTGCATCCAATGAAGGTATGCTTAAAACTGGAATTAGTTTCGCCAGGCTTCTAAAGGCTGCAGGGGTTCCTGAGGGCAACAAGAGCAGAATAGAGTTTGGTGTTCCAGAGTGGATCAAAGAATCCAAATTAAGTGTTAAGCGCGCTTTTATCGCAGGTTTATTCGGGGCAGAACTTAGCTCGCCATCCACGCATACAAAAACAGGATTCTATATGCCGATTTTTGCACAAAATAAGATAGCCGAGTTAACTGGCAATGCACGTTTTTTTATGCTTGAAATAACTAAATTGCTCGAAGAACTAAGTGTGAAAGTGAACAAAGTAAGCGAGCGTGAGGAATTCGTCAATCAATATGGTGAAAATACCAAAAGGTTCAGGCTTATAATTAGCGCGAATGAAGATAACCTTTTGCAGCTTTGGAGAAATATCGGCTTTGAGTATAACCAGAAAAGGAGTGTGTTAGCTGATATTGCAGTTCTTTACATCTTGAAAAAGAAGCAGGATAATTCGAGAAGAATTCAGCTAGCAGTGGATATAAAGCTCCTGAAGAAAAAAGGGTTTAAGGTTTCTGAGATAAAGAAGCTGTATTCCAAAGAAATAAATGAAAGATTTGTTGAGAGGCATTATTATGAGAACGCAAAGCAGAGAATTTCATTAAAAACTGATTCTTTTGATGATTTCAAAAACCAAAAGCTTGCAGAATTTAAAGAATTTGGAGTCGTATTTGATAATATAACTTCCATAATTTCCGCAGGCAGGGAAGAAGTGTTTGATTTCAATGTTGAAGATAATCACACGTTTATAGCAAATTCATTTGTTGTTTCTAATTGCGGAGTCAGGTTAATCAGAACAAATTGGACATTTGAGGAAATTAAAGACAAAAGAACAGAATTATTAGACGAACTTTTCAAAAGTGTTCCTTGTGGTGTTGGAAAGGATACTAAAGTAAAATTAACTAAGGAAAAATTATCTGAACTTTTGACAATAGGATCGCAATGGAATTTAGAAAATGGATTTGCAACAAAGAAAGATCTTGACCATACCGAAGAAAATGGAAAAATGGATTCAGCCGAACCGGAATTTGTCTCAAGCAAGGCAATGCAAAGAGGAGTTGGGCAGATTGGAACACTGGGTTCTGGCAATCATTTTCTTGAACTGCAAAAAGTAGATAAAATTTTCAATGAGGAAGTTGCGAAGCAGTTTGGAATAACAAAGGAAGGGCAGATTACAATTATGATTCATTGCGGGTCTCGAGGATTTGGACATCAGGTAGCTTCAGATTACATCAGGGAAATGGAAGAAAAGTTTGGCCATGCACATCTTCCCGATAGAGAACTTGCATGCGCACCAATCCAGTCTGACATCGGCCAGAAATATT
>Ga0209542_10007396_pt1 | contig 20921 bp, 24 predicted proteins | sample RifCSPhighO2_01_FD_184028 | JGI IMG/M metagenome (GOLD analysis project Ga0209542, IMG submission 184028) | Soil microbial communities from Rifle, Colorado - Rifle CSP2_plank highO2_0.1 (SPAdes) (version 2) | ecosystem: Environmental > Terrestrial > Deep subsurface > Rock core/Sediment ... | reverse complement strand
GGGTCTTCGTTGAGTTCAATATGTCCTCCGATTGGCAGCCATCTTTTTAATTGCTTATGCAAAACCAGCAAAACCTTTGAGCTGTTTATTATATAGGCCACTACGGTAAAATCAATTTTTTCGTGAATGTGGGACATAAGCGAATTATATCATACTACATCACTCTTTTTTTCTTCCTGAATAACCTGCGATATTCCCCAATGGTATCTCTGCGCGGAATCTTTATCATTTTTTACTAGAACAAGCCCGTTTGGAGCTTTAATCAATATAGACATCAATAGAAAAGTGCTAGAAAATTGTGAGATATCTTTTATAATTCTTGTCATGAACTCTGCGACTGGTTCGCTCTCGGTTTCTGTGTGAAAAATTCTTTGAGAAGATACTTTCTTCGTTTTCCGCATAAAAATCAACGGGCTAATATTCGTGAGTCCTCCCTTGTGTGCAGGTTGGTCTCTAAGAAAAGAAAGATACGTCAGCCAGTTTCCATTTTTATCTATATATTCACAAATTTGTACCGCCTTCGATTTATATGGTTCGGGTATTTTTTTAACTGCCTTATAATTTCAAATCCACTTTTCAACCCTTGTTTTGGTGCTTTCCGCCAGCCATCTAAATTAAGTCCGAGCAAAGCGTTTAAGGTCAGCGCTAAAGAGTCCAATGTCGCTTGTGTTTGTGAAAGAAACGCGTCAAATTCACTATTTAGTTCGACAGGATTGAGAGTCAAGTCAATATGGCGATTCGGATCTTTCGAGGACTTTTTCAGGAACTCTCTCAATGTTCTTTTTTCGGTTTCGATATATTTTCTTCTGTTTTCATTTGCCTTCAATAAAGAAGAAGTTATATCAAAAACTTTCTGAAGGTATTTATCCTTTTGTAATTTATTTTCTGTAAAACAAAGAGTTTCAATGTTCAATAGTATAGGAGGGTTAGTAACCTCTTGGAGGATAAAAGCGTCAATTTCATCTCTGGATTCGAATAAAAGACCGAGAGAGCCGAAAGGTTTTTGCCCCGTCTTACTGGGTTGCAAGAGATTCGGATTCCAAAAGGAAATTTTATCTCTAAATTTCTTAATCAAAAGCTTAACTTTAGCAAGCATATTTGCTGGGAGACTTGGATTCGAACCAAGGTTACCGCTTTCAGAGAGCGGGGTCCTACCGCTAGACGATCTCCCAATATTGCTAAATCCTAATTGAAAATGGGGTAAAAATCAATATATAATGTAAGGCATGGAACAATACATCGTCGGATTTGTTTTACTGACATTCGGAGGGATTAATGCCGTACGGCCGAATATTATGATGCGGTTTCAAATTTGGACCAATCGCGTAATAATGGGCGCGAAATACGAGCCTAGCGAGCGCACTTACAAAATCACGCGCTTTTTCGGGGCGTTTTTCATGGTCCTCGGCCTTTTGGTAATTAAGGGGGGATAAAATAAAATTATGAAAAGAGCCATAATTGTTCATTGTTGGGACGGATATCCTGAATACTGCTGGTATCCGTACGTCAAAAAAGAACTTGAAGCCAAAGGATTCCAAGTCGATGTCCCGGCGTTTCCGGATACGGACGCGCCGACGCTCGATAAATGGCTTCCTGTTTTAGAAGGGGTAATTGGTGTTCCCAATGAGGATGCTTATCTTATCGGGCACAGCGTTGGATGTATAACAATTCTTCGTTATTTAGAATCGCTTGCTTCGGACACTAAAGTTGGCGGCGTAGTAATGGTTGCCGGGTTCACTGACGATTTGGGTTTTGAGGAGTTGAAAATTTTTTTTACTACGCCTGTTCCGCTAGAAAAAATCAAAACAAAAACAAATTATTTTGTTGCGATACACTCGGACAATGACCCATATGTACCGCTTAAGTACGGCGATATTTTCAAAAAAGAACTCGGCGCTGAGTTGATCGTTAAGCATAAATTCGGGCACTTTTCCGGCGCCGCGGACAAAGAAGATTCCTGCGTCGAACTTCCGGATGTCGTAGAAAGCATATTGCAAATTTTACACAATGAGAAAAGAAATTGAAGTAAAAGCAAAAGTAGATAGTCTTGATGAGGCAGAGCGCAAGCTGGCGGAGATGGGCTGTGTATTGTCGGGGGCTCTAGCCCAGCACGATGTTGTTTTCGTGGAAGACGATTACGGACCCTTTGAAGTGTTCCGGCCCAAGAAAAACCTGCTTCGCATCCGCGAATCCGGCGGAGAATTTATTTTGACTTTAAAACGGCCGGTGGCCAACCAATTGGACAGTCTGGAGCACGAAACTAAAATTTCCGATCCGGCGGAAACGAAAGAAATATTAAACCTTATGGGGTACCATGAAATAGTCGCGGTGGATAAAATCCGCAGAAAAGCAAATTTTAACGGAATGGAAATTTGTTTAGATCAAGTTGACGGGCTGGGCACTTTTTTGGAGGCGGAGCGTATTGTGGAAGATGCCGAAGCGGAAATCGTCCAAAACGAACTTTTTGCTTTCCTTCAAAAACTTGGGGTAAAGCCGGAAGACCGCATATATGATGGTTACGACACGCTGATTTATTTGCAGAAACCCAAAAAGAAATGAAAACAATTTTAGTTGATGCGGTATATGTATTCGTAATAGAAAAAGAAGGGAGCTTCGGGATTTTTGAGGAAATGCGCGAACTTCTCGAACTCTATCCGAATAAAAAAATAATCCTGACCGGGGCGGACGATGAGCAATATAAAAAATGGGGGCTGGATAAAATGCCCTATGAGGTTTTTACGTTGAAGCACAGCCCCGAAAAAACCGACCCGAAGTATTATGAAATAATGCTTAAGCATTTTGGATTAACAAAAAATGAAGTTATTTATTTTGAGCATAACGCGGATGCCGTAAAAAGCGCGGAGACTTCGGGCATAACTTCGTACTATTACGATAATGATAAAAAGGACTTAGTCTCGCTAAAGTTTTTTTTGGATGTCAATTTATGATCAAAATCTATGCTAATCTTATGAAAAAATAGTCATAATTTATCCTTGAAAATAGGCCTATTTTATAGGTTTGCATAGATTTTAAATATATTTGCATAGATTTAAGTTATCTGGTATCATAGGGATAATATGGTACAAGAAGAGCTAATTTCAATAAGTGAAGCTGCAAGCATATTAGGAGTCTCAATAGATACATTGCGTCGCTGGGATCAAAGCGGTAAATTAACCTCGGTTAAATCAGAGGGAGGGCATCGTAAGTATTATAAATCCCAAATAGAACTTTTTCTAAATGATCTTTTTGGTTTGGCGAAAGAATGGGTCTTAAAAGGCACCGAAATCCCCGCGACATTTTATTGTTCTAACAGCGCAGAGTTTCAAACCAGGCTAATCCGAATGCAGGGGCTTCTCGGAGAAATAAAAGAATTGGCTCCAATATTCACACTGATCGTTGCGGTAGCGGGAGAAATCGGCAACAATTCTTTTGATCACAATTTAGGGAATTGGCCGGACACCCCGGGAATATTTTTTGCCTACGACACGCAAAAGAGAAATATAATATTGGCGGACAGAGGTTTGGGTATTTTTGCCACATTAAAGCGCGTAAAGCCCGAGTTAAATTCCGACGAAGAAGCTTTAGGAGTGGCATTTACAGAAATCCTATCGGGCCGTGCGCCGGAAAACCGCGGAAACGGACTTAAATTTGTCCGTAAGATTGTTGCAGAAAATTCAATAGGTCTTTTATTTCAAACAGGAAACGCGGAATTGATTTTAGCAAAAGATAGCGATGCGTTAAATATAAGACCGTCTCCGGAACCGTTTCGCGGATGTCTTGCATTAATAACATTCTAAATAACTACATGAGAATAGAATTGAAAAAATTTGGTACAACCCTTATCTCCCGTCAAAACGGCCGTGAAGCTTTTGCCGCGCTTCAAACCCAAATAGCCGCTTTAGCTGAAAATGAAAATCTGGAATTAGATTTTGAAGGGGTCATCACATTCTCGCCTTCATGGGGCGATGAGTTTTTGAGTCCGTTGGTAAAAAAATACGGCGCAAGGCTGGTTCTTATGAATACCGGCAACCCTTCCGTCAAAGCGACTCTTGAGCTATTGGAGAAGATAAACCAAATTCCCTTCATAAGATAATTAAAATTTATGGTGAGAAAAACTACAAAAAAGAAAAATGAAATAGTCATATACCAGGCTAAGACCGGGGCAATTGAGCTCCGGGGTGATTTTAGCAAAGAAACTATCTGGGCTACTCTCGACCAAATTGCCGATGTTTTTGGGCGCGACAAATCAGTTATTTCCCGTCACTTGCAAAACATTTATAAAGAAAATGAATTAGACGAAAAAGCAACTGTTGCAAAAAATGCAACAGTTCAACTTGAGGGCGCTAACCGCGCTTACTCTTTTTGTCGCGGAAAGCGATCCAAAAAACAAAGAGCGGATGATAAAATTAGTTTTACAGCTGCTGAAAAAATAAAAATAAAAACCCCGACGCCGGCGGAAATAAAAAAACGGCGCATCCTGAAGGGAAGCGCCGCGGCGGTTTTTTGCTAACTTTGGTTTTTTGTCACGACGACGCGAGCCAGACGGCGCTTTTGTCGTTTGTGGCTACTATCGCGTATTTCGGGCTGAGCGATTTTTCATCGTACTTACGCACGACCATGCGATAGTTGAACGGCATCAGGACAACCGAACGGTAAATCGTAATTTTTGCAAATCTTTCTTTGTCATCGAACTCGATATGGTATTTCGGATTTTCTTCAACGTCAATCGGTTTGCGAAGTTGCCCAACCGGCACGCTAAGATCGAGCTGACTTTCATAGTGCACAAGCGACCCGTTGCGTCTTGGCAGGGAACCCCAGAGAAGGGTCCCGTCAAAAGCGACGAGTACTCCGCGCTGACGGTGATCAAACGGAACAATAACAGGCTCACTGCCGGGGAAGTTTAATTCAAGGTGCGTTTCATCCGTTTGGGAAGCGGTGCTCACGCCGGGCGCCCGGCCAAAAAGATAATGATGTACTTTTCTGACATCGGTCCAAATTATCATGTGTTTTCCTCCTGTGACATTTATAGCATATATAGATATATATGTCAATTCATAAAGTTTTGTAAATTCCCTAGCGAAATGCAATCGCTTTTAATAATGAAATTCTTGGAACTTTCGTAATGATACCTCGCTCCAGAGCTTTTTCATACGATGACCGGTATCCGAGCGATTTGCGGTATTTATGATTGAGCAAATGAAGCTGTGACTGGTATGTGTCATTCGTAACAGATCCGAGGTCGGTGCCTTTGGGAATGAACCATCTGCGCACGAGGCCGATTGATCCCTCCGCGTCAGGCTTCTGTGTCGGTGATCCGGGATCGCAGAAGTATGTATCGACACCGAAGTCTTTATGATGGATATTCTCAATGCCGTTATCAAGCGTACAAGTGTCTGCAGAAACAGCTTTCACCGCCTTTTGCATCGCCGGCACGATTACCGAAGCGCTTTTGTTAAGAACAATTTCTCCTGAAAGCAGCTTGCTCTCTTTCTCCACAACAAGAAGAGCGCAGATCTTTGAGCCGGACCGCTTCGTGGAGACGAACAAATCGCCCTCAGCGTGTACGAGACCCTGCTCATTTGGCCTGTCATTGAGGGGCTTTCTGTCCGGTATGAGAACTTTCTTGGAGAGTCCGCTTTGCCGTTTCTTCCGGGTTCTTTTTGTACAGAGATACTTGCAATATTCCTTTCCGTCTTCGCTGTACAGCCATTTGTAGATGGCATTTTTGCCGACTCGTGGCATGAAGCTATCCTCTCTCATCCGTCCGGCGATCTCGTTAGGGGAACGAAGTCTCATAAGCTCTTTGATCACGAATTTCCTCAAGGTTGGATTATCGGCGATTTTCATGCCGGGACGTTTGCTGTGAGAGCGCTTCTCCTCTGCATCTTTCTCTGCTAGTTCTGCGTTGTACCGCCAAGTAGCGCGCGGATAGCGATTTAACTCCCGCGAGATAGTGCCTGGATCTACGCCTAGTACAAGAGCGATGTCTTTCTGGTTATGACTATGGCCAAAGAGAGCATGAATGCGGTCACGACCTTTTGCCGTCAAATGCCTGAACTCCTTTCGTTTTTTCATACAATTGCAGGTTAGCGCAATTGCATTTCAAAGAGGAATTTTCAGTTTTGCTAATTGCGGTAACGGTGCTTTAATTTGGGAAGAAGCAGGGTGAACATTTATGGGACGGCAAATGGTTCTTGATGTTCCGTATGTTAAAGAGCCGGATGATTTCGGCTGGTGTGCCGCCGCGTCAACTGCGATGGTTTTGAAGTGGCACGGCGAGAGGATAAGCCAGCAAAGGGTGGCAAAAGAAGTGCCGGTGTATAAAAACGGCGCTTACCCCGACAAATTGGGGGCATATCTTTTGCAAAAAGGATACGGCGTGAAAATTAAATTCTGGCTTCCGGGCTTAAGGAATTCCGCGCGCGGGCTTTCAGGCGGAAAAGAGAGCCCCAAGGTATTAAAAGAGCTTTTTTTCGGAGCGAGCACGGAGCAGGCACTCCGCACACAGCAAATGTGCGTAACGATGGAGAGATTTGCGGACAAAGGTGGGATTGTAAATTTCGGTCCTCCTCTTCTCAAAGATATCAAAAGAGAACTTTCCGCGGGGCGCCCGGTAATTTTTGAAATAAATTCCAATTGGCTGAGAAAAACGGGCCGGGTGCATACAAGCCACATGGTTGTGGTAAAAGGTCTGAAACGTTCCGCGGGAAAACAAATAAATTTTCCGCGCGTAATTTTCCACGACCCGCGCCTCCGCCCAAATATGTCCTGCTCCGCCGACGAATTTCTTTACGCAAGCCAAATCGGCTACGGATACGCGATATTCATAAAACCCCGCTCATAGAGCGGGGGATTTTTTTGTGCTAAAATAAGGGCATATGAAAAACTTAACAATTGTGTTCGCAATTATCGCGGTTCTGGCCATAGGCGTCGGAGCGTATTTTTTGATGCAGAGCCCGGCCGGCAATGTGGCCGTAAACAAGGGTCCTGTGGCCACGCCCACCCCCGTTCCTTCGGAAACGGTTAAACCTACCGAGCAAAAGCCGGTTGATAAAAGCATGTCGGTTTTAGGGAAGTCCGTTGAAGGGCGCGACATTACCGCTTATCACTTCGGCGAAGGCGCAACCGAGCTTCTTTTCATCGGAGGAATACACGGCGGATACGAATGGAACACGGTTCTTCTTGCGTATACATTGATAGACCATTTAAAGGCAAACCCGAGTGCTGTTCCGAAAAATATAAAAGTTACCGTAATTCCCGTGCTAAATCCCGACGGATTATTTAAAGTAATCGGTTCCGAGGGCCGTTTCGCGCCGTCAGATGTTTCGCAGTCGCAATCAAAAGTTGGCTCTGGGCGTTTTAACGCGAACAATGTGGATTTAAGCAGGAATTTTGATTGCCGGTGGCAGGCAAATGGAGTATGGCAAAATAAAACCGTAAGCGGGGGAAGCGCGCCTTTCTCCGAGCCCGAGAGCCAGGCGATAAAGAAATATATAGAAAAGCATAAGCCCGCCGCGAATGTCACATGGTACAGCGCCGCCGGAGGAGTGTTCCTTTCAAACTGCACCGCGGGCATTTCCGCGGAGACAAGGATGATTGCAAACAAATACTCTGCCGCTTCCGGGTATTCTACGTACGACACTTTTGATTTTTATCCACTTTCGGGAGATATGGTAAATTGGTTCGCCAAAGAAAATATTCCTGCAATCAGCGTACTGCTTACGGACCACACGTCCACAGAGTGGAATAAAAATCTCGCGGGCTTTGAGGCGCTGTTAAAATACTACGCCAGATAATTTGCAAGTGAGCGCGCCTGAATATGCAATCTAATTTTTTTAAACGCACGATAATCGCGGTCATCGCTTTTGCGGTTATCGGCGCGGGCGCATTGGTGTATTTCTTTTTTTTGCGCGGAGCCAAAGCGCCCGCACCTCAGGCGCAAGTGCCGGTTGCTGTGGAAGACCTCGGACCGGCGCATAAAGTAATAGGCAAATCATTGGAAGGGCGCAATATAGATGTTTACACATACGGCAACGGGGAGACGCATCTGGCGTTTGTCGGCGGAGTGCACGGCGGATACGAATGGAACAGCGTGCTTCTCGCGTACGCGTTTATGGATTATTTTTCGGCAAATCCGCGAAATATTCCGAAAAACTTAACTATTTCAATAATTCCATCGGCCAATCCGGACGGAGTATGGAGAGTAACGGGCAAAACCGGCCGTTTTACCGAAGCCGATGTGTCGGAAGACCCGAAAATACTGGCTTCGGGAAGGTTTAATGCCCGCGGAGTTGACCTCAACCGCAATTTTGACTGCAAGTGGAAACCGCAAAGCACATGGCAGTCAAAAGTCGTGAGCGCGGGTTCATCAGCTTTCTCCGAGCCTGAGGCAATGGCAATACGCGATTTTGTTCTGCAAAATAAACCGCGCGCGGTTATTTTTTGGCACAGCAAGGCCAACGCGGTGTACGCGTCCGAATGCGAAGGAGGGATATTGCCCGAAACTCTCGCCATTATGAAAGCTTATTCCGCGGGTTCGGCGTATCCGGCGGTCAGCATATTTGATGCGTATGAAATTTCCGGCGATGCCGAAGGATGGCTCGCTTCAATTAATATTCCTGCCATTACCGTGGAACTAAAATCTCACGGAATCATTGAATGGGAAAGAAATCTGGCGGGGCTTAAAAGTCTTTTTGAATACTACACCCGTTAAAACGGCGGTTTAGTAGTGTTGCGACAGATAAGCTCTGGTTATTGAACCAAAGTTTCCCAAAGCAGGGTTTATTCCCGCCTGCGCCTGAAATTCAGCGAGTGCCGCTCGGGTCATTGCTCCGAAGTAGGCAGTCGCGCCGACACCGGCCAAAGCCTGTGCGGCTGGGCCTTTTTCCTGCGAGATTAAGAATTGCTGGAGAATTGTTACGTCGCCGCCTCTGCTGCCTTGTTTAAGGTCTGTTGCAATTGCACGGACCTGCTGGCCGAATGCTGAAGCCGGTGCCGGTGTGCCTTGTTGCGCCGCGCGCTGTGCCTGTAATGTCTGCAAGTTCGCTAACAATGCGGCAATCTGTGCCTGCAGGGCAACAACTCTCGGGTCTGCCGGTGTTGCCGGAACCGCGGGAGTAGCAGGAATCATTGAAGGAGGAGCTGAAGGGATTGCGGGAGTTGCGGGGACTGCCGGTACCGTGGTTGGTGTAGGAGTTGGCGTCGGTGTGACGGCCGGAGTAGGAGTAGGAGTTGCGGATGACGGTATGGTAACGGTGCTTGCGTCCAATGTAACCGCGGTTTGTGCCAATGCACGGCCGTTGAGCGTTGAACCGGTGTTCATTACAATCGCTGTTTGGGCCAATATATTTCCGTTAAAGACCGCTGTTGTGCCGAGGGATGCTTGTCCGGATACCTGCCAGAAAATATTGGAAGCCTGAGCGCCGCCCGAAAGAATAATTTTTGTTGCCGCGCTAATATCAAGATTTTGCGCTATCTGAAAAATCCATACGTCGTTCGCTCCGCCCGAGAGTGTAACATCCGCCGATATTAATACATTGGTGTCCCATTTGTAGAGTCCGGGCGCGATAGTGCGGCTTCCGATGTTTCCGCCGCCCAATTCAGTTTCGGTAGGATTTGTTCTTCCGGCCGCGTCAGTAAAGGCGGTTTGCATGTCCAGAACCGCCGTTGTCAGATTAGCGGGAGTCGGGTCCGCGTAGTCCGGAGCATATATATTTCCGGTCACTAAAGCCGATGTGGAATACGCTCCCGCCGCGGGAAGAACCAGCCCAAATCCTGTTATGGAAGTCGCGGCTGCGGGGCTAATTCCGAGATCCCCGACAATAGCGGTGGTTCCGGTGGTTGAAATTCCTGATTTTGCCAGAATCACATAGTTGCCGGCCGTTCCGAGATTTATCGGTGCGGGGCCTGCCGCCAACGCGGATGCGGGCCCCAAAAGGCCGAGTATTAAGGGCAGAGCTAATATGCCAACCGAAGCTTTTTTAAATATTTTCATGATAATTACTTTTTAATTTTTATAAACTGCGACTTTTTTATTATATCATATATCCATGCCTTACGTTGTTTATATATTGGAATGCGTGGATAAGTCGCTTTATACGGGCGCGACAAATAATCTGGAAAAGAGACTCCACGAACACAATACGGCAAAGCGCGGAGCGCATTATACGAAAATCCGCCGTCCGGCAGTTTTAAAATATTTTGAAAAGTTTAATTCACTCGCGAAAGCCCGAAAACGCGAAGCCGAGATAAAAAGTTGGAGGAGGGAAAAGAAGTTGGAATTGGCCAATGTTTGACACTGTGATTTAAATGTGTTACGCTTTGGTCAGAAACGCGAAAGGAGAATTTAAATATGAAAGTACTCGGTTGTAAGGCGGTTGCACTTGTTCAGATATCAATGGTTGCTCATGAGATTAGATCAGCCGGCGGAAACGCGGAAATCATTGAAAGAGGCGAAGAAGGTCATGCAAAATTCAGAGTTTGGGTGCCAAAAAGAGCCGTTAAGGAAATCAAGGCCGGCGACAGGCTTGAAGTGTGGCGCGTCCCCAACAGCAACCTTGTTATGGCGCACGATACGTTTGTTATTGCCAAAGAAGAAAAAAACTTCAGCGGAGGCGGCGGTCTTAAAAAAATCATCTTTTCGCAAAACCAATACTGGAGCGATTTTTGGTTCCAAAGAGTGTAGCGCCGCCAAACCAAGCCCGCCAAGGACAATTCTCGGCGGGTTTTATTATTATGTTAAAATAAATTACGACATATGAAGGTTATCATAACAAGCGCGAGAGACTGGTACGGCCGCTACGAGCGGCCGGTCTCTTCGCTGTCGCTTATAATCGGATTCGTATTTGAATGGTCCGCGCTTAAACGCATAGACATGTTTTGGGAAAATATATGGGTAGCCGCGCATTTTTTTATAATCGCGTTGTTGATAATTCTGGTTAATTTTCAGGAAGAAGAAACAACAAATCATAAAGACGCCTCCAGGATTCATTTTTGGTATCTTACCTTCCTTCAGGGTTTTTTCGGCGGGCTTCTCTCCACTTTCCTTGTTTTTTATTTCAGGAGCGCGACGCTCGCGGTCTCCTGGCCGTTTCTCCTATTGCTGTCGGCCGCGTTCGTCGCCAACGAGTCATTTAAAAAACATTACGAACGGGTTATTTTTCAGCTTTGCCTGTTTTATCTGTCTCTTCTCGCCTTCGCCATATATATAGTACCTGTGTTCTTTCACCGGATAGGGCCGGACGTATTTTTAATAAGCGGTTTAATAAGCCTCGTATCCTTGCTTTTTTTTGTCGCCGGTGTCGGGTTTTTTGCGAGAGAAAAATTCAGACAAAGCAAAAAAACGCTCGCAGTGTCCGTTTTGGGCCTGTATTTTGCCGTGAATATTTTATATTTTTTCAATATTATCCCGCCGATACCGCTGTCGTTAAAAGACGCGGGAGTCTATCACTCGCTCTACAAGAATACGGCGGGAAACTATGTCGTGGGGTCGGAAAATACTGCGGGCAGTCAGGATTTTTTCGCGCCGGGCGAGGATATTCATCTGGTGGCGGGCCGTCCCGTATATGTTTATAGCGCGATATTTTCTCCCTCAAAATTTAATACGGGCATTGTGCACGAATGGCAAAAATACGACGAAAACGCCGGCCAATGGGCTACGGCGACGCGTGTAAATCTGTCCGCCTCGGGCGGGCGAGAAGGGGGGTATAGAGTTTATTCAATGAAAACAAGTGTCGTGCCCGGAGAGTGGCGGGTAAATGTAAAAACTATGCAAGGGCAGGTTATCGGCCGTTTAAGGTTCAATGTTATCGCGTCAGACCGTGAGCCCGCGCTAAAAGTCTATATCAAAGAATGAGTGTGATATTATAGAAGGCATGAAAAGGCGCAATTTTTCAGTTTTAATTTTGTCGGCCGTATTTTCGGCAATGCCGTTATCCGGCGTTTTAGCGCAGAGTGCGGATGACCCCGGAGTAATGCAAATAAGCGCCCCTGATGCCGGCACCGCACGCGCGACTTCTACAGAGCCGGCGTCTGCCGTGCCGTCGGCGGGCAGTGCTGTTTCTCAGCCTGTTATGCCAACGGTTACCCCAAGCGTTACAGGTATTTCAGTCGCGGCTTCTTATCCGTCCGCCCCGCCGTCTGCCGGGCCTTCAAATATTCCGTTCATTTCGGTAGCTGTTGCCGGGATTGCCGCATTAGGGTTCGGATTATATAAAATGATGCGCGGACAGGCCAGCCTGCCGAGAAGGCAGGCAAAAGGAGAGGCTCAAAACAGCGATCAAAACAAAAATAATAAGTGCAATTTAATTAAAGCGACAATGGATGCGAAGTTTAAGGAATTAACGGATTTGGAAGGCAGAGTAAAAGGTAAAATCAAAGGAACAATCAAGGGCGTTTTGGAAGACGCACTTTTAACAGAAGGCGAGAAAACAATTTTAAAGAAAATAGAGAGCGCGAAGGGGGAGTATGAAAAATTAAAAGCTTTATACGAAGAATGCATTGTTGACGCGGAGACCGGAAAAACAAAAATCTTAAAATTCAGGGGTTTTAAAGCCGAAATGATATTGAAAGGTGAGAAAACTTCGTCGCTGCGCCTTTTTGACGACAAGGACTTAAAAGCGGGGGATGAACTGGAGCTTGTAAACTGGGATACCAAGAAAACGTTCGGTAAGGCCAAGATAACGGAAATTATTGAAAAGAAGCTCGGAGAAGTTGAAGAAAAAGATCTTATCGGCCACGAACCATTAGAAGGAGGACCCGTTGAAAATCTTAAAAAATATTACGGAGAGAAGGTTGGTCCGGAAACTACCGGTAAAATCGTCAGATTTAAACTGGAAAAATGATATAGCGGCCTTACGACTATAAATCTCTTTTTCCAGCCCTTAAGAAAGCCGGCTACGGAAATTTTCTTTCCCGCGGTGTGTTCTGCGGGGTCATTGTAGTAGATGGTGTCGCCGTCAATGCCGTTTATAACGACAAGGTGCGGTATCGGACTTTTAGGGTCAAATTTGTAATGGACAGACGCTATTACCGGTCCGTCCGTTAGAAAATTCTTAAGCTTTGCGAAAGCTGTATTTTTGTCGGAACCCGACAAATCATAATTTTCCCCCTCCAGGCCGTATTTTTCTGACAAAAGAGCGAGGGCTTTGTGTTTCCAGCCGGCACCTTGCTGATACGCCCCTTCCGCGATAGCTTCTCCGAGCAATGTATTCACAGATACGCTTCCGGGATTATAAAACTCTATTAGCATCGCAAGGTCTGCTATTCCGCATCCTACCTTTTGCCATTTCAAAGATTGAATATCCCGGAATTGGGAATAAAACGGGACATTCGGAATACCCGCAATATTAATTTCTATCGGAGCGGGGACGGGAAAGTTAACCGGAAAATTCATGTACGGCATCATGGCTTATAGCCGTACCATGCTTTTTTGGGCGGGTCAATATTGCATAAAAAATTGTTTAATATAAACTCTCTTTTATGTTTGACGAATCAAAAGAAAGGGCGCTTCAAATAACCGAAGCGTTATACAGGACCACTGAACTTTTTTCCGACGCGGAACCGCTCAAATGGTCTTTACGGCAGACCGCTTTGGAGATTCTAAACAGCGGACCGCAGGAATTAAACCGCGTTGAAGTTCTGATTAAAGGCCTTTTCTTAAAGCTTGAGCTGGCCGCCAGCGGGACATTTATTTCAAAAATGAATTTTGATGTTCTGAAGCGCGAGTATTCCGGCTTGCTTTCTAGCCTGATGTCCTATAAGAATAGTTATCAGGCTTTATTGGACAATATTGTATCGGACACGCCGAAGCAAATTATATCGGACAAGCCTGCCGAAACAACAATAAGCAAGAAAAGCCCTATTGATGCGCCATATAAGGCAGAAGGAGGCAAAAGGAAAGAAACCATACTGATGGCTCTTAAAGAAAAGGGTCCAAGCAGTATCGGGGATTTGACAGGTATCTTTAGCGAGAGTATAAGTGAAAAAACAGTCCAGAGAGAGCTAAACGCTCTTGTTAACGCAGGCGCGGTCAAAAAAGACGGTGAGAAGCGGTGGAGAAGGTACTATATATAGTTATCCACAATATGTGTGTTTGCTGGTAGGTTTATTAGGTTTATACTTAAATTAAGGGAAATGAGTGTGAATAAGCTTATGTAGAGGGGCAAATTAGGTTAAAACGGTACCGTTGTTTGGGTGCGTTTTGTTGGCTTATGACATCTGTACAACTAGGGATTTAGAGAATAGGTAACCTAGCGGACGGATGCCAGAAGCGAATAAAAAAGCTTGCTGGAAGAGAAGAACTTTGAAAATTAAATAACGAATGAAAGAGTTTAGAAAGAAAACAATTGATCAAACAATCAGGAGTGTAAAGTCGGGTCGAATTTTAGAAACGACTTGGCTCCTTTAAGAAAAGAATTATAAGAAAAGAATTATTAGGTTAGTTTAAAATCCAATAAAATTAATTTTTGTCGAAATTTATTTTATTGGGAAGTTTATTAAAAAAATTAAATTATGAATTCAATAAAACACAAAACTGCAAGAAAAATCACTTCAGTTTTATTGAGTGCAACTACGATGGTCTGGTTGGCGGGCGCGTCGGCATTTGTGCCGATGGTAGCTTCAGCTGACGCGGCCACGGACGCACTCATCGCAAGTTTGCAGGCACAGATTGCATCATTGATGGCACAAGTTGCAGCACTCGCCGGATCACAATCCAGCCAAAGTGTCGCTTGCAGTTTCACCCGCGATCTTACAATTAATGCGTCGGGACCTGATGTAACATGTCTTCAAAACTATCTTACATCAACCGGTCACTTCACATTTTCCGGAGGAGCAACAGGTTTCTTCGGTACGATTACCAGAGGTGCTGTAGCCCAGTGGCAGGCGGCAAACGGAGTAGTTCCCGCTGTCGGATACTTCGGAGCGATTTCCCGCGCCAAGTATATGTCGTTGGGAGGCAGTACTCCTCCACCATTTCCCCCGACACCGACGTTTGTACCGGTAACGGGAGGAACTCTCCGTGTACAATTAGCTTCTGACTCCCCGAACAATGTCGCGCTCGTTGCCGGACAGGCAATCGGCGAATTGGCAAGGTTCGTTTTCAGCAACGGAAGCACTGCTCCCGTGAAAGTCACAGGCCTTAACTTCAAACGCATCGGCTCATCAGGAGATTCAACGCTTGCAAACGTTTATCTCTACAATGGAGCTGTTCGTTTGACCGACGCGGCAGGTGTAAGCAGCACACTGTTTAGCTACAACAACACGGCTGGAATATTTGATGTTCCGGCAGGCGGAGTTGTCGTAGTATCAGTTCGCACAGACATCTTGGCCGGAACTGCCGGTCAACAGGTAGGAGCACAGCTTGTCTCGGTTGTCTCAAACGGCACCCTTGACTCGTCAGTTCTTCTTCCGATAAACGGAGGCTTACAGTCAATCTCTTCCGCTGCAATCGGCACGGTAGACTTTAACTACACCGGTCCGTCAGCCGCTACCGAAAACCCGGGCTCGGATATCCGTGTCTTTGAGGCTTCAGCAGTTGTTTCAACACACGCGGTTAATCTTGAGACTGTCGCTTTTGAAAACCGCGGTACGACAGATGACGGTGACATTACAAACTTGAAACTTTATGTAGGAGGCGTACAGGTAGGCCCGACGGTTGCGCAATTTGTCAACAAACGCGCGACCTTTGACCTCTCCAGTGCTCCTGTCCGTCTTGAAACGGGCACTCGTCTCATTAAGGTGATGGGCGACGTTGTAGGAGGCTCAAGCTTTACCTATGACATTCAAATCCGCCGTGCTGCAGATGTGCGCTTGGTTGATGTTGAACTCGGTCAGCCTATTCTTTCTACAAATGACGCCGCTGCCTTTACCGCAGTTGCCGCCGCCGCAGCTAACACAGTTGCAGCCGGTACGCTCTCGGTTGTACGCGCAGCGGGTTCTCCGGGAGGAAGCGTAGCAGTGTCTTCTACTAACGTTCTCTGGGGGACATTTGAATTCCGTGCCGCAGGCGAGGATATCAAAATTGAAGCAGTTACTGTAGATGTTGATGTAGACGGCACTACAGGCCCTGCAGGTATGGACAACGGCAAAGTATTCTTGGATGGAGTGCAAATCGGCTCCACAGCTGATGTTGCCGCCGCAGGCACAGAATTTACTTTCGGCTCTTCCTTCATTGCGAAGGCAGGCAAAATAATGAAAGTTGATATCTATGGTGACGCAAAAACCACCGCGGGTGTTGACTATGTCAATGGCACCACAACTGATGTTGGTATATCAGTTGCAACCGCGGACACCGAGCGCATGAATTCAGGAACCGCCATCACTTCCGCAATTACGGAGGTTGAAGGCTTGTCCAGAAGCATCTCGGCCTCATCTGTAACAGTCAATAAATTTTCAGGCTACGGCGACCAGACTTTGATTTCAGGAACCAACAACGCCAGACTTGGGTCATTTACCCTTTCGGCCGGTTCCACAGAAGGAATCAATGTAAACACGATTGTTGTTAATCTTACGACGGCAAACGCGGCCTCTATCACCGACCTTGTGCTGAAAAATAATGTCGGCGGAGCGCAGATTGGCTCAACAAAGCCGTCTCCTTCAACTGACAACACCTTCTCGGTTAACTTGGCTCTTGCGAAATCAGAAACAATCACGATTGATGTTTATGGAAATGTCAAATCCGGTGCGAATATTGGCACAATGGTTGCCACGATTGACTCAACAACCGGAGGTACCGGTGCTGTAACAGGGCAAACTGCTACTGTTGGCTCTGATAAAGACTTGCAGACCATTACGCTTGGCACAGCGGTACTTACAGGAGCGGTTGGTTCAAACAATCCAAACTCCTCAAACGTAATCGCAGGCCAGTCAGATGTATTGGTAGGCTCCTTTGACTTTACCGCGCAGTATTCAGACTTTGTGGTTAGCAAATTGAAAGTTAAAATTCCGATGAATGGAGCAACTTCTGTTTCTTTGGTAAAACTGAAGTGGACAGGAGGGGAAGCTTCGCAGGTGCTGGCTCTTTCTTCAGGAGCGCAAACACACGCGACAGCTACCTTCACAGGCCTTACATTCCCGATTGCGAAGAATACAACTGCAAAACTTGATGTATATGTAAATCTCACGACTATCGCTGATGGAGCCTCAACAGGAAGGTCCATTACGGTAGCTCTTGACGGCAATGAAGGCTACAGCGCGAAGGACACTGCCGATAATGAGGACACAGGTCTTACAGGCAACACTACCGACTACAGTTCCGATGCAACCGCCGGCAAAGGTGTGAAAATTGTCAGGAAATCTGTTCCTACACTTTCACAGGTTGCTCTTGACAGCTCTGCTCTTACAGCCGGAACCGATAAAGTTCTTGCCAGAGTAGCAGTTGCCGCTGACTCGGCAGGTGCTGTTGGTTGGAAATATATGAGCTTTACAGTGAACAAGAGCGCCGGTGTTACAATCGGTGCGACTAGCACAGTCAAGCTCTACCAAGGTGGAGTTGTTGTTCCCGGTAACTTCGCGACATCAACAGCCACTGGTGTTGTTGGCGGACTCGAAGCATTTAATGCAGCTCTCACCTCAGGAAACCTGGTATTTGAAGCAACCACCGAAGAACAAGTCGGTGCAGGCTCTTCAAAGACCTATGAGTTGAGAGGAACTACCGCCTTTGACACTGATGGAGATAACCTCGACATCAGCATTGCGAACCCGACAACTTCCGTATCTACGGACATATACGCAACCGTACTCGGAACATTCGGTGACGCGACTCCTTCGCTCATCTGGACTGATCGTTCATCGATCACCACAGTTCACAGCGAAGCAACATCCGATTGGACAAACGACTATCTTGTAAAGACCCTGCCTCTTACGGTAGGAAGCAAGGTAGGCAATCTCTAATCGCCTCCGGCACGGGAATTTGGCCCGAGCAACAAAACCCCCTCCTCAAGGAGGGGGTTTTGCGTTATACTCTTTTTATATGTGGAAAAACTATTATATTTTCGTTATCGCGGGGATAGCCGCAATCGGGGCTCTTGGGTTGATGGTTATAAAAAAGGCGCCTGTGGATACCAATGATACCCCGACTGTTGATGTCTATAATAAAGATGAAAGCACGCTTAAAGAAAGCGCGCCCGCCGATATAAACATAAAACCGTCGCCGGTAATTTCTTCTGTTTTTTCTTTTCCGGTTCTTCCGTCCGACAAAATAGTGTCGTGGAGCTGGAACGGTCCGTATAAAGACGGCGGAGAGCTTGAAGCAAAAATTCTCGGCAAAATAAAGCGGTTTGAGGATTTGCTGGGAAAAGGAGAATTTACCGATTACGAGCTGTATGTAACCATTGCCAATCAATACGAACTTTTGGGCGATGGCGCTAAAACATATGAGTATTTATTGCTCGCATTAACAATAGATTCCGAACATACCGGCCTCGCCTGGCACAATATGGGCGTTTTAATGGAGAATTTGGGTGCGTATAATACGGCCCGCGCGGCTTTTGACCGCGCGTATGCCGCTCAGCCGATACCCGCGTATGAAAGGCCTCTCTAAAATATTCAGGTGGTTTTTGTTTTTGCCGGCTGTTTTGCCGGTTATTTATGTTGACGGGATTCTTTATCCGTATGTCGCGCCCAAAACATTACTGCTCCGCGCCTTCGGGCTTATCGCGTGTGCTATTTTTATCTTTCTTGTTTTTTCAGGGGAGCGTTTTTATCCCGTTAGAAATAATACCGCGTACCACGCGGGAATTTCTAACGGGATTTATTGGGAGCGCATTCGCTCAAAGATTTCGTGGATTCCGGCGGCTTTACTTGCAGTCGCTTTTCTTACCTCGGCGCTTGGCAAAGATTTTTATCGCAGTTTTTGGTCCACATTTGAGCGCGGAGACGGGCTTTTGATGCTCGCGGTCATTATTTTGTTTTTCTATTTAATTTTGCTTTACGCGGATAAAAAGTTTTTGGTAAATTTATTTAAAATAACGGCATTGATTGGGACTCTCGCGGCTTCCTACGCGTTTTTGCAATGGATACAGGCCGGAACCGGAATTGATATTCCTTTAATAGAAGAACCGCGCGGAAGGTTCGGAGGGACATTCGGCAACGCGGCTTTTCTTGCCGGTTACTTGGGAATGACGTTGTTTTCGGCCTTAGCCTACGCATCCCAACTTGGAAACCCGGTTTCCAAGCGCGAAAAATTATGGCGCCGTGCGGCCTATGGAGGTGCTATTTTGCAGGGTTTTGTCATCTTTTTGACCGCGACCAGAGGCGCGGTGCTTGCCCTGATTATTGTAGGTATTATCGCGCTGATATATCTTGCTAAGGGCGGCGCAGGGCGTTGGAGAGGTATTGCAAGGCGGACGCTTGCTCTGGCCGTATTTTTAGCAGTTGTATTTTTCTTTTTTAGAGCGCAAATCGCCAAAATTCCATTTGAACCCGTAAGCAGGCTTGCTTCTATTTCGCTAGAGGACCCGAGCGTTTCTAACCGTTTGTTTGTCTGGAAAAATTTACTGGGTGAGGGGTTAAAAAGCCCGCTTATCGGATATGGAGCCGAGCATATTGAGTTTCTTTTTAATCGCGTTTATGTGCCGGGGGCGGTTGCCGAAGAATGGTTTGACCGCTCACACAACTCGTTTTTGGACTATTTTTTGCAGTATGGAATAGCGGGGCTTCTGCTTTACGCGGCGCTGATATTCTTTCTCGGATTTATCGGTTGGAAGCTTTGGCGCGCGGGGGAGAAGCTTGGAATATATTTTGCCGCTGCCGCGGTTGTTTACGCGGTGCATAACTTTTTTGTTTTTGATACGGCGATGTCACTCTGGCTTTTATTTGTGTTTTTCGCGGCGGCTCTCGCGGTTTCAGGCAAAGCGGAGCCTTCCTCCGCGGTTTCTTTCCCGAACTCGCGGATTGTGGGCGGAGTTCTCGGCATCGCAATTCTTTATATGATTATTCCGGTATCTATCAATCCGTTCCGTGCCAACGCTTTACTTGCAAAAGGTTATCTTAGCCATATTTCAGACGCCAAGTCGGCGGTTGCTTTAATGGAGTATGGGCTTTCTCTCGGGACATACGCTAACCTTGAATACGGATATCAGGCGTATGCGATGTATACCGAGCGGCAGGTGAATATGCTGGAAGGGGAAGAGCGTTTGGCGGCATACCGCTACGCGGAGAAAACTCTCGCGGATAATTTGAAGCGTTTTCCGTACGACGCGCGTACGGCGATTTATCTGGCGCATGTGATAGATTTGGCTCCGCCGGAAGCGGTGAGAGACGAAGCTTTGCTTAAAAACGCGCTTCTGCGCGCCATAGAGCTTTCCCCGAAACGTATCCAGCCGTATTATTTGCTCGCAAATATTTCTATCCGCAACAATAATTATGAAGAAGCGGTTGCTGTGCTTTCTATATATGCCGAGGACGCTTCAAAAGACGCAGAGCCCCGTTTTATTATTGCCAATCTCTATGTTCTTGCCGGAAATTCGGCGAAGGCGGCGGAGTGGGCGGAGAAAGGGTATGTTTTATATAGCGAGAACGGCGGGGGTTTAAACTCTGCCCGCAGAGCGGCTACATATTATATTGGCACGGAAGAATGGGCCAAGGCACTGCGTTTTATGGAAGACGTAGTAAATAAAGAGCCTGAAGATCTGGCCTCCGCGTATAATCTGGCAAAGCTTTATTTTTTGACCGGCAACCGCAAGCGGGCCCTTCAGATAGTCAAACAGCTTATGGTCCAAAAACCCGGCCTTGTGGAAACCGACCCCGTTTTTCTTAAGGCTATAGGACCGAATTGAAAATTATTTGTATGTGTTGATTTTTTTGGCGGGAATGTTATTATAGGTATATATGAAGTACTCAATAATTCTTCGAAAAAGCAAATATGGATATGATGTTCATGCGCCGGCTCTGCCGGGTTGTCATAGCCAAGGAGAAACAGA
>Ga0209542_10007395_pt1 | contig 20924 bp, 24 predicted proteins | sample RifCSPhighO2_01_FD_184028 | JGI IMG/M metagenome (GOLD analysis project Ga0209542, IMG submission 184028) | Soil microbial communities from Rifle, Colorado - Rifle CSP2_plank highO2_0.1 (SPAdes) (version 2) | ecosystem: Environmental > Terrestrial > Deep subsurface > Rock core/Sediment ... | reverse complement strand
CTGTAAACTGGCAATTAAATGAGTTATAGTGTTTAAAACTCCAAAAGTCTCGCAAGTTTCAAGACCATTAACTTCTTTAAAAACACAGTTAAAACAAATTTCTCCAGGAATTATATTAAACACATACCCGGAATCGCCGATAGAAGAACTATAAATAAAAGGAATTTTATTTTTTACGCAATAATCATTTATTAAAAACCTAGTCTCAAAATTATCTGTACAGTCTAAAATTAAATCACTTTTAATTAGTTTAATATTATCATTGTCTAAATTATCAAAATAACTTTGAATTTTTACTTCTTTATTAATTCTATTTAATTTCTCTTTTAAAACAAAAGCTTTGCTTTTTCCTATATCATTTTCATCAAAAATAGTCTGCCTTTGCAAGTTGCTTAATTCAACATAGTCTCTGTCAATCAAAATTAATTCCTTTATTCCAGCTCTTGTTAATAATTCACTAGCTACACTACCCAAAGCCCCTAATCCAATTATAGAAACAGTTTTTTTCCTAGTTAAATCTTGATTTTTCTTGCCAATAAAAATTTCTTGTCTTACGTATCTCATGTAAAATATATTTTCTACACTACTTTTTAAATGTTTTTACAATCTTTTTTCCTAGTAAAACTAAATTTTCACTTGGCACTTATAAGTGTCATATCATATTTATTCGAATTTTTTTGTCGTACATCATGAGTGACTAAGTAAACTTTATATAAGATTTAAATTTGATATTAATATTCAAAATTTAATGATAAAAAGATAAGTATTTATATAAAAAAATCTTAATGAAAAAGAGGTGAACATTTTTGGATAAAACTATATCTCAAACAGAAGTCGAAACTAATTTTCATACTGAACTTGAATCTATGTTTTCTCATAAAAGCAAAATTGCTAAAATTGTTCCTCCAGAATATGTAAAAAATTACAAAAATATCTTATTTTTCTTAAAAGATTTAATGGATCAAGGAAAATTACCTTTGCATCCTGAAAATAATTATTTGGGAGAAAATAAATTAGCTAAAGATATTTATTTAAGTAAATATTTTTTAAAAAATTTAAAAGATCAGTTAATTGAAAAAAGACCTGAAGAAACTTTCATAAGATTAGCTGCTTTTTTAGCTGCAATTGAAACAACAAAAGAGAAACAAGAAGATTCAGCTGTTAAATTTTACAAACATTTGTTTGAAGGTCATTTTTTGCCTGGCGGAAGAGTAATTGCTGGTGCTGGAGATTTATACCGGTTAAAAACCCTAGGTAATTGTTTTGTTTCAATTATTGAAGAAGATAATATTGAGAGTATTTACAAGACAGCGTACGAGTGCGCAAGAACTTATTCATATGGCGGCGGAATTGGAGTTGATATGTCTCCATTAAGACCTGCATTTTCTTTAGTTCATAATGCATCCAATCATTCAACAGGCGCAGTTTCATTTATGGAAATTTATTCCTTAACTACAGGTTTAATTGGTCAAAGTGGTAGAAGGGGAGCTTTAATGTTAACCTTAGATGTAAAGCACCCTGATGTATTTAATTTTATTAATGTTAAAAGAACTCCGAATTGGGTAACAAGACAAATTGTTGATCAATGTAAATGGTCAAATTTATTTAATGAGATGCAGTTAAATGAAATTGAAAGACAAATTCGTGAAAATACACAAATAAGATTTGCAAATATAAGTCTTAAAGTTACAGATGAATTTATGAATGCTGTTGAAGAGCAGACGAATTATGGTCTAAATAAACTTTTAGTTTACAAAAGATTAAGAAATGATGAGCCTGAAGAAACAAGGCAGGGACATATCCATTATTCATATGGAATCCCGGCCAGAGACTTAGAGAATTATGAATTAATAGAAAAATTTGATACTCTTCCAGAATTAAATAATTTTTTAATAGCTTGCAAAAAAGAAGTGTCTGAAGAAGATTTGAAAAATGAAAAATTAAGAAATGTTTTTGGTGATTTTATAATTAATTTAGAAGATAAAGATTTAGCAGTGCATTATTCTGGAGATTTTTTATTATATTTCAATTCAGACCAAACTAAAGAAATGAAACGCTTAATTAAAGCCAGAGATTTATGGGATAAATTTATTGCTAGTAATTATAAAACTGCAGAACCTGGAATAATTTTTTGGTCAAGAATGTCTAAATATTCCCCATCAAATTATGTTGGCAGACCAATTATAACAACTAATCCTTGCGGCGAGATCTCGCTTGAAGACGGTGGCGCTTGCAACTTATCTGCTATGAATTTATCCAGATTTGTTGAAAATGGTTATACTGAAACAGCAAAAATAAATTGGGACTCTTTAAAAGAAGCAGTTACAAATGTTACAAGATTTTTAGATAATACTATTACTTGGAATATGTTTATGAACCCTTTAGAAAAACAAAGAATAGCAACCTCAGAAACAAGAAGATTGGGGTTGGGTGTAATGGGTATTACTGATATGTTAAATCAATTAAGCATTGGTTATGATTCTGATGAAGGTATACAATTAATTGGAGAAGTAATGGAGTTTATAGCAAACACAGCTTACAAAGCCTCTTCATTATTAGCAGAAGAAAAAGAACCTTCTCCATTATTTAATTATGAATCTTATTCAAAATGTCCGTTTTTTCAGGAAGCAATTAATGAAGAAGTAAAAGAAAGTGTAAAAAAAAGAGGCATGAGAAATATAGCTCTTTTAACAATTGCTCCTACAGGAACAATATCAAATGTAGTTTTAGGGTTTAAAAATAAAAATAAATTTTACGTCGGCGTAAGTTCTGGAGTAGAACCAATATTTGCATTATATTATCAAAGAAGATCTGAAACATTAAACAAAGAAGAAAGCTCTAAATTCTATAATGTATTTCATCCTACAGTTCAAGCATATATTGATATGAAAAACTTGACTGATAAAGCAAAAGGAATTACAAATTTAGATGAATTAAGAAAATTATTGCCTGCGCATTTCTTCAGGACTGCTCATTTCATTAAACCAGAAAAAAGAATTGAAATTCAGAGCGTCTGTCAGAAATTTATAGATCACAGTATTTCTTCAACAGTAAATTTACCTGAAAGTATTAAACCAAATTTAGTATCTGATATTTATTTTGATGCTTGGAAAAAAGGGTTAAAAGGTATTACAATTTATAGAGATGGTTCAAGATATCCAATTTTAAGTGTAGCTCAAGAACAAACTGAATTCCAGGAAATAAAGAAAAAAAATTTCAAAGTCTTGGCAAATAATGAAGAATTAATTTTAAAAGGCGATGAAGTATTTACTTTGGAAAATGGAATTTTAAGCACAGCTTACCATTCTTTAAAAGAAAATCATAATATACCTATTCAGGAAATGGGATTAACTTCTGAAGATCTAGTTTCTGGATCTGGAATAGCAAGTAAAAATACTTGTGAAATTAAAATAGAAGATGGTAAAGTCATAAAGACATGTGCTGATTAATTTAGTTTTTTCCAACATTTCTATTAAATTTGTTTAATTAACCTTTTATTTAAAGCTTACTAGAAACCCTTATAAATATAATTCCTTCTAGAGGAAAGAACTGGGGAAATATGATCACAAAAGTAAGGAAACGAGATGGAAGAATAGTTCTTTTTAGTAGAGAGAAGATCTATGGAGCCATTTCTAAAGCTATGAATTCTGTTAATAAATTAGATGAAAAATTAGCAGATAAACTAGCAGAATTAGTTGAACAAGGTTTAGAAATAAATTATGGAAAAAAAGAAACTCCCACAGTAGAAGATATTCAAGATGTAATTGAAAAAACTTTAATAAAAGAAGACCAGGCAGAAACAGCCAAAGCCTACATTTTATACAGATATAAAAGAGCAATGATTAGAGAAGCTAAACAATCTCTTATTGGTAAAATAGATGATTCTGATTTAAGTATTTCAGCATTAAAAATTGCAGAAGCAAAATATTTGCAAAAAGACAAACAGGGTAATGTGATTGAAACTCCAAATGAGATGTTCTTGAGAGTAGCTAAATGTATTGCTGCAGTTGAAAAATTATACAAACGAGATGAAAATTATATAAAAGATTTAGAAAAGAAATTTTATGAGATAATTTCTAATTTAGAGTTTTTGCCCTCAGGTAGAATTTTAGCAAATGCTGGAACAAAATCAACTGCTTTGGCAAGTTCTTTTGCAGTTCCAATTGAAGATAGTTTAGAATCGATTTTTACTTCTTTATTAAATTCAGTAATTTTGCAAAAAACTTCTGCAGGTACAGGATTTAATTTTTCAAAAATCAGGCCTAGTGGAAGCAGAACTTTTGAAATATCTGGAAAAGCAGTTGGCCCAATTCCATTTATGCATATTTTCAACAATGCTTCTGATTTAATTAGATGCAGAGGAAATAGAAAAGGTGCAAATATGGCAATTCTTCGATGTGATCACCCAAATATTATTGATTTTATTGGGGCCAAAGAAAATGTATCAAATTTAAAAAATTTTAATATTTCAGTTGGAATAACAGACAAATTTTTAGAAGCAGTAAAAAAAAGAGAAGACTATGAAATATATGATCCTCATTCTAATAAAGTTGTAAATAATTATAATGCAAGAAAAATATTTGATATGATTATTTCAACAGCCTGGAAAAATGGTGAGCCAGGCTTATTATTTTTAGATAATATTAACAAAAAAAATCCCACTCCAGAATTAGGAGAATTAGATACAACAAGTAGTTGTGCAGAAATGCCTCTATATCCTTATGAAGGCTGTTTTCTAGGTTCAATTAATTTAGAGAAATTTGTAAAAGAAGATAAAATAGATTATGATAGATTAAAAATAGTTGTAAGATTAGCTGTTCGTTTCTTAGATAATTCAATTGACGCAGCAGATTATAAAATTGAAAAAGTAAATGAAATGATAAAAGCAAATAGAAAACTTGGTTTAGGTTTAATGGGATTTGCAGATTTATTATTTGCCTTGCAGATTCCTTATAATAGTGAAAAAGCTTTAGATATTGCTGAAGAAATAATTAAATTTGTACAAAAAACAGCTCGCGAAGAATCCGCTAATTTGGGTGTAGAAAAAGGAAACTTTGGAAATTACAAAAAAAGTATTTTCAGCAGTAAAACTCCGATGAGAAATGCTACAGTTACTGCAATAGCACCAACTGGAAGTATAAGCATGTTAGCAGAAACAAGCAATTCTATTGAACCGAACTTTGCAATATGTTACACAAGAAATATTTTGGATGGAACGCAAATTGTAATTGTAAATAAACATTTTGAGAAAATAGCAAAAGAAAAAGGTTTTTACTCACCATCTTTAATAAAAACAATTGTTGAACAAGGTTCTTTAGAAGGAATAGAAATAATTCCAGAAAAAATAAAAAAAGCTTTTGTAATGTCTCATCAAATTAGTCCTGAATGGCATGTTAAAATGCAGGCAATTTTCCAAAAATATATTGATAATGCAATTTCAAAAACAGTTAATTTTCCATTTACAGCTACGTTGCAAGATGTAGAAAAAACTTACTTTAAAGCACATGAAGCTGGATGTAAAGGAATAACAATTTATAGAAATGGTTCAAGAGTCGAACAAGTAATTAATCTAAAAGAACCAAATTAAATTTAATAAAAAAGGTGACTGAAAATAACTCAAAGCAAATTAGGATTAGTACAGGTATATACTGGAGATGGTAAAGGAAAAACTTCTGCTGCAATGGGGTTGGCTTTAAGAGCTGTTGGTCAAGGTCTAAAAGTTTTTATTATTCAATTTATGAAGGGCGGAGCTTACACAGGCGAATTCATAAGTGCAAAAAATTTCCTTCCAAACAATGAATTTATTCAATATGGTCGAGGATGTATAAAAGAAAAAAAACAATTAAAATTAATTGGTTTTGATGACAAAGCTCATTTTTTTGATTATGTTCGTGAAGATATTGAATGTGGTCCATGCAGATATTGTTTTTTAAATGATGATGAACAAAAAAGATTTGTAAAATTAGCTTTCGACAAAGCAAAAACAATTACTTCTTCAGAAGGATATAATTTAGTTGTTCTAGATGAGATAAATGTTGCTGTAAAATTAGGATTTATTCAATTAAATGAATTAATAGATTTAATTAAAAATAAAAATAAAACAACAGAATTAATTATAACTGGCAGGGATGCTCATGAAAAAATAATTGAAATTGCTGATTTGGTTACTGAAATGAAATTAGTAAAACACTATTATGAAAAAGGAGTTTCAGCAAGAAGAGGCATAGAATATTAACTTAAACTAAGCTTTAAACTAACTTCTTTACAAAATAAATCTTTATATATTAAAAAACAACAAAATATTTTGGGGTGAAAAATTAATTGTTTCAAGCTATTTACAAAGCAACTAGGTTAAGTTATGGCAATCCAGATAGCAATGTAGGGATAGTTACCTTATGGTCTAAGCCTAAAGAATTAGCTCAAAGAATTGATAATTCTAAATTTTGTGTTCTAGGTCCATTATATAGTGCTGAAAGAGGCTTAGATTTATTAATAAGAAACTTATTAGCTAACCCACAAATTACCATTTTAATTTTAACAGGAGTAGATTTCTCAAAATCAGGTATTGTTTTAAAAGACTTTTTCGAGAAAGGTTTTGTAAAAGGAAAAACAGACACAACTGAAAAACCATGTTGGAGAGTAAATTCCCAATACGAAGGTTACATAGATGTAGATATTACTGAAGAGGCTTTAAATTTAATAAGAGAAAATGTAACTTTAGTAAAAGTTCCAGATGTTGCAAATTTTGATTTCTCAACTTTAACTCCGCCTCAAAAAACACGTGACAAATTAGTCTTTATTAAAAAAGAAGAGCAGACTAAAAAATTTGTTGGAGAATATATTGGTTATGTCATAAGAGGAAAAACAGTTGCTGAAGCATGGTTAAAAATTTTAGACACAATAATAAGATTTGGTAAAGAATCCGGAACTCATTATGATGATATGCAGAAAGAAATTGTTAATTTAATGTCAGTAATTTCAGATGAGGATCCAAATAATTTACATGTTCCGGAATTTTTTCCATCAGACAGACAACATGTTAATGAATATATTCCAAGAATGACAAAAGATCTTCCAGGCGGAACAACAAAAAATGAATATACTTATGGAAGCAGAATGAGATCTTGGTTTGGATTAGATCAAGTAAAAGGAGCTGTTGAAAAATTAATTCGTGAGCCAGTATCTAGAGCAGTCGTAATTAGTTTATGGGATACTGTAAAAGACCTAACTTTAGGAGGAAGTCCTTGTTTAAATCATATTTGGTTAAGAGTAAATGAAAATAAATTATATATGACTGCAATTTTCAGAAGTCATGATATGTTTGAAGGTTATCCTGAAAATGCCTTGGCTTTAAGATGTTTGCAGGAAGAAATAAGAAAACAAGTTGAGGAAGGTCTAAAAGCTAAGGGCCAGAATGAAGATTTAAAATTAGGCAATTTAATTATTTTATCACAGTCAGCACATATATATGATGATTCTTGGGAAAGATGTATTAAAACAGTTGACATGTATGGCCAGAAATATTTTGGTTTATTATCAGAATTAGATCCTAGAGGTAATTTAATCATGAGTGTAGAAGACAATGAAATAGTAATTGAACATACTTCAGCTTCAAAAGAAACTTTAGGAATTTACAAAGCTAAATCAGCAGAAGAAATGCGTGACATTTTAGTAAAGGAAAAGATTATATCTCTAGTTCCTCATGCTTTGGATATTGGGTTGGAATTAATGAAAGCAGAAGTCGCTTTAAAATTAAACTTGCATTATACACAGGATAATAAATTAAACTTCGATAACTTATTAAAACCAATTGTTGAAAAACCAGTTCAAAAAAAAGAAGATACAATAATGTTAAAGAAAAGCACAGAGCAATTAACAAATATTTTAAACAATTTAAAAACAAGATGACAGTATTAAGTGATAGAGATATAAAAAAGAGAATTCAGGAAGGTTCACTGGTTATAGATGGACTTGATATAAACACAGTTAGTTTAGCTTCTGTTGATTTAAAATTAGGAAACAAATTTAAAATTTTTAAAACAACTCAAGTTACACATATTGATACAAAAGATTCTATACCAGCTGATATGATGGAAACTATTGAAAAAAAAGACAGTGAACCTTTTATACTTCATCCAGGAGAGTTTGCTTTAGGTTCAACAAAAGAATATGTAAAAATCCCAGATGATTTATTGGGAAGATTAGATGGTAGAAGTTCTTTAGGAAGATTAGGTGTTGTCATACATTCAACAGCAGGTTCAGTAGACCCTGGATTTGAAGGTTATCTAACTTTAGAAATAGCAAACATATCAAAAGTCCCAGTAATATTATGGCCTGGATCAAGAGTTTGCAGATTAACATTTGATACATTAACTTCACCATCAGAAATTCCATATAATAAAAGAAAAGAATCTAAATATAATAAACAAATAGAACCATTGGCGAGCAGAATATTTTTAGACAAGTAAGCACCTTTTTGACGAAAAAGCTTCACAAAAAAACAGAAAGTTTTTGATTAAACTTTTCTTAAAAGTTTACATGGCAAATATTTACATTGATATTGATGATACATTAGGAGATCATACTTCTGAGTTTATTATCTTTCTTAAAGAAGTTCATAACATAAATTTAACAAAACAAGATATAGATAATATTGATTTTAGAGGTATATTATTTTCAAAATTTAAATTGCATCGCGAAGTTGTAAGAGATTTTCATAGAAGTAATAATTTTAAAAAGATTTCTCCAATGAAAGAATCAATAAATGTAATTCAAACTCTTGCAAAATATAATAATTTGTTCATAATAACAGGAAGACCTTTTGATTTAAAAGAACTTACTGAAGAATGGGTTTCTAACTTTTTCCAAAATAATTTTTCAAAAATATACCTTACTCAGCAATTTCCAAGTATTGGAGAAGTTAAAGGTCCTGATAAACTAGAAATATGTAAAAACTTAAACTGCTCTATTGCAATTGATGATGACCCGATTACAGCCTTAAGGATGGCAGATTCAGGAATGAAAGTTCTTTTATTTAATCAGCCATGGAACGAAACTTTAAATCATAAAAATATAACAAGAGTTTTTAATTGGAAAGAAATACATAACCTTTTAAAAAAAGAGGAAATAGAACTTCAAAATGGAAATACTAAAAGAGTATGAACAAAAAAAAGAAACAATAAAACAAAGATTAAACGACTTTACAAAAATAACAAATGATGAAGAGTTATTCTATGAATTATGTTTTTGCATTTTAACTCCGCAAAGCAGAGCTAAATTATGTTGGAAAGCAATTGAAGACCTAAAGAAAAATGATTTCTTGCACAAAGAAGTAAACCCATTAACTTATTTATTAGGCAGAACAAGATTCCAAAATAATAAATCAAGATATTTGTTGGAAGCCAAATCAAAATATAATGAAATAATCACTAATTTAAAAACATTAAATCCAATTGAAATGAGAGATTGGTTAGTTACAAATATTAATGGTATTGGATTAAAAGAAGCCGGACACTATCAGAGGAATATAGGTAGAAGAGATCTTGCAATTTTAGACAGACATATTTTAAAAAATTTATATGATCAAAAAGTAATTAAAGAAATTCCTAAAACTTTAACTAGAAAAAAATATATGGAAATTGAAGATAAATTTAAAGAGTTCTCTAAAAAATTAAATATACCTATGGACGAAATAGATTTATTATTTTGGAGCAATGAAGAAGGTTCTGTATTTAAGTAAAATGAACGTTATAAAACAATTAGAAGAACTTAAAAAATTAAGTTCGGATATAAGGTTGGCTGCTGAAGAATGGGATGAAAATTGGAAAATTCTGCTTTCAACATTGTTATCCGCTCGCACAAGAGATGAAGTTACAATTCCAGTAGCTGAAAAATTATTCAATAATTATAAATCAATTAAAGAGTTGGCAAATGCAGATTTAAAAGATATTAAAAAAATCATAAAACCAGTTAATTTCTATAAAAATAAATCAAAACACTTGCTTGATTGTGCAAAAATTATTTATAACAAATATAATTCTGAAGTCCCATTAGATTTTGAAAAATTAATAGAACTACCTGGTGTAGGAAGAAAAACAGCTAATGTTTTTTTATCTGAATTAGGAAAAGATACTATCGGTATAGACACTCATGTTCAGTTTATTACAAATAAGTTAGGTTGGACTAAAAACAAAGATCAAAAGAAAATTGAAGAAGATATTAAAAAATTATTTCCTAAAGAATATTGGGGTAAAATTAATGAAATTTTGGTTAAATTTGGAAAGACTTATACAAGCAGAAAAAAGAAAAACGAATTAATAGAAAAAATAAAATTAATATAATTTATTTTATAGCTTCAAAATATTCTTTTACTCTGTCTAAAATACTTTTCAAATAAAACTGTTCTATTTTTTCTTCAAATGTATTTATTAGAGTTTCAAACTCAGTAATTCTGTAATTATTTTTTATTTTCTCAACTAAAAACAAACTTCTTAATCTTCTTAATTGTCTTCTAATATTTGAAGCTGCAACTCCCTTTATTTGTAAATTATTTTGTTTTCTTAAATCAATCACATTAGTTCTAATTTCATCAGAATTTAGTTCTTTGTCTTTATTTAAAATTAAAACATTTAAAATATCAACAACAATATCTCTCGAATCGCCAGGCTGCAATAAACCAATAGATAAACATAATTTTCTTGTTAAATCTCTTTGGCTAAGATTCGTAGGTTTCTCGTATTTTCTTAATGTAATCTCGCTTAAAGGAGTATCTGTCGAAACACTTTTCATTTTGATTAATAATATTTGATTTTGTTTAAATAATTTCGCTTTTGATCACAAAAATCTTTATATATTCTAATTAGTTGATCATTATCTAAATGTCGGGTAAAAAAGATGGAGTAGCTTTTGGAAATAAATTAATAGTATTACTTTTAGTTTTAATTTTAATATTTGTTTTTGGAGTTTTTGGTTTTTATTTTGCAGCAGATATGGGTCTGTTTGAAGGATTTGTTACAACATTAGAAGTTCTATCATTTACATATTATGGTAATTTGACTGGTTTAGCAAAAGGAGTTCAAATATTATTGTCTTTATTTGGAGTTATATTTTTTTGGATGGCTTTGTGGGGAGCATTTGATATTGCTTTAGAAAGCCGTTTCATTAATAATTTTGGGGAGGGTCGTATTATGAATCAAATTAAAAAATTAAAATCTCATTATATTATCTGTGGCGGTGGTCGTGTTGGCTATCATATAGCTGAAGAATTAAAACAAAAAAAGAAAAATTATGTTATCATAGAAAAAGACGAATTTACAATTAATCAATTAAGAAAAAAAGGGTTTCTAGTTTACGAAGGCGATTCTTTAGAAGAAGAAACATTAAGTGATGTAAACATTAAATCAGCCAAAGCATTGATTACAGTTTTACCTGAATCTGAAAAAAATGTTTTAGTAATATTAACAGCTCGTGAATTAAATAAAAATCTAAAAATATATGCTCGTTCACACAAAGAAGAATATGTTAAGAAAATGAAAAAAGCTGGAGCAAATTTTGTTGTAACTCCAGAATTATCTTGTGCTCAAGAAATAACTAATTTGTGTAAATAATGCCAACTAAAGAAGAAATAATGAGAATTAAGGTATTGACTTTAGATCAGCATATTTTAGGTACATGGAATAAAGATAAAAAAATAGAGCTTGGAATAAAAGAATCAGTTATTAATGGTCAATCTTCAAAACTGATTTGGGGCTTATCATTACTTATTATTCAAGACGTTCAAGGAATAATTGATTGTTGTTCTATACAAAAGAATATTCTTGCAAGGTTTGAAGATATAAAAAAAGCATGCAGAGAATAATGTCGATGATAAATAAAGCCCATGGATTGAAAGGAAAAGATTCTAAATTGGAAACTCCATTTTATGGTTTAGTATTAAAAATTGCAGAAAAAATTGAAAAAGATTATTCATCAATAAAAAAAGATTTTCGAAGTTCAATTCCTGGTTTTAATGAAAATTATGGAGATTTAGTTTTTTAAAAAAGAAAAAATATTTTTAGTGAAGCTTTTTCATCAAAGAGGTTCTTATAACTTCATTAAGGTTATATCAATAGTACTTACTCTTACTTGTCTTCCTTCTTTGTTTTTAAATTCTTCACTATCAACTTTTATGTCTTTAATTTTAATTTGTCCTTCCAAGAATCTCTTGCAAGATACTTCAGAAACATCAACAGCTCGAGTAATGAATTTTCCTCTTGCTTTAACTAAAACTTCACTAGCTCCTTGTGTAGTAAATTGCATAACTACTCCTGTTACGTAATTCATAAAAGGTTTAGCACCAATAAATACTGTGTGGTCATCTTTTCCTTCTGTCATTTTAGTACCTCCAAAAAAGTCTATTTCTCTAATTTCTCTTGTATTACTAATCTTGTTATATAACCTGCAATAATATTTCTAAGCTTTTTAGATTCAGTTTTAATTAATGTATTTAAAATTAGTTTATTTTCATCAAATTTTTCTTTAAATAATCCCTTATTATTATTAAATAACTTAAAAGTTATACTTTTAATCATTGATGTTTTAATTCTTCCCATTGTAGAAATTCTCTTATTTACTCCCTTTTTAAATATTATGGAATATGTTGTTTTCTATGAACACTTTTCTAAAAAGAGTTCTTAAGAATAAAAATTTCTCTTTCTACAATACTACCTTTTAAACTGTATTTAACAGGCATTTTAACAGTATTCAAAGGGCTATAAACTTGAAAATTAAGTTCTTTAATTATATTTTCAAAATTAATTTTTATCTTGCCATTACTAGTTTTATAAACAGGAACTAAAAATACAATTATTCCATTCTTCTTTACTATAGTTTTTAATTTTTTAAATAATTCTAAATACATAGTTTCAACTTCTTTAGAAATTTTTACAACGTCTTCATACTTAGGAATTTTTTTAAAAAAAGGTCCAAAATAAGGTTCTGTTACAACACCATCAACGTTTTCTATTAAAGTATCAATATTTTTATTGTCAATATTATAAACATTAAATTTAGGTTTTAATCTGTATTTTTCTTTTATCCATGTAAGATTTCTAACGCTTCCTTCAACACTGGCAGAGTCAATATCAACACCAATAACATTTATTCCTAAAATAAGTGCTTCTTGTAAAACACTTCCCGCGCCAACAAAAGGATCTAATAAAATTTCATTTTCATTTACCTGGCTTAAATTAATTAAAATCTTGCACAATCTTAATGAAGTAACTTTTAATTTGTCAAAATAAGGTCTGTTTTCATCTCTTTCCTTAAATAAAGAAGGATTGGAATTAGCAGATACTCTTGCAATTTTATTTTTAAAAACAATTAATTCAATGTCTAATTTTTTAGATTCTTTCGGAGAAAATACATTTCCTTTTTTTGGTTTCTTCCAGAAAGCTTTAACTTTTTCTTGTTTAAAGAGTTTTTTTAATTCTTCTATAATTTCTTCATCATTATAAAAAAAGTTCACGCCATATAATATTTTATTTTTATAAATTTGAATATCATTTATTTCAAAAAATTCAGCAATCTTTAAAATTCCGCCTAATTGGTTAATGGCTTTTTTAGAATCAAAATTATCAATATCAATTATAGCATATTCATCAATAATTTTTACTATATTATATTTTAATTTTTTTTTAATTAAATATGAAACTATCTCTAATTTGCTCAAATCCTTATTTTTTCCAAATAAAAAAACATAGCTTTTCATTATATAATTTCAGGAACAATGGTTTTTAAAATTATGGTAAATTCTTAAAAATTAAATAACCATTAAAATTATGTTTTATGTAAGTTTCAGCTTTCTTGCTTAATTTTCCATTGCTCAATAATATCACTGGTAATTTCTTTAAACTTCCTTTATTAAAAGCTAAAATAACTTCTTTATCACTTATTGATTTTTTATTCAAAGCTTTAACCAAATATTTTAATTCTCCAAAATTAGATTTAATATTAACAGTAAAATCTATTTCCTTGTCTTTTCTAACAACCTCATTCTCAATTACATTTATTTTATTATCAGATAAATAATTATTTACAAAATTATAGAATTTTCCTTCTGGTTTTTTTATTTTAGGTTTTTCAATAATTTGCGTTTCTATAGCTAAACTTTCTTTTAATATTTCGGGTGGTCGTATATCTGATTCTTTTATAATTTGAATTTGTGGTTCTACAATTTTAACTAGCTCTTGTTTAATCTCTTCACTTTTTTGTAAGTCTTTTTCAAGTAAAACTTCACTTTTTTGTAAAGCCTTTTCGTCAAAGAGATTCTTGGGATTAAAAAGTTCATCAACTAATTTGAAAGCTTCTTCTTCATTAATAATATGCCATCTCCAGCATTTTATTTCTTTATTATTTATATTTGCAGTAAAAGAAAAAGCAAAATCCTTAATCTGGCTTAAAGCAAATCTTATAGAAGGTTCTATTAATTCATCTAATAAAACTTTATTGTTCTTTAATAATGTAAATGCCTCTTTTTCTTTTCCAGGTAAATGTTCATATAAAATAGAGAGTTTTTCTTCTTGGCCATTTACATAGTAAACAGGGCTTCCCCCAATTTTTGCAAAACTTATTTTTATTAATTTATTAGCTATTAACTCAGATAAAATAGCTCCAGCAAACATAGTATTAGAATTAGTTTTCTTGGCAACTTGTATTGGTAAAACAGGGCCTTCTCTTTTTACATATTCTAAAATAACTTCTTTATTATTAAACATAAATTATCTCTATTAATTCTAAATATTTAAATTTTAAGTCCACTTGCTTAATACTATTCTAATATCTTCGCTTACTTCTTGATAATTTTGTTCAGCATCAATAGTTCTTAAAAGTCCTTTCTTAAAATAAAAGTCAACTAAAGGTGCTGTTTTTTCATTGTATATTTTTATTCTAGTTTTTATTATATCAAGATTATCGTCATTTCTCTTAGTTAAAACACCATGACATTCATCACAAATATTTTCTTGTTTAGGTTTTATATCTATTCCGTACACTGTTTTACAATTTCCACATTGAATTCTATGGGGTAATCTTCTTATTACGCCTTGTTCTGAAATTTGAAAATAAAGTACATGATCAAGCGTAGTTATTTTCTCTAATCCTTCTGCTTGTCTAATTGTTCGAGGGAAACCATCTAAAATATATCCTCTTTCAGCTTTTTCTGTTTTTAATCTTTCATCAATTAATTGAAGTATATGTTCATCAGGCATTAAATGACCTTTCCCGAGAATTTCTTGAATTTTTAATTCAATTTTAGAAAAGCTTGGTTTTCCAGCTAATTCTCTAAGCATGTCTCCTGTTGAAATATGAACTAATCCTAATTCATTCTGAAAAATTTTAGCTTGTAAGCCTTTTCCAGCACCAGGTAATCCTAAAAAAACTAATTTCATATATCTCTATATAGAAATTTATTTTAAATGAATATTGGTGCTTGAGAGATTATGACAAAATTTATATAACTTTGTTTAAACCAAATTTAATTAATGCCTTCGTAGCTTAGTAGCTTATAGCGGCGGTTTTGTAAATATTTCAAAAGAACCGCAGGTCGGGGGTGCAACTCCCTCCGAAGGCTTATTTAAGATTAATGGAATTATTATGAAACCTTACAATTCATTTATACAAATACTTGGAAAAGATGTAATGATCGGTGGATTTTACGGAGTGAGAACAGAAGAAATGTCGCTTAATAGAGAGTATCGTGGAGCTGTTAAATCAGTTGATAGGGAAAAATTAACCTTGAAAGGAATAGAATATTTAGGATCTAGTTATCATCGCCAGCCTACAAAAAATAAATTTGAACAACTTGAAATACGCATTGAAAAAATATCTTCTTTCATAAAACTAGATTAATTTTTTAATAAATTGATAAACTTATAAAATAAAAATTTTATAGTAGATTTATTTAAAAAATCTATGTCTCAAATATTCAATTACTCCAGGCATAAATGATAGAATTATGATTAATAGTAAAATTAAACTTAAATTTTCTTGAACAAAAGGAATGTTGCCAAAACAATATCCCCCAAATAAAAAAACAACTACCCAGATAAATCCTCCAACTATATTGTAAATTAGAAATTTAGAATAATCTAATTTTGCAATACCCGCAACAAATGGAGCAAAAGTTCTGATTATCGGCATAAATCTTGCAAGTATAATTGTTTTCCCGCCGTGTTTCTGATAAAATAATTCTGTTTTATCTAAATATTTTTTGTTTATTAGTTTGTTAAATACTTTTAACCCGCCATAGTAACCTATAAAATAATTTATTGTGTCTCCTAAAAATGCAGCAATTAAAAGAATAAAAAATAAAACCCATATATTTAAAGATCCTTGCGCAGCAATTAAACCAGCTACAAACAAAAGCGAGTCTCCAGGAAGAAAAGGAGCTATAACTAATCCGGTTTCTGAAAAGAAAATTAAAAATAAAATTAAGTAAGTTAAAGAACCATATTGTTGAGTAATCAAATGAAGATTTTGGTCTAAATTTGTTATAATGTCAAAAATTTTTAATAATAAATTCATAAACAAACTCTTGTCTAATGTTTCTTTTAAAGTTATTTATTCTAAATAAAACTTATTAATAGAAAATTAGAAAGAATAATAGTATTTTCTTAAAAGAAAAGTAATTTAAAGATATTCTATTAAAACTTTAATAAAGGGCCCGTGGTCTAGTGAGAATAGCTAATATTCCTAGAAGTATGACATTTCCTTGACGAGTGTCATTTCAAAATGGAAAAGGTCGCCGGTTCGAATCCGGTCGGGCCCATTTATTTAATGAATTCTAACTAATTTTATAAATGAAAAAAATATTTATATACTCTATTGCACTAATAATAATTACTATGGGAGTATTAAAAATTGTACACAATTATCATAGTACTGTTAGTAACGTTGCAGGACTATGGACAGATTTAAAAAAATTTGGTTTGGAATATGAAAGAAAGATTAGAGAGGGATGGAGAAAGAGGAAAATAGAATGATTTTATTAATTAAAATTAATTTATTTTTAAAATTTAGAACCTAAATAACCAAGCAAATATAATAAAACTAATAAAACAATTATTAAACTTAAAGCAATATTATCTTTTTTCTTATAAAAAGAATAAACTATAGCGACACATACTAATATTATTCCGACTAATTCAAAACCAGGCATTTATCCGCCACCAGCAGCAATCAGAACTGAACCAATACCAATAAGCACAGTTCCTAAAATTGTTTTTTGATACGCTATTAAGAAAAAACCAATCGATCCAATTATAGCTCCAATAATTCTTAATGAAAAAAGATCTATTTTAGCAGTTTTATTCATAAATTTATTAAAGTTTAAGACTTTTTATACTTTTTCAATTAATTTTTCTTAAAAAACAACATTTAAATACTAAAAAAGCTATAACTTATATAACTAAGTTTTATAATATAACTTAGATAACTTATAAATGGGAAGAGTAAATATAGAAATTGAGCCTGAAACACACAAGAGATTGAAAATAGTGTGTGCTATGGAAGAAAAAACTATTCAGCAAATAATTAATGATTTATTAAAAGAAAAATTATCTAAAAAGAAATGAAAAGAGGGCAGATTAGCATTTATGTAATCATAGGTATAATTGCATTAGCTACTGTAGTTACGACTTATTACACAAAAGATTATGTTTTGAAATCAGTTTTCAATAAAAATTTAGAAGAATCTATAATAATCCCAGAAAAAATTAAACCAATTAATTCTTTCGTAACATCATGTCTAAAAGAAACTGGTGAAAAAGCATTAAATATAATAGGTCAGCAAGGGGGTTACACAACAATTCCAAGAGATCCCTATGCTTCAACAGAATTAAGTTTGCAGTCCAACGCCTTAACAATTTTTAACAACAATAATGTAGCTTATTGGTTTTATGAGGAGCCTAATGGAATACAAACAACTAAAATTCCTTCTAAAAACGAAATCGAAACTCAATTATCAAATTATATAGAAAATAATCTTTTTTCTTGTTTAAATAATTTTAAAGACTTTCAAGATTTTGAAATTACTCAGGGAAATATAAAAATAAATTCAATTTTAAACAATAACAATGTTCAATTTTTAATAGACTTTCCTCTAGATATTAAAACAAAAGATTTTGAATTTAAATTAAATAAGTTTTCTCAGCAAATTAAGTCGCCATTATATTCATTATATGACTCGGCAGTACAGATTTTTGATAATTTAAATAAAAATACAATTTTAGAAGATAAAACTAAAACTATGTTGATTACTTATAATGAAATTCCTTACTCTGGTTCAACAGATGACTGCATCCCCCCAATATGGATTAAGCAGGATGTTGAATCAAAATTAAAAAATATAATCTCAAATAATATTCAGAAATTAAAAATAAAAGGTACAAATTACGTGATTACAAATCAGGAAAACAATTATTTTGTTTTAGAACCTAATTTAAATGATAAGAATTTAGATGTAAACTTCCTGTATTCAGAAAACTGGCCATTAAATTTAGATATAAATCCAAGTGAAGGAGATGTATTAAAAGCTCAGTCAATTACTGAAAAATTAGGACCATTAAGAGGATTAGCAGAATCATTCGCCTGCATAAGCACTTATCATTTTATTTATGATATTAAATATCCAGTTTTAATAATTTTAAGTAAAGACGATTACACATTCCAGTTCGCCTCGCAAGTTGTAATAGATAAAAACGAACCTAGAAAAAGAATTATTCTTTCGAAATCAGTTGAAGATTTTGATAACAGAATTTGTGACACAAGAAAAAATGAGTTAACAATATTTACAAGAGATATAAATAATAATCCCTTAAATGATGTTGACATTAAATACAAATGCATAAACAGACAATGTGATATAGGAAAAACAAAAATAAATTCTTTAAACGAAGCTATTTTGGTCCAAAAATACCCCCAGTGTTTAAATGGGGCCTTAATAGCTTCAAAAGATAATTATCATTTCTCAAAACAAACTATTTCAACATTAGAAAGTGCTGCAACAACTTTATTTTTAGAACAATATAAAGAATTAGCTGTAGACACATTAATAGAAAGAGCAGGCAGTGGAAAAATAAACAAAGACGAACAAATTTACATTCAATTATCAGAAAATGAAAAAGAACATTATCATAGTATAATTTTTCCAGATATAAAGAAAATAAAATTAATTTCAGGAACTTACAAAGGCATAGCATATTTAATTTCTAATTATCCTGAAGGTCTTACAATTCCAGAGCAGATAATAGAAAATTGTTTTGACGTTCCTAAAAAAGGAGTTATATCAGCTATTGTTCCACAGACAGAAAAGCAGTGTGTAAAAACAAAAATTCCTGCTTCAACTGTAACTAAAATTATTTCAGGGTATACTGAGTTTGAATTTGAAGTTTCTCAGTCTGATTTATCAAAAAATAAAATTATTTTCCATGTTCCAGATAATGGCAAACCGACAAAATTATCAGAATTAAGTAAAGCATTAACAAGCAAAAATGTACCAAAACCAGAATTTCAATAAAAGAATAATAACAGTCCTACTAATGTTTTTAATAATTAGTATGCCTTTTACTTTAGCTCAATCTGACAAACCAGTTAAAGAATTAGTAGCCAAGGAAGATAGTGGTGGAGTATTCTCAGCAGAAGTTCCAGATGAATCTTTTACTCAAGGGCAATTAACAAATGTAAATATTTTTGTAAATAGATATGAACCCACAGTTTTAGTCTCTTCAACATTAGAAGAACAAAATGTTCCAGTTTATGCATTTTTGTCAGCATCACCTACTGAATCAACAGAACTTCCGAGAATTCAGAAGGTTTCAATTACTGAAGTCGGAGGAAATAAATCTTCTACAATAGGTGTGCGTTATTATGAACCAAAAGTTTGGACATGGTCTGATATTGGTCATGTCGAATTAAGATTAAAAAAAATAGAAAAAGAACATAAAGTTCCTGATAAAATTTCTGTAGATTTAAAAGCAAGAATTGAATACGAAGCTGATGTTAATACTAAATTATTTGGCGGCGCACAAACAAAAATTTTGAAAGAAACACCAATAATTGATTTATATACTGTAATTACAAATGATGATTATGAAATTTTTGGGCATAAAGGAAAAATAGTTTTAAGACAAATAGGAACAAACTCAGCAATTTTTTCAGTACATGATCATGATGGAAAACTAATTACCACAGTTTCAGCATATTTAGGTAAAGATTCTCCTACAATAAACTTAGAGCCTGGCTCAACTTCACCAGAAGACCAAGTAAGAATCAGATTAAATAAAATTATTGATAAAACAAAACCTTTAGCAGAGATTTCTATAAATGATTTAAATCATACAATGAATAGAGGAACAAGAATCTTAGATTGGAATACTGATGAAATTGTTGACAAATGTAAAGATCCAAAATCAGATCCAAAAATATGTTCAAGAATACAATATATTCAATTATCTAAAATAGGAAATTTTGGTGGCACTTTATATCTGCCTTTAGTTGAAAGTTCAGGAAAATTATTAGGTAAATCATCAGAAATAGAAAAAGAATATTACCAGGATGACGGTTCAAATTTATTAAAGCATACAGGACTTGATAAGAAAAAAGATTTTGAAAAACTTAAATTAGATTTTAAAAAATTAAAATCTGACTGGGGTGATTTTGAAGTTAAAGAAATTAGCGAAGGAAGAAAACCTAACACTGTTTTGAAAGTATCTGGCGAACCATCAAAGCCATTTGCAGAAGGAGAAATTATAGTAAAATCACCAGCTTTAACAGAATGTGCTCCTTCAACTATTAAAAACGAATGTAAATTAGAAAGTGTTCGCGGTGGATCTGTAAGAATCAGTCATCCAGACCGAGATTTAAACACCGGAAAATGTACTCCAAGTTCT
>Ga0209542_10007394_pt1 | contig 20925 bp, 26 predicted proteins | sample RifCSPhighO2_01_FD_184028 | JGI IMG/M metagenome (GOLD analysis project Ga0209542, IMG submission 184028) | Soil microbial communities from Rifle, Colorado - Rifle CSP2_plank highO2_0.1 (SPAdes) (version 2) | ecosystem: Environmental > Terrestrial > Deep subsurface > Rock core/Sediment ... | reverse complement strand
AAATCTCGAGTAAGCGGCCGAGCGTATTTTAGGGCAGGGCGGTATAAACTTCCAAGTAGCAAATGAGGGAAAACTTTATAAATCACTTATTATTACTTAAAATTATGGCAATAGATGGATATGTAACACAAACTTATCCGATTGAATGTAAAGGCAGAAATGAAGTTGGGGATGAAGTTCTGGACACTCCTGTAAGTGTTAAAGTTGAAATACATAAGAGTTCAGGAAGTAATATGATTTCGAGTAATGCTGAGTGCCCATACAATACAGGCGGACATGGGCAAAGATGTAAGGCTTCTCATCCAGATGTCGACAAAATTGGAGAAGGTGTTGGATGCCCATATAATTTTGATATTCCATACGCACTTGAAACTAACAAAGATTTTCCGAGACCTTCCGAAAACCTCTGGGTTTTAGTTAGGCACCGCAGATCATTTTAAGAAGAGCCCGGAGCAAAGCAAAACTTTATTAATCTTAAGCTAACAACATTAAACAAAGCAATAATCATTTAAGCTAACTAGCACTGAAAGCAATTAAGTGAGGCCATAAATAATGATTACAGAATTAACAGCAAAAAATTTCAAAGAAACAATCAATGGCAACTTGCCGGTGATTATTGATTTTTGGGCTTCCTGGTGTGGCCCCTGCCGCCTGCTGGCACCGATATTTGCGGAAGCAAGCCAGGATTATGTAGGTAGATTAAACTTTGCCAAGCTTTCTACGGAACAGTTTCCAGAGTTAGCGGAACAAAACGAGGTGCAGGGCATACCTTGCTTAATCCTGTTTAATAACGGGCTAGAAATTGGGCGCCTGATCGGCTTCAAGCAGAAAGTGCAGCTGAAGCAAGAAATTGATGAGCTGTTATGATGAGCTGTTAGCTACAATTTGATAGTTTTTTATTTATTAATCAGTTTTAGTTATTCTTTCCTAAATTATTTATAGTACCAGATATCAGTTTTATAAATGAGAAATTTACAGCCAATTATTGCTTTTCTTTACGATTGCGATTTGACGTTAATTCCTGAATACATGCAAAATCCGATGCTGAGGAGTTTTGGCCTTGAACCAGAAGAGTTCTGGCGGGAAACCTGGACTTGGATAGAACAGCAGGCAACCCTGGGCGTTAACCTGGACCCGGAAAATTCCTACTTAAACCTGTTTCTCAAATATGTCCAGGAAGGCCGGTTCCCTCCACTTTCTAATTCCCAATTGCGAGAATTTGGCAAAACTATCGTGCCTTTTCCCGGCTTACCGGACTTTTTTAAAAAACTTAAACTGCACATCGAGCATAATCCCAAATATGTTGAGCACGGGCTTAAACTGGAGAATTATATCATCAGCACAGGATTAAAGGAAATGATTGTTGGTTCATTGCTGGATGACCCTGAATATGTCACGGGGGTGTATGCTTCAGAATTTTTGGAAGAAAATGGCACGATTAAAGGGATTGCTCGTGCTGTTGGACACATGAAGAAAACAGAGTTTATCCATCTAATAAACAAAGGCGGCAATCTTAACAAGGATATTGATGTTAACGGCAAGATTGCTTACGAGCAGCGGCGAGTGCCTTTTGAAAACATGGTCTATGTTGGTGACGGACCGACTGATGTGCCTTGTTTTGCCACAATTAACAAAAGGGGCGGCAAAAGTTTAGCCGTCTATAACCCCGAATCAGAAAAAGCATTTAAGCAAGCCTGCCAGCTGCAAAGTGAAGGCCGCGTGTTTACCATTGGTCCAGCTGATTTTCAGCCAGGCAGCCACATTTATCGGGTAATGTTTCATTTAGCTGAACAAATTGCTGACAGGATTGTTAATGATCGCCGAGAGGAATTAAGAACCAAGATCGGGCCTGCGCTGCGGTTTTAATCACCATGATGCTAAAAAAAATACTGCTGGTGGCCTTTATGCTAGGCCGAATACGTACTAGAATATAACAAAAACTTAAAAACTTCTTTCCTTTCCAGCAATTGATAAATAGTGATGAATAGATTAGCCAAGATATATATTACTCGATTGCTGGTTACGGCAGCTGTTGGCAGTACCGCAGTAGCCTTATTTTCACCTCGCGGTTTAAACCTTAGCTATGGCCCAAGCCCGCGCTGCCAAGCCTTAGTTGAGCCTGAAAAGGAGCAACTAACATCCTATTGCCGAGGAAAAAATAACCGGCCTATTGAGAATCTAGTTTTACGAGAGATTTATCAGCAGCGGGAGACTAGATTATTAGAAAATAACTGTAATCCTGACCTGGAACAATGGCATTGCGAACGTGATTATCAATTAGCTGGAGAATATCGGGAGATTTTCTTAAAACAGTTTGGAAAATCGGAACAAAAATAATTGGTTAATGCCTCCCTAGGCGGAATAACTATTTTAATCCGATACTTTTTTATAGCCCGTTCATTTTTAAAAACAAATGGAATTAATAGCTCAAGGCGCAGAGGCTGTACTCTGGCTGGATAAGCAGAGAATTATCAAGGAGCGCTTGACTAAAGGATACCGTTATCCGGAATTAGATGAAAAAATAAGGAAGTTTCGGACCAGAAGGGAAGCCAAAATATTACAGCGATTAGAACAGCTAGATTTCCCGGCTCCGCATCTGCAGGATTTTTCTGATCAAAGAATGGTCTTGACCTTAGATTTTGTTCAAGGGCCCAAGTTAAAAGACATTTTATCTAAAACTAATGCTGCCCAATTGACTTGCGCGATTGGGAAAAATATTGCTGCCTTGCACAGAAACAATATTATTCACGGCGATTTAACTACTTCCAACATGATTTTGGATCAACAAAACAGAGTAAATTTTATTGACTTTGGGTTATCACAGTTTTCAGAGAAGATTGAAGATAAGGCCGTGGACTTGTTCTTATTAGAAAGGGCCTTAGCTGGCACTCATGGTGAGATTTACCCAGAGGCGTTTGAAAAAGTACTGGAAGCTTATCAGGATAATAACCAGGATGCCGGCAAGGTTTTAGAGCAGCTGCGGAAAGTTAAGGCTAGGGGAAGAAATAAGAATAAATAGCTCCATCAAAGGCCATAGCAATATAACTGTCTCACAATACGACTAACCTTAAATCTTCGCCATTGGCAGGCTAGAATTTAGGGGGTGGTTCTTACATTCATTTACCATCGTAGGATTTTGTTAATGTTCTTGAAGAAGAAAGAAGCCTTGTTTAATGGTTCTGGAGCTATGTCCTTTGAGCGTATAACTACGCCTATTGAATCATTACTTTATAATTGCCACCTTTCTCAATTTCTTGTTTAGCCTGATTAATATTGGTCATGTTATCATGTTCAATAACTACTTTTCCAGTCTTAAAATCTACCTTACACGATTTAATGCCTTCAATTTCAGAACAAATATCCTCAATTAGCATTTTGCAGGCCTGGCAATGCGTCCCCTTTACTGTAAATTCAGTTTTCATAAATCAGTCTTCATACAACCTTAAACACTCCCGGCCCGGCCATGCCCATCCCGCAGGTGAAGGTTATTTTTCCAGTTTCTGAAGGTGTAAAACTAATTGTTTTTATTTGATCATTAGACAATCGCTCCAAAATTCCTAATTTTGGTACGCTGATGATTTGTGCACATCCTCTGGCATTAGTCCCATCAATCTGCCATTCTACCGGGATTCCCTTTTTCAAAGTAAATACATTTGGTATGTAATCCAAGCCGTCAACTTTCAAACTAATGATTTGTTTGCCGTCGACAATATTAAATTGCATATCATCAGCAATATTTGCGGCATTGTCAGCGTCAGGTAATCCAATCGTGGCGCCAACTAAATTGAATCCCGGCGTTAAATTTAATATTCCTAAAACAATGACCAATAAAGCAGAAAAGATGGTGAAATACTTCTGAGTTATCCCTTTAGCAAAACTTGTAAAGGCTCCCAGTGAAATTAATGCCGGCATCGTTCCCAAGGAAAAAGCGAGCATAGTTAATGCTCCAGCAACAAAACTTCCTGTGCCTAAAACATATAATTGCAAAGCTTGCGTAAAACCACATGGGAGGAAGAAAGTTGCTCCGCCAAATAAAAAAGCACTGCCAGGCTTAAACATTTTTTGTTCACTGGCCCCGTAGATTCGATGAGCAATAAATTTAGGCATCTTAACTTGGATGTTATTCAGCCAAGGAAACACGTTTAGCAGCTGCAAGCCAATAATGACCATTAAAATACTGGCAATAATCGTGATTGTTCCTGTTACAGTTGGCGAGAGAGTAAACACTGAGCCTAACGTGCCAATGGCTCCGCCTAACACAGTATAAGAGATGATTCTTCCTGCATTAAAATACAAATGGGGCTTAAATTTCTGTTTGCTGCTAAGATTGGAATTAAGTTGGCTATATTTATTAACGACAGCTAACAGCAATCCACCGGCTACTGCTAAACAAGTAGAAGTGCCAGCTACCAGCCCGATTAAAAATACCAAGCCGTAACCCATATTATCAGTCACGCCCAGATCTTTGGGCAATATTTCCAATTGGCTTAACAAAATGTAGGCGCCAATCATAACTACCAGTACAGAACCAATTTCTGTCCAGCGCGACCTATCTTTAGTAATTAATTTGGCAGATAATCTAGAAGAGTCCTCAACCAGGTTTAAGGCATATCCTTTATCTTTCACTGCTTCCTGCAGTTGTGCTAACTGAACCTGCTCTAAGCATTTAACTTCCACCTGATCTTTAGCCTTGCTGGCCTTAACTTTCTCTACGCCGGGGACTTGCTTCAGCTTTCTCTCCAGGAGAACCTCACAGCTGGCGCAAGTCATTCCGGAAGCGTTAAAGGTTAGGTTTTTCATGAGTTAAGGATTTTAGTTGTTTTTTAGGCTAAAGATTTTACTTTTTTTTATTTTTATCATTTTGTTTAACAGGTTTTAAGGTTTCACGGAAGGATTCCTTTTTTTGTATCTGTCGTTATCTCTCTTATATTTAAGTTAATCCTTTCCAATTAATCATTACCTTCTCTTTCTTCTATTTCCAGGCTGAGTTTCCAGCCATAATTTCTTGATCAATAGCGCTAATGCGACCACTACCTCGATAAGGATTAAGTAATACAACAGCACCATTAACCATCCGCCTAAGCCATATCCCATCATTCCATATCCCCAGCAAGCCATCTTTCATCACCGCTATTATTATGTTAAATTATTTATGTATTATTATAATCTTCTTTTTATTATCATTTATTTATGCAAAAAATTTCGCTGGGTGTAAAACCCCGCCCTTTAGGGCGAAATTTTTGCATGCTAAAAATGCGTAGTTGAGAAACCGCCTCTTTTGAAACTTCGTCATTTATGGCGAGGTGAGGCGGTTTCACGCATTTTTATCATATATATTATTATCTTTAATCATCTTATTTAAGCTATAGTTTTAAATATTTATACATTTTAGGTCTCTCCTTTGTTTTTTGCTTTGTGATAATATTGCTGTCCTAAGATAATTAAACTTGTTAGCCACAATAAGACCGAATACCCAATGACGCTTAAATTCTGGTCCAAGGCTGCGACCTCAAATAATGGCGCATAACCGCCATGAAAACTTATCCAGAGCCCATTGAGAAAGGATAAAAAAATTCCAGTCAAGGTAAGATAAAGCAAGTGGCGGTATTTTTTTAAATTACTGCTTATTAAGATTAATGATGCCCCATAGGTTAAAGCAAATAAGGCGATGTAACGGTCATGGGTTGGCAGGAAGATTTTGTCATGCTCCAAAACCGGCAAGCCCCAGAAATGCAGAAAGAATTCAAATAGGTAAAAGATTGCACCAAGCCATAATAAACCAGTGATTATTTTTTTCAGGCTCATAGTCCAGTTCAGGCCCATAGTTTTTTCCACCTCCTAGTCATAATTTCTTCCCCCTCAACAATAAGGTATTCATCACTACACTTACCGAGCTCAAGGCCATGGCTCCCCCGGCAATAATCGGGTTAAGCAGCCATCCAATCAATGGGTATAATACCCCGGCAGCAATCGGTATTCCTAAGATATTGTAAATCAAAGCCCAGAACATATTCTGCCTGATTTTAGACATGGTCAGTTTACTTAATTTAATTGCTCTGGCTACATCAACTAAAGAATTACGCATTAAGACAATATTGCCAGTTTCCATGGCCACATCAGTGCCAGAGCCCATGCTGATGCCGATTTCAGCTTGAGCAATCGCCGGAGCATCATTAATACCGTCTCCCACCATGGCTACCGGCCCTTTTTTTTGCAGGTTTTTAACATGCTGGACTTTCTCTCCCGGTAATACTTCAGCAAAATAATGGTCAACGCCAACTTTTTTAGCAATAGCTGCTGCCGTCCGCGAATTATCGCCAGTAATCATGTAAGTAACAATTCCCATCTTTTTTAATGCCGATACGGCGTCAGGCGAATCATCCTTGATCTGGTCGGCAACTGCAATCAGGCCCATTATTTTTTTTCCTTCTGCCACAATCATTACAGTTTTGCCTTCCATTTCTAATTTTTGCAGGTCCTGTTGTATAGAAGAGATATTAATCCGATGATGATTCATTAATTTTACATTGCCAATGGCATAATTCTTGCGGCCAATTTTGGCTTTCACTCCCTGGCCGGTTACGGCTCTGAAACTGCTTACGGTTAATAATTTCAGATTTCTGTCCCTGGCTCTGTTAAAAATTGCCTCAGCTAGCGGATGTTCAGATTTATGTTCAATGCTGGCCGAAATTTGCAGCAAAGCTCGTTCAGAAATTTTATTTTTTGGAACTATCTCGGTCACTTCCGGTTTCCCTTTAGTTATTGTCCCGGTTTTATCAAAAACAACAAATCTTATTTTATGGGCAGCTTCCAAGGCATCTCCGCCTTTAATTAAAATTCCCCGCGAGGCTCCTTTGCCGGTACCGACCATAATCGCGGTAGGTGTGGCCAGCCCTAAAGCGCAGGGACAGGCAATAACTAATACGGCCACAGCTGCAATTAAGGAAAAGCGCAACTCGGCATTAAATACTGCAAACCATGTTACAAAAGTAATAATGGCAATTATAATGACCATCGGCACAAAATAAGCTGAAATCTGGTCGGCAAACCGCTGTATGGGGGCTTTTCTCATCTGCGCCTCTTCAATTAACTTGATTATTTTAGCTAAAGTGGTATCCTTGCCTACCCGGGTGGCTTTGAAGGTGAAACTCCCTTGCTTATTGATGGTGGAGCCAATTACGTGATCACCATTAATTTTTTCTACTGGCATGCTTTCACCGGTTACCAAACTCTCGTCGACCGCAGAATGACCTTCTAGGATTATTCCGTCTATCGGTATCTTTTCTCCCGGCTTTACTATGACCAGATCGCCAACTTGGACTTCTTCGATCGGTATTTTCATCTCTTTTTTGTTTCTAATCACTGTAGCAGTTTTAGCCGAAATGTTCATTAATTTACTAATGGCCTGGCTGGTTTTTCCCCTGGCTACCATTTCTAAATATTTTCCCAGCATAACCAGAGTTATCAGCACGGCAGAAACCTCAAAATATTGAAACCCTGCACTAAAAAAAATAACATATACCGAATAAAAATAAGCAGCGCTGGTGCCGATGGCAATGAGGCTATCCATATTGGCAGTTTTATCTTTTAGTGCTGACCACGTGCCTTGATAAAATGTCTTTCCAATATAAAATTGCACGGGAGTGGTAAGAATAAATAACCAATATTTAGCGAAGGGCAATTCATAGCCCAGAAAAAATGGGCTTTCCATCATCAACAGCATGCCGATAATTAAAGCTGGCAGGGATAACAGCGCGCTTAAAATAACCTTATGGCGCAATTTTTGTATTTCTTTTCCCCTGAAGGCTTGCTCTTTTTTGGCATCATCTGCAGCAAATATTTCAGCCCCATAGCCTTTACTTTTAATCGTCTTGATTAACTCCTCTTCAGCGGTTTTTTTCTCTTCAAATTCCACCAGTGCTTTTTCAGTAGAATAATTGATGGAGACAGAGGCAACCCCTTCTACTTTTTGCAAGGATCTGGTTAGTATATTAACACAGCTGGCGCAGTGCATGCCAGTTATTTTTAAGGTTGTTTTTTTCATTTTCTTCATTTATTCTCTCAATTTTTTCTATTGATGCTGCAGCTTAGGCGGCGTTTTTAATTATTTCCAAATTACAGCTGTGGTGTTTCCTGCACCAGCGTTTGCATTGCTTAGCTAACTTTTCATCCCTATACCACATATGGCATTCCTCACATTCAAACTTGGATCTCTTTCTTTTAACCATCATCTTTCCCCTCGGGCTATTTTACAGCAATACTCCTCCATGTGCAGGTCAATTAACTGCAATAATGGCTGGATAGTCTTTTTATTTAAATCGTAATAGGAAAATTTTCCTTTTTTTTGCTTGAAAACCATGCCGTGATACTCTAATTCCTTTAGGTGATGAGAGACTAAGCTTTGCTCTAATTTTGTTGACTTGCAGATCTCACTGACATTTTTGCGGCCATTTCTTAAGGCATTAAGCAGCTCCAGCCGGCTTTGGTTACCCAAGGTGCTGAAAAACAGCCGGTAAGCCTGTTTGTTACATGAATACATGTTCATATGAAAATTAATTCATATATTTAAGGATTGCGGTGGAAAGGTACAACCTTCAGCTGGTATTAGTAACTTTTAAGAATAACACCATTTAAACCTGCCGAAGGGAAATAGTTTTGGGATAACACAGATGGGAAAATTTATCACGGTTCCAGCTAAATTAATTAAGCCTACGCAGACAGACCTTTCCTACCAAGGTCTAGAATTTATTCTAGAAATATACCATTCATTTGCCAGCCAGTTATTGCCGCCTATCCCTGTGCGATACCATCTTGGTGAATACTTGCTACTTGACGGCCACCACCGAACGGCGGTAGAAGTTTTTTTAGGCCGCGAGAAGGTGCCAGTGTATCTGGCCAAATCTGCTGAAGACTGGCTGGACGAATCATTATTTCCGTTTGAAATGCGGAAGGGCCTTAGAGATAATAATGGAAACATCTATGAACGATTTAAGTTGGTTCTAAAAGGGAGAAATTACGCCAAGGAATACCAGTGCCAAACCATCAGGGATTTATTTGGTTTTGATAGCCTATACCATTTGGCTAAAAAAATAAAGTAGAACTTCCGGCCTAAATGTATTTAGAAGCTGTTTTGTGGTGATTAATCAACCCATTTCTTAGCAATCGTTCCCGGTCCTCTCCGGCCAACTATCGGCCCATCATCATAAATCAAGTTTGCCGCAGCCATGTTTTCCCTGGCCATTCTGGCGCAGGTATATGTTGCTAATATTCCGGAATCCTTCATTACCCGATACATTTCAGTAAATAGCTCTGTCGTCCACATCTCAGGAGAGGTTTTAGGTGAGAAGGGGTCATAGAAAATAGCATCAAAATAATTTTCATTTAATTTTTTAATTGCTTCTTTAACATCTTGGAGAATCACTTTTACGCTGATATGGCCTTGCCTAAATTCCAACCGGTTTAGACTTAATTTTTTATAATGCTGAAAAAAACCGATAGGAGGGTTAACTTCCTGAATTTTAGAAATAATTTCCGGATCATTTTCTATGCCAATTACCTCGATCTGGCATCCTGGATTTGCTTCCAAAGCCACTTGAATAGCCATCGCCGAGTTATAGCCCAGGCCAAAAAACAGATCCAGGATTTTAATTGAGCCGGTTTTAGCCAATTCCTTGATTTGGCAGGGCTCGGCATATTTTCTTAAAGCTTCTTCCATCGCTCCAGTTTGCGAGTGGTAAGTCTCATTAATTTCCTGGTTAAGAAACGATTCAGTATTGTCAGCAGTGATTATTTTTTTCATAGTATCAGTTGGTTTATTGATGGTGATACCTGGCTTCAATCTTCTTCATTTTATTTTTAAGTCCAGCTTCAACATCAATCCCTAGGTTTTGGGCTAGAATAAAAGTTGTTAAAATAACATCCGCAAATTCTTCGGCAGGATTAGTTTTATCCATTTGCTCTAATTTTTCTTTCCTTTGCAGGTCGGAATGAGCCAAGACTTCCTGGCAAAGTTCACCTAGTTCTTCCGCAATTTTGACCGTTATTGCCAGGCTCATTTGCTGCGGCTGTTCAAACTGATAATAGCCTTTCAGGCGTTGATGCTCTTGTTCGGCAAACTGTTTGATGGCAGCAAGATCCATGGTCTCCAGTATTGGGCCTTATTTTAAATAATTTGTTATAAATCGGTTGTGAACTCTAGATTTTCTCTGCCCTGTTCTTCCTCACCAGCAACTCAGCTACTTCAAGAAAGATTTCCGTCTCTTCACCGCTGTCAAAAGGGCCATAAACTTTCATGTCCTTCCAAATGAAGCTAGGGGTAGGATGAATAAACCTGATTCTGGTCTTGTTGTGACCTTCCCAGATCTTGTCTTGGTCTTCTCCTGCCCTACCCTGCCCTTTTTCGATCTTGCTCTGATCGCCTTTTATCTTGCCATGATCTTCTGCTATCATGCCCTGGCTTTCTTCCATCTTGCTAAGACCATTTTCTTTTAGCGCCAGCTCTTTAGCCCTAGCGTGTGAAAATGTTCCAGGCAGCTGGCCTTTGAACAATTGGTATAACACCTCTTCTCTAAACAAATTAAACAGGGCTAAAATCCGTTCATAAAATTCTTTCTCTTCTATTAACATGGCGCTGCTATCAATAATATCCGACCCAGTCTTGCTTCTGTTTAAGGCCACGTCAATGATTTTTTTTTCCCTTAATTCATAAATCTCTTTCAGGATTCGCTGAATGCTTTTAACCTCATATTCCAGCTTATCCCGCTCACCCAGGGCAAAAATGTCCTTGCTGGCGCTCTTTTCTGTTAACAACGATTTTTTCTCCTTAACATAAGAAACCACATCAATAAAAAAAGCAGGTTCCAGTTCCTGCAATTCGCCGCGCTTTTTCTCGTTTCTCAACATGTCGTACAAGGTTTCCAGAGTAATTTTTATCGAGCCCATTATCTACAGTTAAACATCCACCCCCAAGCAGTTAGAAGAGAGTATTCTTTTAAGTTTATTGCTGGTAGAGGTTATAGATAATAAAGGAAGAAAGAAAATAGCCGCAGGTTCAAAGCCGTAAGGACTATAGGTCAACTGTCGCCAGTACTACATTTAATGGTGATTTGAACAAGGAAAAGATTAAAAAGTATAAGCAGATCATAGAGCAAGGACATGGCCGATCTTAGATCTTCTTCTGACAATAAGCAAGCCCGATTGCTGTTTGTCGATTACTGGGCTGATTTTGTCAGAACACATCCGGATGAGGGGTAGGGAAAACAGCACACCAGTTTTATTAATAACATTAATAGCCTGATGCAAAATACCCAGCATTATCCTCTTACGGCTAAACAATATTTAAGGATTAAAGAAGAAGTAAAAAAGGAAAATCAGCATCCTAGGTAATTTTTGTTATATCCATCTTAGCCTGCTTTAGTAATCCCTTCCCGGCATCATCAGGATAATCCATTTTAGTCACTACTTTTTTAATGCCGGCATTAATGATCATTTTGGCGCAAACTACACAGGGAGTGTAAGTCACATATATAACTGCATCTTTGGTAGAAACGCCATTATAAGCTGCTAAGGCAATAGCATTCTCTTCTGAATGGCAGCAAATGCACGGCTCTTGATAAACTCCAGACTTCATTTTTCCCAAATGTCGTAATGTGCAGCGCCGGCAGCCGCCATCAATGCAGTGCTTAATCCCGCGCGGCGAACCATTGTATCCGGTAGATAAGATCATTTTATCCCTCACCAGCAAAGCGCCTTTTTTAGCTGACAAGCAGGTTGACCTTAATTTGACCTGCTCGGCAATATTCATAAAATAAGCATCCCAGTCGGGGCGTGGAAGATGCAATTTATACAAGTAATCTTTAACTAACCTTTCAATTTTAGTTTTCAGAACCTCTTTAGTTGAATCATTGCCCATTACTATCTCAGCCATCTTTGTTACTAGGTGTAGTTGCTGGTTATTGGCCTCATTACTAGACTCCTGCCGTTCTTTTTCTTTCAATTCTTTCATCGTTTTCGGATCTTCTTCACGATTTCTCTGGATGATCCTTTCCAAGCGAATATTATCTGGAGAAACAACCTCGATGAGCAAGAAATCTTTTCGCTGCTGCAATAACTGTACTTCGGAAGAATTACGGATGGAAGTGAACACATAATTCTCTCCATCCTGGACTTTTTCTAAGGCTATTCTGGCTAAAATATCAGCACCAAAGCCCTCTCTTAATTCATTGCCTACTTTTATCAAGGTATCTCGAGTAATTTTTTCTTTTCTTTTTTTGACCTCCTCTCGGATTATGTCAGAAAAAGAAACATGATAAAAATTCATCTCTTTCAGAATTTCAGCTACGGTATCTTTCCCTGTACAAAACAAGCCGGTTACGCCAAGGATCATGGTTATCATCCCCCTGTAAGTTGCTTAAAAGGATTTTTGTGTTCTAACCTCAATGTTAAAAAAGAGAAATAGATTTAAATTAAATTCTGCGGCTTATTTTCGGTGATATTAAATGGCTCGAGGAATATTTGTTGTAATTGATGGCACAGATGGTTCCGGCAAAAAAACACAATTAGATTTGCTGGCAGCGCGGCTGCGTGATAACGACCGAGCGGTTGAAACAGCTGATTTTCCGCAATATGGCCAATGGTCAGCGCAATTTGTGGAAAAATATCTTCGCGGGGAATTTGGCGGGGTTACTGAAGTTAATGCCAAAAAAGCATCTCTGTTCTATGCCCTGGATCGGTTTGAAGCTGCCCAAAGAATTTACAACTGGTTAGATCAGGGGGCAATTGTTTTATCTAATCGGTATGTTTCAGCCAATAAAGGGCATCAGTTAGGCAAAATTAGTGATGAAACTGAAATGAGAGGATTTTTGAGCTGGTTAAATGAGCTGGAATATGGAACCTTGGGTATTCCCGTGCCCGATTTAACGTTGTTTTTGCATCTGCCGGCAGAGATCGGGCAGATGTTAGTTGATTCCAAAAGCCAGAGAGATTATCTGCACGGCCAAAAAAGAGATATCCATGAACTGGATTTAAATCATCTTAAAAATGCCGAGAGAGCTTACTTATTCTGTGTAGAGCACGATTCTGCTGAAAATTGGAAGCTGATCAAAGGTTTTTCTAACCAAGAACCAAGGACGCGAGAAGCTGTTCATCTAGATATTTATGCTGCCGTTAATGAATTTATAACCAAGAGATGAATTACAGCTTCTGCTTTTTAACTTGTCAGCATCCCATCACTTTCGCTCATATCTCTTATAGATAAAATCAGCAAATCCCTTTTCTTCTTCCATGCGCCAATCATTCCAATCAATAGCCGGAAACAATATTTCGCCAGCATATCTCGCCTTAACATGAGAAACGTGGAGGGCAGTAGCCAGTCGCAGAGCTGCTTCATATAAAGTTGCTCCGCCCAGGATAAATACTGGCTTATGGCGCGCTTCGGCTTTAGTTAAGGCCTCTTCTATCGTCGGGCATACCACTACCCCTGGTTCCGGCCTTAATGTTTTGCTAACTACAATATTATACCTGTTTGGCAGCGGCCTGAACCGGTCGGGAAGAGATTGATACGTTTTTCTGCCCATCACCACCGTATTTCCTAGGGTGAGTTTCTTAAAAAGAGCCATATCGTCAGGAATTTCCCAGGGGATTTTTCCGTTTTTTCCAATTACTTGGTCTTCGGTCATGGCCACAATGATGCTTAATGAAATTGTCATTAGAAAAATCCTCCAAACATGGGTGTTGGGTTCTGCAGCTTAGGATGTTTTTCGTAGCCAATAAGATTAATATCAGAAGAGACATATTCTGCAATGCTGTTTTTTTTGGTAAGAATTTTAAGCTGAGGAAGCGGTTTAGGCTCTCGGTTAAGCTGCTCTTGGGCAGCCGGAAGATGCGGCAGGTAAACATGAAGGTCTTCAAATTTCCCTACCAGCTCTCCCAAGGCATAATCGTGCGTATGCGCCAGAAGATTAGCCAGCAGGGCATAGGAAGCAATGTTGAACGGGATTCCTAAAACTGTATCGCAGGAACGCTGACTCCACCCCAAGTTCAATTTTTGTGATTCAGGAGAGATGTTAACCTGCCATAAATAATGACAGGGAGGCAAGGCCATTTTAGGCAGATCTTGCGGATTCCAAGCGTTAACGATCAGCCGCCGGTTGTATTTCTTATTTGCCAAGGCTTCTTCCAGAACTTCCAGCTGGTCAATAGGCTGGGTTGAAGATTTTCCTCTCCATTGAGCGCCATATACCGGGCCCAGTTCTCCAGCAAGGGAAGCAAAATCCCTGTCTTGGAGGATTTTCTGCTCAAATCGGTTCAATAAACCTTCTGCGGGCTGATAATTTTGGCTCTTAGCCTCTTTCTGGGCCTGCTCGACTTCCGGTTTGGTTATCAAGCCAGAGTCAATAACCTTAGCTAAATTGAACCTTAAGGCATCCGAAGTCCAAATGCTTACTTTTTTTTCCACTAATGAGCGTATATTAGTCTCTCCACGCAAGAACCATAATAATTCTTCCACCACGCCTCTCCAATACATTGGCTTAGTAGTTACAATGGGAAACCCTTTACTTAAATCAAATCGGGCTTCCCTTTGAAACACGCCCACGGTTCCCGCACCAGTTCTTTCCACTGTTGACCTCTCCCCAGAAAGAGCAGCGTTTAATAAATCAAGGTATTGTTTCATGCTGTATTCATGCTGCTGTTAAAAATAATACTTTAAATATTAATCTATTGTTAAAAATAACCCTTGAAAAAATAATTGAGGATAAACCATAAATAGCAACATTATGATAAAAATGCGTGAAACCGCCTCACCTCGTCATAAAGGACGGGGTTTTACACCCAGCGAAATTTTTTGCATAACTAAAAAATACTGTTTATTCCTCTTCCTCTTTTACTTCACTGCTGGCTTTTCTCTTGCCAAAAAAAGAATCCAGCCGCTGGGAACTTATCGCTGCCTTATAAGAAATTTTCATAACTGTACACCCCTCTTTTTTTATAAAAAAAACGCAGGAAAGAGATTAATCTTTCCGCGCCGGAAACCTTGCGGTCTCCTGAACATCTATCGGTATCCTGTTATAAATAAATCAGATATATAAACTATCTTAACTTGCAACATATATTACTTAAGCTGATACTACTTTGAAAATAAGACCATTAGAGTCATCATGACCAACGATTATGATAAAAATGCGTGAAACCGCCTCACCTCGCCATAAATGACGAGGTTTCAAAAGAGGCGGTTTCTCAACTACGCATTTTTAGCATGCAAAAATTTCGCCCTAAAGGGTGGGGTTTTACACCCAGCGAAATTTTTTGCATCAGAAAATTCACTCCATTGCCGATTCCTTCAGAAACTTTTTCACATCTCTCCAGCCGATATCCGTCCTGTAATGCAGATTATTTCCTTCGATGCTGAGGTGAGCAATAGCAGAATAGGCTCTCTGCCGGGCTTCTAGAATATTCTCACCATCGGCTACAACACTAAACAGTCTGCCGCCATTAGCATAAAATTGTTCATTTCTCAGCTCAATCCCGGCGCCAAACAAAGTTATGCCCTCCATTTTCAGCACTTCCTCTACACCATAAATTTTTTTCCCTTTTACTGGAGAATAATCATTAGGATAGCCTCGGGAAGCTCCCACAATGCAAAGCCTGGTTTGGTTATCTTGCTTAATTTCTAATTCTCCCAGTTTTCCTTCTAAACAAGCCCTAACCACATCAACATAATCCGTTTCCAGGGATGGTAAAACCGCCTGGCATTCCGGGTCACCCCATCTGGCGTTATACTCAATATTGATTGGTTTTCCATCAACAACAATCCCGCCTAGATACAGAATCCCAAGGTACGGAACTTCTTCTGCTGCCATTCCATCTATCGCTTTAGAGATAAAATTTTCCTCAATTTCGCTGGAAAGGCCATTAGTTGCTTTTGCCGGTGAAATTGCTCCCATCCCGCCGGTCTGGCCACCTTCATCAAAGTTAAAGACAGCTTTATTATCTTGGGCCGATTTAAATGCTCGGTAAGTTTGGCCATCGCTGATGGTATAATAAGAAAATTCTTCGCCAATTAAACCATCTTCAACCAGAAAAACCATCCCAGCCTGATTTGGAAAATGTTTCATCTGCCCGATATTTCTAACTGCTTCATCCAAGCTGGTTGATTTTAGAGCGCCTTTGCCGGAACATAAGCCAGCAGCTTTGGTATAAAGCAATTTGGCAGGCTCTTGGCTATACAATTCAGTTACATATTTTATACCGTCTTCTGCAGAATCAAAATATCTGAACTTTGGAGAAGGTATCTGGTGCCTCAGCATAAATTCCCTGGACCATTTTTTGTCCCACTCAATCCTCGCGGCCATTTTGGTGGGGCCAAAAGCCTGAAAGCCCTGCTCTTGCAGCAGATCCACTGTTCCGGAAGCCAGGGCATCATCTTGAGCCACATCAACCAAATCCGGCCGGTATTTTCTGGCCATACTCAAAATAGAGAATGGATCTGTTAAGGAGCAGCCCTTATCAATTAAAACTTCTTTTTTTCTTAGGTAAGCAATGAAATCGTTTCCCGGTGCGACAATTACCCTGCTTACTTGAGAGCTTTTTTCATAAGCCTGCGAAAGGGCATGCTCTCTGGCTCCGCTGCCGACCACCATAACAGATAGATGTTGAGCCATAATCAAATAAGGGAGATAATCTTAATAAATTATTTAGTGGTCCAACAACAACAAACATGATAGCCGATAGCAGCCACTAGCTAATCAATTACCTTATACCCGTGCCCAATTATATATGACTTAACCTCCAGCAAAAACAGTTTTCTTGCTGAGAGATATTCCTGATAATTTACTGCGCTATAATTGCCTAGGACTCCAAAGACCGTTTCTGCCCTTTCCTGGTTAGCACTAAACCTAGTGGTAAAGAAGACTCTGCCTCGCTGGGCATCCTTTCCAACAACCTTAACTAATCCAACTTGACCATTAACATCCTTGATCTTAATCAGTTCTAGTATCACCATCTCTTACCGCCATTGCTTAATTACCGTCTCTTAAATCATCGTTAATTTTACTTCTCCCTACGCACTGCTTCCACTAATTGATGCGAATCTATCTCTCCGGAAGCAGCATTGACCTTAACATTGGCAAATTTTAAGGATTTGGTGACAAAAGTAAAGTTCCACTGGGTTTTCCCTAAAAAGTTCTGCAGCACCACGAAGCCATCGCCCAGGCTGTCCTGAGGAAACAAGGAAGCCAGGTTCTGTTGGCAAGCTTTAGCTGCTTGCTCAAAATCAGTAGCTACAGCTTCCAATTCCAGCCGTTCTACTGTGCTGGTTTCGGCCTTAAAGACATCATCTTCCTGCTTGATCATGAAGGAGCGTTCTGCGGGCAGGAAGACAGTTATTTTCTGCGGCGATGGGTTAAAATAACCGATTTCCCAGGCCGTTTTCTGCTGCAACTGTGTAGAAACAGAACTAAAAAAATGCGATAAATACCCTTCTTGGTGAGCCGCCCGCCATTTTTTGAAAATAGCGCTCTTTACCAATGATTGATGAAGACCCTGCAGGTTCATGCATATTCCCTCCAAGTGTAATTGCATTTAGCACATCTAAAAAAGCGCGTTTCTGGCTCATCAGCTCCCCTAGTTTGCTGAGTCCAGTAATAAGCAATAGCATGGCCGCATTTCTCGCATTTGATTTTAACCTTAGGATTGGTTTCTACGGCTTCCATAACCTCAATTTTCCTGGGCCCCTGCACTTTCTCCTTAATTTCCGCTAATGATTCACCTTCAATTCCCTTGCTAAAGCCGCAGCTGCAATAGAGCGCCTTTTTTCCAGCTTTTTCTTTCGGCTTGAGGATAGAACCACATTTTGGGCAAAACATGTGAGCTAGAATTTTGCCTACTCTTTAAATAATTTGCCTATTTTAGGGGCTGTGGGGCAGTAAAGTAGTAGTATTATTAAAAATACGTATCCAAAGCTGAGTTCTCTAGCGTTAGTTTCCAACAGCCTTCTGTTTTGAAACAGAACCGAGGCTTTTACGACTAATAAGCCAAGCTTTATCCATAACCAAGTGTATGAAAGAATGCTGAAAAATATATTTTTCTTTTAGTTATTATTTAAGGTGTGGAAAACTATAAAAAAGCAATTGTCTTTCTTCAACAAGCGGCAAAGGATGGTTTTTCAGTCCCACAACCTAATATTAAGAGCTTCCTCCAATAAACACCGAAATCCTAAAAATAGATTTCCGGTTATTACTTGCTGTTGGATATTGCAGGAAAAGTGGTCTTTGACCCGGCGAGTAATAAATAGCCAGCGCCTTAAGACGAGCGATAATGTGCCGTTAAAATTGCCTGTGACAAGGGGCAGCTCCATCCGGGAATGTCACAGTTCAGGCTTAGAAGCGCTGAGGGAGTGGCTGTGGCGTTTATTTTTGGATAAAGCCTTATTTTTGCATGAGATTATAAACCCCTAGCAGGGCTCAGCGAACTGAACCCTGCTGGGGAAAAAGAGGTGATAGATGTTTAATTACCATATTAATGGAGCTTATATTTAAATCTTATGGCTTATTTTTTATTTTCAAGTAGTGAAGTGAGATAATCCCTTTGTATTGTTTACTTGGCGGTGATTAAACAGTTGTCTTCCGAGGATGATTTTCTAATCCGATACTTTTTTATAATAAAAAAATAGATACTTTATTTATGAATAAGTCATTGAATAAAGTTGTTACTTTAATCATATTAACATTGCTATCCTGTCTATGGCTATCCTCCTCCGTAGCAATGCTGTTGGAAGGTTCGGTTTATAATTCAAATTTAGAGTTAGAGAAAGACGTCTTTATTGAAATTAATACCATTCCAGCACAAAAAATTCTGGCTAAAGAAGGAAAATATTCCTTAGAGCTGCCACCGGGAGAATATACCTTAACAGCCAGAAAAGGCTTTAATGAAATTATTGAAAGCCTGACCGTTATTGATAATGGCCATTTTGTGCTAGATTTATTTTTATTGCCAGATTTAACAGAAGAAAGCCGCTTGTTGAAAGAAGCCCAGGAAGAATTAGCCCTGGAAGACTTATCCATTCCAATACCTGTCTGGAGTTATGTTCTTACCAGCATAATTTTCTTGATTTTATTTGCCAGGTTCTTTAAGTTAAGAAAAAAATATGGCTCCTTGCGCCAATTCCGGGCCAAAGTAAAAGAAGAAAGCGCTAAAATGGTAGAAAATAACCCGCAGTATTTAGAACAGGCCTTAGAACTAATTAAGAACCATGACGGCCGAATTCATCAGAAAACGCTGCGCCAAGAGCTGCTGCACCTGTCAGAAGCCAAGGTTAGTTTAATTGTTTCTGAATTGGAACACAAAGGGCTGGTGGAGAGGTTCAAGAAGGGGCGGGGAAATATTATCATCTTAAAATAATTTGACCACTACGGGGTAACTATTTTTAACAAACATTTATAAATAAAGGGCTTATTTCAGATAATATAGATCAGTTCAGAATCATATAGTAAAAGACCAAAATAATTTAAAAAAGGTAAAACAAAAATGACTAACAACAATGATAATTGGATATTTCAATTTAACACTTTTGAAAAAGCAGTTCCTGGCGGGAGGATTTACGCCAAAAGGAGATCACACTTAAATCGAGTGAACCAGGATCTCTTACGCCAAACTGGACACATTGCTTACGAGTCCAGTGATTTTAAGCTTTCTGAAAGAAACAGCCCGGGAACAATAGAAACGGCTTTCCTAGATCAGGAAGGCTTAATTTATTTTGATGGCACCAAAGATGGAAAACTAATTTTCCAGCCGGAACAATTAATCAGTCATCGAGACCAGTTTATTAAGTACACTAGTGGATTAAACTTAAACGCTTCAGGAATAGCTCAACTGATCATTAATGGGCTAGAGCAGGGCGATTATTACATTGGCCAGCCATCCAGCTTAGATTCTGATAAATACCAACACGCCTCACAGCTAGGAATATCACCCTCAGAGCTGAGATAAACAGGAGATAAACTAAAAACATGGCTTACTATCTCGTTAAAGGCATTATTACTAAAATAAGCCTTGCTGCATTGGCTGCTGTATCGCTGGGCAGCTGTGCCACTTCACAAAGAACTGTTTCCGAGCAGCAGCGTCTTTACCTGCACAATACTCTATCCAGAACTCTGCCTGGGGGTTATGTTGCTGATGAATCTACTGTCAATTACCTGATTCCTGTAGCTGGCGCATTGGCAGGAACCTTTCTGTATCAAGGAACTGCCAATGGCTGCTTTGCCAGAGGCGATTTTAACGCCTTTTGGAAAAATGAACATTCTGAGCTAGTTAATTTGGAAAAAGTGCTGCGCTTGGCAGACCAAAATAAGGATAAAAATGTAACCAGTGAGGAAGCGCGGGAATTCCACCGGAAGTTTTGCCAAACCTACAAGAACAAAGAAAAAGAGATTAGAATCTAGATCTCTACGGCAGTTATAAATTAATTATAGCCTCTAAGAACATGACCACCACCGATTGGCGCAACTCCAGCATCAAAATGTATCATCAGCCAATAAAAACTACCCCCAATCAACTCTGTCAAACTGTTGATAGCAGGCTAAGTTTTGTCAGCGAATTCGATCCCTGGGTGTATCTGGTGGAAAGAAAAGGACAACAGCATATCCTGAAATTTTCAGACCTTTCGGCCGGGCACAGAAGAGAACCGATTAATTTTGAGATAAAGCTGCTAAATAAAGCCCATTCAGTGCTGGGCATCACTCATCTGCTGGAAGATTACAGTGCCAGAGGAGAACAAACCGGAATTTATGCTATACTCAAGGAATTCTTCCCAGGGAGTGAGCTTTACAACCATGATTATGACCCCAGAAATTACCGCAGCCAAGGGTTTAGCAACGGGTATCGGCACCTTTCCAGCCTGCCGCCATGCTTTAAGTTGCAGGTTTCAGAAAC
>Ga0209542_10007393_pt1 | contig 20927 bp, 22 predicted proteins | sample RifCSPhighO2_01_FD_184028 | JGI IMG/M metagenome (GOLD analysis project Ga0209542, IMG submission 184028) | Soil microbial communities from Rifle, Colorado - Rifle CSP2_plank highO2_0.1 (SPAdes) (version 2) | ecosystem: Environmental > Terrestrial > Deep subsurface > Rock core/Sediment ... | reverse complement strand
TCCTTCTTTTATCGCTTTAGCTAGTTTTTGGCTTGGATTATATATCCATAAGATGCCTTTTCTTCCATCTAGTATTTTTCCACTGTCCTCGAGATATTTTAGCACAACATTCAAGGTTTGATGCATTATCTTAACTGGGAGTTTTGCCTTTAGTTCTTCTCTTGTCATTAGATTATTTGCATTCTTTAGGACTTCTTCTATCATTAGTACTGTTTTCAAATTGGGATAATGTATAACTTCTAGTGTTTGCATTTTTGCCTCTAATCTATATATTATTATATAAATCTATATATAAACTTATATAAATACTTTTCTATTTTGATTTGATTAGTTAAACTTTAGGGTATTTTATATAGTCATTTTACCTTGCTAATCACAGGCATTCACGCATTAGAAAATGTGCATCATGCATGTGCCCCGCATCATACCTCTAGTTCAAACCGGCGAATTATATTAAATAAGAATGGAATTAATCTATGGAACTATTTGAATCGTGCCCTGTTTATTAAAAATAAGATTAAAGAAACAACTAATCCTGTATTGCTCTCTTCTTCCATGAAGAAACCACTATCTAGAAACTTAAAAACCTATCTAAAATGGACACTTAATGCACCAACCGAAGAGTTAACAGAGAAGAAAAACAGCAAGATTTAAAAACAATTTAATACTCACTAAATCCAGATGAAAAGAGGTAAGATTAGAATAACTCATAAAAAGCGCATTCTTGCAAGACACCGCAATGCAAGGCGTGCAGAAAGACACAAAACAATAAAGCATGCTGAAAGAAATAAGACCTTTAAGAAAAAATTCATTAAAAAAAGCTTGTTCAAAAAATTTAATAGCATAAGGCCAGTTGTTAACAGAATTGCAATGGTTGCTTTGATAATTTTCTTTATTGCATATATTGTTTTTTTCAGCAACATTATCAAGAGGGATTGCGGCAATGACATAAATTGTTTTAATAATGCAGCAGCAAGATGCTCTGGAGGAAAAATAGAACTTCTAAAAGATATAAATGTATATGCATACTACATTGCTGGACCCTTGAAATCAGATTGCATAATAGATGTAAAACTTAAGTTCATGGCAGTTGGAACCCCTATTGAAATGAAAGAAAAAATGGAAGGAAAGTCTATGCAGTGCAAGATTCCAAAAGAACTGCTGAAGGCAAACAGCATAGACAAGATAGATGGTTTATTGGCATATTGTTCTGGACCCTTGAAAGAGAGCCTTTACGAAGTTTTGATAGATAAGATGTATGCATTAATAATCAAGAATATGGCTAATATAACTAAAAATGTTCAAGATGAACTGGCAAGGGCTATTTGAAAGCAAAATATTATTTTTATGATTAGTTAGTGGTTATTGGTTGTTGAATTCGCAAGTTTTATAAGTTTTGTCAATATATGTACTGCTATGAAAGGATGCTATGGTACAAAGGAGTTTAGTGTTAAAAGCAGGATATGCAAAAACTGCAATATTTTCTCAGACTGCGAAAAAATAGTTAAGAAAAACATGAATAAGTTTATCATGGTTTCTGGTGATATTTCTTCAAAAAACGAAGCACTAGTGCAAGCAAAGGCTTAAAATTTTAAAATGCAAATTGTATATGTAGGATCAAAACCGAGAAACAGGAATGAGCTGCTTGATTATCTGAGAAGTTTTGACATTAAAAATCTTTCAATTGATTTAAGAGAGGAAATAACAAAAAACATTGAGGGTGTTATGACTTCTTATTTAAAAGAGAAGCCTCAATTGAAGCCATATTATGAAGGGCTTATCAATGATGCCCGGTCTGCATGCAAAGAAGGAGGTTCCATGCGCAGATTCACAGATAGCATTGGAGATTTAGTAATACATCTTGAGCAAGAAGAATTCTGAATTTTAAATTAGGTATTAAGTGGTGGAAGCGCAAAAGAATGGATATACTATCAATTACCAGCTACCTTGGCTACATCCTCAACTTCGTTACCCTAAAAGCGCCAGTCATTATAATTAAGGCTGCTTTGAACATAATCTTTTTAAAGACTAATTCTGTTCCCAGCCTGACCTGATTCTTATAATAACCAACCAATCAGGACAAAGTCTCATAGTATTAGCCAAGACTAATAACCAATAATATACCTCTTCTTAAGCTTCAGCTCCATCGTATAGCCCGTTTATGGTTACAGGTGAGGGCTAATCACCCAGCTTATTCCACCACAACTTTTCAGGTTTTGATTATATTTAAACCTTAGCAATCTTTAAAGAATAAGAATTTTATTTTAAATCCAGGTAATTTTATATATTTATTGTTGTTGTTATTGGCAAAATGGGGATAAACAAAAGGCAATTAGAGGAATGTGCTGAAGATGTAGTATATTATGTGAAGAGAAATACCATTGCAACAGGAGCGGAAATTGCTAAAAATGTATTCTGTGAAAATAGTGATTATTTATTTGCTAAAGAGGTTCTGGATTATTGTAAAGAAAAAGGACTTCTTGTACTTCTAATACCAATAGATAGTAAAGATTGTGATATTAGCAGTTTAGATGAGACCTATTGCATATTACCTCAAACAAAAAAGTAATTTTACACTAGGTTTATTTGGAAATGTCTAATACGAAATGTTTAAAAATTAACCCGAGAGATAATATATTTATGCGGAGGTAGCGAAGTGGCCAAACGCGACAGCCTCAAGAAAACCTTTGAAAATTTTTGTTAAAAGGGAAGATTAAGAAAGCTGTTCCCTTAGTGGGTTCGCAGGTTCAAATCCTGTCCTCCGCATCATACTGCATCATACTTCTAGCTCAAGTCGAATTATTATGCAAAGATTTATATTCACAAAAAATGGCTGGTTTTTTATAAAAATATAAAACATGATAAAGAAGATATTGATTTTTGATGGAAACATTTTTTACTGGACAAAGGGAGATTTGCATACTGACCTTGGCATGGTAAAGGAAGCAGACATCTTGAAAAAGAAAAAAGTTGTTTCAAATACAGGGAATAAGTTTTATGTTCTTGATGCAAGGTTCATAGACAAGATTCAAAGAATTAAAAGAGCTCCTCAAGTTATATTGGAAAAGGATATTGGGATAATATTAGTTAACATATCTCTTGATAAAGATTCAAAGGTTCTTGAAGCTGGAACTGGCTCTGGAAAAATGTCTGCTTTTTTAGCAAGAGCAATCCCAGAAGGAACATTGTACAGCTATGAATTCAGAAAAGAGTTTTTGGACATAGCAAAGAAGAATTTTGAGGATTTGGAAATAAAAAATATCATGCTAAAGCATAAAGATGTCTATAAGGGCATTTCTGAAAAAGGGCTTGATGCAATAGTCCTGGATTTGCCTGAGCCTTGGAAAGCTTTAAATCATGCTGAAAGATCATTGAAAAATGGATGTTACTTGGTTGCCTACCTGCCAACTATATACCAGGTAATGCAGTTTGTTAACAATGTTAATAAAAACAAGAATTTTATTTTCGTCAAGACAATAGAATTAATAGAAAGGCCATGGTTTGTTGACGGAAAAAAAGTAAGGCCAATGTCAAACATAATCGGGCACACTGCTTTCATAACATTTATAAGGAAGATTTAATTTAATTTAGTAAAGGGGTGTTAAATGGATAATGTTTATGTTATTGACACATCAGTTGTAATAGAAGGTGTTATTTCAAAGCTGATAATCAATAAAGAGATTTCTGGCAAGATATTAATTCCAAGAGCAGTTTTAGCTGAATTAGAACACCAGGCTAATCTAGGGTTGGAGATTGGTTTTCTTGGACTTGATGAGCTGCAGAAATTGCAGGAACTAAAAGGCAAAGGCGTTATAGAATTAGAGTTTATCGGAATAAGGCCAAATGTTTACCAGATACAATATGCAAAAGCTGGCGGTGAGATAGATTCCATGATTAGGGATTTGGCTTATTCTGAAAATGCTATATTGGTAACAGCTGATAAAATCCAGGCTGAATCTGCAAAGGCTGTTGGTTTAAAAGTAAAGTTTGTTGAGCTGGAAAGGCCAACTGAGAAGCTGGAAATTGAAAAATATTTTGATGATACAACAATGTCAATACATTTGAAAGAGGATACATTTGTTGCTGGAAAAAAAGGCGTGCCTGGCAATTGGCAATTAGTTCAAATTAGCAAAAAGAGGCTTAGTGCATTAGAAGTGCAGCATTTGGCAAAGCAAGTAGTTGAAAAAACAAGATCTGACCCAAAATCCTTTGTTGAAATTGCAAGAAAAGGCTCGACAATAGTACAATATCAAAATTATAGAATTGTTATAGTAAAACCGCCTGTTTCTGATGGCTGGGAGATAACAGCTGTAAGGCCGTTGAAGAAACTGAATTTAGAGGATTATCATTTACCAGAGCTGATATTAGAAAGGTTAAAAACAAAAGCAAGGGGCATTATTGTTGCTGGGGAGACAGGCAGCGGAAAATCTACATTTTCAAGCGCTGTTGCAGAAGATTATGCAGCTATGAACAAGATTGTCAAGACAGTTGAATCACCAAGAGATTTAATATTGCCTGATGAAATAACACAATACAGCAAGAATTTTACAACAAGCCAGGAGATACATGATATATTATTTTTGAGCAGGCCTGACAACATAATATTTGATGAAGTAAGAGACACACCTGATTTCAAGCTTTACACAGATTTGAGGCTGGCTGGATCTAATTGCTTAGGTGTTTTGCATTCAGCTTCACCAATAGATGCTGTGCAAAGATTTATTGGAAGATTAGAAACAGGAATGATACCAAGTGTATTAGATACAATAATATTTATTGAAAAAGGAGCCATAGGAAAAGTTTTGACATTAAGAATGACTGTAAAGGTTCCATCTGGCATGACAGAAGCTGATTTGGCAAGGCCTGTTGTTGAGATCGTTGATTTTTTGACGAATAAACTGGAATATGAAATTTATTCTTATGGGGAGGAAACTGTTGTTATACCAGTTAATGCTTCATTTGAAAAAATAAGCCCTGCAAAAACACTTGCTGCAAAACAGATTGAAAATGAATTTAGAAGATATACAGACAAGGCAACAGCAAAGATAATATCTGACCATAAGGCAGTTGTTTACATTCCAAAGGAGGACATAGCAAGGATTATTGGAAAGCAAGGCAAGACTATATCGGAAATAGAAGAAAAAATAGGAATAGGGATTGACATTGAAGAACTGAAGGAAGAAAAAACTTCTAGTTTAGATTTTAAAGCTAGCCATAAAGGAAATTTCCTATTAATTTATACAAAACCAGAGACAAATGTTGACATTTATATCAATGGTCAGTTTTTAATGACTGCTTCTTCTTCCAAGAGGGGGGAGATAAAGATACATAAAAAAAGCAAGTCTGGAAAAACAATCGCTGATGCTTTAGACAGCAATAAAAAGATAGAGCTGAAGGAGTAATCTTTTAAATATGGATTTTCTAATTATTTTTAAGGGCCTTTAGCTCAGACTGGATAGAGCAGCTGCCTCCTAAGCAGCAGGTCGAGGGTTCAAATCCCTTGGGGCCCGCATAACCAAAAATCTTATATTTAAGCAGAGCAACTGAATTCTTGAAGATATTTTAAAAAGAGGATATATGAAAGAGTACAGCGCTTATATAAATGGGAAATGGGCAAAGGCAAAAGAGAAATTTCCGAGTATAAATCCTGCTGATGAAAAGCCAATTGGGGTTTTTCAGAAATGCAGCAGGGAGGATGTTAAAGATGCCATTGATGCTGCTGAGGATGCATTTCCAAAGTGGTCTGAGATTCCTGCGCCAAAAAGAGGATTAATTCTAAATGAAATTGCAGCTGAGCTGAGAAAAAACAAGGAAAGTCTTGCAAGATTGATGACAATTGAAATGGGAAAGGTTCTTCTTGAGGCAAGGGGAGATGTCCAGGAGGCTATAGACATATTTGAATACATGGCTGGCGAGGGAAGGAGGTTGTTTGGGAATACAACAAAGAGTGAGCTAAGAGATAAGTTTTGCATGACTGTCAGAAGGCCTGTTGGTGTTTTTGGCATGATTTCGCCATGGAATTTCCCAATTGCAATTCCTGCTTGGAAAATAGCTGCTGCTTTGATATGCGGAAACACTTTTGTTTTCAAGCCAAGTTCTGACACTCCTTTATGCGCTGTAAAGCTTTTTGAGATACTTGATAAGGTTAAAGTGCCAAAGGGTGTTGCAAATTTAGTTACTGGCCCTGCAGATGTTGTTGGCGATGAGATTGTAAGGAATAAAAAAACCCTGGGGATTTCATTTACTGGATCAAGAGATACTGGTGAGTGGATATTGAAGAATGCCGGCATCAAGAAGATTTGCTTGGAGCTTGGAGGAAAGAACGCAATAATAATCATGGATGATGCAAACTTAAATCTTGCCTTGGATGGCGTTACATGGGGTGCTTTTGGTACAACAGGACAGAGATGCACTGCTGCCAGCAGGGTAATAGTGCATAGGAACATAAAAAGGAAATTTGAAGCTGAATTGCTGAAGAGAATAAGGAAGCTGAAGATTGGAAATGGGCTTCAGAGAAATGTAAATTTAGGACCTTTGATAAACAAGAATGCTGTTGAAAAGAGCATGAGATATGTTGACATTGGCTTGAAAGAAGGCGGCAAGCTGTTATGCGGGGGCAAAAGACTAAAGGGAAAGGGTTTTTTCTTTGAACCAACTATATTTACAAATGTTGACATTAAGGCAAGGATTGCAAGAGAAGAAATTTTCGGCCCAGTTTTATCAATAATAGAAGCAAAAAATATAGATGATGCAATTGAGATTGCAAATTCAGTTGAATATGGCCTGAGCTCTTCTATTTATACTGGGAGCATGAAGAATGCATTCAAGGCCATTGAAAAAATAGATGCTGGCCTGACTTATGTCAATGCAAGCACAATTGGAAGCGAAGTACATTTGCCTTTTGGCGGGGTAAAGAAAAGCGGGAGCACAAGGGAAGCTGGTATAGAGGGAATTAATGAGTTTTCTGATGTCAAAGCTGTTTACATTGATTACTCTGGCAAATTGCAGAGGGCTCAGATAGATTAACAGATATATTAATGGATTAATTTATTAAGAGAAAAGATGAAATTCATTTGCAGAAAACCCGGGGAGAAGTCAATTGAGATCATAAAAAGGGATCAGAAGGTTATATCGCAATCATTGACAAGGGAGTATTCCTTTGTGTTTAAAATGGCAAAGGGCTGCCATGTTTGGGATGTTGACAATAGGAAGTATTTGGATTTTGGCGCTGGGGTTGCTGTTGTAAACATTGGGCATAACAATCCTGTTATAAAAAAGGCCATGCTAAAGCAAATTAAATATGGAGTTCATTGCGGTTTTTCTGATTTTTATGCGGAAGTGCCAGTTAGATTTTCTGAGTACTTAGTTTCTTTCATGCCTAATAAAGAATTGAATAATGTTTTTCTTTCAAATTCAGGGACTGAGGCTATTGAGGCTGGATTGAAATTGGCAAAGTGGCATACGAGCAAGAAATATGTTATTGCTTTTGAAAATTCCTTTCATGGAAGGACAATGGGCAGCTTGTCATTGACAAAGTCAAAGCCTGTTCAGCGCGAGAGATTCGGGCCTTTCTTGCCTGTTAGGCATGTGCCTTATCCTTATTATTACAGGATGAAGATGGATAAAGAAGAATGCAGCAATTATTGCCTGGATGAGCTTGAGAAAGAAATCAAGAAATTAAAAGATGATTTAGCTGGATTGTTCATAGAGCCAATACAAGGAGAAGGCGGCTATGTGGTTCCGCCAAAAAGTTTTGTTAAGGGCGTTAGAAAATTATGCAATGAACATAATGTTTTGCTTTGCGATGATGAGGTTCAAGCTGGCTGCTACAGGACTGGAAAGTTTTTGGGGATTGAGAATTTTGATGTCAAGCCAGATGTTGTTTGCTTGAGCAAGTCAATTGGCGGTGGAATTCCCATTGGAGTCACAATTGCAAATAAAAGCCTGATGGACTGGCCTGCTGGAAGCCATGCTAATACAATGGGTGGCAACCTTCTTGCTTGCGCTACTGGAATTGAATCTTTAAGATACATGAAGGAAAAGAGGCTTGGAGAGAATGCTATTAGGGTTGGAAAGCACATGCTGAAAAGATTGAATGAAATAAAAGACAAATTTGAAATTATTGGAGATGTAAGAGGAATTGGCTTGATGATTGGGATTGAGATTGTCAAAGACAAGAAAAACAGGCTTGCAAATGCGGAAGATAGAAGCAAGATTTTATGCAATGCCTCTGAGAAGGGCTTAATATTGCTGCCAGCTGGAAAATCAGTAATAAGGATATGCCCGCCGTTAACTTTAAATAAAGGGCAGGCTGATTTGGGCATTGACATTTTGGAAGATGCTATAAAAGATGCAAAAGAGGTTGCATGAACAGCAAAACATTGTTTAAATGTAAGGCATGCAATGCAATTCATTTTGGAATTAACAAGCCAGTAATATGCCCTGATTGCAGCAAGGAAAACAGCTATGTAGGTGCTGATAAAAAAGATGCTGATAATTTATTGAAGAATTCAAGCAAGAGAAAATTATGGAGGTGCTTCGTATGCAATGATTTGCAAATAGGCATTAAACCACCAGTGGTATGTCCGACATGCACACAAAAAGATGCTTATGCTGAAATCAATGAAAAAGAAATACGAATATTACTTGGAATATGAATGAAATCAATGAATTAATAAAAATATGGGGAAATTTTTGCAAGAAAAGAGAGTTTAAACTAAATGAGGATAAGAGCGTGGTTAAAATGCTTGCAAAGGGTGTTTTAGAGAATGAAAAAAGGCTTGGTTTGAAATACTGCCCGTGCAGGATTACAGTAGGAAAGAAAGAAGAAGATTATTTACTGATATGCCCGTGCAATTTTTTAATACAAGAAAAATGGGTAAAAAATAACCAGTGCTGGTGCAGCTTGTTTGTAAGAAGGTAAAATGAAATACAAATTTTTAGTATTTGCGTTATTTTTAGTTTTATTAATTGGGTGTGCTGAACAGCAGGCAACACCCGAACAGCAAAAGATTAAAGTTACAATGGAGAATTCTCAATCAGAAGCTGCTCAAGGAAACAACATTCAGGAGCAACAGAAAACTGAAGAAAAACCAGAACAAAGGCAAGAGGATAGCATAAAGGAGTTTTCAATAACCGCAAAAAGATTTGAGTTTAGGCCATCAACAATTGCAGTTAACAAAGGGGATAAAGTCATATTGCATTTGACAAGCAGCGATGTAACGCATGGATTTGCAATTAATGCATATGACCTAAGAGCTACAATAATTCCTGGCAAAACAACTGACTTAGAATTCATTGCTGATAAAACAGGAGAGTTTACTTTTTACTGCAGTTTTTTCTGTGGATTTGGGCATAGTGGAATGAATGGAAAATTAGTAGTGAGGTAAAAATGGCAAGCATTTATTTTTTTATCTTTATTTTAGGCATAACTAATGCATTATCTTTGCTATTAGTTTTATTCTCGTGCAGATGCGTTATGAGAAAGACTTATTTTGTTAGATTAATTGAGAGAAGCAGACTTTATGAGAAATTCTACAATTATCATTGCTATTACTGGTGGATATTCATAATTTCAGTCATACTGCATGCAACTTTAGCTTTATACGCTTATGGAATTCCTAATTGAGGATAGCACATTTCCTAATTGACGGACAGCAATCTTAATAAACAAAAATCTCTTTTTTCTCTCTCATGCCAAAGGCTGTTATAAGACTTGAAGATGTGTGGAAAATATACAAGATGGATGAAGTTGAGGTTTATGCTTTAAGAGGTATAAACCTTGAAATTAAAGAATCTGAGTTTTTGGCAGTATTAGGAAAATCTGGAAGCGGAAAATCTACAATATTAAATATGGTGGGCTGCTTGGACCTGCCAACAAAAGGAAAAATATACCTCGATGGCAAGGATGTTTCTGTTCTTGATGAAAATGAACTGGCAAGAATAAGGGGAAGAAAGATAGGTTTTGTATTCCAGACTTTTAATCTTATATCCAGCTTGACTGCTTTGGAAAATGTAATGCTGCCGATGGTGTTTCAAGGCATTGACAAATATATAAGAATAGAAAAAGCAAAAAAGGTCTTAGATATAGTTGGATTAAAAGAGAGGATGAACCACAGGCCTTCGGAGCTATCTGGGGGGGAAAGGCAAAGAGTTGCAATTGCAAGGGCATTAATCAATGATCCAGAGATAATACTTGCTGACGAGCCAACTGGAAACCTGGACTCAAAAACAGGAAACGATATACTTAAAATTCTGCTTGAGCTAAACAAAAAGCATAAAAAGACTGTTGTTATAATAACTCATGATAAAAGTTTGGCAAGTTATGTTGAAAGAGTAGTGCAGTTAGCTGATGGCCAAATAGTAAAGGGGCAATTAAAAAAGGAGATGGCATGAAAAGAAGTATCTTTATTTTATTTTTTGTTTTGCTTACTAGTTTGAATATAATCTATGCTATTGAGAGTGTTATATCACATGAAGAATTAAGATTTGATTTCAAGAAGACAGATCCATCGCCATTGGGGCCAGGTAAGATTTTTGATGTATATTTTGACATTACAAATCTGCAGAGCTATACAATAAGAAATGTGCAGATAAATATAGTAGACCTGTTCCCTTTTTATTCCTTAGATGAAAATAAAACTTCAATCTTGATGGATGAAATCAGGCCAGGAGAAAAGAAATCAATTAAGTATGCAGTCGGAATTAATAAAGATATTGACGAAGGAACTTATCAGTTAAGCTTGCAGTATTATTCTAATAGAATTGGGGCAATAGTAAGCAAGGACTTTAACCTCGACATAAAAAGAGTTGGTGTTGTTGTAGCTCCAACAAACATAAGGCTAGAGCCAGAAAGGATAAGGCCTGGGGGCACTGCCAAACTGGAAGTGGATATAGCCAATACAGTAAGCTATACTATAACTGACGTTGCAGCTGAATTAATTCTTGATGGAACACCATTTGTTACTTTAGGAGAAACCAGCGAGAAAAAGATAAGGCAGCTTGCACCAAATACAAAAGTGACTTTGGATTTTAATTTGATATTGAATCCTGATGCAGAATTGAAGGTATACAGGGTGCCTTTGCTGATAACATATTTCGATAACCTTGGCAGCAAAAATGTAAGAAATAATACTGTTGGCATAACTGTTTATGCAAAGCCAGAATACAATGTCGATCTTGAGAATAGCAACATCTTTACAAAGGGGCAGTCTGGAGAAATAACAATAAGCATAGCAAACAAGGGAAATTCTGAGCTAAAATTTCTGAATATAGAGATTTTGGAAAGCGATGATTACAAGATTATATCAAATCCAGACGTATATGTTGGAAATCTAGAAAGCGATGATTTTGAAACAGCAACTTACAAGATTTATACTGAAACATCAAAACCAGCCAAATTAAGGTTTAAAATAGGATACAAAGACACATACAACGAAGATTTTTTTGATGATGTGGAAATAAACTTGCCATTATACAGCAAATGGACAGCACAAAATCTAGGCTTGGTTCAAAGAAATATGTCATGGGTTTATTTTATAATAGCAATACTTGTAGTCTTATTTATTTACAAAACATATAAAATATGGAAATTTGAGAGGGATGTTGAAAATTCAATAAAAATACTCTTTAAGAACATGTTCAAGTATGCAAAAGAAGAGATATTCAGAATTAAAAAAAGATGATTAGGGATTTTGTTTCTTTGTCTTTTCAAAATGCAAGACATAGAAAATTAAGAAGCTGGCTTACTATAATTGGCATAATAATCGGAATTGCAGCGATAGTATCATTGATAACAATAAGCAAGGGCCTTGAGGAAGCAATAACCTCCCAATTTAACAAGATGGGGACTAACAGATTAATGGTAACTCCAAAGGAAAGCAATTTTTTAAGTCTCGGCCAAGATTTAACAACAGATGATGTAAAAGTTCTTGAAAAAATTTCTGAATTGAAATGGATAACGCCTTATTTAATAGAAAATGCGAATATTGAATTCGGGAAGGAAAAGCATTTCAGGCAGGTAACTGCAAACACTGTTGATGATATAGCAGGAAGATGGGCTGATATTGATTTTAGGGTTGGAGAAGGAAGATTATGGAATCAAGAGGAAAAGTATTCTGCCATAATTGGAACAAAGGTTGCAGAGGACATGTTTGATAGGAAAATCAGGGTTAACAACAACATAAAGATTAACGGGCAGAAATTCAAGATCATCGGAATATTTGAGGAATTTGGCGATCCTGAAAGCGACAACATGTTGCATATCCCAATTGATGCTGCAAGGGATTTATTTGACAAGGAAAAGGGAGTAAGCCTTATTGAATTGGTTGTAAAAGATGGTGTTGATTTAGAAGATGCTGCAAAGAAGGTAAAGAAAATACTTAAGAAAGCAAGGAACAATGAAAATTTTGAAGTTAATACCCCTCAACAATTATTGGAGCAATTGGGGACTTTATTGAATGTAGTACAGATTGTTTTTATAAGCATTGCAGCTATTTCATTGGTTGTCGGAGGCATTGGAATTATGAACTCAATGTTTACTTCTGTCCTGGAGAAAAGAAGGGATATTGGAGTTATGAAATCTATTGGAGCTACGAACAAGCAGGTAATGCTCTTATTCTTGATTGAAGCTGGATTGTTTGGTCTGATTGGTGGGTTTATCGGGATTATTCTTGGCTCTATTGCAGCATATTTTGTAAAAATCATAGCTAGCTTGTTTGGATTTCAATTGCTAAGAATAAGTGTTGATATCGACTTGATATTTTTTAGCATGGCATTTGCTGTTGGCATTGGAATGCTGTCTGGCTTTATACCAGCATACCAGGCTGCTAGATTAAAACCTGTTGAGGCGTTAAGATATGAAAGGTGAAGTATTTGTTTTGGCATTGAGCAGCTTGAAAGAAAGAAAAGTTAGGAATTGGCTTACTATACTTGGTATTATCATAGGGATTGCTGCTATTGTTACATTGGTTTTTGTTGGCAATGGCTTGGAGAACGCAATAAGAGAGCAGTTTTCAAAATTGGGAATTTCTAATATAAGGGTTGCGCCTGGCAATTTAAGGGGTCCGCCAACAGGGACTCTTGGATTTAACAATAGCATAGTTGATTTGGTTGAGGATGTAAAGGCTGTTGAATATGTTAATCCTGCATTGTTGAATTTTGCAACTGTTGAATACAACAATAAAGAAGAAGTTTTAATGACTATTGGGTATGATACAAAATTATCTGACAAGGGCTTTTTGGATGTTGATTTGAAGCTTGAAGAAGGAAGATTTTTCAGGTCTGGTGAGAAAAACGGAATTATAATTGGATGGAAAATAGCACATGATAATTTTAAGAAAGAAATTTTAGCAAGAAGTAACATCAATATAAATAATATACAGTTTAAAGTTATCGGTATTTTTGAAAAAACAGGAACTGACGTGGATGACAGAATATACATGCCATTAGAGGATGCAAGGGAATTGTTCAATAAAAGGGATATTGTAAATGTTTTTGTTGTTAAGGTTAAAGACGGGATTGATGTTGAGGAAGCTGCTGAAGACATTAAAAGGGAACTGCAAAAGCACTATGAAGAAGAGCAGTTTACAGTTTTTACGCCAAAGCAATTGCTATCGCAGCTAAAAAGCATATTGGGTATAGTTACTTTTTTGCTTTCTGGGATTGCTGCTATTTCATTGGTTGTCGGTGGCATTGGAATTATGAACTCAATGTTTACTTCTGTCCTGGAAAGAACCAGGGATATTGGAGTTATGAAATCTATTGGAGCTACGAACAAGCAGATTTTAGTGATGTTTCTTGTTGAATCTGGATTAATTGGATTAATTGGTGGAATTTTGGGAGTTGTTTTGGGAATCAGCATTGCAGAGATAGTTGAAATTATTGCAGCTAATTTTGGTTTTAGCCTGCTTGCTATAACATTAAATTTTAAAATCATTGTTTTTATGCTGCTGTTTTCATTTGGAATTGGCATGATATCTGGGGTTGTTCCAGCTTATCAGGCAGCAAAGCTTAAGCCAGTTGATGCGCTTAGGTATGAGTGATTCTGTAGCAAAGATAATATAAAAATTCTACGAAATTCATGAAATAATTTCTAAAAAGTTATACATAAATTTATAAATAAATTTCTTTTAACTCTTCTTTCACAATTTTCAATTATTCCTTCCTTATAAACTTCATGAATTTTTCAAATGGCAATGTATTAATTATGTTGTTGTTTTCTGACCAGCCTCTTCTTGCTTGAGCTATGCCAAATTCAATGAAATCAAGGTTGTTAGTTGAATGAGAATCTGTGTTTATTATTAGTTTTGCACCATTATCAACAGCAAGCCTTATGTTTGTATCTTTCAAATCAAGCCTTGATGGGTAGGAGTTTATTTCAAGGGCAACCTTGTTTTTCTTTGCTTCTTTTATGATTAAATTTAAATCTAAATCATATGGATTTCTCTGGTTGATTAACCTTCCTGTTGGATGCCCAATAACATTAACATGTTCGTTGTTTATTGCGCTGATTATTCTGCTTGTTGTTTCTTCTTTTGTTCCCTTGAATCTTGAATGTATTGAAGCTATAATTATGTCCAATTCTGATAAGATTTTATTGCTGTAATCCAAAGAGCCGTCTTTTAGAATATCCACTTCAGAGCCCTTTAGGATGTTAATTTTGTTTTTGTATTTCTTTTTTAATATATCAATTTCTGCAAGATGCCTTTTAAGGCCTTTTTCATCAAGTCCGTTTGCCACATAAGAGCTCTTACTGTGGTCTGTTATAGCTATATATTCATAGCCTTTATTTATGGCTGTTTTTATCATTTCTTCTGTTGTATTAATGCCGTCAGACCAAGTTGTATGCAAATGCAGGTCTCCTCTTATTGAATTGTATTTTATTAGGTTGATCGGTTTTTTTAATTCTAGTTCCCCTGTATTTTCCCGCATTTCTGGCTCTATGTAGACTAGGCTTAATTTTGAGTAAATTTCCTGCTCTGTTTTTCCGCAGATGTAATGGTTTTTCCTATTGAATAAGCCATATTCAGAAAGCTTCATGTTCTTTTTCAATGCAAGCTGGCGCATTCTTATATTGTGGTCTTTGCTGCCGGTAAAATATGCCAGAGCTCCGCCGTAACTTTTTTCATTTACAACCCTTAAATCACAGTTTATGCTGTCTTTTAAGATAACAGACGATTTTGTTGAGCCTTTTGCAAGAATTGTTTTGATTTCAGGCAGTTTTGTAAAATAATTCATGACTTTTTCAGGAGATTTGGATGCAATCAAGATGTCAATGTCTTTAATGGTTTCTTTTCTTCTTCTTATCGAGCCAGCTATGTCTATTTTTGTTATTTCTTTTAATTTTTTTAGCTCTTCAACGATTGGATTTGCAATGTTTAATGCTGTGCTAAGCAGAATCCTTTCCCGGCCCTTTTTAACAAGCTCAAGCCCCATTAAAATATCTTCCTCTGATTTTTCGCCAAAGCCTTCAAGGTCTCTTATTTTTCCTTTTCTTGCTGCTTGTTCAAGGTCTGATAAAGACTTAATTTTTAATTTATTGTATAGTTTTGAAACCTTTTTTGGGCCTAATCCTGGAATGTCTAGCATATTGATAACTGATTCTGGAATTGTTTTCTTTAATTTTTCAAGCTCGCTTATTTTTCCTGTTTCAAGGTACTCTGCGATCTTTTTGCCTATTCCAAAACCAACCCCTGAAATTCCTGTTAATCCATTAAGACCCCTTTTATTGTAAATAAGCCCTATGTCCTCTGGCAATGATTCTATTGACCTTGCTGCTCTTCTATAAGCTATTGGCTTCCATTCTATATTTTTGATTTCCAGGACATCAGCGATTTCATTAAGTAAATCAGCTACCTCTTGATTTTTCATCAATAAAAGAAAGAGTTTTTTAATTTAAATTGTTTTCTATTTAAATTTTATTTTTTCTTTATTTCTTATTTCTTGCAGAGTTTTCTTATTATAGAATTTTTGAGCAATACTAAACTAACGTTTGAAATTAACTAAAAAAATAAACAATAGTTTTATTAATTTTTAGTTTATAATATTTATATGCCATTTAAAAAAATGAGTGGAAAAGAATTTGTAAAAAAGATTTTGGCTGGAGAAAGAAATTTTCGTTTTATAAAATTAGAAAAAAATTTCGATTTATATAATTACGAGGGTTTTAATGAACTTCAAGAATATTTAAAAAAGGAAACTTTTATTTCAGGGCCTCTTAATATAGGCTGTTCCGAACTTATTGGATTGAATGCGCCAACGTTATGGATACCGTTTATACAAGGAAGGTATGCAAACCTTAAGAAAGCAAATCTTGAAGGTGCAAAGCTTGCGAGAGCAAATCTAAAGTGTGTAAATCTTTACAAAGCAAATCTCAGATATGCAGATTTTGTTGGATTAGACCTCAAATATCAAGACTACATTAAAGAAGTAGATACTGGTGAGGCTTCATGGTGGGGCAGGAAGCTAGCTTATTACCCCTATCATACTGGTAGTCTGGGACTAGCTTACTATACTAGTGTAGGACTAGCTTATAAAGGGTGTCCAGCAAATCTTGGGGGCAGCTCTGGTCCAGCAGGAGTAAGTAGTCTAGATAATATAGTGCTATCGTCAACATCAGAAAATATAACAATAATGTCGAACCTTAAGAAAGCAAATCTTGAAGGTGCAAAGCTTATGGGGGTGTGTTTTGATAAAGCAAATTTGAAGGGCACAAACCTTAAGAAAGCAAATCTTGAAGGTGCAAGATTTTACAAAGCAAACCTTGCAGGTGCAGATTTCAGGGAAGCAAACCTCGCGGGTGCACATCTTTATGAATCAAATTTTAAGAATGCTAATCTTGATGGGGCAAATCTTGAGGGTACTAAATTTAAACGGCAAACTTATTCGCTATCAAGAACGAAGGATATATCCACTTTAAGATAAAAATTTCTTTTCATGAGAGCCCTTTTGCAAAATAAAAAAATTACAATTTAAAAATTATTGGTCTGTTAAGTTGGCTTCAACTACCTTGTTTGTTTCCAGATCCTTGTAGATTGCTTGCATTGCATTTAATTGCCTGAATATATAAATGCCGTCTTATTCTATTGTACCTACTTGAGGTCAGATTGCTTTCAATGTGTTGTAAGCGCTTGCTTCCTTTGACAAGATTATTGTTGGAGCTGCTTTAATGCCATACTTCTTAACCAAGTCTTGGCCAAGCGAGCTTGAAATGTCAACAGTTTCTTCTTTGTAGGGGATTAAGTTAAACCCTGTTAGTATTCTTTTATGTGTAGAAACATTGTAGCAGGTTGTACATGACTTGTCAACAAGCATTGTTAGCTTTACACGGCCTTTTATTTCACCAGATGATACATTATAATATGGCGGAGCAAGGCTTCTTAGCACATAAGAGCCGTCAGATTCTTTAGTGCCCAGCTTTTCAAGGATTTTGGATGCCTGCTGGTATTCAAAGACATCCTCTGAGAGTATTAATGTTGGAAGAAGATTTATAGAATATTTTTGGATTAGGTCTTGTGCTTCGTTTTTGCTGGATTTTAATTTAATTTCTTCTGTTATCTTTATTATGGGTTTTAATTGGTCCAAGGCTGTTGTTACATTAAAGCATGATTCGCAATTTGGTGCATTTATTATTGTGGCTGAGACAAGACCCTTTATTTTATTGGAAGCTAAATCAAGATAGGGCGGATTTATTTGGCTTAATATTGAAGCATCATTTGTTTTTGTAAATCCAGGAAGGCTTGCTTTTTCAATTTCACCATTTACTATCAAAGCCGGCAATTTTTGTATATTATATTCTTTAATTAAATCCTTTGCTTCTTTTTCAGAGTAATCCAAGTATGTTTCCTTTGTTATATTTATATTAGACTGTTTTATAACTGGCAATAATTTGTCTGTATCAAAACAATAGCTGCAAGTTTTGTCTCTTATTGAAATAATCTCTATAGCAGCAGGCCTTAATGATTCAAGTGATTTTGCATTTGCTTCTTTTGCTGCTGTATTAATGTCATATGATGTATACAAGCTAAATGCAATAACTATAAGCAGCAAGAAAGCAACGACTGCTATCATCTTATACAATTTTAAAGGAGAAACATGTTTTTTTTCAGCAGGCATTTCTATATTAATACCTTCATGTTTATCATGTTCTTCGTGTTTATGTTCATGATCTTTGTGTTCATGTGTTTCCATTATGAAATGATTTAAATTGGGCTTTATATTAATTTCTGTTATCTTAACTATATAATAACATCTGTAAAATACTTAATGGAAGGCGTTTAGTTATTTTAGTGGGCAAATTTGCTAATCTATTTGCACTTATTCTTAATTATATTCTTAATTATATGGGTCCAGCCAGATTCGAACTGGCGGCCTTCTCGGTGTAAACGAGATGTCATGCCTCTAGACCATGGACCCATGTTGTTTAAAGCTTAAAGTGACATTAAAAAACTTTCTATTTTTTTGTTATAGAGAAGAATAATCCTCTAAAATAATTGTGTCTAAATTTTCTAGGGTTTTAACAGCATATAACTTGCCTCTGCCTATTGCAACAATCTGATCTGCAAGATTTTTTGCTTCGTTTTCAAGGTTAATTCCGATTAATGATATTGTGATGCCTACTGCCGTAGCCATGCTTACAGCATCCAATGTTTCTTTTTCCGGATTCAATCCAAAAGTAGGCATGGCATCTGTGACAAGAATCAAATGCTTTGTTACATTTTCGCTTGGAAACAAATCTATTGCCTTTAGAATAGTCTTGGAAATATTTGTTTCTTTTTTTGCCCTTACTTTTGCTATACTATTTAATAATAACATAAAATCATGAGTCGGATAAACAATGTCTTCAATATCAGAGCCAAAAACCAGCAAGCCTACCCTGTCTTTTTCGTTTATAGCCTTATATGCAAGGGCTATGCCTGCTTTTTTGCAAATATCTATTTTATTGCCCTTCATAGAGCCTGATGCATCCAATGCATAAACTAAATAAATCTGGCCCTTGCTCTCCCTTTTGAATATTTTTAAATCAGATTTTTCAGCTGTTTTATGGTTGCGCCTTATTGAAGTTTTAATGGATTTTTTTAGTGATATGTCACGGTATCTATCGCCTTGCTTGAAGTTTCTTATATTTTCTGTTTCTCCATAGTGGGAATGAGTTTTGTTTATTCTTTCTCCGATTAATCCCTTGGAAACTAAATTATCCAATTCTTCTGTATAAAGGGACAGGGCAGCAAGTTTCAAGCCCTTTTCATTGATTTCAAAATCATTGGACAAGAATTCTTCTTTTTTCAGCTTTTCTAGGTTTTCCCTTATTGTTTTTTTTAATCTTCTTTTTATTTCAGGTATGTTTGGGTTGTCTACCTCGCCGATAAGCTCCCTTAGTAAGCTTTCTCCATATATTTGCTTGGCCATTGCATAATCATCAACAATGTTCTGGAATAAAATGTCTGGGTTAAAACTAAATATCCCTTGGTTAATTGCGTTTCTTATTATCTTGCCCTCTTTTGTATATTCTCCTTTTACAACAGAATTCATTAATTTATCTTCTTCTGTCTGCTTCTTCATCAAGCCAGAGAGCCCTTCTATATAGTTTTTTTTCTCAATGCTAAAGAAAATCACCGCTTTTTTCTTTTTCCTTGTAATCTGATTCTTCAATATATTTGTCAAAAGATTCTTCAAGGAATAAATTTGGTGTTTTTAGGTATTTTATGCTCGGCTTTAACCTTATTCTATGGGATAAAACAGACAATATTGCTGATTTTATGTTATTCAATGCAACTATTTTATTATTTTCTAACAATGCATTGCTTTGCGCTCTTTCGTACAAGCCCAAAGATGCCCTGACTGACGGGGCTCTTTCCAAATCTGAATTCTGCCTTAATGCTCTTATAAAATTTAATGTCAGGTCTAGCAAGTTTTCAGGGAATGTTATTGAATCTATTTTATTGCCTTTTGCTTTGACAATATCTTTTTCTATTGCTGGCGATTCTGGATATTCCATGTAAATGATATCAAACCTGTCAAGCAGCACTTCAGATAATCTCTCAGTTCCTGCAAAATCCTCTGGATTCATGGAGCCAATGAAAATGAAATTGGCAGGCAGTTCAACATCATAGCTTCCAATAGTTGCCTTGCCTTCTTCAAGGACTTGGAGCAAAGCGTTTTGCAGCTTTTCAGGGCAGCGGTTTAGCTCGTCAAAAAATAAAACACCCCTGTTGGCTTTAAAGATTTTTCCTGGTGTGAATGCCTCAATGCTTAACGGACCAAACTTCAATGCTTTTATTGGATCAATATCGCCTAGCAAGTCTTCTGCTGTCAAGTCAGGAGATCCCTGAATTCTGATGAATCGCTTTATGCCTGCAAGTTCAATGATTTCTTTTTTTGAGGTTTTGCATTCAGGGCATAATGGATTATCTGGATCACAATGGTACTGGCAGTTGTTTGCTTTGATTGGCTTTAATAATTTAGCTATGTTTTTTGCCAGCGTTGTTTTGCCAATGCCAGGCGGGCCAACTATTATTACATTCCTGTTCATAAGCAAGGCTGATTTAAGCTGCTTTTTTGTTTCATCCTGGCCGAGGATGTCTTCAAATTTTGAACTTATTAAATAATCTGTCATAAGCATTGCATTTACAAACTAGGCTGTAAATATCTTTTATAGATCTTACTAATTCTTCTTTGTTGTCTATTTCTTTTATGGTCTTTGCCTCATTAATCAATTCATTGACTTTATCAACCAATGAATCAAGCTCTTCTATTTTGGACTCTGTTCCCGGTATGAAATATTCCGGAAACTCATCTTTATCATATCTTTCTTCATACTTTCTAACTTTTCTTAACCTTTCTTCTCTAAAAAGTTCGAAATTCGCCGGCATTAATCGGATTAATTTGGCAGAAAATTCCATACCTAAATAATCATGTGTTAATCCAGT
>Ga0209542_10007392_pt1 | contig 20930 bp, 24 predicted proteins | sample RifCSPhighO2_01_FD_184028 | JGI IMG/M metagenome (GOLD analysis project Ga0209542, IMG submission 184028) | Soil microbial communities from Rifle, Colorado - Rifle CSP2_plank highO2_0.1 (SPAdes) (version 2) | ecosystem: Environmental > Terrestrial > Deep subsurface > Rock core/Sediment ... | reverse complement strand
TGCCATAGACGCGGCACTCCACCCTGAAACGTCGCCATACTTTTTCTATCTCTCGGGCAAAGATGGGGTGATATATTATGCGAAGACGTTTGAGGAGCATAAAATTAATAAAGAAAAGTACCTCCGATAGGGATTTTTTTGGCATTACTTTTTGAGTGCACACATATTCGCCTGCTGGCGAATTGCTCAGACTCGCGCCGTCGCGCTCCGTAGTCACTCAAAAAGCAATACCTCGCTTCAAGGAGCTGACCTGTGGTATTGTTTGAAAATATGAGTGAAGTTGTGACAGTGAACGAGAAAGATGAGGTTATCGGAAAAATGGACAGGGAGCTTGCGCACAATAACGGTACGCCCCATCGCATTGTGGTTGTGTATGTTGAGAATGACAATGCGCAGATCCTTGTACAGGTTCGCATGACGGGTCGCTTAGACCATTCCTCAGCGGGGCACGTTGATCCTGGAGAGGAGTACGTTGGCGCGGCTTATCGCGAACTTAACGAAGAACTGGGCATAAACCACGTTGAGCTTGCTTACGTTGGTGGTGGAGTTTCTGAAGAAGTTGTCCCTGATTTAGAAGAACACAGAGTCCATATTATGCAGATATATTCTTGTCGAGGTAACCCAGGAAAGTTACAAAAAGAAGAAGTTCGAGACATTTACTGGGCTAACCCCAAGGAAGTCTTGAAAGAAATGCTAGATAATCTTAATGACATGAAGTTCTCAGGTGAGTTTAGAACTTCTCTCCCTATTTACGTTGCGACGAAAACCCAGAAGTTATCTTTAAAATAGTTAAAACTTGTGGACTTAACAAACATTAAAAAAGCATATTTTGTCGGCGTTGGAGGGATCGGGGTTTCCGCACTCCTGCGGCTTTTTGCTTCGCGAGGAATCAGCGTTGCGGGTTCTGATATTCACCTCCCGCCGCTCTCAACGCTTCCTGCGGGGGATTATTTTGAGGGAGAAAATTCCGATCACGTACCTCGTGATGCCGGCGTACTTATTTATTCTCCTGCGGTGCCGGAACAGAATGTGGAACGGGCTCGCGCACGTGAGGCGGGGATTCTGGAGCTGAGTTACCCTGAGGCGCTGGGCATCGTCACCCGCTCATACAACACGATCGCGGTATCGGGAACGCACGGCAAGTCGACCACAACAGCACTCTTGGGAAAATTATTTGAAGCGGGCGGATTTGATCCATCGGTCATCGTCGGTGCGGAGACTCCAGGATGGGATCATAATTTGCGAATAGGCAAAAGCGATATGTTTATCGTTGAGGCCTGTGAATATCGCCGCAACATGATGCAACTTGCTCCTCAAGCGATCCTTCTCACCAACCTTGAGCTTGATCACCCTGATTATTATCAAGATCTGAACGACGTCAAAATTGCATTTCGTGACTATATCGAAAAGTTGGGCGGCAATGGCCTGCTTATCATGAACAATGATGATGCGAATATTCGTGACATCACACGAGACTTTGATGCATCGATCGTGCGCTATGGCGTCGGCGGGAATGCTGACCTTATTGCTCGTAATATTGGTCAGACCAATGTTGAACAGTCGTTCGAGCTTGTTTGGAAGGGAACTTCACTAGGAACTTTTGTGACACCGCTTCCGGGAGTTTACAATATCTATAATATTCTTGGAGCGCTTGCGATGTACTTTGCGTATAGCGGTAAGGTCGAGGTTGTTCAAGAGGTGCTCTCTAATTTTCATGGTGTTGCGCGTCGATTTGAGGTCATGGGTATGCTTGGCCGCTCCACGGTCATTGCCGACTATGCCCATCACCCGACGGCACTGCGAGCGGTCGTCTCGGCAACACTTTCACAATATCAAGAAAAGAAGATACTTGTTGTCTTTCGTCCGCATCATCGCGAGCGCACGGAAAAGCTCTTCAATCAGTTTGTTGAGGTGATCGCCGAGATCCCGCATATGATCCTGCTCGAGATTTATGATGTTGCGGGCCGCGAAGATGTAAAACGTGTCAGCTCCAACGATCTCGTTACTGGGGTACACTCAAAAAATCCAAACGCAAATATTGTTTACGCGAAAGACCTGGATGTCGCCGAGCAACTAGTGCGAGACAGGGTAAACAATTTTGATATTGTCCTTATTATTGGTGCAGGAGATGCCGATGAACTGGCCAAGCGACTTGTTCGCTAACATATCAGACCTTATGAAGCGTCATAAACTTGCGTTTGTAGATCTGGAAACTACCGGGCTTGATCCGTTTCGACACGAGATTATCGAGATCGGCCTTGTCCTTGCCGAGCAACGTGAGGGCATTTCCGGAAAGCGAGATCTCGCATTTCTCTCTGAACACGAGATCCGCCTAAAGCCCGAACACATAGAAACAGCGGATCCGAAATCTCTTGAGGTCTCAAAATATCATCAACGTGATTGGTCGAAAGCAGTCACGCAAAAAGAAGGACTCGAAGAGATTTCTAGGCTTTTGGGCGGCGCCATCTTTGTTGCACAAAATGTTGCTTTCGACTGGGCTTTTCTTCAAAAAACGTGCAATGAATATGGCGTCATTCTTGAGGGCAAAGTACACTATCACAAACTTGACCTTGCTTCGATGGTATTCGGGAAGTTTTACCATGAATCAAAACTCTTTAAATTCAGTTTGCGCGAAATGACCGAGTATTTCGGGGTGACCAACCAGAACGCGCACACCGCGCTCGCAGATGCGCGTGCGACATTTGAAGTGTGCCAAAAATTGCTTGTATTATAATTTTGCTTCGATCTTTTTCTTGAAGCAAGATTGTTTGCATGTTATGTTGCCCTTGTGATCAATTCAAGATGCAGGGTTTTCGTCGGCATGAGCGGAGGAGTAGATTCTTCCGTTTCTGCGGCGTTGCTGAAAGAACAGGGCTATGATGTCACCGGCATCTTTATTAAAGTCTGGCAGGCGGATTTTTTGCCTTGTACCTGGCGGGAAGAACGGCGTGACGCGATGCGCGTGGCGGCACACCTGGATATTCCTTTTCTAACGCTTGACCTTGAGAAGGAATATAAAAAGGAGGTTGTTGATTACATGATCCACGAATATGGCGCGGGGCGAGTGCCAAATCCCGATGTCATGTGCAATAAACATGTAAAGTTCGGTGCATTTCTCGATTTTGCAAAAAAACAAGGGGCAGACTTTGTCGCAACGGGGCACTATGCACGAAACGAAAAACAGCATGACGGGCGTTTTCACTTGCTTGCCGGACTTGATAAAGAGAAGGACCAGTCATATTTTTTATGGATGCTTACACAGACGGAACTTGCACACGTGCTTTTTCCTGTCGGACGCCTACAAAAGTCCGAAGTGCGTTTTCTTGCGCAGAAATTTGGACTTCCGAATGCGGAGAAAAGGGACAGTCAAGGATTGTGCTTTATGGGCAAAATAGACATGGCGGAGTTCCTCAAGCACTACCTGAAAACAAAAAAAGGGGATGTGATCGACTTCACAGGCAACGTCATCGGCACCCACGAAGGATCGGCCATTTACACTATCGGACAGCGTCATGGTTTTGTGGTTGAGAAAAACTCTCCCGACATGCGTCCATATTTTGTTGTCGCAAAAGATATGCATAACAACACCATCACGGTGGCACACCACATGTCCGGAGAGACAAAAGAAGCGGCGTCGATCACTCTCGAAGATTGCAATGCTATTTCAAAAGAACTCGCGGATGTTGCTGAAAAAAAGTGTGCGGTACGTATGCGTTACCGTGGAAAACTTATTGCGGCGACATGGAAAAACATGGGTGCCCCCGACGACCGTCAAGCAGAGGTTCTTTTTGAGAACGGAGAAGGCGAGGTTGCGTTGGGGCAGTCGGTCGTTGCCTATCAAGGAGATGAGTGTTTGGGTGGGGGTGTCGTCTCCGCTTCACCATAGTTCAAAGCGGGTGTATCCTTATGGTTATACTATATATGACAAAATGGATCATCCTTACCGTTGTGATCATTTCCGGATCTATTTTCGGGTACTTTCTTTTGCTCGCAAAGCCAAATACGACGACACCCCTGCGACCCGAGGCAAGTGTGGTGACCATTAGGCATTCGTTCAAGGATGGTGAACATCGATATACGGGCGAGATTTGGCTCCCGCACTCCTGCTTTGCCGTCACGGCTGATATTGCTCATATTCCTAACGACCCCACTGCACTTTTGCTGACGCTGACAACCAAAGACCACCTGCTTGACCAACGCCTCTGTTTTCAATTCTCGGCGCCATATCAATTCGAAGCTTATACTGAAGCTCTCGAACAAAGCACGCTCAAATTGAAGGTGGACGGAAAAGACACCCCGGTCAATCTGGTCGAAACAATGTGGCAAAGCGGCAAAGGCACCCTCATCAACTAGACATGCCTCAATGACCCCCATCTTCATTGTCAAAGCATCGGGAGAACGCGAATTATGGGATTCTCAAAAACTTGAACGATCCCTCCGTGCGGCAAAAGCGAGTGGCGACCTGGCGAAGGAGGTTGTGAAGCATGTTGAAAAAGATCTGCGAGATGGGCTGCGGACAAGCGACATCTATGCGCATGCATTCTCGCTTCTCAAACAATATGATCGACCAAGTGCCGCGCAATATAGTTTGCGGAGGGCGATCAACGAACTTGGCCCATCGGGCTTTCCTTTTGAACGTTTCGTTTCGGAAATCTTGCGGGCCGAAGGATATCGTACGCATGTGGGGACGATCATCCCCGGTTTTTGTGTCTCGCATGAAGTCGACGTAATCGCGGAAAAGCAAGACGAGCGCATCCTTGTCGAAGCAAAGTTCCACAATTCTTCCGGGATTAAATCGGACGTGAAGGTTGCGCTTTATGTTGCCGCACGTTTTGCAGATATTGAGAAACGTTTTACCCGTGAAGAGTCTCATGAACGGTTTACTCACGCGTGGCTCATCACCAACACGAGCTTTACCTCGCAGGCGATCCAATATGGCACATGTGCGGGTCTTGCGCTTACCGGATGGAACTATCCTAAAGGGCGCACGCTTCAAGATCTGGTACAGGAAACACGTACGCATCCCGTTACCTGTCTCACGACGCTTTCCCCTGCCCATAAAACTCAGTTGCTCAATGAAGGAGTCGTTCTCTGTCAAGATGTTGTCAAAGACCCTACGTCACTCTCCCGAATCGGGATTGGAAAAGCCCGTGCCGCATCTGTGCTCAAAGAGGGGAGCCAGCTCTGTCCGATCGTGCTCTAGGGGTCTCACCCCGGAATTGTTGTGGCAGACCGTGGAAAAAGTCAGCAAGTAGCGGGGGTTGTTGCCTTTTTTGTTTCGAGGAGCGTATAATGTCAGCTACATGGAACTTTTTGCCGTATCCCAGTCGGATTTTATGCTCCGCCTCACCATTGCGGCATTTTTGGGACTTGTTGTCGGCGCAGAACGCTCCCGCGTCGGGAAGCGCGCCGGAATGCGCACTTACGCGCTGGTTTCTCTTGGGGCCGCACTTTTTGTCATTATCTCTGGTGCTGTTGCCGCAGAATATGCGAATACGTTTGTCTTTGACCCCCTGCGCGTGACCTCTCAAGTGGTCGTCGGTATCGGTTTTCTTGGTGCAGGAGTGATATTTGTCCAACGTCAAATACTCACGGGGCTTACTACCGCGGCGGGACTTTGGGTCGTTGCCGGAGTGGGTGCTGCCGCCGGATTCGGTCTCTATGCGATCGCAGTTTTTACTACGTTTCTTACATTAGTGATCTTTGAAGTCCTTTGGTATGTCGAAGAGCGTTTTATCCGTATAGCCCGAACAGATATTGAGGAAGAGTTCATTGAGAGCGCACGACGCCCGCATCATCATCATGAAGACGAAAGTTAGTCACATAGTGAGTTTTCAGATGACATCGAGCACCATTTTCGGCGCCTTGTGTGCCGTGCAACATTTTTTAAAGTGAACGCGCTATATATATGCGAAAATCTACTACACGGGTTAGAAAAGCAGTCATTGCGGTTGCGGGAAGTGGGACCCGTTTTTTACCCGCCACAAAAGCACAGCCCAAGGAAATGCTTCCAATTGTCGATAAGCCGATTGTCCAATATGTTGTTGAAGAAATGGTCGCGTCTGGCATCACCGACATCATTCTTGTCACTAAGTGGGATAAGAAGACGCTGGAAGACCACTTTGACCGCTCATTCGAGCTTGAGTATGCACTGGAACAAGCGGGGAAAAAGAAATTGCTTGATGAGGTGAAGCGCATATCGACGATGGCGAACTTTATTTATGTTCGCCAAAAAGGTCCTTATGGTAACGGGACACCGGTCCTCTCCGCCGCAAGCCTCGTCGAAGGAGAACCTTTTGTTTTTGCTTGGGGAGACGACCTCGTGTTGTCGAAAACACCGTTCACAAAAAAACTGATAGAGAACTTCAAAATAAATCACGCGCCGGTCATTGGCGTGCAAGCCGTTCCGAAACAACACGTTGATCGTTACGGTATTGTTAAGCTTCGCCCCGGAACAAGAGAGATGGAGCAAGTCATAGAAAAACCTGCAATCGACAAAGCCCCTTCTCGCCTCGCACAATTTGGCCGTATGATACTCACCCCCGATATTGTTGCCATCCTTAAAGAGACAAAACTCGGCAAGGGCGGAGAGCTTTGGGTCACCGATGCGATCAGTGAGTATGTAAGACGGGGCGGACGTTTCATGGTAGAAGAGGTGGAAGACGGAGAGTGGCTTACCACGGGAGACCCGCTCAACTATTTGAAAGCAGTAGTGGCCTACGCCCTCGAGCGCCCGGATATCGGCCCCGACTTTCGTGCGCATTTGAAGAGCTTGAAAATTTAACATCGATAAATTTGTACAAACCGGACGTGCCATACTGTGTTCGGTCATCTTCATAAGAATCGCTCCGTCAAACCATGCAACACCTTGATGTCACGCAGGATTTCCAACACCCACGAATACTCAAGGGGCTGACACCTGTTCTTTTTGCGATAGGCGGAAACTTCCTGGTCGCCTGCGCTAAATTGCTCGGATATTTTATCTCTAACTCAAGTTCGCTTTTCAGTGAGGCAGTTCACAGTTTTGCGGATACGGCGAATCAAGCACTGCTCTTACTCGGCATCACACTGTCGCAAAAAAAGGCTAACGAAAAATATTCATATGGGTACGGAAACGAACGCTTCCTTTGGGCGCTCATTTCTGCGTGCGGGATCTTCTTTCTCGGCGCGGGCGTGACAATCTATCACGGCATTGCCTCCTTTTTTACAAAAGAAGTTCCGGAATTAAACATTATTATCTTCGCGATCCTTTTCTTTGCCCTTGTTGTCGAATCGTTCACGTTGAAGAAGGCGGTTGATGAGCTCAACCTTCATCATCCTGATCTTTCATTGCGTGAGGCTTTGCGTGAGGGAGATTCTGTTACGATCGCGGTTGTTTACGAAGACGGCGTTGCGGTACTCGGTGTCCTCTTGGCGCTTGCGGGGACCACGCTCACCGCATGGACGGGAGACCCGCGTTTTGATGCGGCAGGGTCAATCGCGATTGGTACGTCGCTTGCTGTTGTTGCGGTGCTCCTCATAAAAAAGAACCGAGAGTTCCTTATTGGAAAGTCGATCCCGGCCGAGAAGAGCGAGGCAATCATTGAGCTCTTGGTCGCGGAACCTTGTATCGAAAAAGTCATTGATTTCAAATCGACCGTCCTTGATGTCGGTCGGTACCACCTTAAATGTGAAGTGGAGTGGAACGGTGCCGCTCTTTTGAACGAAATCATCGGCGAGGACGATCTCAAAACTACTTTTAAAGAAGTATCGCAGGATTACGGTGAATTTAAAAGATATGTTGCATACACGACGAACCGTATCCCACGGTTGATCGGGCGCACGATCGACAATGTCGAAAAGAAGATCAAGGCTGCGTTTCCTGAAGTGAAACACATAGACATCGAGATCAATTAGCGTTTCTTATTGAAAAAGGATATCCTGGGAAAATTCGCCGACAACTGCTACACTAAACTAGTATTCTCACCATGAGGCTATTAATCAAACTTTCAGGCGAAAGCTTGAGCAAGACGAACCGCGAGGGAGATCGTGCCTATTCTGAGCCGACGCTTGAGGCGATTGTGGTTCAGATAAAGCGCCTTCTTGATGCGGGTCATCGCGTTGCACTTGTTGTTGGGAGCGGGAATCTCTTTCGCGGACGCGATCTCATCGGAAAACTTGCGATTGAGCGTTCGACTGCCGACTATATTGGCATGCTTGCGACGGTGCAGAATGCGCTTATCCTACGAGACTATTTTGAATCAAAGGGAATTGAGACACGCGTGTCGTCCGCGATCAGCATGCCACAAATCTGCGAGGGGTATATTCCGAAGCGTGTTGCACGACATCTCGAAAAAGGGCGAGTGGTCATTTTTGGCGCCGGGCTCGGAACATCATATTTCACGACCGACTCCGCCTCTGTCCAGCGTGCGCTTGAAATGGGCGCTGACCTTCTCATCATGGCAAAGAATGGCGTTGACGGGCTTTATTCTGGAGATCCGAAAAAAGACAAGCATGCAACTTTCATTAAAACCATTACTGCGAGCGAGGTCTTAGAAAAAGATCTCAAAGCAGCAGATCAGTCGGCCATCGCTCTCGCAAAAGAGCATGGCCTTGTCATAAAGGTTGTTGATGTTCATGCAATCGCCTCGGCCCTCGATGAAGGCGTCGGCTCAACGATCTCTCCGCAGTGAATACATAAGACTGTCTTCTGTTTTGTGGAGAAGACGATCTTGTATTGAGAGTTCCGGACACCCATACATTGTCATTGACAGATATGTTTATTCAGTGTTAGAGTTATTTATCATTCTTTAATATTTACCTATGACAAAACATAAACATACACCAGGTACAGTCATCGAAAATCAGGATGCGATTCCACTGCCAGTGGAGGATCTTGATGAACAAACGCCACCCTCATATGAGCATTATGCCGGAGTGGGCGACACGAAGATTGAGGGAGTAAATGGGCTTCGACTTGAAATATCCGGTTATCTACAGATATTAAGGGAACATCTGTCGGGTAGCTTTCCAAACATTATTGCGATCGAAACCAGAGAAGAACTCAACAAGATTGGTGAGGATCTTGATGCGTTCGATGCTGCGCAAGATCAAGCGACAAGGGAGGCAATGTGGGCTGAAATTAGCGAGAGAATGAATATTATTCGCGATTTTATGAAAGCAAATTGGAAAATTCAGCGCGACAGTCAAGTCAGAGAAAATGTCGGCGTGAAGCGATCGATTGCTGAGCCTGAAAAAGCAAACCTGTTCATTCCGAAAGGCTGGAATGATCCAAGTAAGCCGCTCAATTAGACATGCAGGATTTAAATGAAGCAGTCGACCTCCTCAAAGAGGGTGGCGTTGGTGTTCTTCCGACCGACACATTATATGGACTTGTGGGCTCGGCACTTGTGCCGGAAACGGTTGAGCGTATTTATGAACTGAAGCGACGAGATGGGCGGAAGCCCCTGATCGTGCTTATTTCGCACATAGATGAGCTCGAGCAGTTTGGTATCGTATGTTCGGAAGAGCTCATGGTGCGGCTCAACACGTACTGGCCCGGCCGGTATTCTATTATCCTTCCTGCCATCGATGACCAGTTTGACTACCTTTCCCGCAATACCGGGACCATCGCTTTTCGTATGCCTGATAAAGAAGATCTTCTTGAGATACTTAGTCAAACCGGCCCACTGGTCGCACCTTCAGCGAATATCGACGGAAACTCTCCTGCAAAGACCGCCGAGGAGGCACGAAAGTATTTTGGTACGGATGCGGATTTTTATATAGATGGCGGAGAGCTTGGTGGGAAGCCTTCAACCGTTCTTGAGCTGGATGGCGAGAAAGTTCGGGTTATTCGCCCCTAAATGTTTTTTTGACGCTCTTTCATATTTTTCGTACACTGTCATCCATGCTTACTTCTTCGGAGATCCGCTCACGTTTCTTGAAGTTCTTCGAGAAACGCGGCCATACGATTATCCCGTCCGCATCGCTTGTACCGCAAAACGACCCATCGGTACTTTTTAACACCGCAGGGATGCAGTCTTTGGTGCCATATTTGCTCGGTGAGCCGCATCCGGAGGGCAAACGTCTCGCAAACAGCCAAAAGTGCGTCCGTACCGTGGACATTGACGAGATCGGTGATAACACGCACGCGACGTTCTTCGAGATGCTCGGCAATTGGTCACTTGGGGATTACTTCAAGGAAGATGCGATCAAGTGGAGCTACGAATTTCTCACGTCAAAGGAAGAAGGCCTCGGATTAGATCCGAAGCGTCTCTACGTGACGGTGTTCGGAGGAAACACCGATGCACCGAGAGACGATAAGTCATTTGGAGTGTGGCGATCACTTGGGTTACCTGAAACCCGGATCTACTGGATGGACGGGGATCTTGCAGAAAAGAATTGGTGGGGTCCCGGTGACAACGGGCCATGCGGGCCGGATTCTGAGATGTTTTATGATGTCACCGGAAAACTTGATCTCAAAACAAGAGAGGAGTTTCTTGCTGCCGACTTACGCCAGGAAGTTGTCGAGATCTGGAACGACGTTTTCATGGAATACTTGAAAAAAAACGGGAAAGTGGTGGGCAAACTTGATAAACAAAACGTTGACACGGGCTCTGGCCTTGAGCGCATCACGATGGTGGTCCAGGGGAAAGACAATATCTATGACACAGATATATTTATGCCAATCATGATTGCATTAAATATACCGAAGGCACTTGATAATGATATTCTATTTACCCCCTTTCATAAACGAAATGCACGTATAGTCGCAGACCATATGAGAACGGCAGTTTTTCTCATCGATGACGGTGTTCTTCCGTCAAACACTGATCAGGGATACATACTACGGCGACTAATTAGGCGCGCCACAAGATATGCCGGCCTACTGGGAAAAGGCACCTCGTCGGGTGCTCTCGTGAAGATCATTATTGATAGGTATAAAGACGCATACCCGAACTTATACAAAAATTGTGCACATATTGAGGAAGTAATATTTGAGGAGGAAAGTAAATTTCGCGAAACGCTTTCTCGCGGATTAAAAGAGTTTGAAAAATTGGAGCAAAATAACAACAAACTAATAACTGGCTGTGATGCTTTTATTCTGTTTTCCACATTCGGATTTCCGGTTGAACTAACACAAGAACTTGCAGAAGAACGTGGAATCAAGATGGACGTGGCCGGATTTCACGAAGAATTCAAAAAACATCAGGACCTATCACGTGCTGGTGCAGAACAAAAATTCAAAGGCGGGCTTGCGGATACCTCCCAAAAAACCGTGCGACTGCACACTGCTCATCATCTTCTTCTGCGTGCGCTACAAATTGTGCTCGGACCCGAGGTGCATCAGCGGGGGAGTAACATCACCCGGGAACGCTTACGCATCGATTTTACGTATGGGCAAAAAATGACGGACGAACAAAAAAAGGGGGTCGAGCGGATCGTGAACGAGAAGATCGCCGAGGAGCTCCCGGTCATCCGAACCGAAATGTCGCGCGAGGAGGCAGAGAAACTTGGTGCTGAACACGAATTTGGGCAAAAATATCCCGACCGTGTCTCTGTGTATTCAGTCGGCCCGAAAGAGGCGACATCAGAAAACCCCCGATTCGATAAACGATTTTCCATTGAATTCTGTGGTGGCCCGCACGTCAAAAATACGAATGAGCTGGGCAAATTTCGCATTCTTAAAGAAGAAGCTGTCGCCCAGGGAGTTCGCCGCATCAAGGCGGTGCTCGCATAACCTCTCTAAAAACACGAGAGGTGTCCTTTTTTGAAAAAGGACACCTCGGCAAGTCTTCCACAGGGTATTTATCCCGCCCGTCTTTCTACGTGGTATAATGTTGCCATGGCCCTATTTCAGCGTGGAGGACGAGGCGAGAAACGTTTTGTCGTCGTTTTTGACATTGGCAGCGGCTCGATAGGCGGCGCATTTGTCGGCATAGAGGCCGGCAAGCTTCCCGAGATCATTTTTACTACCCGCCGCGATATTCCTTTTCAAGAAAAACTGAACTTTCAACGCTTTCTCGATTCGATGATCAAGACACTCGGAGAGATGTTCGTGTTGATGCAAAAGGTCGGCGGAGGCGTGCGTGTTGATCAGGCCTACTGCGTCTTAGCGTCACCATGGTATGCCTCGCAAACCCGGCTTATCCGATACAACCAAGGAACACCATTTACCGTGACCGAGAAGGCACTCGAAAAGCTCATCCAGGAAGAGGTCACACTCTTTCGTAATTCAAAACTGTTCGCACGCTCGAAGGTGGGAGATACGTCGCCGGAGATCATGGAGTCAAAGAACGTTCAAATAAAGTTGAACGGCTACGAGGTTCGTGAACCCTACGGGAAAAAGGCAACTGAACTCGAGGTCTCTGTGTATATCAGCATGATACCAGCAAGCATCCGCGCGTCGATCACCGATGTTATCACAAAATTTTGGCGCGTCTCGAACGTTCATTTCTCGTCTTTCTCTCTCATGGCGTTTGATGCGATCCGTGGTATTTTTCCGGACGAACGCTCGTTTCTTTTTATGGATATTTCCGGAGAAGTTACGGATATTTCCCTCACAAAAGACAATGTGCTTCTTGAGTCCATTTCGTTTCCTGCAGGCAAAAACCTGCTCATACGCGCCCTCGTGAAAGAAATGAAAAACACGCCCGCCCTGGCGGTTTCCGAGCTCGAACTCTATTCGGAGCACAGATCAACCCCGGAGCACGCCCTTCAGGTCGAGAAAGTGCTCGGAGAAACAACCAAAGAATGGCAAGTTTTTTTCGACGATGCGCTCTCAAGGTTTGCCAGGGAATTTCCCATTCCTCGTACAATATTCTATACTGCAGATGACAATATTACCCAATGGTTCGAGCGGGCGATTGCGGAGACGAATTTCGTGCGGTTCTCACAGGAAGGAGGAACGTTCGTTGTTCGGTCGCTTGGGAATACTTTTCTCAATAAATTTGTCCACATCCTTGAGCCTGATTTTCAAGACCCGTTCCTTGCCATTGAGGCGATATTCGTGAATAAACTTTCATCAGTATGAGCAATAAGGAGACAGAACAAGATCTGCAGCGCATGGGGCACCTGAAGGTACGGGGTGTCCGATGTTATTACTCGCTTTTACTCATATAAAATTGGCATGAGCAAATATCTGATCCAAGACATCATACCGCCGGAAAAGAAACATCGTCGTGCAGGAACGAAGAAATCGGCCGTGGAGGAACATAGCATTGTCCACCCCGAATATCCCATACGTCCCCAAAAACAAGCGGGGGAAGATATGACACGAAGCGCGTTCCTCGGAAATCCGCGGAGAATGATCGTGGAGCAGATCGAGAGCGGAGAGACAGAGTACGCGAAACACGAAGAAGCACCCGAGGAAACATCCGAACCTCTCGACATAAAAACCGAAAAGAATGTTCTTGGCGAAACAACAACGGAATGGCCGTACGGACTGCATAACGAAGAAAAATCGGTCATTCCGGACAATGTGCCGCCGCGATTTCCCGAATATCCGACAAAAAGAAACTGGGCGGGCTTCAGTCAGTGGCTGCCATGGCTCATCGGCATCGGTCTCGTGGTCGTTGTCGGAGTAATTCTTCTCAACTTTTTTTCCGGTGCTACGATCACTGTAGTTCCCAAACACAGCATCGTTTCCATTCCTGAGGACCAGAAATTTGTCGCGCTGAAGGATGGAGCGGCGGGAGATCTTGCCTACGCTATCATGAAGGAAACGGCCTCATCGTCACTCGAGGTGCCGGCGACAGGAGAAAAGACCGTAATCGCGAAAGCGTCGGGAAAGATCATCGTCTACAACGAGCAATTGTCGGCACAACGCCTTATCAAAAACACGCGGTTTGAAAGTCCTTCCGGAAAAATATATCGTATCAGCGAATCTATCAACGTGCCCAAAGCAGTCATGAAGGGGACGACTCTTACTCCCGGGTCGCTCGAGGTAACCGTGTATGCCGATGAGGCGGGACCGAGCTACAATTCTCCCCCTGTCGACTTTACCGTTCCCGGACTTAAGACTTCATCCATCTACAAGAAAGTCTATGCGCGCTCGAATGGGTCGCTCTCGGGCGGTGCAAGCGGAACGGTGAAGACTGTTTCCGATCAAGACCTTAAGCAGGCCGGTGAAGACTTGCGTGTTCAGCTTGAAACGAAACTGCGTTCGAAAGTCCGCGGATCCCTTGCGTCTTTTCAGATCATTTTCGACCAGGGAATTATCGTTGAGCTCGGTGAACCTTCGCTCTCCAAGTCGCCCGCATCGTCCGATAACAAGGCCATCGTGAGCGAGGAGGGAGCGATCTACGTGGTCACATTCAAACGAGACGACCTCGTGCACAGTATCGCGAGCGCGCTTGTGCCGACCTACAAGGGTGAGCAAATACACATCAAAAATCTTGAAGCGCTTGTGTTTGAAATGGATCCGACAAAAGGAAGTGATCTCCTGAGCGGAAAGAAGCTCGACTTTACCCTGAAGGGCGCTCCGGAATTAACGTGGGTCGTCGACGAGACCGCGCTGAGAACCTCCCTTCTCGGCGTTTCGGAAGAAAAGTTCAAGGGAATCTTGGATCAGTACTCGTCGATCGAGCGTGCTGAGGCAAATATTCGTCCCAGGTGGAAGGATGTATTTCCAGACGATCCTGCAAAGATCTCAATCGTGATAAACGAGGCGAGGGGCGGCCAATAAACTTGTCCGCCCGTCCAATCCCCGCAGCAGAGCTACGGGGTATTTGGCGGGCGGCACCACGGGCAAGTTTTTTGGTTAGTGATGGGGCCACCGCCCCATCTGTTCTATTCGCGCCCATTCATCCCCGGGGCAGAGCCCCGGGGTATTTTGGGCTGTTCCAATAAAAAACGCTCGGCATTGCTTTTTGAGTGTACTGGCCACTCAAAAAGCAATGCCTCGCTCAGGGGGGGTGCTAGGGCTTTCCCGCTGGGAGAAACTTGACCATTTTCCTGCCCTCTGCTAGTATCTTTACACCCATTGAAATGAGTGATGAGAAGCAAAAGGAAGCATTAATTACGGGAACGATCACCGAAGCACTCCCCAATACGATGTTTCGTGTTACCACGGAGGGGGGTGAGGGTATCCTCGCCTATCTCTCAGGGAAAATGCGTATTCACCGTATCAAAGTACTGGTGGGGGACAAGGTGTCTCTGGAAGACAACCCGTATGGTGGAAAGCTCCGTATTGTAAAAAGGTTATAATGGGGTTATGCTGTCGGTCGATCTCGTGCGGTAGATTGCCGCGACGGGTCTTTATTTTTATTGTGATATTCTATGCGTGTCCGAGCATCCGTAAAGAAAATTTGCGCAAAATGTAAAACGGTTCGCCGCCGCGGAAACGTATATGTTATCTGTGCCAATCCCCGCCATAAACAGAAACAAGGCTAAATCATATTTATCATGCGCATTCTTGGTATCACCGTTCCGGAAAATAAGCAGTTGTGGGTCGGACTGACCGTCTTTTACGGTATCGGCTATTCAGCAGCAAAAAAGATACTTCGTGAGGCAAAAGTAGATTCCGCAAAGAAGCCGGGCGATATCTCCACTGATGAAGAAAATCGCGTGAGAAAACTTATTGAGGCGATGAAGATCGAAGGTGATCTTAAACGCGAAAAGGCCGGCAATATCAAACGCCTGAAGGACATCAAAGCGTACCGTGGGATACGCCACACGCGAGGACTCCCGACTCGGGGTCAGCGCACAAAGACAAATTCCCGTACAGTACGCGGCAATGTTCGAAAGACGATGGGTAGTGGTCGCCGTAAGCTTGAGAAGAAATAAAATCAACCATGGGAAAGAAGCGCATAGTCAAAAAAGGGGGGGGTTCGGTCGACCAAGGTCTCAAGGCCAGATCGCTTTCTCGCATCCCAAAAAAGAAGATTGTCCACGGAACGCTCCATATCCAGTCAACATACAACAACACCGTTGTTTCACTCGCGGATTCCGAGGGGAACGTACTCATGTGGTCGTCGTCGGGCTCGCTTGGGTTCACCGGCGCGAAGAAGGGCACGCCTTTTGCCGCGGCAAAGATCGGCGAACTCCTCGCAGAAAAGGCGCAAGTCATGGGACTTAAGTCTGTTGATGCAATCGTGCGAGGAGTCGGGAGCGGGCGCGAATCCGCAATACGTGCATTCATCGCAAAAGGTGTTGAGATCAGCTCGATCAAAGACAAGACCCCGGTTCCGCATAATGGTCCCCGTCCTAAAAAACCAAGACGTATTTAATAAAAAACCTATGTCCTCCGTCCCAAAATGTAAAACGTGTCGTCGTGCGGGAGAAAAGCTTTTTTTGAAAGGCGAGAAATGCTTTACCCCGAAGTGTATTTTCGAGAAACGCCCCACGCCGCCGGGCAAACCTTTGAATGAGCGGAAACATCGAAGCATGGTCACCGAATATGGTGTCCAGCTGAAAGAAAAACAGAAGCTCCGCAATGTTTACGGCCTTACGGAAAAGCAATTTCGTCGTTATGTGAAGGAATCATCAGTGGCCAAAGTGTCCGGATCTCCCGTTGAACACCTTTTCGAGCGTCTCGAGTGTCGTCTAGACAATGTCGTCTACCGCCTCGGTCTCGCCCAGAGCCGCACCCAGGCACGTCAGTTGGTCTCTCACGGCCACCTTGTGGTCGGGAAACGAAAGATCACCATCCCTTCATACCAAGTAAAAAAGGGTGAAGTGATCTCCATTCGAGAGGGAAGTCGTGTGTCGCCTTTCTTCAGCAACGCGGCGGAAAAGATGGGGAAGCATAATACACCCAATTGGATTCTGCCCGATGCGACAAAGCTTTCTGCAGAGATAAAAGGTGTGCCGAAGTATGATAAAAATGAGCTCGGTTTCAACTTCCAGTCCGTTATTGAGTTCTATAGTCGCTAAGCCCCGGGGCTAGGAAGGAAAAATGTACTCTTGTATAATGAATTCAGTATTTGTTATTAAAAATAATCAATCCCAATAGGTATGCCTGATTATAACGTTGCATTGCCGTCGAAACCAAAGCCTGTTCGTGAGGAAGGAAATATGGGTGTTTATGAGATCGAGGGGCTTTATCCCGGTTATGGGCACACGCTCGGTAACTCGTTGCGCCGTATCATCCTCTCCTCCCTTCCCGGTGCCGCGCTCACAGAGCTCAAGATCGCCGGCGTGCTTCACGAATTTTCCACGATTGAAGGGGTAAAAGAAGACGTCATTACGATCATCCTCAATCTCAAAAAGGTGCGCTTTAAGATGGCGACCGATGAACCGCAGACTGTAACGCTTTCCGTGAAAGGCGCAAAGAAAGTAACGGCAGGAGACATCACGGCCGGGGGGCAGATCGAAGTGCTCAATCCCGACCAGCATATCTGCGAACTTACGGGAAAAGGAGCTTCGCTCGATATCGAGATGAAGGTCGAGATGGGACTCGGTTATCTTTCAAAGATGGCGATCCAGAAAGAAAAAGTCGAGGTTGGGACGATCGCACTCGATGCCGCATTTACGCCGATCCGTCGCGTCAATTACGAAGTCGAGACGATGCGCATCGGTGATCGTACCGACTACAATCGTCTCAAGATCACTATCGAGACCGACGGCACGCTTACGCCGCGTACCGCGCTCGAAACCGCAATCGAGGTGATGATCCATCAGTTGAAAGCAATCATCGGATTCAAAGAGGAGGAACTCATTTCGATCGAACCCTCGACGGTCGAGATGTCTGAAACAGAGATGCCCGCTCAGGGAGACGTTGAAGTTGATACGGAATTCCTGAAAACGCGTATCGACTCACTCGATCTTTCTGCGCGTACACAAAACGCCCTCGCCGCAGCAAATATTCGTACGGTTGGCGGCCTTGTTCGCAAGAACGAGAGCGATCTACTCGGCGTCGATGGACTTGGAGAAAAGGGTTTACAAGAGATCAGGCGTGCGTTATCAAATTTTGGTGTAACGCTCAAACAGTAATTGCAAAGTATCAAGTATTTGGTATAAGGTATCCAAATATTTGATACGAGCTACGAAATGATTCTAGATATCGGATACTAAATTTCATGAGACACCACAATAAAAACCGAAAATTCGGCCTACAAAAGGGAGAGCGCGCTGCGCTCGTCCATTCTTTGGTGGCAGCACTCATCACTCATGGGAAGATCACGACGACGGAGGCGCGGGCAAAAACGCTTCGTCCTGCGATAGAAAAAATGGTGACGCGGGCTCGCGGAGGAACTATTGCAGATGTCCGACTCTTAAGATCGCGCCTGAATAATAATCTCAAACTCACGAATAAGCTGGTCAAAGAGATCGCTCCGAAATTCTCCGATCGCAAGGGGGGCTACACGCGTATCACTAAACTGGGTAACCGAAGTGGGGGGGGTGATGCAAGTCCATTAGCAATGATCGAGTTTGTTAAATGAACGCCATGGAATACGTTATTGATGCAACAGGGCAGTCGCTTGGGCGCGTCGCAAGTGAGGCCGCGAAGGTGCTTCTGGCGAAGAATACGACGACAGTGAAAAAGAATGTCGTGGCCAATGTTACCGTTCGAATAAAACATGCAGGTGCCTTAAAAATTTCGGAGAAAAAGCAACTCCAGAAGACTTACCATAGCCACAGTGGTTATCCGGGTTCAGAGCGTGCACTTTCCTTACGACATATCATTGCCACAAAGGGCGCAGGGGGAGCATTGAAACGTGCGATAAAAGGCATGCTCCCTGGGAACACACTTCGAGAAAGACGCTTGAAACATTTAATTATTGAAGAATAACTTATGCCAACTACAGCAAAGCCCAAAAACGTAAAGCCCACAAAGCCCGCCCGGATACATGTTGCTATCTCTAACCCGGAAGTTATGTCACAACCGGCAAAGGTTTCTCGTTCAACAAAAAACGCTACGTACATGGAGGCGGTTGGTCGCAGGAAGACTGCAATCGCCCGTGTTCGAGCTTCAGTCGGAACAAAAACTGCTATTACCGTGAATGATAAACCACTTGAACAATACTTCGGCACGCCGTCGCTTTGTGCCATCGTCACTGCACCAGTGACGCGCGAAGGATTTGCCGGAAAATATGCTATCTCAGTACATGTGAAAGGGGGAGGTATTCACGCCCAAGCAGAAGCTATTCGCCACGGGCTTTCTCGCATTCTTGTGGAAGAAGATGCGGAGCAAAAAAAGGAACTTAAGAAAATGGGATTTTTGAAGCGTGATTCGCGTAAAGTAGAGCGCAAGCATTTTGGATTAAAGAAGGCAAGAAAAGCCTCGCAGTGGTCGAAGCGATAAAAGGAAGCCGCTCGGACAATGCAAACGAAAACATATAGGGGAGTCTTCTTGATTCACGGAGAAGACACCTTTATGGGTCGTGGATTAGAAAAAGAACGTGAACATCTTGAATGGTTGAATAAACGCTAATCGGCTCCTCGCGTACGCGAAATCATCAATATTACTGGCAGAGACGCTTTACTCTTGTCGCCAATTGAAGGAAAAACTCTGAAGGAAGTTCGTTCGGAGTGGGGACCGGAGAGGGTAATAAGTGCTTTGGTTAATGCGCTCCATAAAACGATCTTATGTGGCGAGGCTTTAAAAAACTTTCCTGACATTTTTGATCTCACAAAGCACTTATTTCCTGTGCTTTTTTGTTGGGGACGGGAAGACTGCCCCTGTCTATGTGCGATGAGTATCGCGCAGTTACCTTGCCTGAGGTAGTCTGTCACCGGACTGCTACCTTTTGCGGAGGTCCTGGTGGAAAACGTCCTGACCATTAGCATTACCGTATTTGATCTCTATATTATCGTCGGAATGATCTTTTGGTTTTTTCTCGGGTGGATTGGATATCGCGCGGCACGACATAATGGGATGCGCCGTAGCATGGGTGCGGCATTCTTCTTCATGATTTTGGGACTTTTTGGACTGGTGTTTGGTGCATTTGCCTGAACCCACCCAAACTTGCTGACCCCTCTTTGCTATTTGAGAGGTTTTTTTAACGGCGTTCCTCGTTTTGACAATAAGGTATTTTTCTGCTACACTCTCACCTTATGGATGATTTGAATGACCCCAAAAAGACAAAAATGCCCGATATCGACACACCTATTGACGATGTAGAGATAGAGTCGTATAATGACGATGCTGGTTCAGATGGCGAAATGACGCCGGAGGACCGGATCAAGCGCCTGAAGGAAAAGCTCCGCGAGCGTACGAGGGAGAAAGCGGCTAATCTCGACGGGTGGCAACGGACAAAAGCCGACTTCGTGAATTATCGTAAGCGCGAAGAAGAGGGTAAAGCGGGGTTCCTCAAATTCGCAGGAGAACAAGTTGTCACCGATCTTCTCCCCGTACTCGAGAGCTTCCACATGGCGTTTGCGAACAAGGAGGCCTGGGAAAAGGTGGATCAGTCGTGGCGAAGCGGTGTGGAGTATATTCATACCCAGCTTGTGCAAATATTGCGTGAGCATGGGTTAAGCGAGGTCAATCCCATCGGACAGGACTTCGATCCGAATGAGCACATGTCCGTGGGTACTGTTGTGACGGAGGATAAGAAGTCCTACCATAAGGTCGCCCAGGTCCTTCAATTGGGGTATCGTCTGAACGGCAAACTCATACGATCGCCGCGGGTAAAGATCTATGGGGAACATTCGGATGCTACCTCGGAGCCAAAACCCGGGTAAGAATTAAGATCCTCGGCCACCTTTCTCGCTAGGTGTAGTAGAATAATGGGGGTGTTGGGACAAAAATTTTCACAAGGTTGGATTTTCATTTATATTAGAAGTTAGAAGAAAATAAACAAAACATTATGCCAAAAATACTCGGTATCGATCTCGGAACGACTAACTCGGCGATGGCTGTTGTCGAGGCTGGAGAGCCACGCATTATTGAAAATGTCGAGGGTGTGCGCACCACCCCCTCTATTGTTGCCATCGCAAAGATGGGTGAGCGCGTTGTTGGGCTTTCTGCAAAGCGACAGGCGGTGACGAACCCCAAAAATACAATC